>Ga0316204_10000354_pt1 | contig 180684 bp, 137 predicted proteins | sample 6monrhotite_MG_2_FD_205661 | JGI IMG/M metagenome (GOLD analysis project Ga0316204, IMG submission 205661) | Microbial mat bacterial communities from mineral coupon in-situ incubated in ocean water Damariscotta River, Maine, United States -... | ecosystem: Environmental > Aquatic > Marine >... | reverse complement strand
GCCCCGCGACGCGGGGTGAATAGGGTGAAAACGGTCCAGGCACAGTACTGACTACAGGTAGGTGTAGGTCGCGGTCGTCGAGCAGCCGTTGGCGTTCTGGATCGTGATCGTGGCCGGGCCGACGGGGCCGGGTGGCAGGGCGGTGAAGATGACGTTGGCGGTGTGCACCGTCGTGCTCATCGGCACGCCGCCGATCGAAATCGTGGTGTTCGCCAAGCCCGTGCCGGAGATGACGATGTTGTTGCCGCCGGCGGCAGGGCCGGAGGTGACCGGCATGTTGACGATCACTGGCGTCGGATTGACTGCGGCGAAGACGGAGGCGCCAGTGAGGTTGCTCAGTTCGAGCATGTCGTCGCACGCGACGGTAGCCGGCATGACAAACGTTGCCGCCGTCGGCGTCACGTAGGTCACCGGCACGATGGTCGCGCCGACGCGGCCGCCGATGCCGGGGAAGAAGTTGGTGCCGTTCACCGTGACGGTCTGGCCCGGGCTCGCGGAGATCGGTGACACCCCACTGATCGTGGGCGACGGCAGCGCCTTCAGTCGCAGGAAGACGGCGTTGGTTGCCGCCAGCGTCGCGGCCGGGTCGACGATCATGACGCCTTGCAGAGAGGCATCGAGAACCGTCGGCAAGCCAGGAACGGTCAGACTCCACGCAGCCGGTCCCGCCGGCACGACACCGCCGAGTCCGAACGAATCCGCCAGCAAGACGTTGGGCGCCGCCGGCGACAGCAGCGACGGCGTAAAGCACATCGAGCCACTAGCGCCACCGAGCGGCAACACGCTGCCCGGGATCGGCACGCCGTCGTTGGCCCACAGCGCAAACATGCCGACCGGGAACGTGCCGGGCACACCCACCGGGGCATCGAGAGTGATCGTGAACGGTTGGCCAAAGCCAACTTCAACGACGCGGTCCACACCGGCAGTGCCGTTGATGCGCAGCGCATCGAGCGTGCCACCAGAGCCATCCGGGATCGCGCCAGCACCGCACGTTCCAAACACGTCAGACACGGTAACCGTCGGACGCGGCCACAAGCCAACGCGGCCAAAGTTGTCGGTCGCACCGATGTCGAGCACCGCCACACCAGACGACAGGTTGCCCTGCATCGTGAACGTGTAGGTGCCGTTGCTTTGCGGCATCACCGGACCGAACGTGATGTTGCTCGCGGTGCTGTTGGGGGCGAGCGCGACATCCAACGGCAACGTGTTACCGATCGACGCGCCTTGCGCATCGCGCAAGTCCACCGTTGCCGTCACCGTGTCGATCCCGTTTGCCAGCATCGACGTGTTGCTCAGCGTCACGACCGACTGGTAGTGATCGGGTCGACCAACCTGATTCTGCTTCCACGTGTTGAACATCGTCTGCAGCTGCAGAACCGGATCGAGCGCCGAGGCGGGCTGGTTGGCCACATTGAGATCGAGCCAGTAGTCACCGGCGCCACAACCGAGGCCGCCATTGCACGGCGCATCGGTGTCACCCGGGCGGCTGACGATCATCAACGCAATGTGCGAGGACTTCGTGAAGTTCGCCGGCGGCGAACCACATGCGGTCGGCGGCCCGGTCAAGCACGAGCACCGACCGTCACCGCCCATCAAGCGGGCAGCATCCATCGCGGCCATCAACTTGTCCGGCAGGTCACCGGCCGTGTTGAGGATCGCTTGTTCGGCAGCCGTGACAACCGGTTGCCCGGTCAACACATTGCCCTGGATCGCGTAGCGGTAGTTGCCGACCTGCCCGGTCAGACCACCGGCCCACGCACCCGCACCGCTACCGGTGAAGGTCGTCTCACCGCCAGTCAGGCTGACGATGCCGTACTGGCGCCCCTGGTGACCAGGGTCAGCCGCCGCGAGGGTGGCGAGAATCTGCGCCGACGACTCACCGTTGAGGAAGCCGTCGCGAATCATCTGCCGGAGCGACAGTGGCCCGACAAACGACTGCGCCGCAGCCACACCATGGCCCGGCACGACCACAACCGTGTTCGGCCGCAGGTCAAAGCCGGTCAAGCATGTTGCGATGCCGACGGCAACTTCACCGGTGGCGAGATTGACGATGACGATCGACCAGGTTGCTGCCGATGGTGCTGCGAAGAGCACCATGCCGAGCACGAACGCGAGAACGGTGCGGATGGATGGCATGGACCGACCATCTTGCTGCCTGCCCCCCTGACCTGTCCAGCCGCCCGACCGCCGATCACGGCTGCCCCTCGGCTGCCCCTTCTTTCGAACGGTACGGTGCCTGGACCGTTTTCACCTTATTCGCCCCGCGACGCGGGGCGAATAAGGTGAAAATGGTCCAGGCACCGTACGACCAGTTACGCGGCTGATCGCGCTACTTCTTCTTCTCGTTTTCGCGCTCTTGCGCCGCCAACTCCGCGGCAACATCGATATCCCACTCGACAGTTTCGCCGTCGCGAATCGTGCGGGTGATGCGAACCTCGGGCTGACCGTCCTCCTTCAGAACCGCCGTGTAGGTGTCAGGCGGCACACTGCCGAACTCATACCAACCGGAGTCCTTCACACTGTCGCGGCTGTTCATCAGACGCTTCATGACGGAGAACGTCGACACGCGGCTGACGATCGGCTTGCCGCGGCCGTCGAGCAGCGAGATGTTGCCGAACGGAATCTGCTTCTTGCTGACGTTGGTCGCTCGCACGCGCAGCGTCGCGCCGGTCACCACGTGCAAGGTCACTTCGACGGAGGCGTCTTCGAAGACGTCGACGTCATCGAGCTGCCCAGCTTCGAGCGCATCCCCTTCGACGCGCATCGCGTATTTGCCCGGCGTCAGGCCAGTGATCTCGAAGCGGCCATCTTCTCCCGAGCGCACCGGTTGCTGCGAACCGATCAGGTCCAACAGCGGGTTGCTCTTGCGACGTCGCTTCTTCTTGGTCTGCTCGGCGAACGAGATCTCCGCGTTGGCAACCGGCGCGTTGGAGCCATCGAGCACGATGCCCGTGATCTTGCCGGCGAGCGGCACCGTGACCACGAGACCCTCGACCGGCGTGATGCCATCGACGAGCACGTTCTCGAGATTGGCTTCGCCATACTGCGGCTCGCCTTCACGTGGCCGGCGACCGCGACGGCCCCCCATGCGGCTACCAGCCGTCAGGCGATACGTGCCAGCCGCCACGGACTTCATCGTGAACTTGCCTTCGTCATCGGTGCGCGCCTGGCTCAGGCCATTGGCTGCGATCATGCCGATCAGGCCATCACCCGAGAGCGAACTGTCATCGCTGCCGAGCGTCACGCGCATGCCCTTGACCGGCGTGCCGCGCGAATCGACGACCATGCCAGTGATCGTGCTCGTCGGCAGCGTGATGTCGTAAGCGAACTCGCTGACGTCTTCCGGAATCTCGATCTCGAACGTCGTCTGCACCGGTTGGCCTTGGAAGCGCGTGACTTGCATCACGTAGTCGCCCGGCTTGATGCCGACCAACTCATAACGTCCATCCATGCGCGCCGCATTGGCGCGCACACCCATGCCGAGCAGGCCTTGGCGATCGCTGCCAAGCAACGTGATCAAGGCACGCGGCACCGGCTGACCGTTCTCGCGAACGACGCCAAAGACACGCACCCCATCTTCGCCTTCGTCATGAACGTCCAGGCGCGCCGTCTTGCCGCGCCGCACGGTCACGGTCTTGAGCCGCATGTTGCTCATCAACTCGAGGCCGATGTTGTCGGCGCGCTCATCGAGGCGCGACTTGAACACGACGTATTGGCCCGGTGGCAAGCCATCGATCTTGTAGTAACCGTTCTGATCGGTCGTGCCGCTGCGCATCGAACCGGCCTGCAGACTGAACGCAACCATCAACGCATCGCGCAACGGCCGCATCGCGAGACCGGTCACGGTGCCTTCGACGGCACCACCAGCATCGATCGCAATCTCAACCGGCGGTGTCTCAATCCCGGCTTCAACGATCACGTTCTTGGTCGACGACTTGGCCATGTCCGGGTGGCGCGCCGTGAAGCGGTATTCGCCCGGCTCGAGCGCTGCGATCGTGAACGCACCCAAGCTGTTGCTCATCGCGCTGCGACGACCACTCGACATCGCCAGGAAGTCGAAGTCCTCGGGGTCGATCTGGAAGTTCATCCGGAAGCCGCGACCACCATCTTCGTCATCGGTCTTCTTCTTGTAGGCCGTCACCTGCGCGTCGCTGACCGGGATGCCGGCTTCATCGACGACGCGGCCGGCAACTGGCTGACCGCCAACAAGATCAAAGATCAATTCGTCGGTCTCCGATGCCGGCGCCAGATCCAACGTCTGGTTCTCCGGTTCGATGTAGCCCTCGGCGCGCACGCGAATGCGAACGCGACCCGGCGGGATGCCGGTCAACGTGAACGTGCCGTCGGTCGACTGGATCTCGCGCCAATTGCCACCGGCGCCGCGGTCACCCATCGTCTGCCCTTCCGGCAACTGACGCGTGCGCTTGCCGCGACGCCCCCAGCCTCGACCTCGACCACCGCCGTCACCACCACCGCGGCCGAACCGCATGCGGCGGCGACTGCTGCGATCCGAACTCGCGTCGACGGCAATCACGTTGCCGTCCTTGTCCTTCGGGATCTCGCGCGTGCGCGTCTCGACACGGAACCGGCGCACCGGCTCTTCGCCCGACATCACCTTGCCGCGAATCGTCACGCCACGCTGCACCTTGATGACGATGTCCTTGTCGTCGAGGTCGTAGCCGGACGCAATCGCCGTCGTGTAACCGGGCTTGCTGGCTTGGATGATCAACTGATCGCCAGTCATGCCCTTGACGGCGAACTGGCCCTGCTCGTCGGTCGTCGCTGCGACGCGGCGCACCTTGAGCATCATCTTCATGAACTGCGGATCGTTCGGTCGCTCGAACGGACGCACTTCGACCGCGGCACCAACCACTGGTTGCTCTTCATCGTCGACGACCTTGCCGACGACAACCGTGCCTTCGCCCAGTTCCAACAGCAGGTCGTCGTAGACCCCGCCGTCCACGACCGCGAGTTCGACGATGTTGCTCGGCGCGACATCATCCGCCGCTGCGACCACCGCAACGCGACCGGCACCGACGTGCTCGATTTCGAAGTAGCCATCGGCGTTGGTCACGATCGCCTGATCACGACCGTCCGCGGAGAACAGCACGCGACTGAGATCGAGGTAGATCATCGCGATGCTCGCACCTGCCATCGGCGCACCCGAGGGATCGAGCACCTGACCAGAGATGCGCGCACCTTGGTGGCCTTGGATCGTCAACGTCGTGACCTGGCTGGCTTGCACCGCAACGCCGTGCACTTCTTCGAGTGCGATCGACGGCGCCGTCGCCGACACGGTGTAGCCGTTGCCCTCTGGCACACCAGGAATGTCGAAGCGACCGTTCTCGTCCGCGACGGTGTCGAGCCAGCGATACTGGCGATCGGTCAACTGACCGAGGAACGCGTTGAGCCCCGGTCGCACACTGACGTTGGCGCCACCAGCCGGCGCCCCATCGGCACCGAGCACGATGCCGCGGACACGCCCACCGGGCGACGCGCGCAACTCGACACCTTCGCGCATCTGCCCTTCGGCCAAACGCGTCTGCACCGGCGTGCGCACGAACCAACCGTCACTGCGACCGTCGAGGAACATGCGGCCGGGCTTGAGCCCCTTGAGTTCGAACGTGCCATCGGGATTGCTGACCGTGTGACCGAGTTCACGTCGCGGCGCGCGCGTATCGACGAACATGCCACTCTGGAACAAGCCGCGAAAACGATCGACGAGCGGCGACAACGACGGCTGATCCTTGAGAGCGAAGATCTCGACACCGCCAAGCGGGCGGCCGGTCTTGGCATCGACGACGACGCCGCGCACACCAGTCGGCTTGCGGTCCGACATCACCTCTTCGCGATTGAGGCCGGCACCAGCACCGTCGGCAGTTGCCACTTCCGCGCCAAGGTTGCCCTCGGCAACTTCGGCCGAGCCGTTGTCGTCAGGGCCGCCAGATCCGGTTGGCAAGGTGACATCGGTGCCACCGCCGAAGCCAAACAGCGCGAACAGAATGGCGGCGAGGATGAGCACGGCTAGGCCAGCCGTGACAGCAGCTCGGTTTTGCATGGTGTGAGTTGGTGGCGCCAGTCAGGGCAAACGGGCGTCGGCGGCTGGTGGCCAAGCGGGGACGTGGCCTGTCAGCCCATTTATATCCGCCAGCGAGAAACGTACCTCGCCAAGAGCCAAAGGGTCAGCTGGCGACCAGTGGCAGTTCGAGCGCGAATTCCGTCTCACCGGCACGCGTCGCCACCAGCCGGATCGTGCCGCCATGCGCCTCGACCAGGCGACGACAAATGGCCAAGCCGAGGCCCGTCCCGGACGACTTGGTCGTGAAGTACGGATCGAACAGCTTGTCGCGAACTTCATCGGGCACGCCGGGCCCATCATCGATCACCGACACGACGACCATGCCGTCCTTGACGGTAGACGACATGCGCACCGCAACCGGCTGATCGGCCGCCTCGATTGCGTTCTGCACGAGGTTGACGAACACGCGCGCCATCGAACCTTGGTCGATCGAGATGCGCGCATCGCCAGCTGCAGCATCGAGCTGCAACGAAAGCGTTCGATCTTCAAACAGCCGTGCCGTCTGGTCGCGCAATTCCTCCAACCAACTGTCGGCACCAACCACCGTCTGCTGCGCCGGCGCCACGCCAGCGAACGAACGGAAGTCGCTCGCAATGCGATCGAGCGCCTGCGTTTGTTCGAGCACCGTGCGCGCCAACCGATCCGCTACCTGGTCCGCACGCGGGTCCTTGTCATTGCGAGCGCGCTGCAACAACTGCGCGGTCATGCGCATCGGCTGCAGCGGGTTCTTCACCTCGTGGGCAACTTGACGCGCCATCTCGGCCCACGCTTGATCGCGTTCGGCGTGCGCCAACCGTTCGCGACCGGCGGCCAGATCGTGCGCCATCTGATTGAAGGCCAAAGCCAGCTCACTCAGCTCCGGGCCACCGCTCGCCAGAACCTTCACGTCGAGGTCGCCGTGCGCCACGCGTCGCGTCGCATCCACGAGTTGCTTGACCGGCGCCGTGATCGCGCGCGATGCCATCAGCGACCAGATCACCAACACAATGATGGTCAGCAAGATCGCAATCAGCAGCACCCGTTCGAACGCGTTGCTCGCGGCAAACAGTTCGGCCTCCGGCACCGCCACGCCAATCACGAACGAACGTGCTTCTTCGCCACCACCGGGTGCATAGCCAACGCGCCACATGCAACCATCCGAACCGGTCGACGCGCAGCGTCCCTGAGTGTCCGCCGCCGCCAGGCGCACCGCGAGCTCCGGCGGATCGAGCGGCAAGCCATAGTGGCGACGATCGGTGTGCGCATGCACGGTGCCCGTGCGGCCGATCAAGAACACTTCCGCCGACGGCAACCGCGCTTCCTTGATCAAGACCCCCTGCGCGTCGTCGATCACACTCTGCACTTCAGACCATCGCAGCAACGCGAACAACACGCCGGACTTGCCGTCAGCCTGCGGCACGTCCATCGCGACACCAAGATGGTGACTGCCCGGATCCATCGAACGGAAGCTGCGGCCGCGATGCAGATAGCTCGAACGACCCCACGGCAAGAAGTGCGTGCCGCGTTCGCCCTGCGCCCGCTGAAACCACTTCGCATCCGCAACACTGTCGGGGATCAGTTCGGCACGACGTTGATGCGTGCTCGGGTTGAGGCGGTGTCCGTCCTGCCAATACACGACGTTGCCGTCGCCATCGGCCAGCAACACCAGGTCGAGGAAGTTGCTGAGCAACCCAGGCACCAACTGCACCTGTTCCTCGAACTCCTCGATCTCCTTGCGCTTCTCGCCCTTTGGCGCATCGAGCACACGCCGCGCGATTTCGCGAATGACCGCGCACGCATGGTCGGTTCGCTCCAGGCGCGTCTCGATCTTCTGCGCAAAGTCGGCCGCCAACTGCGGCAGGAACACGCGCACGACCTGCTCATCGATTTGCTCCCGCATGCCACGCAGCGAGAACCAGCCGTAGAGCAGGAGCGGCAGCACAGCCGACACCACGAGGGTGATCAGAAACCGGCTGGCCAGCGAGAGTGCGTGCACCAACCGATTATGCCGCCAGCCGAGCTACTGACTAGCAGGCCGTTCAAGAACGGGTCACTAGCAGCAGGCGCTACTCATTGCCGCCAGCGGCCGAATCACCACCACCACTCTCTTCGACGGCCTTCTCCGCAATCGCCTTGCGAAGGCGGGCAATGTGCACTTCGCCGTCGCGCCACTCCGCGTAGAACCGCTCCGCAGTCAGGTAGTGATCCAGAGCGTCGACAAGCTTGCCTGCGGCCTCAGCCTTCTCGGCGGCCTCCCATTCGGTCTTGGCGCTGTCGATGTCAAAGCGCAGCGCATCGATGCGCGCCGCCTCGTCCTCGAGTCCGTCCTTCCAGTCCTTGGCGATCGCTTCGAACGCGGTAAGGGCTTCGATCTTCTTGCCCATGACCTCGAGGTCGAGCGCCTGGCGATACTGCTTCTGACCCTTGAGCTTGCGCGAGTGCATCATCAGCTCGCTGATCGCACCACGCGAGTAGGCCGACATCTTGTGCGCGTCGGCGAGCAACGCATCGGCGTCGTCGAAGCGTTCGTTGCGCATCTCGACCTGCGCCTTCTCCAGCATCATCAGCGCCTTCTCTTCTTGCTCCATCTTGGCGACGGCTTCCTCGATCCCCTCCATCTCAGGGTCAAGTCGACGAGCCTCGAGGTAGAGCATGCGAGCCGCCCCAAAGTGGTTTTCGTTCTCACACTTCTGCGCCCTCTCGAACTCCGCCTGCGCGCTCTCCTTGAGCGCCGCCTTGCGCAACTCCGCCGCCTCGAGTCGCTTCTCATCCGATGCATCCGGCGACAGGTGGATCACGGCCGCCGCGTGCCAGGCCACTTCGATGTGGCGGAACTCGGGCACCTTGCGCACGGCCTGCAAGAACTGCTGCTGCGCGCGCGCACTCAACCGCGCCATTTCTTCGCGCACCCTCTCGATGCCATCGTTGGCCGACTCGAAGCCCTTCACCAACCTCTGGCTCTCCAGGTAGCCCTTCATCGCGCCAGTGAAGTCCTTCTGCGCCAACAGCTCATCCGACTTGGCAACGATCCGCCCGGCCTTCTTCTTGAGCGCCGCGAGCCGCAGGCCCCGGACGCCCGGGTAGCCACTCACGGTCGCATCGATCAGATCCAGGTCCTTGAGCGCCAACTCCTCCTTCTCGGTGAAGATCCGCGACTGGGCGCGGTCCCGCAGGTATTCGAGCCGCGCATTCTGGTAGGCCGCTTCGAGCTCCTTGTCGACGGCGCCTTGCTCCAGCTGCTGCGAGCGCTCCACATACAGCACCTCGTAGGCGTGCTTGTAGTCGCCGAGACTGGCGAACTTCTGGCTTTCGTCAATTGCCGAGCTAGTCGCGCAGCCCCCCAGAACGAGGAGGCCGAGCACAGAAAGGACCGTTGGGATGGATCGCACGAAAATCATGACGGAGCAGCGGGTTGGCCTTGCAGACCAGGACGGGTCAGAATGACCGTAGAACAGGCGGACGATTGAGACCGTCCATCCGCCCGCCATCTTCCCCCCGATCCACGCGATGTCCACAGCTTCACCCAACGCCTTCGGCCTCCAGGACTACGTTGCCACCATTGGCCAGGTCCTCGACCGCCGACCGTCCAACCGGGTCATCATCCGTGAGGTATCCAAAGCTACCAAAGAGCTTTGCAGCGATGACCGCTGGCTCGAGGACCGCTTCCGGGTGGGCGAGAAGGACCGCTACACGCGCCATCTCCTGCACCGCGACCCGAAGAACCGCTTCATCGTGCTCTCCCTGGTCTGGCAGCCCGGCCAGGTGACCCCGATCCACGACCACGCCTGCTGGGGCGTCATGGGCATCGTCGACAACACGCTCGAGGAGATCTGCTACGAGCGCCTCGACGACGGCAGCCGGCCGGATTACTGCGATCTGGAGCAGACCCGCGGCACCGACGTCAGCAAGGGCGGCGTCGCCTACCTCCTGCCGCCCTACGAAGAGATCCATCGCATCGGCAACACGAGTGACAAGCCGACCATCTCGCTGCATGTCTACGGGCGGGATCTGGACGAGATCAACGTGTTCGACCAGACGACGGGGAAGGTCAGCGCGATGCGGATCAAGTACTACTCGCCGGACATCGGCGACACGCCGTTCATCATCTGAGCTGGTGAGTTGCGTGTTGGTGGCGCAAATCCAGCCCTCGGCGTCGGACTGAAACTCAATCCGAACCGCCCCAAGTGCCGATGGCACCAGGGCAATGGATCCGAACGGTGACATCACGGATGCGTTTGACGACGACGCTCTCGCCCAGTCGATCGAGGCCGGCAAGTCTGGCCCCTGGAAGAACGAGTCTGCCGAGTTTGAGGACCCGCGACTCGCGAAGGTGACCAAGGAACTGGTGGTTCCGAAGCCCACCGACTACCAACAGCGCCGGATGAAGGAGCTGCAGGAGCAGGCCGCCCGGAAGGAGGCATCGGGTGCGACGGCAGCCGCCGCGCCAGCTGCGCCGAACGCCGATGTGTGGGGCGAGCAAACGACCTCGACCTGGGACGAAGAGGATAGCCCGAGTTCCGAGCAGTGGCAGGACGACAGCGCTGCGTTCGCGGAGCCCGAGGCGACCACTCCCCCCGCCGCGCCCCCGACGCCACGGGTGAAGGGCCCCGTCGCACGACCAGCGACGCCTGACGCGAAGAGCACTCCGACCCCGACTGCGACTGGCAACGCGCGCGTCTGGCTGATCGCAGTTGCCGTCATCGCCGCTGCCGCCATCGGCTACTGGCTGACGACCGGCTCCTAGCCCGGCGTACCGAACCCGCTGATTCCCGCCAACGACTTGTCCGTACCGTGCCAGGTACAATCCGGACAAGTCATCGCGACAGCGGTGAACTGTCCGGAATGTACCTGGCTCCGTACGGACCGTTCGCGATGCGAATAGGGTGAAAACGGTCCAGGCACCGTACGTGCAAACACCCCACCGCGGCGTGCCGCGAATGGGGTGTCTCGGGTCGAAGCTCTTGGGTATCAGGCTTTGCTGATGAAGGCTTCGAGGTCGGTCTGCAGCTCGTTGAGGCCGTAGTCGGTGACCGTGATGCAGCGGTAGACGATGCGCTCGAGTTCTTCGGGCGTCTTCGGGTTGAGCGCGTTCGGCGGCGTGTAGCTGAAGAAGTAGCTCAGCGACAGGCGTTGCGTTTCGCCACCACTCTGGCGGCCGGCGAACTCCCACGGGACTTCGTCGAACGGCAGCGTGCCCGTCAGGATCTCGTAGATCATGATCCCGATCGCCATGACGTCAGCCTTGCTGTCCGTCAGGAGCATCGGGTTGTAGTGCGGCGTCGTCGTCACGACCGGACGGTCGGGCAGGCGCAGCGCCGGATCGAGCAGAACGACCTTGCCACTCGGCTTGACGATGATGTTCTCCGGCTTCAGGTCGCCGTGATATTGCATCGCACCCGACTCCTTCAGCGACGTCAGTGCACGCACGACGGCCAAGAACCAGTTGAGGTGGATGCCTTCGAGGCTGCGGATCTTCTCGCGCAGCGTCTTGCCGCGAACGTAGTCGAGTACGAGCACGGGGTTGTTGTCGACCATCAGGCGGTCGCGCACCGTGACGAGGTTCTCGTGCTCGCAGTTGGCGAGCAGATCTCCCTCGGCACGCAGCATTGCCGACACTTCCTGTTGATCAAACAGATCGATCCGCACCCCGCGCGGCTCGAAGAATACTGCCTCTGCCGGCAACTCATCGGGGCTGATCCCCTCCGAGGTGCGACGAGACGTCACCTCGAGCAATCGTGTGACCTGTCGGCCACCGCCCGAGATTCCGCCCACTTTAAGAGCGACTTTGCTGCCAGACTGCTCGTGTTGGGCGAGATAGACGGAGGCAAACCCTCCGCGCCCAAGGAATCGAGTAATCCGGTAGCCTTCTACGACCTCACCGACCGCAAGCTTCATCATCCGCTGTGTGTCCCAGTTGCTTGTGCGAGGAGCGTTTCCCCCCGCCGCAGTGTTTTCGGTATCTCCTTACGCGGAGTTGAGTTAGGACACGAAGTAGCTGCGGGAGTTCGGTGACAACGGGACTTCCCTATCACCTCCAGACGAACGTTCTGAGAGGGCTTTTCACCAGGCGGCCATTGTGGGTCGCCAACAGGTATGCGGCGTATCCCCTACCCGCGACCAAGGCCTCCGCACCCGCACCGTCAGGTCGATACGGCGACTGTTCGATGCCATCGAAATGAGCGACCGGGCGGTAGTCCTCACCGAGGATGACGAGCTGAAACGGACCTGTTACGTCGCCGTCCTGCCAGCGGAATGCCGCAGCCATTTCGACATAGTGAGGCGAGGAGATTGCGATGCTGCGGCCCGGCGGCTCAGGCACTAGTCCCCTATGTGCCGACACCTCAAGATGCGGTTGCACCCATGTCATCGGGTTTAGCGCCACAGCAAACGCGACCCCAATGAACGCCCATCCCACAACCAACGGCCACCGTGCTTGTCGCCTTCGCGACCGGATGCGCGTTGCCTCGGCGATGGCTTCATCGGAGCGGATGCGCCACGGACGCCGCAGGGGCTTTCCATCTGGACCGATCCTGCGAGGGACGGCAGCTCCCGCCCACACGTATCGATGCGCAGCCCACAAACCCCACTTCGCCATGTAGTCATGATCGGAACTACCGCGCCGTCACCGCAGCGCTTTCTTGCGGTGTTGGATTTAGCAACGGTGACTGCGTGCGGAACGGACGGCGGCGGCCAGCGAAACGATCAGCGCACCAGGGAAGCCGGTTGCTCGGCACGCGCTTGCCATGCCGCCAAGACGGCATCCATGGCGACCCTACCGAACCACGGCTCGTAGAGCCGGAGATACCACCTCGGGCGCATCAGCGGTTCGAACTCGATCGTGATGGAAACACTGGTCGATGCACCGGCACCGGATGAGTCGGGATCGCAGGTAATGACAATTCGCCGCAAACGGACCGCGCGCGTTTCGATGGTCTGCGTCAGGACATCCGCAACGATGCGGCGGGACGGCTCGACCTCGACGATGCGCACCACGATCTCGCCCTTGCCGAAGCGAATCCGTTTCTCGTCACCGACGGCAGAGGCGCGACCCGATGCATGCTCCGGCAACGGTCCATCGACCACCGCCCATGGTGACTTGCTCGGACTCTCGAACTCGAGGGACTGTCCCCAAACACGATGGACCGGGGCCGCGATGACACGACTGACGGACAGCTTCTCGATCGTCGATTCGTGAGGAACAAGCGCATCGACCGCATGCACGAGGTAAGGAAACGCCACCCAGAACATCAGCGTTCGCTTCGTCGGTGGCTGGTGCACGGCACTGAAACGCCGCCGCAGCCACAACACAATCAGGCCGCTGAGCATCGCTGGTGGCCCACCGATGATGGCGTAGAACAAGCCACAGAAGAGCCCCATCGCATGACCAAGGATCGCTGCGCAGACGATGCCACCCATCACGCACAGCGCACTGCCGACGCAGAACAGCCACTTGCCGTCCTTGGCAAAGCATCCGCAAAGGGCGCCAACCGCGCACGGGATCGCAAGCGTCACCGCGAGGCTCACCTCGCCGGCGGCCACCAACGGATAGAACAGCGCGTAGCCGATCAACGTGATCACGAGGCACACACCGAACTGAACGTGCTCGACGGTCTCTATCGGTACGGGCGGACCAAACTCGTCCGGCTGCTTCGAATCGGAACTCGGAGATTCTGGTTCGGTCATTTGCATCCACCAGTAAGGGAGCAGAGCAACACTTCCCGCGGGCAACGGAAGCGAATGGGCAACGTGTCTGCTGCACCGCGGCTGACCAACAAGGTCGTTCCCCCGAGCGCGAACCGCAGGCCGTTCCAGCGATGGAACAGCGCCCCTGGATACAAGCGCTCGCCGCGTTGCCACCAAACACATTGGCCGCCGTGGAGATGGCCGGCGAAGACCACGTCGTGGCCACAGTCAGCTGCGACCGGGGCGACTTCGGGGTGATGGCTGACCAGCGCATGCAGTCCATCCTGGCGGGATCGCGGCTCTGGACGGGCGTGCAAGTGAAGCGCTCGACGGTCCGGGTGGCGAAGCACAACAGATCTGTCCGCAAGCCATTGGCCGCCGCCAACCACGACGGCCTCGTGCACGGCTTCGATTCCGAGTGCCACATCGTGATTGCCAACCACGGCAACGGCTGGACAGACTTCCGTGATCGCAGCGACGAGATCACGCAGCACGGTGGCACCGTTGCGACGATCGATCAAGTCGCCTCCCAACAACACAGCGTCCGGCAGTTCGCGGCCAACGACAGAGGCGATGTCGTCGGCCAGGTGGCGGCGGCGCTCGGTCAGATGCAGGTCGCTGGCATAGAGCAGACGCCAAGGTTCCTCGCCACAGCTTTGCTTGCCGACGTGCTCACGCCGGACCAATAGCGGAGCACGACACCCGAATTCGAATCCGGCAATCACACGACCACCTTGCGGGTTGCGCGTGCCTCTTCGTACCAGACAACCACTGCCAGGCAACCGACGCACCACGAGCGCACGAAGCCACGCCCAATCAAGCCGCCGAAAAGCATCTCAGCCGCGAGCAACATGACGTTCTTGGTCGCGGTCAGCCAAGGCATCGTGCTTCGCAACAACTCGTGGCTGTCGCGGAACGGCGATGCACTGCTATCGATTGCCACCGGAAACGCGAACACCATGCGGACCTCGATCAAATAGAAGGCGACGACAGCCAGCGGCAACAAGCACGGCTGCGTGCGCCAACAGACAACCGCTACGAGGGCTGCCCCCGAGATGGCCAACGCGTATTTGGTCAGCCCCAACTGCAGGTAAGAAGCGCTGGTCGGACAATCGTCAGAACAGCCCATTGGGGCCGATCGCACGACGGACATCGCTTGCTGCATCCACAACGCACCGCCGGCAAAACCGCCACGTGATGCCTTGATGGCGGCCTCACTCAGCCCATTGCGTTCGTCCGCCAGGATCGAACGTGCCCTCGCGATCCAAGCAGTAGCTTCACGCATTGCCGCCACCTCTTTGCATGCACCACGACAACCAGGCCAAGAACGCTACGGTGTGCCCGCCAACGAGCACGCGGTGCAACACGGTCTCATAGCGACCGCAGACGCGATGAAAACGAATCTCATCGCAAGCGATCAACGCGGCCATCACGAGAGCCGTCGAAACGATTGGCACCAACCACGCAAGCGGTCGGTTCGAGACGGAGGCGATCGACAACATCGCGAACATCGGCCCGCCGCACGACATGGCCATCAACTCGAGGCGGCGCTCGGTCTTGCCGACGCTACGACCACCATTGCGATGGAACCGCCAGTCCAACAGACCAGCCACGGTCGCAACCACGCCGGAAATCGCCATGACCCAAAACGCCGCCGGCCATGCACTCGGCGCCAACGATGGCAGACCCCATGCGGCGGGCGCACACCCCAGCAACAGAGGCATCAGCAACACCGGCATGAGAACAGTCAGGAGAGTCATCACGCCGACACCATACTTTGCATAGCAAAGTTATGCTAGTAGCCTCTGCCACGAGCTCATGGGACACGTTCCCGCAGCGCGAGGCGACGCCGACCAACCGACAACCTTCGACACCACCGAACCAGGCAAGCCCGCGATCGTCCGCGCAACGAATGACGGACCCGTAAGGCACCCGCCATGTCGCCCTTGCGTCCGTGGCAGGCGCGCCCACCGACATGGGCGGCGAGGAAATCGCGATGCTGCCGCCCGCGCGGCTCAGGCACTAGCCCCCCATCTGCCGATACCTCAAGATGCGGTTGCACCCATGTCATCGGGTTTAGCGCCACCGCCACAAGACCCCCCGCCATGCAGTCATGAACGGAACTACAACGCCCTCACCGCAGCGCTTTCTCACGCTGTCAGTCTTGGCAACGCTTGCCGCGTGCTCCGGTAGCAGCGGCGGTGGCGGCGCGCCACCCAACGCGACCCCAGTCATCGTGACCGCCGCATTCATCGGTTCTGGCGGCAGTCCCGTCGCCGGCGACACGCTGCTACTCGGCTTCTCAACGGAGATCGTGCTGCAAACCGGGGAACTGCTGACGGACGAGGACTTCACCCTCTCCGGCGGCGCAACACTCGGCAGCGTCGCGAGTGCGCCAACGGCGTTGAGCACGACCACGGTGCAGATCACGCTTGGCACGGGAGTGACGTTTACTCCCGGCACGACGACGATCGTCTTGGCGGATGAGAACAACGCAGTTGGCGGCACGACCACGGCGCCGACCGGCGGCGGCGATCCGATCACGATCGGCACCAGTGATGGTGCGGCACCGACGATCAGCAACGTCACAGTCGCGGGCATCGACGACGAACTCAACGGCACCGGCCCCGCCGGCGGCACGTTGCAGGTTCCGACCAACGGCTGGACGCTCGACCTCGCGTACTCGGACAACAGTGCCGTCGCAACGTCGCAGACGGTGATCACCGCCAACGTCGCAATCACCGCCAACTCGGCCACGCAACTCGCGGGCACCAACCTGGTGCCGTTCTTGACCGAACTCAGCGCGAACAACACGGCGGCGAGCTACGAGTTCCCGACGACCTTCACGCTGCCAGCGACCGCGATCACGTTCACGTGCATCGTCGTCGATGCTTCGGGCCTGTCCTCCGCTCCGGCAACGTTCTCACTGACTGCGCGAACGTTTACCGACGACGTGCGACCGTTTGAGACAACGGTCAACCCAAGTCAGGTCTGGTATCTGGACTTCGACCGCGACGTCGAGTCCTTCACGACCAGCACGCCAGGTGGCCAGGCGCAAGTCGACATCACCACGGGTGCCAACAGCACAAGTGACTTCGAAGACCTGATGTTGATCCTCGGCCTGACATCGACGACCCCGATCGCCAACGTCAGCGGCCCCGACGACAGCAACACGGTGGTCATCGATCGCATCAAGACCGAAGTCCTGAGCAACCTCGCCAGCTACTACTCGGGCGCCAACGTGACGTTCACGCTGACGCAACCGGCAGGCAGCTTTGGCGGCAACTCGAGCGTCAGCTACGCGTCGCTCGGTTACTCGCAGATCTCGATCGCAGGCGCGTCGACGACCACGGGCGTGCTCGGCCTCGCGATCTTCGACCCGTCCAACACCGCGCAGAACGACAATACGATCGAAGACTTCGGCTCCGGCGACGAACGACTCGGCGTGTTCATGCACACGATCATCGATAGCGGCGTCGGCCAGACCAACACGACGCTGTTCCGCACGACGTACGATGCGTTCACGCCAGTCAATGGTGGCACGCCGATCGGCGACGACGGCCAGGACGACGACCGCCTCAACAACCTGGTTGGCGACTCACGTCAAACGGACATTGACACGGCGATTGCGCTGATCGCACGCTTCATCGCGACGGTCACCGCCCATGAGATCGGCCACTCGGTTGGCCTCGTCATCAACGGCGCGATGCCAACGGGCCTCTACGGCAACGACAACACGAACTTCCCCGGGTCCGTCGACTCGCACATTCGCAACACGAGCCTGTTCCCAACGGGCGCAACCAACGTGATGAGCCCCTCGCTCAACTTCACGCTGGCGACGAGTTCTTCGTCGGCTTTCAACACCCTCAATCTGGCATATCTGCGCGAGCAGATCTTCTACAACTAGTCATGCGAACCTTCCCAATTCTCGTTTCGGTTCTCGGCCTCGCAACGATCGCGACCGCCCAGAACCTTCGCAAGGGACTCATGCGCGCGGACGCCGTTGTCGTCGGCCGCCAGGTCGGCAAGAAGGCACACGGTGACAAGGTCGCGCTGCATCGCATCCAGATCATCAACAACGTGCGCGGCGCCGCCGGACAGAAGACACTGACGGTCATCGACTGGCCCAAGCTGTCGCTGCACATCCGCCCAACGCCACGCCAATCGCGCCTGTTCTGCCTGCAAGACGCCAGCGTCGCAGCCAAGCGCCTCGGCCTCGCCCCCAGCGATGGCCCCTACTACAAGATGGCCGGCTGGACGGGCAGCCACCCACTCGTCGGCAAGGATCTCGAGAAGGATCCGATCGTACGCTTCGCACGCGTTCTAGCCGACAGCGAGAAGGGCACGTCCCCCGCGATCACGGCCGGCACGCTGGGCGCGATGGCGATCAACGCGCACACTTCGGTTCGCACCGAGATCACGCGCTACCTCAGCGAACGCCCGGACCTCCGCAGCAAGCTCACGAGCGTGCAGTGGGGCCAGCTGGTCGCACGCGCCACCGGCGAGATCGAAGACGTCGACTACAAGATGGCGTTGGCGCAGCTGTGTGCTTCGCAACGCCTCGACGGCCTGCTCGAAGCACTTGCTGTTTCACTCGGCCCGGTGACCGACGCTCGCTACGCGCGCTGTGTCGGCCGCATCGGCAAAGCACTGCACGGTGAAGGTGCGACGGCGAAGCTCGCGGAACGCATGCGCATCGTTGGCGGCGAGAACGATCGCAAGATGCTGTTGCTGGCGATGGGTGCGACGAACACGAAGTCCGCGCTCGATGCCTTGCTGCGCATGGACAAGAAGGACGCTGCGGTGAATGCCGCGCTGCGTGAGCATCGTTCACGGATTGCGCAGGATGCGGTCGCGAAGAGGAAGTAGTCGTCGCCTCTAGCAGGCGTTCGCCGGTGCAATGACCAGAAGCGTTAGACGCACTCTGCCATGTTCTTGAACTTCGGAACCGTCGTGAACGGAGTGCTGCTGGCGCTGGGGTTTCTCTGGTGCCGCGAGATGTTCGGACGGTGGCGGAAGGATCTCGAGGAGTACCGAGCAGCCAAGGACCCCAGCACACGCCAGGCACTGATCGTTGTGTGGGGAATCACTGCCTTGGTCGTGGTGCTGCTCGTCAACTTCCTGGTCGGCATCCTCATCAACCTGGGCGTGTTGTAGGCGCGCACGACCACGGCGGGGGTTGCCTCACCGCATCGTCGCGACGACCGCATTGCTAACAGCCCCCACTCCGTTAGGAGCGTTTGCATCCAACACGAGCCCCTGCGCAGCGAGCACGGCGCCGGACAAGGCGGGCAACGCCGGGATGGCAACGGCAACCGAACCAGTCGCTCCCGCTACCGCCACCGCATCAAGCGTCGATGGCGCGATCCACATGTGGCAACCGCTCAAACCGATCGGTTCGAGATCGATCGGCAACGCCGTTCCCGACCAGTGATCGATTCTGGTTCCCAACGCGACCCAAGCAATCGATGACGTTGGCAAGCTGCTCAGTTCCAAGACGAACGAACTGCCAAGCGCCGGCACGCTGCCGGTTGCCGGCGTAAGGTCGAGTAGGCCTGTAGATGCCGCACAGCCGACTCCATGCCGCGCAACGCGTGGGGTCGCTCCGCACTCGCGGAAGATTTGATCGTGGTAAGGCCTTCCGTAGGGCTGACCGAGGAAGCTCGTCAACACCGCCCCTCGATGCAATTCAAGGCGCGCACGCTTCAGACTCGCAACCAGGTGACCGGAGAAGCGCGGCAGAGCAGACGGCGAGATGGCGGCCAAAGCCCAGGTGTTGTCGCGCAGCTCCCAGCAGTCGGAGAACGTCGTTCCGCCAGCGCGGCCGCCGATCAACACGACATCGCCACCAAACGGATCGTAAGCCATCGCCGCTTCGCTGCGCGGTGACGGCGCAGTCGCTCCAGCGAGCAGGCTCCAGTTCGCACCATCCAGCACCCAGGTCTCGTCCGACGGCCCCGTCGCCGTCGTACCGCCGAACATGACGATGCGATCGTTGGCCGCGTCGTAGGTCATGCTCGCCCCGTAACGAGGAGATGGTCCACCGGTCGTCATCAACTGCGACCACGTGCTGCCTGCCAACACCCACAAATCGCCCAGCGGAACCGTACCGTTGCCGCCGAACAACACCACACGGCGACGAACGGGATCGTAGACGACTGCAGAACGTTCTCGGTCCGAGGGGCCTGTGTTGCCAAGCCACTGCCACTGGCCGTTCGCAAACGCCCAGGTGTCGCGAAGGCGATTCGTCCCGTCGTAGCCGCCAAACAACACGAAGCGATCACGCGCCGTGTCGTGCACGAAGCCATGAAACATGCGCGCCGACGGCCGAGGATTCAGTTGATGCCGATACCACGTGTTGCCGACACGGATCCAATGGTCGTCGTCAGGATAATCGGGAGACGAAAAGGACCCGCCAAACAACATCAGAGTGTCGGAACGCGGATCGACCGCAGCACCGCCACCGAAGCGCGCTGAGGGCCGGACACTTCCAGCTACGGGCAGCCAAGCGGCACCATTGAGCTCCTCGACAACATAATCATCGCCGTATGCAACCCACCACACCCGCCCGTTGGTCGGAGAAGTAACCAGGGGGCGCGTCCATGGATAGGAGCCGAGCAGAATCGGAATCTGCACCCAATCCGTGCCGTCGTAGGTCCAATCCCAATCGAGAAAGTTGCCAGTCGAAATCCGTGCGACCATGACTCCCAACGTTGCATCGAAAGCCATCCGCGCCACTCCCGCCGGTGGCAGATGCATTGGAGTTTGCTGCGTCCAGGTCAGGCCATCGTATTCCCAGGTGTCCTGCAAGGGCTGCGAGGGCGTGATCTCACCACCGAAGAGCACGACGGCCTGCCGGGCAGCATCCACGCCGAGTGCGAAGCCGCGGCGCGCGGGCGGGCTCATTGCCGGACTCTGCTGGGCCCAGTCGATTCCGTCGTAGTGCCAGGTCGAACCATCGGTTCCCACCACCACAACCACACCAAGATGCGCAGCGAAGACCATGTCCCCAGCGGGGAATACAGGTTGCGTAGCAGTGGCAACTTGTGCCCAGTTCGAGCCATCGTGCTCCCACGTCTGAGCCACCGCGCCACCTGTCTCCAGGTAGACATTCATGCCGCGCAGCGAGTCGTGCACTACCAGACCGGTGCCAGCAGGGCCCTGATTTGCCGGCGCCGCCAACTCGAAGCTCGAGCCGTCGAACCACCATGTCCCGGGTATCAGCGAACCCCAGACTCCCGGTCCCGCGTTCACGCCCACCATCAGGAGGCGCCCGTGCGTCGTATCCGAACAGTAAGCCCCGCTCACGGCAGCCGGCATCGCCTCGCGCCAAACCTGCGCGACAACCACACCTGGCGCAAAGGACAACAAGAGGCATGAACCGGCAATTGCAGTGCGTGTCAGCATGATTCAGTAGGCCGTGATGAGTAGTGCGTTCGAGAGGCTCGCCCACGCTGCATTCGACGCAGGGTCGAAGACGAGCGCCTGCAGGCCGACCGCTTCGCCGGCAAGCACCGGCGTCGCCGGTAACGGGAACTGCAGGATGGTCGCGCCCCCCAAGTGCGAAACAGGCATGGAGCCCAACCCCGCGATCCAAGCGTGGCAGCCAGGCAAACCAAGGCCATCGAGAGCGATCGGCAGCGGCACACCATTCCAGTTCTCGATGGAGTCGCCGACCATGAGCAGCGCACTACCGGGAGACGCCGGCAAACCAACGAGCTGCAACGGGACCGGGACACCCAGCGACGGCAAAGCTCCAAGCGTGCGCAAGTCAGGGATCCCACTGCTACCGACGCACCCAGTCCCATAGCGACCGATTGCCGGCGTCTGGATCCAATCAAGACACCAGACCTCGCCCTTGCGACCGACGGCGTACACGTCGCCGGTTACGACATCCGTCGCCAGTGGCAATCCGGCAACCTCCTCATGGCTACGAAAGGGATACACGACCGAGCTCGCCTCGCCCATGACGTTGGTGCCATGAGCCGCCGACGCAACGATGGCTCCACGCAAAGGCGCCTCTGTGATTTGCGTCAAATAGCCGTTCGACAATGTCGTCCACACGTAGCCATTGAAGCGCCACGACAGAGAGTTCGCGGGCTCACTCGCAATCACCTCACCAGTTGCCGACCAGTGGGCAGCGCGCACGCCAGGGTTCGATGGAGTCGTGCTGGCGATAGACTCCGAACTCCACGCCTGCCCATCGAAGGTCCACAACAAGTTGCCGTGCGACACTCGCACGCGTTGCAGATGCCGGTCATACCAGATCAAGCCAGCGACAGGATTGGGCGCGAACTGCTGCACGGTCCACGTGCCGTCGTATTCGAACGTCTGCCCGCCTTCGACCGCGACGATACGCTGCCTCACCGGGTCGTAGACCATCGCATCGTGAGGCCCCACTCCGAACGAGGTCATCATCCAACCTGTAGCCTTGCGCCACTCCCAAGTCGCCGGAATCCACTGGCCGCTCCAGCTGCTGCCGCCATGTAGCACGATGCACTCGCGATGACTGTCGTAAGCCACCAACGGCCGCCGCACGTTGAGCACTGGCTCTGGCGTCAACTGCGTCCAACCGTAGAGGGTCAGCACGTGGGCCGCGCCACTTGCCCCTACGTTCGCCTGGGCACCGCCGACCGCAACAAGCCCGCCGACCAACGGCCAGAAGGCAAAGCCCCGACCGAGATTGTTGTTCAGGTTCGGTCCCGCGGAGTTCCAACTGCTGCCATCGTAGATCCAATAGTCGGTGGGGTTGAGGTAGGAGGTCGGGCCCCAGCCACCACACAACACCGTCGTGTTGCGGACCGGGTCGAACGCAACCCTCGCACCGGTACGAAACGACGGCGCGGCAGCCGTCACCACGGGATGCCAATCGTTGCCGTCGTAGCGATACGTCTCACAATCGGCACTCCCCCCGACCTGCGAAGGGCCAATGAGCAACGGCTGTTGATGGTTGCCGTCGAACACCATCGCGGAATCGGGGCTGATCTTGGGGTCCGTCGAGGTCACGACGGCAGCCCACGTCACACCGTCGTATTGCCAGGTGTCGTCCAACACACCCCACTGACTACCGCCCCCGTACATCAAGCAAACCTGACGTACAGGATCGTAGGTCATTGGAGAACCTGCCCGTGGCGATGGTGAATTGGTCGGCGCAACCTCCAGCCATGCACTGCCATCGAACTCCCACGTTTCATTCAGGTGCTGCCCGTCGTAGCCGCCGAACATGACAACCACACCGCGATGAGAGTCATAGGCGAAGGCTGCTCCTACGCGGCTGGTCGGCGCGGGCTCGGTGACGACCTCCTGCCATTCGGTCGTCAACCGCCAAACGCGCTTGCCGAAGCCCGAAGTACCAATCGCGACCAGCGCACCGCTTGCTTCGACGTAGACGAACTCGGAAGCAAGCGCGCCCATGGGCGGCTCCTGGCGCCAGATGGGACCGGGTGCAAACTGGGCTGCAAGCGGCTCAGCAAAAGCTAGTGCCGCGAAGCACATGCAGACCGATGCGTGCCACCATCCGCGAACTTCGCACCTGTCGGCACGACCCGCTACCCACTCCATCATGGGCCCAACGCTAGCCCTGCCCACGCGGGCGAACAAGCTCTACCGCTTGAAGCGGCGCAGAACCTTCATCGCGTGCGGCAACTCAGACAGGTGGTCACGAACCTGCAGTTCGGGAACCACCGGCGCCAGCCGCGTGCCATTGCCATGCCAACGCTTGCCGATCTGATCGGTGCGCGGATTGGTCATGTAAGCAGCAGCCGTCGTGCTCATGATCCACTCCACCATTGGCATCGGACTGCGTCCGGCAAACAACTGCAGCGTTGGCTGTGGCGAACGATCGAGGTCGAGTTGCAGTTCGAAGCCACCGCCCAGCAACCAACGCAAGCGATCATGTTCTGCGCGTCGCAGAGCAGCGCCGCCTGGAAAGATCTGATCGCCGCGATCGGCAACGGCAGCCACAGCGGCAACCGCACGCCGAACCGGCTTGTCCGTTTCGCGATGTTGGCGCGGCATGCGTGCGAGCGACTTGCGCAACGGGTCGGTCAGGAGCACCAACCGCTCGCGCGGGGTGTCGTCGAGTCGCGTCTTGGGCACGAGCGTTCGTTCCAGAATGAGCAACGGACCAATCGCCATCGGACGGTAGAGTTCGCCACCATCGCCACAGCAAGCGAGGCGCAAGCCGGCCCACCGCTTCTGGCGACCGTTGGCCTTCGCAGCTTTGCCGCGGCGCCAAGGTTGCAAGACACGCTTGCCGTCACACACCCAGACATCGCGGACGCGATCGGCGCGACTCTGCGCGAGCGAGATGCGCACCTGGCAACCATCACCGAGTAACAGTTCCAAGCCCGCCTTGAACGCGCCGGCAGCTTCGCCGCTGCGCAGGTGCAGGCCACCATCGGGAGCCAACAACAGTTCGCGACCCGAAGGGAACGTCAGCTTCACGCCGACCGAACGACAAGCAACGCGAACACCGCCCGGAGTCACGCACTCACCTTCTCGATCGAAACGCAGTGCGCCAGTTCGCTTCTTCACGCCACCGTCGCCGAGGCCGAACTCGCGAATCGCGATTGCCTTACTGGCATCGGACAACACGATCTCTGGCAGAGTCTTCGTGAGCTTGGCGGGCACCAGCTTCTGGGCGCAGACCGCACCCGCTAGCAGCAGAACCGCGAACACACCGCACTTGGAAGAGCCCATCACAAGGGACCTATCGGCAGCCAAGACCCCCTGCACTGTGCCAGGAGAAGAAATCTCCTCTTCACGAAGAGGAGATTTCTTCTCCTGGCACGGTACTAGCCTCTTCGGGGGGTTAGCTCGGTGGGATGGCGACGCCTAGTTCTGTGGCGATGGCTGCGAGGAAGGCGCCGACGTCCGTCACGATGCCCTGGCTCTGGGCTGAGCCGCGGTCGCTTAGTTTGCTGACGACGGCCGGGTGGATGTCGACGCAGACGGTTTTGACGTCGGCTGGGATCATGTTGCCGGTGCCGATTCCGTGCAGCATCGAGCTGAGGATCACTACGAGGCCCGCGCCCTCCAGGATGCTCGCGTAACCCGCTTGCGCCTTGATGAGATCCATCTCGGTGTCTGGGAGCGGGCCGTCGTCGCGGATCGAACCGGCCAGGCAGAACGGCACCTTCGCTTGCACGCACGAATGCATCACGCCGGTTGTAAGATCGCCGCGGGCCACGGCGTTGGGGATGTTGCCGGCGCGGCGAACGGCGTTGATCGCGCGCATGTGATGCATGTGCCCGTGCACTGCGGGACGGCCGCTTGCCAACTCGACCCCGAGGCTCGTGCCATACAGCGCGACTTCGATGTCATGAACGGCAAGTGCGTTGCCACTCAGCAGGCCATCGATCAGGCCGGCTTCGAGGATTGCGCCGAGCACTGGGCCAGCACCGACGTGCACGACTACCGGGCCGGCGACGATGACGACTTTGCGGCCATTCGCACGAACGTCCCGCCACGCTTCGGCTACTGCCTTGACCTGTGCCGCCAACCGCCGTTCCGAACTGACCCCACCCTGCATGAAGCCGAAGTTGCCTTGCTGCAACTTGCGCGTCGTGTGTGGGGTGATGCGAATGCCCGTGAAGCCGACGACGACCTTCTGGCCCTTGACCAGGTCGCGCAGCTTGACGCAGAGGAACGTGCCGTCCTCGTCGACGACCACAGCATCCATGCGCTGCCGCGTGACCTGATGCCACTTGCCGCCGACGCGCACTTCGGTGACGAGATTCGTCGTCGAGTAGAAGCCTTCCGGCGCGGTGCCATCGAGATCGACAATCTCCCAGACCGCGTCCTCGGTCTCGAGCTCGCTGAGGCCGAGCGACATCAGATCCGCCCGCAGGCGATCGAACGATTCTTCATCCGGCGCCGTCACCTGCATCTCGAGTTCGCTGTCATCGGTCCGCAGGCGGCCGATCTCGAGATGCGTCACCTCGTAGCTCGCCCCGGCCGAATGCACCGCTTCCATGGCGTCGGACAGCAATCCAGAGTCAATCAGGTGCCCGCGGGCCTGGAACTTCGCAACGATCGGCTTGCTCACATCCCGAACGTAACGAGCAAATCGTGGCGGAACCAGCGAACCCAACCCGTTCTGCCACCGTTGGCTAGCCGATGCATCCGCCCAACTCTCTCCCGATGGTGCTAGCATGCTGACTGCGTATCCAACTCAGCGAATGACCCCTCTCGCGCAGAAACTCATAGAGGCCGTCGGCCAGAGTGTTCACGGCAAGGAAGACGCCATCGAATTGGCTGTCATCACCTTGTTTGCCGGCGGACACCTACTGATCGAAGACCTTCCCGGCGTCGGCAAGACGCTCCTCGCCCGCAGCCTGGCGCAAGCGCTGGACCTGCCCTTCCAGCGTATTCAGTGCACGGCGGACCTGCTGCCGAGCGATCTGATCGGCGCGCAGATCTACCATCCCCGCACGGGCGAACTGACGTTCCGGCAAGGTCCGGTGTTTACGTCGGTCTTGATGGCTGACGAACTCAACCGCACACCGCCGCGCACGCAATCGGCCCTGCTCGAGTGCATGGCGGAGCGCAGCGTCACCGTCGATCGCGAGCGGCACCAACTCGAGGATCCGTTCTTCGTCGTTGCGACGCAGAACCCGCTGACGGCGGCCGGCACCTACCTGCTGCCGGACAACCAACTCGACCGCTTCTTGCTGCGTATCGAGATCGGCCACCTCGATTCCGAGTTCGAGATCGACGTCGTCGGCCGCGAAGACGGCCACCGGCTCGCCGATGACATCAAGCCGGTCGCATCGCGCGAGGACTTGACGCAAACACAGAAGGCCATCGACGCGGTGCGCTGCGATCGCGAACTCGTTGCGTTCATGGTCGAACTCGCCAACCGCACGCGCACATCGTCCGACATCGTGCAAGGTGTCAGCACGCGCGGCGCGCAAGCCCTGCACCGCGCCTGCCGCGCACGCGCCCACGTGCACGCACGCGACTTCGTCGTTCCCGATGACGTGCGTGCCCTGTTGGTGCCGGCATGGGCCCACCGCCTGACGCCGCGCTCCGGTGGCAACGCGGATGCGCTATTGCACGAGATCCTCGCGGAGACAGCGCTACCGGATTAACTCGCAGATGGCGACCCCGAACAGCTCCATCGAACTGACACCACGCGGCAAAGTCGTGCTGTGGCTGGCGAGTCTGGCCGGAGGTGCTGCGTGGATCGGCGGCGACGACAACGCGCGACTCGCCGCAGCGATGCTCGCCGCGCCCATCCTGATCGACTTCGTCGCCAAGCAACGCCGTCTACACTTCACGCAAGTGCGCGTCGCCCCGCGCCGCACCATCGCCGGCGCAGTCTTTTATCAGACCGTCGAAGTCGAACACCGCGGCCGCCGGCCGTTGCGTTCGTGCATCTTCTACGAGCCACGTTCGATGCGCGGCGAAGCCCCGTCGATGCTGCCGACGCTACAACCGTTCGAACCACAACAGATCGAACTGCGCCAGCGCAGCCTCGTGCGCAGTCACGTGATCGAACGGGTCTTCATCCTCGAGTCGCAATGGCCGCTCGGCATGTTCGCGACGCGCTCGGTCGTCAGTTCGCAATGCGACCTGATCACCGAACCGATGCGTGTGCCCGTCCGCGCCGACTTGCTCGATGCCGCGGCCGACGCCGAAACGGCGCCCGTCGACCGCTCGATACTGCCCGGCCCCGAGTTCCAATCGCTGCGCGAGTATCTGCCGGAAGAAGATGCCCGCGGCGTGCACGCGTTGCGCAGTGCCGCCCTCGGCACGCTCGTTCGCCGCGTTACGCGCGGTCGCCTGCCGCGCACGATTGGTGTCGTTCTCGACCTGCGTCGGCCACCCGGTCACACACGCGGCCGCGGCATGCGCCGCTGTGAGTGGAGCCTCGGCGCGTGTGCGACCCTCGTCGAAGAACTGCATCGCCGCGGCTCCAACATGCGCGTGCTCGTCATCGACAACGAAGCCGAACAGATCGAAGTCCAGGGCCCGGCGCAACTGACCGACCTGTTGACGATGCTGTCCGAAGCGACGCTGTCCGCGCACCGCAACCTCGGCCCCGACCAACTCGACGACCTCGAAGAACTGGTGCACTGCTACTGGATCCCAGCTGGCGGCTACACCAAGGCACCCGAGACGCGTCACCTCACCGGTGATGTCACGATGATCAGCGAGGAAGTCGAATGAGGCGCGCCGACAACTCGCCAAGAACGCTGCGCATCATCGCATCGATCTCGCTGTTTGCCGCGACCGTGCTCGCCTTGAGCAACCTGCCCGCGAGCGAACTGCCGCTCCCGTGGCTGCTCGCCTTCACGGTTCCCGGCGCCATCCTCGGCTCGTGGTCACGCCTCGCGCGTTCGCCGTGGCGCCGTGCATTGATCGCCGTCATCCTGCAGGCCAGCGCCTGTTACCTGGCCCTCGACAGCGTCGGCCCGATGACGCGCCCCGCGGCACTCGCGTGCACGATCCTGCCGCCGCTCGCATTCGCAACCACCCGCAATCACGACGGCGACCCGTCGCTCGCGCTGTTCTTGAGCTTCTGCGTGATGCTCGTCGGCGTGATCCTCGACGGCATCGACATGGCGCTGCTGCTGACCTACGGCGCCGTCGCGTTCTTGTCGTTGCACACTGCAACGCTGCTGCAAGCGCATCGCAGCAGCAACCCGCAACCCAAGCCGACGCCGGTGCGCACCGCCGACCTGATGGCGACGAGCATGATGATGCTGTCGTGCATGGTCGCCGTATTCGCCGTCGAACGCACCCTCAGCTGCCTGCCATCGCCGAGCCGCAACCAGCAAGCAGGGGACGGCGGTGCATCGAAGAACAACGGCGATCGTGAAGTCGGCCTCGATGACTCGTTCATCCTCGATGGCGGCAACGGCATGCTGTCCGAACTCAACGGCGAGCAACTCGTGCGCGCCCGGCACGCCGACGACAGCAAGGTTCGTGCAGGCATGTATCTGCGCTGCGGCTTCTTCACCGTGCCCGGCATGGACCGGTGGCAGATCGGCAAACTCGAACTGCAGGATCAATCCCACGAGAACGGTCACGAGTTCCCGAGCCGCAGTCAGACTCGCGCCACGCGGCAATTGTCGATCGAGCGCTTCGGCGGCGCGGCGAAGTTCGTGTTCTTGCCGCCCAACCCGGTGCAGGTGCGCGGGCTCAGCGACCTGACGGTCGATCCGCTGCGCGGCTGGATCCGCCCGAAGCAACCCAACATCGACCACTACGTCGTCAGCTACCAGAACCTGCCGGCAGTGCGCCGCGGCGCCCGCATCGACCGGATGTCAACGCGCATGGACCTGCTGCAGCTGCCGGCGGACATCGACCTAGGTCAGTTCGAGCAACTGCTCGAAGAATGGGAAGTGCCGCGCAACCCACAGCGAGCGATGGAGGCGATGCGAACGATCGCCGACGGCCTCGCGATCACCTGTCGCTACTCGCGCAGCGAACCTGTCGGTGAGTACAGCCACAAGATCGAGAACTTCCTGTTCTCCAGCACCGATCGCCGCGGCTACTGCATGCACTTCGCGTCAGCCGCCGCGTTGATGTTGCGCATGCGCGGCATCCCGTGTCGCATCGCCGTCGGCCTCTACGGCGGCAAGCCCGAGACCAATGGCTCGGGCGCCCGGATGTACGGCTCGCAACACGCACACGCATGGGTCGAGGTACCGTTCGAAGGTCGCGGCTTCGTCACCTACGACCCAACACCGCCGGAATCGCGCGGTGTGCCGTTCGCCCCCAGCAACGCCCCGGACGCAGGCTCAGACCCAACGATCGAGATCGAACGTTCGGTGCTCGAACCGGCGATGCGCGCGATCTCGAAGGTGGTTGCGACACCGTGGACCTGGGCCATCGTCTTGGCGATCGTCCTCGTCCTGGCGATGCTGCCGCGCCGCGAACCGAAGCCACCCGCACGCGCGCAAGCCGTCGTCGCACCACAAGCACGACGTGCGTTGGCAAAGCTACTGCGCGCCCTGGCCCACGCCGGCCATCGCCGTTTCCCCGGCCAGACCCTCGAACTGTTCGCGCAGGATCTCGAAGAACGTGATCGCCTCGCCCCCGAGGTGCGCACCGCGTTCCACGCGTATCAAGAGGTTCGCTTCGGTGGTCGCGTGTTCGATCAAGAGCGCCTGACGCTCATGCAGCAGGGTGTGCGGGCCGCGATCGCGATGCAGTCCGGCGGCGAACACCGCCAGCAGAAGAGCACCTAGGCCGGCCTACCGATCATTGCCGGCACCACCCTTGGCCGAATCCGGCAGCACGGGCAACGGCACACTCTTGTCGCCGCGCTGATCGTCGATCCCGATCTCCAACGGCACCTCGACGCCCGGCCCGTCTTTGGCCAGCCAGCCATCACGGCGCATGCGCTGCACGATCTTCTTGAGCTTGGCCCGCCGCTCGTCGCGCGCGGCAGTGATCGTCTTCAGGTAGTTCTCGGCATTGTCGAACTGCACGGTCTGGCTCTCGAACGAGCCCAGGTCCACACGAGCGATACGGCCGACGAGCTTTGCGTATGCCCACGAGCTGTCCGCCGCCTGCTTGCCGCCAGCAGTGAGCTGGTAGCGCTTGTACGTCACCCCTTCTTCGCGGGTGAGCACGACCGGACTGTCACCAAAACGGTCGGGCACCAACAACCGCACGGTGTCTTCATCATGGCCAGACCGCATCAGCGTCAGGCGCACGAGCGGCGGAAAGCCTTCCGGCGCTTCGATCTCCTTTGGCGGCGTGCCACCAAGGCCGACGGCACTGTTCCACTGATTGTCGTCCGAGGCCCCGTCCGTGACGGTCACTGCCAGGTGGTAATCGAGGTGGTCGAGAATGTGCCTGCCAAACTTCTGGGAGGCCATCTTCTTCGCAACCAACAACCGACCGGCAGCACTGCGCGCCATGTCGCCGTGCGGTGCTCGCGACATCGCCAACTCGATCAACGCCTCACGATTGACGAGCGGATCGTTGGCAAGAATGGCAAAGGCGCAGGAACGCGTCAGCGGGTCACGCAGCAAGATCTCCATCTGCTCGCCGGGCACGTGCGCGCGAATGCCAACCAAAGCATCGGCAAGGTGCAGCCGGACGAAGCGAGCCTTGAGGCCGTATTGCTTCTGCCAGACGCTCAGCGCCTGGACGAGCGGGCGAGCAGCACCGCGCAAGCGGTAACGCTGAGCCAGGTAGCCACCCCACGCAACGTCCGCGGCACGTTCACTGGCGAGTCGTTTCTCGACGCCCGGCAAGAGCAACGCATCGAATTCCTTGACGCCCTGACACGGCGCTGCCGACGCGAGCACAACCGATACGAGCAGTAGCTTGAGGCTTCCCATGGCCTGATGGTGCCAACGGCCGCCGGATCTAACAAGGAACCGCGATCGAATTGACAACTACCGGACAGCCGGCCAGATGTAGTCCAACCGCAAACCGCCCGTATCGACTTCCGCCCGCAGATCGCCGCCGAGTCGCCGCTGCAAGAACACCGAGTTCGCCAAACTCTCGTAGTCGTCAGGGTGGTTACGCACCGCCGTCCACTTGTCGTCGTGGCCGGTCACGACGTTCTTGATGCGCTCGACCACTTCGGCGTTGCCCGCGTCAGCGTGGCAACCAATGACCACACACAGCCGTTCGCGGCCGCCGCTGACCGCAACGTCAACAACACGAACCGAGCACGCAATCCGACCCGGCTTCGCAAGCTGCAACGCAACGAGCCCCTGCATCAGCGACTGCACGGCTTCGATGTGCGGCACGCGCAACTTGGGCAAGTCGTCGGCCATCTCCGACGTGACTTCGATCGACTGCAGGTTGAACGACTTCTTCACCATCGACAACGCGTCCTCGAGCAAGTCCACCGGCGCGACGAGGTCACGATGCTTGGTCTCGCGAACGAGCAGGCGCGCCAGTGACGTCACCATGCGCATGCCGACCTTGGTGCCGCGCTCGAGTTCGGCGACCGTCTGGCGATCGTTGGCATCCTCGATCGCGTACGAGAGCGTCGCCGACAGCGCGAGCACAGCGTTGAACTGGTTGTTGAGGTCGTGCGCCAGCGTCGCAGCTGTGGCCCCCAACCACCGACAACGTGCGGCGGCCAACGATTCGGCAAGGTTGGCTTCGCGCTGCGACACATCCTCCGCAAACAACCAACGCGTGCTATCCCGTTCGACCAGTCGTAGATCCCACGCCGAGTCGGCAACGGACAACGTGACCGATTCCTGCTGCTGCAACGCATCGCGTTGATCGCGGTCCAGCGGCACTTGCTCGAGAGTGCTCGCGACCGCAGTCATCCACGCGCGCATCGCCTCGTTTACCGGCTGCAACGCGCCGTCCGCACCAACGATGGCAACCGCCTCGCGAATCAGATCCCCGGGGACGGCTGGTGGCGCGCTCATGGCCACCGTTGTAGCCGCGGCGGTCGCCTACCGCAAAGCAGTGAGTCGCGCGCGCCCGCGATCGAGAGTCACCCGACAACGACTCAGCAGATCGATTCCGAGCACACCATGCACGGGGAACAGTTCCGACTTGCCGCGGTTGACGACCGGCAGGGTCACGCGCAGAAAGCGGGCGTCCGAGCAGCGCAGCACGAGGTCGCGCACTTCGCGCACCGATGCAAGGCCGCCGCCAACGGTGCGGATCCGCCGAAACGATGCCACTGCGCGTGATTCGCCATCGGGCAACTGCTTCAGGCCGAGCGTCGTCAAACTCGAATGACTGGCACCGGTATCGAGCACGAACCACAGGCGCGTGCCTTCGATCACAACTGGCACCAGGCAACGCCCCTCGGCACGCACACACTGGACCGAGTCGACGGTCGGCAGCCCTTGCGGCAGTTCGAGCACGACACTGCCCCGTTCGGGATCGAGCGTCAGCCGGGCCGCGGCAATCAGATCGAGGCCGAGAACGCCGCGTGGGACGTGCTCGGGGCCGCCGTGCAGATCGCGCATGTGCAGGGCACGATCACTGACGACCAGGACCGGCACCGCACCGATGTCGACGTTGCCGATCCGGAACGTTGGCAAGAGCCCCACTTCAATCGGCAGGTTGCGACCAGCGCCATCGACGGCGACACCCGCGACCTGCTTGCTCCGCACACCGAGTTCGGCGGCGAAGCTCGCGCCAACCGTCGTCATCGACGTGCCGGTATCGATCGCGAACGGGCGCAACAAGCCGCTCGTGCCACAGATGAACTCCGGCGATTGGCCGCCGAGCAGCGGCTGCTCCGTGACGAGCGGCCCGGAGAACCGGCGCACGAATGGCAACGCGGCGGCGATGATCGCGAAGGCGCGACGGCGCTCGGCGACGAAGCCCATCGCACCGGCCAACAACGGCGAGGAGCTCTCGCCCCAACGACCAGCCTGAAACAACTGATCCCCGAGTTGGCCACGCAGCGAGCGCACGACCTCGGGCTGATCGGCTTTGCGGGCGAGACGGATCGCCGCCATCTGTTCGCTGATCGCCTCGTCATCGCGCCACAAGAGGTCCGCCATCAACGCACTCGACCGCGCAGCATCGACGTGCCATGGATCGCGCCGGCGGGCGGCGACGATCAACTCGGAGGCTTCTTCGAGGCGCCCTTCACGCAGTGCAGTCGCCGCCAATGCCAGTTGTGCATCCGTCGAGATCGGTGCGGGCACCGTCACGCAGGAACCCAACATCAGGGCCCCCAGCAACGCAATGCGGCGAGCCATGCTCATGTGTTGATCTGAATCGCGCGGCGCGAGATCCGCGTCACACCCGATTCGATGATGCCGATCGACCGCGCAAACGATGAGAGTTCGAGGTAACCGCGCACCGGCGGCGAGCCTTCCGGACCAAACAGCGCCGTCACTGACAGCGTGTAGATGCGCCCGGCGACGAGCGGTGTCTCGGCATCAACCGGCAACTGTGGGAACTCGAACGCCGTCGCATCAGCTGGCACGAACGACTGCCACAGCAGCAGGTCGTTGACCGTCGACGAACGCAACTCGACGATGCCGCAGAGCGCGCCCGGCGGCAGCGCAAACGTGAAGTCGAAGCCATTGGCCGACGGCGAGGTCGGTGGCGTCATCGTCGGAATCTCAGGAAACACGAAGCCCGAGGTCGCCGTATCGGCGAGCGGCACCAGGGACGCGTGCGTCAACGTCGACGCACCGACCACACGCGTATCGTGAACCAGTGCGAGCCACTGGCCACCGGCCAGGTCCCCGGTCAACGCCGGCAGCTCCAAACGAACGTCGCTCGCCATCGTCGTCACGGAGCCGGCGAGGTCGCGCGCAACATCGACGAGCTGACCGTTCGCCAACTCGTAACCGAGCGCCAGTTCGAGGCCGCTCAAATCGATCAGCGCGTTGGCCGTCGTAACCGCATCCGTCAACGCAAACTGCGTATCGGCTACCAGGTCGAGCGACACGTCGCGTTCGATCACGGCACCTTCGGTTGGTGTGAAGTTGGCGAGCAAGCCCATGCGCTGGAGCGCCGGCTCGCCGCTGACCAGCGCGGTTTCGATGGCGGCGAGGTGACCGCCAGCTGCATCGATACCTGCCTGGAAGAACACGTTGCTCGGCGTGGCCGGGTCCACGTCAATCGGCAACGAAGAGACCAGCGGGACGTTCTCGATGATGTCGTCCCACCACTCCTGCCGCGTGATGCGCCGCGTCACGATCAGGCCCTGGTCGCCGCCAATGTTGGCTCCGATGAGTTCACCAGCAACCAACCCATGGCGATCGAACATGCCGAGCGGTTCGCGATTGACACGTTGCAGCGGCAACTCGATCTGGTCGGCGTTAGGCATCACCACCGAACGGGCATGCGTGATGCTGAAGCCGTTGCGATCGGTGCTCACCGACGCGGTTGCGCGACCGAGGTAGTCACGATCGGTGAAGCCAAAGCCGTTCTCGTTGGTGATCACGACGAGCCCATCGGGGCCCGTGCCACGAATGATCGCCGCACCGTTGATGGGACCACCACCGATTGCATCGCACGCAAACGCGCGAGCACTGCGCGTGCCGATAAACCACGGCCGCTTGGCCAGGAACTGGTTGGCTTGCGACCAGCGACGACCGGGCTCCATGAAGCCGATCACCTGGCCGTAGTAGAGTTCGGAGCCGGTCAGCGGCCGCCCTTCGAGCAAGCCGAAGAACGACGTCGGCACATCCTCGAACATCAACTGGCCAGCAGCGTCGCTAGCCGTGGCGAGCGCCACCCCGTCTTCGAGCGAACTGAATCGCGCCGGCTGGAACGGGTCGGCACGCGCGCGCACGACCTGTTGGATGCGCAGGTTGCTCGACGGCGTGGTATCGAGCGTGATCGTGCCGGCATCGACCGTCGCCGGCGGTGGATTGGCAACCGCCACCGTCGTCGTCGCAACTACCGGCAACCAGGAACCGCCGGCAAACACCTCGACCACCGCGTTGCGCGGGGTCGCACCATCACCGAGCGTCGCAGGCACGAAGTCGACGAGGAACGTGCCGTCAGCACGCGTCGTCGAATAACGCTGATCGACGCGCACCATCGCAGACGGCACCGGAACGGGAGCCGGGTCGCCATTGACGTCGACGTCGGCACTCATCACCGTGCCGGTGACGGCCACATAGTTGACGACGATACCGAACGCATACAGGCCACCGGTCGTCAACACACCGGCGCGCGTGATGCGACCACCGGTGACGGTACCCGTCGAGACAGCAGCCCAACGACCGGTGTCGGGATCAAGGCGGAACAACTGCGCGGTGCCGGTGCCGATTCCGAGATCGTCGACGCAATCGATGTCGAGTCCCGGGGAGAACGTCGCCGACGGCGGATCAACGTAGACACCATGGCCAAACAACACGGTGCTCGAACCACCAAGCGGCAGTTCGCCGGGCAGGTGTTCTTGTGCCAGTTCGCCGATGCGCAGCGAGACAGCTGCCGGCGAGTCATCATGCGACACGGTCGCACCGCTGGCGAGGGTCACGACCGAGTCGGTCGATACCGACGTGATCTGCGTCGTCGATCCCTGCACTCCCGAAGCGATCAGGCTCGAAGAAGCATCCGGCAGGTCGGGCAGATGGATCGGCGTCGGCGCGTCGATGCCGACCATGGTCAACTCGACATTGAGATCGGCGAGCCGATCCCCAGCCGTTGCCGCACCAGCACTACCAGCGGCCTCGAACACCTGCACGCCGCGCGGCTCCGCCAGGAAGTCGGCGCGGCCATTGCGGCCGGTCAACACCGAAAGCGAGCTGCCAGTGATCGCAACGCGACCGGACACGACACCACGATTCTGGTCGTCGAGCAGCAGCACCTTGGACGACACCTCGGGCAATCGCGGCAACCGCGGACCGATGTCACTCCCTTCGCCACTGCAGGCGGAGGCAACCAGAACGGTCAACGATGTCGCAACCAGGCGACGGCACGCAGCTCCCATCATGGCCCGTATCCTACTTCTTCTTTGGCGTCGGACGTTGCGCAAAGCGATCCGGCTCCGGCGGCGTCGCCACGCGACTGCGGGCACCGCTCGCCGAGATCGTACGCATACCGACGACAACGTCGTCGAGGCAGACCCCGGGAATCCTTGCCATCATGCGACCGCCGCGGGCCGCTTTGATCGTTGCGCCGGCCATCGGAACCACGTTGGTCCAGTCGGCCTCGGTCGTCTCGCGCCAGACGAACTCGTACTTCTTGACACCCTCAGGCAGCTTGAAGAACAGTTCGGTGTCGTAGGCATCCCGCGCCAGGCGCGCACCCGAGACCAACGGTGGCGGTGGCGCTGCAGCCAGTTCGCCTAGCGTCGCCACGACGACCCGCGCAACCCGCGCCGAGTAGGCGAAGTCCGCGTAGTCCGGCAGGTCGCCATACGGCTTACCATCCTTCGGACGCACGTTCTGGTGCTGGCGCGAGAAGTCCTCACGCGGCTCGGTCATGCGCACCGCCGGGTAACCCTGATCGAAGAACGAACGGTGATCGCCACCGCGGCCGTAACGGTCGCCACGGTAGATCAGCTTGACCCGGAAGTCGGGCACGTATTGGCGGCCGGCGCGCGACACGGCACGCGCCAGACTGCGGCCGTAGCTGTCGTTGCCACTCGGCGCGTAGCTGAAGCAGCGCACGAAGTCGCGGTAACGCTTGCCGTCCATGCCGAGCGTATTGCCGACGATGTCGCACGTGATCATGCCATCAACAGCAGCACCGTCTTCGGCCATCTGTGCGGCATGTGCCTTGGAGCCGAGCAGCCCCTGCTCTTCGCCGTCGTACGCGACAAAAACGATCGTCGCCGGAAACTCGCGCGTGGCCAGCACACGACACGCTTCCATCGCGACCGCAGTGCCGGAGGCATCATCCACAGCACCGGGCGCGGCGTTGACACCATCTTCCCCGCGACCGTTGCGCGAATCGTAGTGACCACCGACGACGTAGATGCGATCGGGATCCGTCGTGCCGCGCAGCGTCGCGATGACGTTGACGATCTCGAACTCCTTCGGCATGCCGCGCCGGCGACACGGCACGGTCTTGGTCTGCAGCGCAACCGTCAGGCGCCCACCGCTCGTCTTGGCGATCGCCTCGTATTCGGCCTTGAGCCACTTGCGCGCAGCTCCCGTGCCAACCGTATCGCTGTCGGTGCGCGACAACGGGTGCCGCGTGCCGAAGTCGCACAGCTTGCGCACCGTTGCTTCGATGCGGGCTTTGCTGACCTCCTTGACCGCCTCGGCCAACACGGACTGAATCGCGTCCTGCGCGAACACAGGTGCAGCCATCACAGCTGCGAGAACGACACCGAGGCGGGAACAGGTCATGCGAACAAGTCGACTCCTTCCATGCCCTCGCCCTTATCCAGGCCGAGTATTGGCAACAGCGTGGTTGCGATGTCACACAGGCGACCGCCGTCCTTGAGACTGCGATTGACGAGTGCATCCGAACAAACAACAAGAGGCACCGGGTTGCTGGTGTGCGCGGTGTGCACATCGCCAGTCTCGAGGTCGAGCATCTGCTCGACGTTGCCGTGGTCGGCCGTGATCGCGACGGTGCCACCGAGCCCCGTCACCGCAGGCACGATGCGCTCCAGACACTTGTCGATGGTCTGCACGGCTGCGACGGCCGCCGGCACGATGCCACTGTGGCCGACCATGTCGGCGTTGGCGAAGTTGAGGATCGTCACGTCCGGACGATTGTCCGACGCCATGTCCTTGAGCAACGCATCGGTCACGAGGTTGGCCGACATCTCCGGCTGCATGTCGTAGGTCGCCACCTTGGGACTCGGAATCAGGATGCGGCGTTCGCCGGCAACTTCCTGCTCGTTGCCACCCGAGAAGAAGAACGTCACGTGCGCGTACTTCTCGGTCTCGGCGATCCGCAACTGCGACAGCCCCGCGGCACTGACGACCTCGGGCAACGCCCCACGCAGGTTCTGCGGCGGGAACGCAACCGGGCAATCGAAGTCCTCGCGGTAGCGCGTCATCGTGACGTAGTGCACGACGGGGAACGTCGCCCGCGGGAATGCTTGGAACTCGTGGCTGACGAACGCTTCGGTCAGCTGTCGTGCGCGATCCGTGCGGAAGTTGAAGAACACGACTGCATCGCCGGTGCGCACACGACCGCGGTCGGGCGAACCGATGACCGTCGGCTTGACGAACTCGTCGTTTTCACCGCGCTCATAAGCAGCGGCAACGGCAGCCTGCGCCGAATCGGCGGATTGGCCCTGGCCGAGCGTCAATGCGTCGTAGGCAAGGCGGACGCGCTCCCAACGCTTGTCGCGATCCATCGCGAAGTAGCGACCGATCACCGACGCGATGCGGCCAACGCCGAGTTCGGCCATCCAGCCTTCGACATCGGCGAGGTACTTCTGCGCCGAACGCGGCGAGGTGTCGCGACCATCCAAGAACGCGTGCAGCGCCAACTGCTCGCCACTCAGACCCGCGCCCTTCGCCATCTCGAGCAATGCCCGCAAGTGACGTTCACTGCTGTGCACGCCACCGTCCGACACGAGGCCGAACAGATGCACCGTCGAACCCTGAGCCGACGCATGCTTGAAGGCCGACAGCAACGCGTCGTTCTTGGCAAACTCACCATCGGTGATCGACTTGTCGATGCGGGTGATCTCTTGGTAGACGACACGACCGGCACCGATGTTGAGGTGACCGACCTCGCTGTTGCCCATCAAGCCACACGGCAAGCCAACGTCTTCGCCACTCGCCGACAACTGCGTCGACGGGTAGCGCTGGCGCAGATCGTTCCAGAACTTGGGCTCAGCCTTGGCAATCGCATTCCCTGGACTGGCGGCGGCTTCGCCGAACCCGTCCAACACACAAAGCAACAACGGGGCGCGCTGACTCATCCGAGCTTCCTGTCCACTTCGACGGCAATGGCATCCTGACGTTGACGGATCTCATCGCGAACCTTCGTCGCGCGGTCCATCGTGCTGTCCGCCAACTCGCGGTTGGTGAGGTAGGCGGCGTTGATGCGCACGTTGAGGAACGCACCTTCGGCAGCGGCCAACAGCAGAGCGGCACCCGACGCGAGGTCACTGACGATCGCCTTGCCGATGCAATCCGACACTTCGTCCATCGCGACGAACACATCGCGAATCATCGCCTGCGTTTCTTCGGGCACGACCATCGCACCAACCATCGCTTCCTGGATCGCCTTCGAACGCAGCGCCTTGTCCTCGTCCGATTCCTTGGGCATGCCATAGGCAGCCGACACGAGATCGAACGACTTGCAGTCACGCTCAGCCATCGGCATGAGGCGCTCCAAATGGTCCTGCAGCAGCGCCTCAACCTTGGCGAGATCGTCCTCACGATCGACGTTGGCCTTCTTGCCCTGCGAGAAACGCACGGTCATCAAGAAGAGCGAAGTACCCATGCTCCCGGCCATCGCGGCGGCGGCACCACCACCTGGGGTGGGCGTCTTGGCGGCGAGGGAAGCGACGAGCTCTTGGAAGGATTGTGTGATCATTTTCAGGGAAGCAGTGTCGGCAGGAGCCAATCGGGATCAAGAGCGGATGCGCTTCCTTGCGTACAAGCCGTCGTTTTGGACAGTTTCGGCATGCGACATATCCGTTGTCTGTGGCTGATCGCCCTGGCTGGCTGCGCGGCGGCCCCGGTCCCGACCGGACCGCTGGCCAATGCCGAACCCAACCAGGTCGCCCGGATCACCCTCGCCGGCAATCAAGTCGTGAGCCTGGCCACCCCCGTCGATGTTCGCAGCCTGCCGGCCAAGACCCGCACGACCTGCGATGCCATCGCCCCCGAAGGCCTTCTGCAGTTCTGCGCCCACGAGCAGGGCCCGCGCGGCACCGGCTTCCGGGTCGAGCGCAGCTACGTGAAACCCTTCCCGCACACACGCTCACTCCTGGTCGACACAGAAGGCAACGTGCTCGAACGTTCGCACACGCTGCCACTGGTCAAGGTCCCGCAACACGTGCTCGCCGCTGCCCTCACCAGCAGCTCGTCGGTCGAGTCCGCCGAGATCGTCTCGGGCCCGGTCCGGGAAGAGTTCTGGCGCATCGTCACCAAAGATCGCCGCGGCCGCGTCTACGTCGTGAAGGTCAGCCTCGAAGGCGAACAACAATCCCGCCTGCGCCGCAACCAAAGCCGCGTCGACAGCTGACCGCGTCAAGTCGTAGCGAGCCACTGGCCAAACGTGGCACCTTCGCGCGGCTACTTGCCGTTGACCAACGCTTCGGCGAGCCGAGCCGAGAACAGCTCGGCGCCGCTCAATGACATGTGCCCTGCATCAAACCAGTTCTCGAAGCCGTAGAGCTCCGGGAAGGCATCCGGATCATCGAATCTGACAATGCGCACTTCGTTGGCGACATCATCCAGGCCATCGCGACCGGCGAAGCCGTTCCTGTATGTCGGCATGACCACGTAGATCAGCTCGATGCCTGCCTCCTTGAGGCGCGCGATCTGCCGCCGGCAGGTCACGTGATCAAAACCACCGCGGTATTCTGCTGGCAGCCCGCCGCTGCGTTTGCGATCCAACATCGTGGCTGCCCATTTCGGATTCGCGACCCACTTCTGGTGTTGGCGGCGGCGGATGTCGTTGGGTGCGTTCTCCATGGTTATTGGCATGAAGCCGCGGCCAGGCAAGATGCCAAAGCGGCGGAATCCACGACCGGTCCAACGATGGCACCAATCATCAAGGATTCTCGGCCCTTGACCGATGCGCAGTGAATTGGTCAGGGTGTGAGCCAGGACATAGCCGGTGACCTGCACCTTCTCCCACAACGGTCGCCGCATCGCGATCACCGAGCTAAGCCGCGAGCGCAGACTCGTCGGTTCGTGAGCCTCCACGACCAGGTTTCTCATCCACTGCCCCGAACGAATGCGCTGCTCGTAGGTGCCGGCTTCGACGATGATGCGCTCTAGCTTCCCGGGGTTCTGTTCGAGGATCCAGTCAATCTGACGTTCGAAGTCATGGACGAGAGTGCCCGCCATGCCAAAGTTGAACGACAAGGCTGGTTGGCCCAGCTCTGCCATTCTCGCATCGAAGATCTCAGGCGAGATACCGCGCTGCACGCGACTACTGCCAATGAAGATGGTGTCGCATTCGTGGATTCCGATCGCCAGGTTGCAGGCCTTCTGACGCGAGAAGGTCCAAAACGGCATCTTGTCGATCGACACCAGCGCCCACGCTGTTGCGACGAGTCCCAGCAGGAACAAGAAGATGTGCGTGAGCTTGCTCATGTCAGAACTGGAAGTAGATGAAGGGGCGTGCTTCAAGCGGCATGCATGCCAAAGCCAAAGCGCTGAGGACCCCAAACAAGAAGGTCACCAAGAGGCTCGGCATCACCCGGCGCAACCACACGTGCACGTTGAGGCTGGTCATTACGTGCAGCAGCAGCAGCGGCAGCGGCACGAGAATCAGCAAGATGCGGTAGACGACGTCGAGGTTTGCCACGGGCGACCACAGGTCAACCACCTTGTCGCCCGGCGATTGCAGGAGAACCCACGCCTTGGTCATGACCCAGGCATCTTCAAAGCTCGTCGCGCGGAAATAGATCCACGCCAACAAGACCGTGTAGATCGTGATCAGACGAGAAACGAACGGTAGCCGGCCCTCGCCGAAGACACGCATCCACTCCTTGTGGATGACCAGTGCCCCGCCATGGATCGCACCCCAGACGATGAAGTTGTAGCCGGCACCATGCCACAGACCGCCAAGCAACATTGTCAGGATCAAGTTGCGGTGCGTAAACCAGCGGGAGCCGCGGTTGCCGCCGATCGAGATGTAGAGGTAATCGCGCAACCACCCAGACAAGCTGATGTGCCAGCGACGCCAGAAGTCAGTAATGCTGGTCGCCAGATACGGGAAGTTGAAGTTCTTGGTTAGCTCATAGCCGAGCAAACGAGCCGTCCCGATCGCCATATCGGAGTAGCCCGAGAAATCGCAGTAGATCTGGATCGCGTAGCAAGCCACCGCGATTCCGATCGACATGGCCGTGTATTCCGCAGGGGCACCGAACACCGCATCGACCGGGCCAGCGACCAAATCAGCGATCACCGCCTTCTTGATGAAGCCCGACAAGAACTGACCGAAGGCCAGGTGCACGTCGACATCCTTGAAGGAGTTCTTCTTCTGCAATTGCGGCAGAAACTGGGAGGCGCGCACGATCGGCCCTGCAACCAGCTGCGGAAAGAACGTGACGAACAGCACGAAATCGAGGAAGTGCGGCGCGGGCTGCAGCTTCCCGCGATACACGTCGATCGTGTAGCTCATCGCCTGAAAGGTGAAGAAGCTGATACCTACCGGCAGCACGATCTGCAAGGTGACTTCGCTGGCCGGGATCCCGAGCCAATTGAGGAAGTCAGCCCCACTGTCAGCGAAGAAGTTGAAGTACTTGAAGAAGCCAAGCGTGCCGAGGTCGTAGCTAAGGCTAAGCAGCAGCCACTTCTTGCCGGACGCGCCAGCATCCTGAGCGCGCCTGATGCGCGCCGCACAGATGTAATCGACGGCCGCACAACCGAGGATCAAGCCAAGGAAACGCCAATCCCAAGACCCATAGAAGAACAGGCTTGCAGTCAGGAGCCAGATCTTGCGACCCGAGTTGCCACGCAGCATCCAGTGCACCCCGAAGACGAGGGCAAAGAAGAGCAAGAAGCGTGGTTCGGAGAAGATCATCCAGAGGTGCGCGATCGTGGTCCTACACGCGCGGAACGCACTATGACAGATAGGCGGAGGAGAACGTTACCCGCCAAACCTAAGCAGGGCCATCGCGGCCGAACGACGGTAACGCCCTGATCCCATAGTGAGATCCGCAACAACCACGGCGATGCGACAGTGCGCTCGTCCAAGAGCATGGCGAGCTTATCAAGACTGCGCACCGTCCGACCGCAACGCCGATTGGTACAGCGGGGGCGGCACTTTGGTCACACGATGCAACCCGCCCCGCCACCAACATTCGCACGACTGCACAACCAAAGCCGCGTCGACAGCTGACCGCTCGCCACTGTTCGCCTATTGTCCTCGCATGCGCACACTCACACGTTTGGTCCTCGTCGCCACCAGCAGCATGCTGCTCGGCAGCTGCGCCTCCGGCCCGCACCAGCTGCGCCGCTCGGTCGACGATTGGGATCAGAAGATCTACGTGAACAGTCCGTGGCTCAACGCCGGCATGTGGCTCGTAGGGATCTATCCGGTGTGCCACGCAGGCGCGATCGCGTTCGACTTCATCCTCACGGATCCCTACCACTTCTGGTTCGAAGACGCGTGGGACGGCAACGGCACTGGTTACCGCCACCTCGAGATCGATTGGACGGACGGCTGGACGGATTGCCTGTTCAGTGACCGTTCGCGCTGGACGCGTTCGGACAAGTAGTTCAGCGCCGGGGCCGCTCGACCCCATCGACGTCCGATTTCATATTGCGCGAAAGACGACACTTCTGTCGTTTTCAGCGCGATATGAAATCTCAAGGAGCGGATCAGCGGGGACCACGTTCGAACTCGACCAACTCGACCATCGAGTCCCCGAGCAACTGCCGCACCTCCAGCCCGGCATCCGGCGCGTACCAGATCATCTGCGCCGTCGTCGGCTGCTCCTCGGGAGCATCCGCCATGCGCAACGACCGCCGAATGCGCAACGCATCGAACGTTCCGGCCGGCACGGTCACACGATCCATCTCCTCAACTTCGTAGCTGGCGATCATGCGCAGTTCGCGCCCATCCCGCGTGCGGTCGATGTATTCACACGTCCACTGCTTGCCGAGCCACAACGGCCAGTGATAGCGCACGTCCGCCGGCGACATCGAGCGTTCGGGACCATCCTTGCCCTGCCGCCAATGGCCGAGGTTGCCGAGATCGCGATCGCGACGAATCTCGCTGCCGCCGCCCATATCGAGCACGTAGGCGCCATCGACGATCGACGTCACTGCGAACGTTCCTTTCATGCGCTCGCCGCGGACCAACGTGAAGCGATCGCCGACGCGCCACTCGGGCCGCGGCCACTGCTTGCCCGAAGCGGACGCCGCGTCGGACACCGAGACGATGCCGCGGCCGACACTCGCGGCCGGCTGTTCGCCACTACCGCTTGGAGCATCCGTGTCCACCGACGAGCAGCTGCCAAACAAGCAACCGAAGACGACCAACGCCGCGCGCTTCATCATGTCAGTTCGATCGGAATCGGCCGGAAGTCGATCGCATCGACGGCCGCGAGGTAATAGCGGATGCCGTCCGCCTCCCCCTGGAACCCATACTTGTGATCCTTGCCATGCAGGTGGCCGTAGACGCAAACCTGCGCATGCGCCTCGCGCATCAACGCAACGGCGCCGGTCTCCCGCCCATCGGAGTAGCGCGGCGGATAGTGCACCAACGCAATCGTGCGTTCGCCACCTTCGACGCAGCCACCCATCTTCTTGCCAGCTTGGATTGACAGCTTGAACCGTTCGAGTTCACGCGCGAACACGGTACTCGCCTTGTCATCCGACCAAGGCGCATCCGGCGGATCCCACAACCGCGTCCCGATCACGACGGTGCCGTCGGTCATCTGGATCGCGTTGTTCTGCAGCAACTGAATCGACGGATCGATCGCAGCCTCGACCTTCTTGCGCGACTGCCACCAGGTGCAGTGATTGCCCTTGATCAAGATCTTGTGCCCCGGCCGTTCGCCGAGCCAATCGAGATCGGGCTGCGCCTGCGCGAGGTTGAGCCCCCACGAGGTATCGCCGCCAACGAGAATCCAGTCGTCCGGACCGACCATCTCATCCCACGCTTCGCGCATCCGGTCGGCGTGGTTGACCCAGTGATCACCGAAGATGTCCATCGGCTTGTCGACGCCGAGGCTCAGGTGCAGATCAGAGATGGCGAAGAGGCGCAAAGTGGGGTCTATGGGTCGCAGCGGGGGTCACGCAGTGAACGGGGCGGGGTGGCTGTTGGCAAGGAGCGCCTCAGGTTCCGCCGGGACTGGCTGCGCGTGGGAGCCCCGTCCCAGCTCTGCAAACGACACCGCCGCCTAATAGAGCATGTCGTCGCTGCTCAAGAACCCGGGCGGCAACGTCGCCGAAGTCGGCGCTCCAAAGCCCAGTTCGTGCAGCGCGCGCGTTGCAAACTCGTGCAGGCGCTCGAAGCTCGCGACCGTGATCACAGCCGGAGTCACCATCTGGGTCGCCGGCAAGAGCAGGTTACGCGAAGCAAACAGATGGAATGCCAACGCCCGATCCTTCGGCTGCGCAGCTTCGCCCATCGCCTCCAAGACAACCTCGTGCAGCTTCCACGTCTCCGGTCCACCCGACAAACCGAACTCCGCGCGGCGCGGGATGGCGTGATCCAGTGTCGCGGATTCGACGATCGATGCGAGCAACACCGTCGCGAGACGGAAGTCGCCACAAGCATGGCAGCGTTCAAGTGATTGCAGGTCAATCGCGGCCAACGAACGCAGACGCGGATCCTTGATTCGCTTCGGGTCGACCAACGGCGCAAGACTCGGTTGGTGCGCTACTTGTTCGGGCGGCAGGCTGCCCGGCGGGAAGTGGCTCGGCGGGGCACTTGCCGGCGGCACACTGCCGTGAGGCACGCCGCCAGTCGCCGTCGGATTCACTGCGCCTTGCGACGTCAGCGCCTCACCAAAACTCGTGATGCCTTGCGACTGCCCGTAGCCCGAAGTCTGCGGTGGCCTGAACTGCTTGCGAGTAGTCACTTCACCATGAACCTTGTTTTGGATGCGCATCGTCAACGCGCGCACGTGCTCGCTGGGTGCTGGCATCAAGCCACGGAGCGGCAACTCGATCAGCGGCGCAGCGGCAATCGAAACCGCCCAGTCAGACAGAACCTTCCGGTTCTTCATGAGCCACTGCGTCTCATCTGGCGACAGCGCTGCACCGGTCAGCCGCTTGTCAATCGCTTCCACGGATCGGCGACAACACGCAACCATGAGGCTGGCGTCATCATCGGTCAGGTCGAGCTTGACGACGTCTTGGTAGGCGCTGACGCAGCGCTGCAGATAATCGCGGAGGCGGCGGGCGTTGCCGTACATCCGCGTCATCTCCTTGGGCGCCTCGACCGTCGACTGCGAAAGCTCCAGGCGATGGGCACCAAGGTGCTCCAACGTCAGTTTGGCCGCCTCCAAGAAGCAGACGGCTACGGCTTTGTTTACCTGCAGTTCTGGCATGCGCGCGTCTTTGGGCCATCGGCAAAAACCCTGAGCATTCTTGATTGAACGTCTCAGAGCTATGCTCGCCGACGATGGCCCCCGCCGCTTCCGCCGACAACCTGGAACGTGACTTCGAGCGATTGCTCGGCAAAGACCGCGTTCTGAGCTCGCCGGATGCCCTGCTGGCATGGGAATGCGACGGCTTCACCGTGCACAAATCGCGCCCGCGGGCGGTGGTTCTGCCGGAGTCGACCGATGAGGTGCAAGCCATTGTGCGCCTGCTGCATGCGGCGGAAGTGCCGTTCGTGCCGAGAGGTGCCGGCACCTGCCTGAGCGGCGGGCCGACTGCCGGGGCCGATGCCGTCGTCGTCGACTGCGCGCGCATGCGCAAGGTGTTGCGAATCTCGACAGAGGATCAGCTGGCCGTCGTGCAGCCCGGTGTCGTCAATCTCAACCTGACGACGCACGTCACCCCGCACGATCTGCATTACGCGCCGGACCCGAGCAGCCAGTCGGTGTGCACCATCGGCGGCAACCTCGCGGAGAACAGCGGCGGCCCGCACTGCTTCAAGTACGGGATGACGACGGACCACGTGTTGGCTGCGACCGTCGTGCTGCCCGACGGCGAGATTGCGCACCTCGGTGATCCCGCCGGCCCGCGGTCGCCGCACGGGCTCGATGTGCTGGGTTTGTTCTGCGGCAGTGAAGGCACCTTCGGCATCGCGACGGAGATCACCGTTCGGCTGTGTCGCAATCAGGAGGAAGTGCGCACGCTGCTAGCGTCGTTCGACAGCATGTCGGCGGCGTGCCGCAGTGTTGGCGACATCGTCGCGGCCGGTTTGATTCCGGCAGCACTGGAGATTCTCGACCAGGCGACGATCCAAGCAGTCGAAGCGTCGGTCTACCGCGCCGGCTACCCAGAAAACGCGGCGGCCGTTCTGCTCGTGGAGTTGGACGGCCCACACGAAGTCGTCACCGAAGACGCGCTTGAGATCCGTGAGATCTTCAAGGTGCGCGCGGCGTTGGAGGTCGAAGAAGCCACCGACCCCAACGAACGACAACGGCTGTGGAAGGGCCGCAAAGGTGCCTTTGGCGCCATGGGTCGCATCGACACCGATCTTTATGTGCTCGACGGCGTCGTGCCGCGCACGCGACTCGAAGATGCGCTCGAGAAGATCACCGAGATCGGCAAACGCCACGGCGTTCGCCTGACCAACGTGTTCCATGCTGGCGACGGCAACCTGCACCCCAACATCAGCTTTGACGGCCGTGATCCGGATGCGACGGCGCGCACCGTCAAAGCCGGCCACGAGATCTTGCAGTTGTGCATGGACCTCGGCGGCAGCATCACTGGTGAGCACGGCATCGGCACCGAGAAGCTCGACCACGTTGCGATGATGTTCAACGCAGCGGACCTCGATGTGATGGCGCGCGTGCGAGCGGTGTTCAATCCAGACGACCGCTGCAATCCGGGCAAGGTCCTGCCAGAACGCAACGCATGCGCCGAAGTCGCGAAATGGCCGCAGATGATCGCCAAGGTCTTGGACGAGGATTTGGGGGCAGACAAGTCGTGAAGTCGATCGACGACATCGGCGAGTGGTTGCGTTCGCGTCCGGGTCGCGTGCGGCTGGTTGGCAGTGGTTCGCGGCAAACGCAGCTGCCCAAGATCGACGATGCGTCGTTGCTCGACTTCAGTGACTGCAACCAGATCGTGCGACTCGACCCCGGGGACCAGACGTGCACCGTCGAGAGCGGCGTGACGTGTGCCGAGCTGGATGCAGCATTGCGCGAGCACGACCTGGAACTGCCATGCCTTGCGGATCAAGCAAGTGGCACGATCGGCGGCTTGTTCGCCAGCGATCCCTTTGGCCCAGCTGCTGCCGGCTGCGCCGGGCCGCGCAACCTGCTGCTCGGCATCGATGGCTTGCTTGCGGATGGCACAGCATTTCGTTCGGGTGCGCCAGTCGTGAAGAGCGTTGCCGGTTTTGACGTGCACAAGCTGTTGGTTGGCAGCCACGGCCGCCTGTATGTGGCTGCGCGTCTGCATCTGCGACTGAAGCCGCGACCGCGCTTCGAACAGTGGTTTGCCAATCGTGGCCTCGATCAAGATCAGGCGTTGACGTTGCTGCACGGATTGCGCGCCGAACGGCAAGCCCCCACCGTCCTGCAACTGCGGCGCGAACGCGACGGCAGCTTTGTGGTCCGTGGCCGTCTCGCGGGCCGCGAAGTGCACGTGCGCGCGCAGCAGCGACAACACGGCCTGCAACCTTGCGAGGCACTGCAGGAGTTCCACGTCGCCGCTGAGCCGTCCGGCGAAGAAGTAATCGTCGGCCAGTCGCTACCAAGCGCGCTCGGCGATGTGCTTGAGGCACTGCCCCAAAACGCACCGTTCGCCTGGCTCGGTGGCGGCCGTTTCGAAGCAGTCTTGCCGAAAGGCACGGCTTGCGACACGGTTCTCCAGCCGCCATTGGACCCGGGCGAACAGCGGCTCGCCGCCGGCCTCAAACAAGCACTCGATCCCGATGGCACCCTCGTCTGAATCGATCGTCGACAGCTACACGCGCACGCTCGACTGCGTGCATTGTGGCCTGTGCCTGCCGAAGTGCCCCACCCACCAGGTGCTCGGCGTCGAGGCCGATTCGCCGCGTGGCCGCATCTACTTGATGCGGGCGTTGGCGGAAGGTCGCGTCGAAGACCCCGAAGCGATTCGGCCGTACATCGACCGTTGTTTGGATTGCCGCGCGTGCGAGACGGCTTGCCCGTCCGGTGTGCGCTACGGCGAGATCCTCGAACACACGCGCGCCGAACTCGAACGGCGGAAGCCCAAGGCCGGTCTCAAAGGATGGCTGACGCGCAGTCTGCTTTGGCACGTCGTCGCCAGGCAGAAGCGACTGCGGTTTGCGTTCGGGATGCTGCGGGCGGCCGAAGTCGTCGGGCTGCGTTGGCTCGCGACGAAGCTGCGATTGATGCCCAAGGCGATGGCCGAACTGGCGCCGCCCGTGCCACCGGCCAAAGAACGCGCACCTCTGCGAACCGGCGTGCACACGCCGCCGCCGGGAACCAAACTGCGCAACCGCCGCGTCGCCTTGTTCACCGGCTGCGTGATGGAACCGATGTTCGGCCGCGTCAATCGCGCGACGTTGCAGGTCCTTCTAGCCAACGGCTTCGAAGTACACGTGCCACAAACGCAGCGCTGCTGCGGCGCGCTGCTCGTGCACGCTGGCCACCCCGATCGTGCGAAGCTGCTGGCCAAGGAGAACGTCGCGGCGTTTGCCGAGGACGAAGTCGTGCTCAACAACTCCGCCGGTTGTGGCTGCGCGTTGAAGGAATACGACCACCTGTTGCAGACCGAGGACGGCTCGGCGTTCGCGGCAAAATGCCGCGACATCAGCGAGTTCCTCGCAGCCGAGGGCCTGACGGCGAAGCCGGCGGCGCTAGCCAAGAAAGTCGCCTACGACGACCCGTGCCACCTCTGCCACGGCCAGGGCGTGACCCAGCAACCGCGCGATTTGCTGGCCCAAGTACCGGAAATCGAACTTGTTGATGCAAAGCGCAGCGACGATTGCTGTGGCTCGGCGGGCATCTACAACCTGTTGGAGGCCGAACTCGCCCAAGAAGTGGGGCAAAGGAAGGCGCAGAACCTCGCGGCCTGCGCTCCGGATATGATCGTGACCGGGAATCCCGGGTGCATGATGCAAATCGACAGCCACATGCAACGTAGCGGCCACCTTGTGCCCGTTCGCCACCCGATCGAACTCCTGCTACCGCCTCAATGAGCCGACTCGTCCCGATTCTCTGTGTTGCATGTGCCGCCGGTATTGGCCTCACGGCCTGGTCACAACTGTCCGCTGGTGACACGCATGTGGAGATCCCCAAGGTCGTGCCGGGTGGCGGTGGCAACAAACCCACCGGCGACAATCCGGCCGGCACCACGCCCGACGGCAACACGGACACCGTCAAACCGCTCGGCAAGACGACCGAAGCAACGCACGCAACAAGGACCGACGCGGACCTGCTGCGCGAAGCTCGCAAGAAGTGCTCGGTCGCAGCGCTCGACGCGATCGTCAAGAAGCTCAAAGACCAGGCCAGCGAATCGAAGGACGCCAAGTGCTGGCACCGCCTCGCCGAGGCCTACCTCGAGCGCGCGCTGCAACGCACCCACCTGCTCGGCATGGCGCCGGGCGAGCCGACCTACTCGGAGCTTCCTGACGACTTCGCTGATGACCTGGAGTCTGGCCTCGAAGCCGTTCTGAAGGCGCGCGAACTCGGCGACGAAAGCGGCGAGCTGTATCGCATCGAAGCTGGCTTGATGGGCCAGCACATCACGGGCCTCGGCACGGCGCTGCAGTGGAACGGCAAGATCGCCAAGGCCCTGAAGACCGCGGGCGAACGCCGTTCGGACGACCCGCATCTGCACACGGCCCTCGGCCTGCGCAAGCTGCTCGCACCGACGTGGTTTGGCAACGACCCGGCGAAGGCCCTCGAGCACTTCGAGTTTGCCCACAAGACCACCGACGACGAGCGCCCGGCAATCTTCGCCGCCATGGCAAGCTTCCTTCAGAAGAAGCGCCAGCAGGCGATCGCGTGGCTCGAACGCGCCATCAAGAAGAACCCCGACAACAAGTTCGCGCGGGTCGTTCTCAAGCGCCTCCGCCGCGGCGAAGAGAATCCCTTCGCCCGCGACGTGACCGAGGCCGAAGTCAAAGCCGCGAAGTGAACGTACTGTGCCTGGACCATTTTCACCTTGTTCGCGGCGCGAAGCGCCGCGAACAAGGTGAAAACGGTCCAGGCACGGTACCCGCTACTTAGCGGGTCTCGCGCGACTCGCGACGCACGCGGACGCGGCGGCGCGGCTCGGCGACTTCCTCGCGGATGAGGGTCGGGAGCATGCGGGCCTTGGTCGGGGTCGCCTTGGCGCCCAGGCTCTTCTTGATTGCGGCCATCATCTTGCGCAGCTCGCGCATCTCGGCGCGCAGCTCCTTGATCATCTTGACGACGTCATCGTTGTCCGAATCGTGGCTGCCGTGTTCGCCATGGCCATCGTGCTCACTGTGCTTGGCGTGCGCGCTGTGCTCGAGAACAACGTCGACTTCGACGTCATCACCGCCGTGGCCGTGCAGGTGCTTGACCAACGAGTCCTTCGAGATCTCGGAGATCCACTTGCCGTGCTTCTTGTTGCCGTCTTCGTCCTCGAGAACGATCGTCGCCCACATCTCGCCATCCGACTTGCCGCTCTTCTTGGCCTTCTTCTCCTTCGAGAGAAGCTTGAGCAGCGCGCCGTGGTGCGCGGAACCGCCATCGGTGTTGAGCAGCTCGAGCAGAGCGCCGCGGCCCTTGTGCTCGTCGGCGGCTTCGACCGTGATCTCAAACTCCATCGCGCCGCCATCGCCGACCTTGCGAGCCTTGTTGATCTTCAGGTCCCGGACGTCGAACCCGTATTGGCCCTTGGAGTCGGTCTTCGCCTTTACGCCTTGGAGCGTGAACCGGCCGTGGTCGTCGGTCTTCGCCTTGACGTCGAATGAGTATTCACCCTTGAAGGTCTTGCCCTTGGCCTTCTTGAACGTGAAGAAGTTGCCGGCCTTGGCCTTCTTCTTGTCGGACTTGCCGCCGAAGTCATCGAAGGCATCGACGTCGCCATCGGCCTTCCACTCGAACGTGTAGTTCTTGCTCTTCGACTTCTTGCTCTTCTTCGCTTTGCCTTCGCCCTGCAGCAGCAGTTGGACGCGCTCGTGGATGTCGGCCTTGTCCGAACCCGAGTAGGTGTGAACCTTGCCATTCTTGCCACGCACCGTGATCTGGTAGGCCTCGGTCGACTTCTTCTTGTTCTTCTTCGGGTCCTGCTTGCCGGTGTAGTAGCGGTGCAGCAGCTTGCCAGTCTCGGCGTGCACGACTTCTTGCGCATCGTCGGTCACGTAGACGTGGACGTCGCCACTCTTGTGCGCCTTGGCCTTCGCCTTCGCCTTGGCAATCCCCTTCACGTCGCCAGCCTTCAGGTAGCGAATGATCGGGGCGCCATCACCGGTCTCGATGACCGACACGACATCGTGCTCGCCGCTCGGATCGACCAGGCGAGCGTAGGCGCGCGTCGCAGCCTTCTTGCTCGACTTCTGAGGGCCCTGGTGGCCGTGGATGTGCGCGCCGGCGGCATGCAGTTCGATGATTTCGCCTTCGGTGCCATCGATCGCAATCGCATCGATCTTGTCGCCCTTCTTGCGACGCACGATCTTGCCCTTCGACTTCGGATCTTGCTGGACCCAGTAGATGGTCGCGTCGCCTTCCTTACCGCCAGCCTTGTGGCCGTAGACGACGTGAGCTTCGGCACCATCGGTGACCCAGACGCCGCCCTTCTTGTTGCCAGCCTTCTTGGCGCTGCCTTGGGCAAGCTCGAGCCACGCACCGTGCGGCGTGTCCGACGTCTTGCCGACGACCGTGCCGATGGCCTTGCGCTTCTTGGACTTGCCATCACCCAGGTCGGTCACCCACGCGATCGCGCCGGGCTCTGCCTTGCCGAAGAGCATGTCGCCCTTCTTGTTCTTGGCGGTCGAGTAGACGACGTGGCCCTTGGCCTTCGACTTCTTTGGGGCGTCGCCGAAAACGTCGGCCAATCGCGAGACGACGAAGTGATCCTGGCTCTTCGACTTCTTCTGGACGCTGCCAATGATGTCGAGCAGGGCCTTCTTGAGCTTCTTGCGCTCGGCGGACGAGACGCCGTCGGCACTCATGCGCTCGATGATCTTCGTCATCTTCTTGTGGATGGCCGCATGCTTGTCGGACGATTTGCTCGACGCTTTGGCGGTGTCCACTTTCTGGGTGCGAACGATGACATCGTGCACCTCTTGCGCGGGCAGAAGAGCGGCAGCGAGGCACGCTGCGGCAACAGATTTGATCAGGTTGGGGGTCATAGGTTTCTCCTCAGACGGTCAGTTTGGATTGAGTTAGCGGTTGGGTGACGAGTCGCGGCTGACACGCACAAGCAAGCGCGTGCGCAACTGCGAGAGACTGGCCATGCGTCGCTGCAGCAAGGACTGCAGCTCCATGGCTTGGGGTTGGGGAAGGGTGCTGATCTGGATGGTCGTCTGAAGTTGCCTGGCCTCGATAACAAGGGCGGCATACTCCTGTTCGACCATCGTCATGTAGGTCTGTAGCACCGGGGTCGAGTCAGCCGATTCATCGGCGAACGCCATCACGAAGTCGTCGGCGCCGAGGCCAGTGAGGACCTGCTCACCCATGCCGGGTGCGGCCATCGTCAGCGTCGTCAGCGACAAGGTCGCCATGCAGCCCGCCGCGAAGCGTCGAGTCGGCGCCGGCTCACCGGAGCCGAGCGCTGCCTCGACCCGTTCGCGCAGGGCCGACGGACGCGCGGCCATGCCCAGCGCGACGACCGAACCCTGCGGTTCGGGCCGCAGCCATTCGGCAACTTCGACCAGGCAACGAGCCACGGCAGTCGGACTGGTCTGACGCGCAGCTTCGGCATCGCAACGCAGCTCGACCACGCGCGACCATTCCCGGCGCGTCGCGATCAACAGCAACTGCCACGGGAACAGTGCGTGGATCCACGCGCCAAGCCACATCCAAGCCGGATCCGCGCGACGCAAGTGAGCTAGTTCGTGGCCGAGCATCGCGTGCAACGACGCTTCGTCGAGTGCCGCGGCGCGGGTCGGCAAGCAGATCTCAGGGCGCACAAACCCGAACGCAATCGGCGTGCTCAAACCCTGCGCACGACTGATGTGCGGCGACTGCCGCAGACCGAGGTCGGTCGCCATCTTCGCGGCTGCGGACAACACGCGCGCGTCGGTCTCGGGCCGTCGCTTCGCGAGGATCCGCGTCAAGCGGCGCCACGTGCGGAACAACCAGATGAGTCCGAAGACAGCCGTTCCGGCCGCAACGCCGACGACGATCGTCGCCCACGGCGTTGCCAGTTCTGTATCCACAACCGTCGCGAGTTCCGTAACGGGAGCTTCACTGACGAGCATGCCAACCAACGGCGCGAGTTCATCCGCGGTCACGGTCGGCTGCACCAGCAAGCTGTCCCACATGCTGCCGAAGAACAGATACTGCAGCGTGGCACTGACAAACGGCACCCACATCGCCTGACGCAACGCCGTGTCCTGCAGCCCCAGCGAACGGCGACCGCGCATCCGCACGAGCATCCACGTCACTGCCAGAGCCACGGTCGAGTGCAATGCGAAGGTGCCGAGCCAACCGGCGACCGGCAACAACTGCTCATCGAGAGCCCCAAGCGAGAAGGCAATCACGCGTCGCCCTCCTTGCGCTCGGCGTTCTTGTTCTCTGCGATCGCAACGGCCTTACGCAGATCATCGAGCTCATTGAGTTCGATCTCACCTGCGCGCAGCAGGTGATTGACCAGCGCCATCGGATCGCCGTCGAACAACCGCGTCACCAGGTCGCCGACCAGGTTGCGCTGCACGAGCTCCGGATCGACCTTTGCTCGATAGAAGAACTGGCGGCCCTGGTCGCGATGCGCGACGAGCCCCTTCTCCTCCATCTTGCGCAGCATCGTCGCGATCGTGGTCAAAGCCAGACCGCGATCCGCCAGCGCTACGTGCACTTTGGATACTGGCGCTTCGCCGCGCTCCCAGAGGGCGCGAAGGATGGCCAGCTGCAAATCACCGAGGTTCTTGGGTCCCTGCATAGTTCGTCTACTACCTGAGTAGTTCGGATACAACTACTCCGGTAGTAGAGGAAGCTCCGCGATTTCTTGAGAATCGGGAAAACTGCTACATCCGGTGTCACCGACCCCAAGAGGTGATGAGTTGGGTGTTGGTGGGCTCGCAGCAGGACGCGAGCGGCGCAGAATCCGGGCGGAAACGGGTCACTTCCCGGCAATTATTGCTGATCGATGGCGGTCTGCGGGCCACCAACACTCAAGTCACCAGGTCTAGCCGCCGACGGGGGCGACGATGGTCCAGAGGCCCGGAGTCACCGACAGTACCCCATTCATCGCCAGCGGATCGAACACGACCCACTGCGTGTAGAGCGACATGCCGACGTATCCGGTCGTCGCCGGTAGCTGGATCGGAATCTGGACGAGCCCGGTGCCGGCACTGCCGCCGACGGTCAGAGCCGGGATGGCGTTGACCGGATTGGTGAGCAGCATGCAGCCGGACGGCGGCAACCCGAACAAGGTCGTCAGGTCCACCGGGAACGGCGCCTGGTTGGTATCGCCGATCACCCAGAACGCCGTTCGTTGCGGCGCTGCCTGGGACAGCTTCTGGGTCCACGTGATCCCGGGCCACGCAATCTGCAGGGCCTCGTTCTGCGGGATGAAGTTGCCTTCGCCGGGGCAGCCCTGACCGAACTCCATCATCATGCCGGGCCGCGCCTGGAAGCGCGTGACCATGCCAACACCCTGCTGCACCTGACCCGAGTTTGCGAGCGCGTTGCCAGCGGCGTAGACGCGCGAGGTCGTGCCCACTGAGAACGTCGTGCCCTGCGTGTTGAACAGGAAGGGCAGGTTTGCCTGGTTGTTGCCGTAGATCCGGATCTCGAACAGGATCGGATGGACCCTGTCCCACGTGAACAGGTTGGTGAACTGCACGTTCATGCACACCTGACCGGCGGGCACGTTGAAGATGTTGCGGGTCTGCAGCGGCGCGACCATGACTGGCGGCTCATGCCAGTTGTTGTCGAAGTTGCCGAACACGGCGGAGAACTTGCCGTGACCCATCAGGATCTCGCAGTTGACCGTCAGCGGCTGCGGCGACGCGCCATTGCCCGTACCGGCGAAGAACTCGATCTGCTCGAACCGCATCGGCTCGGTGATCGCGTTGAACTGATTGAGGTTGAACCACTGCTGGTAACGGCCAATGCCCCCTGCGAACGGGCGGTCGACGTTGACCGGCGCTGGCAGGTTCGGGGTCGTGACTTGGGTCTGAGCCGCGGCGGTGACGGCGAGAAAACAGGTCAGCAGGAATACGCGCATGATCAGTGGGCCTCAGGGACGGTCGGTCGGCGGAGAAGTGTAACGGATTGCGCCCCGCCGTGACCCCAACTGGGGCCCGGGAAGGCAGATCCGTGCCACCAATGCCCCTAGTCCGAAACCGCGCCCGGGCAACATCCGGTCGCAGCGGCCGTTCGGCGCACCGCTCAGAACCGCAGCGTGTGTGCGATCTTGAGATTCACTGCCTGGTCGGTCGGGATGATCGAACCTTCGTCCGTTCGCAGCCAGTTGGAACCGACCACGAAGAAGAAGTCGCAGCCGGGTTTGTAGATCCAGCGCAGCCGGCTCTGCCAGCCGATCGAATCGGACTCGTTGTCGTATTGGGCGAGGTTGGCCAGGCTGAGTTCGGGCGAGAAGAACAGGTCCACAGTGGTCGAACCGATCTGCGTCGTGAAGTCACGGCCCGGGCCGAGGTCAGCAATCGTCGAACTGTAGTCGAAGCCAACCTGCAGCAGCGGCGACGTGCGCCAATCAAAGCCCGCGCGGATGCTCGTGCTGTGGCCATCGAAGAAGTCGCCGTAGAAGACACTCGCGCGGCCACTGATCGGCCGGCCGTCACTCGTATCGATACGGATGCCGTTGCGCGTCACCCAGTAGTCGCCCGCCATCACGGTGACCGAGTTGTTGAAGAGGTCGAAGTCGTTGGCCACGCGCTCAAACTTGCGCGACGAGTACCACGAGATCTGATCGCCGTTCTGGAACTCGAGGCCGAGCTCATCGATCTGGTAGGTGACCTGCTGCGGCGAACCGTCCCGCTCTTCCGCGCGACGCAACGTGAACTCGGACACGTAACGTCGAATCACGCTGCCTTCCGGGGCGCGCGGGCGATAGCCGACTTCGAGTTCGGATTGACGGATGCCCGGCCGCGACACAAACCCGAGCGCAGGCCGAAAGTCACTCGACACCCACCGCGTGCCAGTCTGGATGTTCCACACCTGGCCGCGCGCCTGCAGGTCGATGCCAAGGCTCTCGCCGTCGTCATCGAGGGCAGAGCCGGTTGAACCAACAGCATCGATCTGGATCTGCAGATCCATGTCGCCGAGGAACTCGGGGATGCGGTGATAGAAGTCGACGCCGCCGACGCTGTTCGAACCGGCGCTCGTCGGATCGCCGTTGGTCGAGATCAAACCGACCGTCGTCTGCTCGCCGAGCGCGTATTTGACGCGGGCGACTGCGAGGTTCTCCTCGTCGGTGCTCGAAGTGCCATCGACCTGAGTGTCGAGCAGGCCAACTTCAAACGGCCCAGCTTCGCCCTGCAACTTCATGCCCCACAGGATCGGCACGGGATTGCCGCCGCTCAGTCCGATGCGGCGCGTGAAGTATGGCAAGAACCGCGTGCCACCCGCGCGCTGCGAACCGAACGTGTAGTAGCTGTTGCCGTCGAGGAAGAAGTCGCGCTTCTCCGGGAAGAACAGCGGGAAGCGGTTGAGGTTGATCTGGCGGCTGTCGTTCTCGGTCTGCGCGAAGTCCGTGAACAGCGTCGTCGCAAACGTCATCGACGGCGACACGCGGTAGTACATCTCGCCGCCCATGTCCGGGTCGGACGACCAATCATCGTCGGCCGCGTTCGCCGTGCGCCCCAGCCCGAGGCCAACGTATGGCACAACCTCGAGACCGATCCCGGCATCGACCTCACCGAGGCCACGGATCGTGCCGAACTCACTGATCCGGAAGAACGGCACCGACTGACTCGGATTGGCCCACTGGAACTCTTCGTTGCGGTCGCGCATGTAGCGCTTGAGGTTGAAGCCCCACGACTTCGCCCCCTTCTTGCGAGGGATGCTGCGGAACGGGATCGAGATCTCACAGACCCAGCCGTCGTCGGCCTTGCGCGCGCGCGCCTGCCAGATCGCATCCCACGGTTTGCTGAAGCCCGAGCCATTGGCCGACACGAGCGCATCGCCCAACGAACCGCCGGCGCCGACCTGGAAGAAGTAGGCAGTGCGCCGGTTCTCGAACGGGTCGAACATCAACTCGATGCGATCGTCGGGATCGAGCCGCGCATCGCGCACGCGCTGGCTGTCGCGCACCGTGTCCGGATCCTGCTCACACCAGACACTGAGGTAGAGGTTGTGCTGGTCGTGCAGCAACTTGACGATCGTCTGCTCGGTCGGCTTGCGCCCGAGCCACGGCTCAACCATCACCAACTCGCCGATTGCCGGGGCGTTGCGCCAGCAGGGATCGGTCAGGATGCCGTCGATCCGCGGCGCCTCGGCGGCGTCGATCTGCCCGATGCGACACGTCCGCCGCACGCCCTGACTTTGCGCAACTGCACTGCCGATCAGGCAGATCAGCATCAGCAAACGGGGCAACGGCAAGGACATGGGGGCGAACAACATACGCCCGGCTCCGCCGATCGCAGCATTGCATTCTTACCCGTCGCCACTTCGTGACAAACGCCAGCTTCGCGGGCTCGCACCGAATCCCCGAACCCCTGATTATCGGGCTCTCAAACCCCGATTATCGGGTTCGTAGAGCTCAACGATCAGCGGGCAACCGCGGCGAGCAAAGCCACCGCGCGCTCCAACAATCGCGCCAAGGAATCAGCGCGCGCGACATCACCGTGCTCGCGTTCGTCGGACTCGGCGCCGCGCAGCAAGCGAACCGCCTCGTCGACGCGAACGCGCGCGTCGGGCACCGTGCGATCACGTTCGACGATGCCTAACTGGGTCGCCGCGAGCGAGACGCGGTTGCGGCGAGCGAGCCCGCGTAACTCTTCGTTGTCGTCGCGTTTGATACGAAGTGCATAGTCCGCGTCGAGCGCCCGCCGCTCCTCGACCAAATCGCGGTAGGCCTCGAACTGCGTCAGGAGTTTGAGGAAGCGTCCCCACGCGACGATCGGCGAGAGTGCATCGTCGACGGCAAGTGAACGCTGTTGATCGACGACAGTTCGCGCTGCGATCGAGTCCCGAAACACTTTGCGCAAACTGGCGACATCGCCTCGGCGCGCATGCACGCCGGCTAGCAGTTCCAACATCGTCGCCTGCAGGTTGCGTTCGCGAAGATCATCGGGCACGAGCGCGAGCTTGCGTTCATACGCGCGAGCGGCCTGCTCGAACGCTGCGACGGCTTCGTCCAGTTCGCCTTGGTCGCGTTGCATGCGGCCAAGCCCTTCGCACGCAGTCTGCAGCAGGTCGAGCGCCATGACACTGTTTGGATCCTGCGCCTGCACCGCTTCGATGGCCATGATCACTTGCTTGTAGGCGCGAACGGCCGCAGGGGCGCTCTTCTGGCGCCGATGCACGGCAGCGATGCCGAGCTGGGTCGTGATCAACAGCCGTTGCGCCGAACTGCGACCAGGGTGCCGTTCGGCCAAGACCGCGTAGGCCTCGCGCGCCCGTTCGAAACACGCCAACGCGCGTGCTGGATCCCAGACTGCCCCCGGCAAGAACTCGCTCGAATGAATACCACCGAGCTGTTGGAACAACGACGCCACTGCCTCGACCGCACGGTCCTCGGCATCCGTGAGCGGCCCCTCGGGCAGAAGCTGCTCCGCCGCTGCGAACTGTTCGAGAGCCGCTTCCGTCTTGCCCTGGCGCATCAACACACCGGCATGTCGCAGCGTGGCATCGAACTCACGCTGGCGCCGCACCGAACCAACCGGCAACTCCGCCAACCTCTCGTCCGCCGCAGCCAATTCCGCCAGCGCTTCCTCGAGTCGCATCGCGGCAACGTGCACGTCCGCAGCCCGCAGTCGGCAATCGATCTGCAAGTTGACCACGGGGAACTCGCCGGTGTGTTTGCGCTCCAGCTGCTGCGCCACCTCGCGCGCTCGCTCGAAGCTGGCGAGCGCACCGTCGGCATCACCAAGGTGCGACGCATGCGGCCAGCCCTGAATGCTGCCGATGCGTAGATAGCCGCGCGCGACGTCGAACTGGAGCGCCGCATCGTCCGCGCGTTGCTGCACAAGCTCTTCGAGGTAGCGCAAGCCTTTGTCGACCAACTGGCGACGCGCCGCCATCGTGCCCGGAACGTCTGCGAGTTGATCATGCAGATCGACGACGAACCACTGACTGATCTCGTGGATCGAACGCAACGCCCCTTCGGCCCGCGCTTGCTGCTCGCGCGCCTCGCCCAACCCCATCGTCGTTCCGATCAGGCCGGCGACGAGCGAGAGCAGGAGTAGCGCCGCGGCGAGCACGCGCCCGCGGTGCCGCCGCAGGAACTTCCGTAGCCGGTACGTGGCATCAGGCGGGCCCGCGTCCACCGGCTCATCGGACAGGTAGCGATCCAGGTCCGCGGCAAGTTCGGCTGGCGACTCGTAGCGGCGCTCCGGTTCGCGGGCCATGGCGCGCATGACAACCCAATCGAGGTCGCCGCGGAGACGACGCTGCAACGAACCGCTCGTTGTGCAACGCGCCTGTGCTACGCCATCACGCACCGTAGTCGCGGCAACGCGCGTGCTTGGCTTCGGTGGCTCAGTTTCGAGAAGACGACGACGCACATCCGCGACCCCACCTTCGCGCAGCGTGTCACTGTCGACCGGCAGTTCGCCGGTGAGCAGTTCGTAGAGAACAACGCCCAGCGCGAACACGTCACTGCGAGTATCGATTCGCGCGATGTCGCCAGCAGCCTGTTCGGGGCTCATGTACTCTGGCGTGCCGAGCAGCTGCCCCTGCATCGTGTGCGCAGCGTCCGGCGCCATGCGATCATCGACGGCGCGAGCCAGACCGAAGTCGATGATCTTCACCATCGATCGCCCTTCGTCTTCGGCAACCAGGATGTTGCCGGGCTTGAGGTCACGGTGCAGCACCCCGCGCCGATGCGCGTGTTGCACGCCGCGACACACCTGCTGGAACAACGCAATGCGCGCCTCGAGCGACAACCGTTCCGCGTCACAGTGGTCCGTGAGCGGCCGGCCGGCCACGTATTCCATGACGAAGAACGGCTGCCCTTCGCCACTGACGCCAGCGTCGAAGATGCTCGCGATGTTCGGGTGCTCCATGGCCGCGAGGGCCTGCCGCTCGAGATCGAACCGCGCCAACATCTCACGCGAACCGCCGCGAATCAGTTTGATCGCAACTGTGCGGCTGACCGGTTCGTGCTGCTCTGCGGCGTAGACGGTGCCCATACCGCCCTGGCCCAGAATCTTGAGCAGGGTGTAGCCACCGATGCAGCCTAGCGCCGCCGGTTCCTCGACAACGTCCGCGCCGATCGTGCTGAGGCGCGCGCGCAACTCGCTGGCGGCCTCGGGGTTCGAATCGATCAGCGCGGCGAGCCGCGCCTGGCGTTCTGCCGGAGCGCGGAGCAAGGCATCGGCGAGTGCATCTTCGAGTTCGTCCGGCAGTTCGCCGCGCAGATCATCTGGGTCACTCGAAGCCATCGCCGCCGCCAATCTAGCGGCTCACGAGCCCGCTAGCGAGACGGACGCCGCTTCAGCCCACCTGAGTCGCCAAAGGCCGATTGCGGGCGTCCTCCAGTGACTCCCGAAGGTCGGCGTGCCGGGGCTCCCTCGCGACTGCGCATGCCGGAGCCTGCGCCAGCGCCACCGCCGGCGCCCATGCCACCACCAGCCGCACCACCGCCGGCACCGGCACCAACCGGCGCGCGCTGTCGCGTGCCCATCGAATCGAGGCCGGACACTTGCTGCTGCTTCGGCTTGATCGTCTCCATGCGCTTGCGCACGTCATCGGGGCGGTTGGCCTTCGCGATGCAATCATCACCCGTGATCAGTCCTTCGGCGTAGGCGTTGAGCAACTCGTCTTCGAGCGTCGTCATGCCGTACTGCTTGCCGGTCTGCATCAGGTTGAGGATCTGCGCCGACTTGCCTTCGCGAATCAGCGACTTCGCCGCATCGGTTGCGACGAGGATCTCGCGCGCGGCCACGCGGCCACCGCCAACCTTCGGCACGAGTGTTTGCGAGATGACTCCCTGCAGCGTCGATGCCATCTGCACGCGAACCTGCTGCTGCGCGTCCGTCGGGAACACATCGATGATGCGGTCAACGGTCGAGATCGCGCTCGTCGTGTGCAGCGTGCCGAACACGAGGTGGCCGGTTTCGGCCGCGGAGATCGCCATCGAGATCGTCTCGAGGTCGCGCATCTCACCGATCAGAATCACGTCGGGGTCCTGACGCAGCGCGCGTCGCAGACCTTCGCGGAACGACTCACAGTCCTGACCGATCTGGCGCTGCGTGACGTAGCACTTCTTGTCCTGGTGCACGAACTCGAGCGGGTCTTCCATCGTCAGGATGTGACCGCTCTCGGTTTGGTTGATGTAGTCGATCATCGCGGCGAGCGTCGTCGACTTACCGGAGCCAGTCGGTCCGGTAACGAGCACAAGGCCGCGCGGCTTGCTGGCGAGATCGAGTGTGATCTTCGGCAAGCCGAGCTTCTTGTAGTCCGGGATCTCGTCGGGGATCTGGCGAATGACGATGCCGACGGCGTTGCGTTGATGCAGCGCGTTGACGCGGAATCGAGCAACGCCAGGGACGGCGTGCGAGAAGTCGATGTCCTTCTCCTTGAGGAACCGCTCCCACTGCTCGGGCGACATCAACTGACGCGCAAGCTCCGAAGTCATCTCGGGCGTCAACGTCCCGACTTCGGCCTGCGGCGCGACCTCACCGTCGATACGGAACCCAGGCGGGCTACCCGCCTTCACATGAATGTCAGACGCTCCTGCTTGGACCATCGACCGCAACAGATCATCCATCTGTAGTGACACAGCTATTCCCCTTCCTCTTCTAGAACCCGACCACCCTTGCCGAGGCGTCAATCGGAGCAATCGCGGGGAACGCTTGACGAGCCAGCGCCAGGTTGGCCCAGGGCGAGACTGGCAAGGTACATTGGGCCGATGGCACCGCCGGCGGCATCTGGGTGCCCGATCTGGGCAAGATGCGCACTGGGCAAAGAAAAAGCCTCGCGACTCCAAAGGAGTTGCGAGGCTTTTGTGGCGAGGGCGACGGGACTCGAACCCGCAACATCCAGATCGACAGTCTGGTACTCTAACCAGTTGAGCTACGCCCCCACGCCATGAGGGGCCGAGGAATCTAGCCACCTGGAGGGGCTTTGCAAGCTTCTTCTCGCGCGCAGTTGCCGCTGCGCCGGGGCGCGCGGAAAGGCCCGATAGCGGCGCCGGAACAGGCTGCGTCGTGGCGGTGGCCAAACCGGCCTGATAGAAAAAAATCGGCCGGCGGGCTCACACCCCGCCGACCGAAGCCACTCTTCGCTCTCTCAGTCGAAGCGGCAGCCCGACCAATCGCGCCTCACAGCGCCAATGGCCAGCCACCGACTCGCTACTACGGTGAGTAGGACCAGCTGTTCCGCGACCCAAGGCACTCAGGCGATGTTCTTCCCCCCATCTGCGGACAATCCACCCGACGACCCCGTGCCAAGGCTGGAACTGGCCTACGCCGGCAGCCAGGGTGCGCCCGAACCGCACCTGTCGGTCGACGGCATGACCCCGCACGGACCGAATCTGTCGCACTGGCCGGGCAACCGGACGCCCAAGCAGTGGCGGGCCGATCTGAGCACCGGCATCGCGTTGCGGTTTGCGCGCGCGCCGATGGCCGACCGCGAAGCGTTCCTCGGCGAAGCCCGCCACGTCGTCAACGACCACTACGACACGGACGGCTTTGGCTCGCTGTTCGCGGTGCTCGAACCAAGGGTCGCGTTCCGCCACGAAGAACTGCTGCTCGCTGCCGCTGCCGTCGGCGACTTCGGCTGCTGGGTGACCTGGCGCGGCTTCGCGATCGACCGCATCGTCAAGCGACTCGCCGACCCCGAGTCGCCGGTGCACGGCCAGTTCCGCGGCGTCGACGATCCTGACGAACTGTCGCTGCGGCGCTACCAGTGGTTGATGCAGCGCGGCGAATCGATGCTCGACCACATCGCCAGCTATCGCGTTCTCTACGAAGAGGAGATGGCCGAAGTGCAGGAGCAGATCGACACGGGGCTGCGCGGCGATCTCGACGTCACGCAAGATGCCGCGCTCGGCCTCGCCGTGATCGTCAGCACCGCCCCCCGCCATCGCATGACTCTCAACACCTTGTCGGGTGCCTACCGCGTCCTGCACGCCATCGAACAAAACGGCGAGCGCTACTTCCGCTATCACGACCGCACCGAGAGCTGGTTCGACCTGGTCACGATCACGACGCCGAAGCGCCGCGACCTGCGCGAGCTCGCGGCGCAACTGGCCGATCTCGAACCCGAGCACGACGGCGCTTCGTGGCAAGCCGATGACCCGATGACGCCGATTCCCGAGCTCTACTTCGGCGTGCCGTCCGAGCAGGAATACGGCGAGATCACGCGCGAGCTGCGACCGAGCAAACTGACCACTGCGCAGGTCTCAGCGGCGGTGCGGGCGTTCTTCGCCACGCCCACATAGAACGCACGGCTGGCACTGAGCGTGCAACCGCGCCATCATCGACTGCGATGACGACCCGGATTCTGCCACTGCTCGCCTGCGGGCTCCTCGCCGCGTGCGGCAACCAGCCCCTGGCCACGGATGCAGATGGCAAGTACTCGGTCACTGGCCGCTGCGAACCAACGCAACTCGCGCAGGCACTCACTGAGCACGCCGAGGCTACCTTGGTCGTCGACTTTGGCCCCGGCACGAGCGACTTCGCCAAGACGATCAAGTCGAGCAAGCGCGCCACGCCGCCGTATGCAATCACGGTCGGTCCCCAGCCAAGGGACGGCGACGAGATTCCGGACGCGGTGATCGTTCTGGATCACGGCGCCAAGGCGGCAGTCGATCTTGCGTTGCTTGCGTGCAACGGCGTGCCGCTGCAACCCAACCGCATAGAGATCGGTACGCGCACCGTCACGGCAGCCAATCGCAATGCTGGCGGCAACCCGCGCGTCGCGCCCGGCGACGTCATGCTCGCGATGATGAAGCTGCAGCACCAGAAGCTGCTGACGACCAATCCGGCCACCGATGAAGTGCATTTCATCGGGTGGCTGCCGTGCGACCCGAAGGCAAGCTGGCAGACGACACTGAAGAACGGTATCACCGCTGCCGCGGCCCGCTACCCGCAGCTGCAGGTGCTCACGCAAGCAGATGAGCTGCCGGCCACAGAACAAGCGGAGCAACTCATCAAGAAGGGTTGCCGCGTTCTGCTGATCGCGACGTCGGACGTCGAAGAGAGCAAAGCCATCCAGGCAATCGCAGCCACTGGACCAGACGGTGGCGTGAAGGTCATCGTTCTCGATCCAACGGTCAACGGCGAGCACGGCGCATGCGTGATCGGCTGCTCAACTGAGACCATCGGTCTCGCCGCGGCCGCACTCGTCAAAGAACTGCTGCCCGAAGGCGGCTCGCTGCTCACCTGCTTTGGCAACGCTGCTGACCAACAAGTGCGCGGCTTCTGTGACGCGATGGGCTTTGCGGCGACGCGATTGCTGAGCCGTTGAGCGGCACCGACAACCAACCCGGCATCCCGACGACGGGTGCGGGTATGGGCTACATGGTGCAAGCCGCGTTCTGGTTTGCGATCATGGCGCTGCTCGTCAAGCTCGCCGGCGAAAGCGGTCTGCCGACGATGCAGATCGTGCTGGCCCGCGCGTGCGTGACGTTGACACTCAGTTCACTGCTACTCTGGCGGGCGCGCATCCGACCGTTTGGCACCAACACGCGCCTGCTGTTGCTGCGCGGCCTCTACGGCTCCGGTGGGTTGATGTGCTTCTACGCCGCGGTCAACCATCTGCCCCTTGCCGAAGCGACCGTCATCCACCAGATCTCGCCGGTGCTGACCGCAGTCGTGGCCGCCCTCTGGATCGGTGAGAAGCTCGAGACGCGCGTGATGCTCGGCATGGCACTGGCGTTCGGCGGCGTGATCATGATCAAGCAACCGGCAACACTGTTTGCCGCAGCCGACACCGAAGTCGACATCGAGTGGCCGTTCGTCTTGATCGGCGTCTGCGGCGCATTGTTCGCCTCCCTCGCGTACGTCGCCGTTCGCCGCCTCGGCCGCACCGAGTCCCCACTACTCGTCGTCTTCTACTTCCCGATCGTCACCGTGCCGATCAGCTTGCCGTTCGCGATCAACGCATGGGTCTGGCCCGACCTCACCGGCTGGCTCTACCTGCTAGGTGTCGGCGCCTCGACGCAGATCGCGCAAGTCGCATTGACGAACGGCCTCGCGCGCGAAACCGCCGGCCGCGCCATTTCGGTCGGCTACCTGCAAGTTGCGTTCGCAGCCATCTTCGGCGCCATCTTCTTCAGCGAGATCCCCGGCATCTGGAGCTTCGCCGGCATGTTCCTCATCGTCGCCAGCCTCTTCGCCGCCCGCCGCCGATAGTACGGTTTGCGCGGAGCCAATGGCATGCTCCGACGTTGGCGCGGTGTGAATGCTCCCAACATCGTAGTTCGGCCTGACTGGGCGGACATCGTCGGCAGATCCCGAACCCAACCGGCTACTCTGCGCCCATGACTCGTCTCGGTGGCGCTATCGCTCTTGTCGCGATCTTGGTCGCAGCGTTCCTGTTGTGGAATCGCGATCCGGAGCTGCCGTCCAACGCGACGTCACCCTACGGCGACCCATCGGCGGCGCAGCCGGCCACGGGCAACACCATTGGGCCAGCGACGGCCGACGCTTCGGCCAACAATCGCATCGCCGCCAACCCCGAAGCCGACGCGCTTCGTTACACCGTCGCCGGGGTCGTGCTTGCCGACGCACGCATGCCCGGCTTGCACGGCTTGCGCGTGCTCGCCTATCGCGGCGAAGCCCAAGACTCGAGCGGTTTGCTGTCGGGCTCGATGACCAGCAGCGGCCAACGTTCGCAACCACCCGCATTCATGGTCAGCGGCGACCCGATTGCCGAAGGCCTCGTCGGCGAAGATGGCCGGTTCGAACTCAAGACCAACGAACGCCATCTGCGCGTCACGATCGATCACGACTACTACTTGCTAGCTGCGCCGGAGATCGTGCACGTCTCCACGGCCAAGGAGAGGGCCGACCTCGTCTTGTCACCACTGCTTGGTGGCATGGTGCGCGGCCGGCTGCTCGGCGACCGCGCACCCGATGTCGACAGCGTGCAGCTGCGACTAGAGATCAACCCGATGTCGTTCTTGCGCGACATGCGGTCGGTGATGGCCGCGATGCTGATGCGCGCGCGTTCGGATGCCGTGCCAAGCCTCGACCGTGAGTTTGTCTTCCGTGCAGTGCCACCCGACGCGGCGTTGAACATCTCGGTGACCGGCGGCCGCGCTTCGGCGAAGGCAACGTTCGCCGGCTTGCAGGCTGGTGAAGTGCGCGACATCATCGTGCCGGTTGGCACCGCCGCGATGCTGTCCGTGCAAGTCGTTGACGACGCCGGCAACCCCATCCCCAAAGCATCGGTCTCGGCACGCCCCGCGGGCAAGAGCGGCATGACCGCGATGATGGACAGCATGCGGGAGCGCAGCAAAGACAACGGCATCGCACTCTTCGAATGCATCGAAGCCGGCAGCTACCGCATCGAGGCGATGGCCTCTGGCCGCACCAGTTCGTCGATCACCGTCGATGTCGTCGCAGAGAACGAGCCCAAGCAAGTCAAGTTGGTGCTCGGCGAAGGCGGCGTCGTCACCGGCGTCGTGCTCACCCCCGACGGCAAGCCCGTCGTCGGCGCACGCGTCGCCCACCACGCCATCGCCAACATCCCGATCATTGGCGACATGACCGAACAACTCGGCGCGGACTACCTGAGCCAGATCGCGCAGAGCGGCGCCGAAACGGACGAGAACGGGCGCTTCCGACTCGCTGGCCTCGCCGACGAGAACGCCTTCATGGTCGTCGGTGCCCACGAAGGCTACTCCGCCGGCGTCACGCGCGACGTGCACATGGGCGACGTCGATGTCACGGTCACGCTGCAACCACTGAGCACGGTGCGCGGTCTCGTTGTCACTGCCGACGGCGAACAACCAGTAACCGAGTTCCACGCCACGATTTCGCGCACGGCGTTCCTCGTGTTGAAGATGCCGATCGCGCAACAGATCGTCACGAGCGATGAGGGTGCGTTCACGTTCGAAGGCATCACCGGAGACCGCTACACGCTGGAGATCGCTGCTGATGGTTTTGGCACCGTTCGCAAGAGCATCCGCGTACCGAAGGAAGGCGACCTCGACGTCGGCAAGGTCGCGCTGCAACGCGCGGCACGCATCACAGGTGTCGTTCGCGATGACAACCAGAACCCGGTAGCCAACGCGATGGTGCGCCTCCGCAAAGGCGCGCTCGCCGACAACCCCGTGCTGACGATGCTCATCGGCAACTCGGCGCGCACCTACAGCGACCAGCACGGCAGGTTCACCCTCGAACCAATCACGCCTGGGCGTGCGCAACTGCTCGCGAGCGCCAAGGGTTTCGCCACCGGTTCGAGCCAACGACTCAAGCTCGGCCCCGGCGATCAAGTCACCGACGTCGTCATCGAACTTGATCACGGCGGTTCGATCCGCGGCCGCGTGCTGTTCGGTCCCAACCAACACCCCGACGACTTCATGATGCTCGCACAGCATCAGGTCTCACAGAAGACCAACCCAATCGACGTGGCGCACGACGGCACGTTCTTCGTCGACAACCTCGACCCGGGTTCGTATCAGGTGCAAGCGATGCCCAACGCGCTGCTCAACAGCATGAGCGGCATGGACTTCAAACCGGGCGAGGGCATCAACATCGGCAAGCTGATGCGACAGATGACCGACGGGGTTGTCTCGCAGCGTTGCACCATTCGCAGTGGCGAAGAGACCGAAGCCGAACTCGACGTCCGTGACCTGACCATCGGTGCCCAATGGCTCGTGCGCGTCGAGATCGGCGGCAAGCCACACAAGACCGGCGTGATTGAAGCCGTGGCCGTCGACACCGGCACGCTGCGCGTTGGCATGCTCGACGAAGGCCTCGCGATCTTCGGCCGCATGCTGCCGGGCATGTATCGCCTGCAGGTTCGTTCGGGTCTGACGATGACGCCAGTCGGCGCGCCACAGATGCTGACGTATCCCAAGAACGCCGAAGAGCACAAGACCACGCTGTCCTTGCCGGGTGGCGAACTGCGCGGCGTCGTTGTCGACGCCGAGAGCAACGAGCCACTGCGCCGCGCCATCGTCCGCATTCATCACGACGAGCACACCGAACGCGATGACCCGATCGGCATGTGCATCACCGACGACGAAGGCCAGTTCGCCTTCCACGGTCTCGCCGATGGCCTCTACAGCCTCGCCGCCGCCGAACCGCTCGGGGAAGGCGGCAACAACAAGGCGTCGCGACAGTCGGGCATCAAGGTGACGTCCGGCGCGAATCAGGACCGCATCGTGCTGCGTTCGCAACCGGCCGCTGGCGCGTCCGTCACCGTCACGACTCGCGACGGCCGCCTCATCGCCGGCGCCACCGTGATCTGCGTCGACCCGCAAGGCCGTCCGCTCGGCGGCCTCGGACTCGCGGCCTCCGGTAGTGATGGCCGCGCGTGGTTCGGCGGCATGGCCGACGGCCAGGCCCGCGTGGTCGGCCGCGCCTCCGGCTATGCCCCCGCCGCCACCGACCTGCAGACGTTGACCTCGGATCAGTCGACGCGATTCAACCTCGTTCTGTCCGGCGGCGCCCCGACCAAGCTTTCGGTCGTCGACAACCAGGGCCGCAAACTGCGCGGCGTTGCACTGACGGCGCGCTTCGAGAATAGTCCGTGGCTGCCTTCGATCCTGCTTGTCCAAGCGATGGAGGCCGACGGGTCGTTCGATCTCGGCCGACTCGGCCCGGGCACCTGGAAGTTCCGGGCGACCCATCCGTCTATCGGCACGATCACGACCGAACGCTCGATCAGCGGCACGTCACCGATCACCATCGTCATGAGCAAGTAGCGCGACCTTCGCACAGGCGAGGCTCAGTGATACCTTGCCGCGCGAATCATGTTCGACCGCACGACTCTGCAATACTGGGTAGCCCGCTTCGCGCTCGGACTCGGATTGCTGCTGGCCGTCGGCATGGGCCTCGTGCAACGTCTGACGAAGGACACGACGGGGCTGACGAGCCTCGCGGTCGGCATGTTCGGCTTCGCCCTCTCACTAAAGGCGATCAAACCGATGACGCGCCTCAGCACCTACCGCGCGCGGACGCGCAAGGAATGGGGTCAGGCCGCGAGCCGAGCGTTCGAACGCGCGTCCTTGCCACGCCGCATCTTCTACCTGCTGGTCGCGGTCGCCGAAGCCGACGGCCCGATCCGCACACCCGAACGTGAGGTCGTTCGTCAGTTCTTGCTCGAACGCTTCGACGACCCGGTCAGCAGCGACGAGATCCGCACGTGGGAAACGCAACCGCTGCAAGTCGACGACCTCATGGGCCTCGCCGCGCGCATCGCGACGACGCTGTCCGACTCCGAACTCGACACGCTGTTCTGTTGGTGCGCGTTGGTCGCGTTCGCCGATGGCCGCTTCAAACCAGACGAACACCAGGCGCTCTCCGAAGTCGCACGCGGCCTGAGCATCGCTCCCGGCCGAGCGCGCATGCTGTTCCATCTGGCCCGCGCGCAGTTCCTCAAGGGCACGCACAAAGACGAGCAGCAGAACAACCAGCAACGCAAACGCCCACACGCCCTTCACCCACGCGGCGATGCCTTTGCCGTTCTCGGCCTACCCGTCGACGCAAGCGAAGACCAGATCCGCCGCCGCCACCGCGAACTCGTCCGCAAGTTCCACCCCGACGCGCAACCCAACCTCGGCCCCGTCGCCCAACAAGAAGCCACCGAACGCTTCCGCGCCATCCAACACGCCTACGAAGTCCTCTCCGGCAAGTGACCGTACGGCGAATTGTCCGGTTTGTACCTGGCTCCGTACGGACAACTCGTTCTTATTCGGGGCATGGTCACGATCTCTGCTACTTACGAAGGCGACCTCTGCTGCACGGCTGTTCATGGGCCGTCGGAGGCGACGTTGCAAACCGATGCCCCTAAGGACAACGAAGGGCTTGGGCGCTACTTCTCGCCGACGGATCTTGTCGCGACGGCGTTGGGCACCTGCATCTTGACGACGCTTGGGATCGTGGCGAAGCGGCATGACATCAACCTTGTTGGGTGCAAGGCGACCGTCGAGAAGCACATGAACGCATCGCCGCGGCGCATCGGGCGACTGCCGGTGCAGTTGACGATTGCTGGCAGCTACACCGATGCGCAGAAGAAGCTGCTGGAGAACACGGCGCATACCTGCCCGGTTCACAAGAGTCTGCACCCGGACATCGACGCTTCGATCGATATCACCTGGGTGGACTGAGAGGCGCTAGCGGAACGTGCCGCCGCTGAGATTGGTGGCGAACGGATCGTGGATGTTGCGCAGCGGGTCGGCGACTTCGCCCGTCAGCACGTTGATGTCACTGATGATGCCGGTGATCAGTCCGCCAGCGGCGCCGACTGCCGCGACGATCGCCAGGCCACACGCCGCGCCGCGCGGGTCGCACCCGCAAGAGTCGCTGTTGCCGAGCACATAGACCGGCGTCGTTACTGCGCAGACGATCGGCTTGGTCAGGGTGCAGGAGGTCGTCATGGACGCCGCGGCCAGCAGGGCCGAGGCCAGCAGAAGGCGTTTCCGAGGCATGGCGGCCCACAGCGCAGCGGTCAGGCAAACGTGGCGAATACGTGCGGTGACGCTCGGCATTCGCACAAAAAAAGCAGCCAGTCAAAACCGCCATCGCCGCCGCACGTCTTCAGGGGCACGATCCATTCATGAGCACGGCGGACCCGTTCTTGGCAGAGCTGTTTCAGACCCACCGGAGCGGTCTGGCAGGAGCGGTGCGCAGTGTGCTGGGCCCAACGGCCGACGTGACCGAGGTTCTGCAGGAGGCCTTCCTCAAGTGTTGGAAGGCGTGGCAGAAGGGCACGCGTCCCAACGACCCGGTGGCATGGATGTTCGTCATCACGTGGAACGCCGCGACCGACGCCAGACGGCAACGGCAGCGACGTCCCAACCACGAACCACTGGACGAGGAACGAACCGTGTCAGCTACCACCCAGACATCGCCATCGCGAGCGCTCGAGCAGCGCGAAGCCGTGGCCGAAGCGCAGGCGGCCGTCGCCAAACTGCGCGCCGACGATCAGCAAGTCTTCTTGCTGCGAGTCGCCGGCGAACTCAGTTACGAAGGCGTCGCCGAGGCACTCGCCATTCCTGTAGGCACCGCCAAGACGCGCATGCGTCGCGCGCTGCAACAACTACGAATGGCACTTGGCGCAACTGCGAGTCTGAAGCTTGGCACGAAGGAGAACCTGCGATGAACGGTCACAACAAATGGACTCCCGAAGAACGCGAACAGCTGACGCAGGAGTTGTTGGAATTGCACTTCGGTTGCCACGAGCAACCTGAAGAATTGGAGCAGCGGTTGGTCAACGAGCCGGCACTGCGCGAACTGCAGGCCGAGGTCCTGTCGCAAGCACAGGTGCTCGAAGAAGCCGTGCACCCGGAGCTCGAACCACTCGACTTGCCAGAAGGCAAGAACTCAGAAGGCAAGGAGCCGGTCGCCGCACCACACCTCGCCATCGCCTCACGCCGCCCGCGTTGGTGGCACCTGCCACTCGGTCGCATCGCGGCAGTAGCAGCCGCAGGGCTGCTCGCCGCGCTCGGCTTCCTCGGGTGGGAGCGCATCGCCCAAGGACGCATCGGCACCTACATGGCCGATCACCTGCACCTGACGGTCAGCGCGCCGAAGGCCGTGCCCGCCGGCGCTCCTTGGAGCTTCACGGCACAGACCAACGACCTCGCCGGCAACACGGTGAACTGCCGCGTGCGTTGGCAGGCGTTTGATCAAAACAACGTCGTGCTCGCAGCTGGCGAAGCACCGACCGTCGAAGGCAACGCGACCGTGTCCCTCGCGGCCAACCTCGCCGTGCCCAAACGCGTCGAAGTCATCGCCACCAACACAACAGACGAAGCGCGTCAGGTCTTCCCGATCTCGACAGCCGAAGCCGGCCCGCTCGTGCACGTCAGCACCGATCGACGCGTCTACCGACCGGGCGAGCGCATCTACGTGCGCACCGTCGTGCTCGACCGCGTGACGCGACTGCCACTCAAGCGCATGACCAACATGTATGCGCAACTGCTCGACGCCAAGGACAGCGTCGTCGTCACCGACAACGACAACCTCGCCCCCGCGGGTGTCGGATCGTTCGCGTTGGTGGTGCCGACCAACAGCGCTGGCGGCGCGCACAAGATCAAGGTGGCGTCGCGCGCCGGCCTGTTCGCCGAAGAAACGGCGGAGATCGTCGTCCGCGCGTTCCGCAACCCGCAGTTGCGGAAGGACATCGTGCTCAACCGCAAGAGCTACGCGCCTGGTGCGCGGGGCTCGGCGCAGGTCACCGCGATCCGACTCGGTGACAACTCGCCTTCGTCGAGTGCCACCGCACGCGGCGCCTTGATCATCGACGGCACCGAAGTCTGGCACGAAGAACGCAACCTCGGCGCCAACGGCAGCACGACGTTCCGCTTCGAAGTGCCGAAGGACGTCGACAAGGGCGCCGCGCGCTTCGTCGCGAAGATCACCGACGGCGGCGTGATCGAAACGGAGATCAAGCCGTTCGTCGTGCCGACCGGCAAGCTCGATGTGACCGCGTTCCCCGAAGGCGGTGACCTGATCGCCGGCGTCGAGAACGGCCTCTACCTGGAGTGCACCGACACGCTCGGCCGCCCCATCGACACGGCCGGCGAGATCATCGACGCAAGCGAACGGCGCATCGTGTCGTTCCGCACGGCACACCAAGGTCGCGCACGCCTGTCGTTCGTGCCGGAGGAAGGCACGACCTACAAGGTGCGCCTCGCCGGCAAGAGTGAGACCTACGAACTGCCAAAGGTTCGCAAGGATGGCATCGCGCTGCGCCTGATCGGTGACGACATCGCGGCGAACGCACCGCTGCGCATGGCGGTTGCCGGCCGCGGCAACGGCCCGTGGGTGCTCGGCGTCTTCTGTCGCGGCGTACTCGTCGGCCAGACGACGCTGCGCGCCAAGGACGGCGACCTGCAGACCACCGGCGAACTCGAACTGCCGGCAACGGCGAGCGGCGTGCTGCGAGCCACCGTGTTCGATCGCAACCTCAAGCCCATCGCCGAGCGCCTGGTGCGCCGCCACACCAAGCAACGCCTCGAAGTCGAACTGACCGCGGCCGCCGCGGTGCTCAGTCCCGGCGACCGTCAGACCATCAAGGTCAAGACGATGGATGAGAACGGCAAGTACACGAGCGCCGTTGTCGGTCTCAACTGCACCGACCTCGCCGCCACGCAACAAGCGACCGAGCCGCGGGTCAGCCTCGCGGATCACGCGATGCTGTTTGGTGACGTCAAGCAACTCGAAGACCTCGGCGACTTCTTCCTCGGCAACGCCGCGGGTGGCCGCAACGTCGACCTGCTGCTCGGCACACGCGGTTGGCGCCGCTTCATCTGGCGCAACGATGCCGCCGCTCAGAAGGCAATCGCCGCCGCCGGCAACGCCGGCGTTGGCATCCTGACGCGCGAAGGCTTCTCGCAGACGCCGCAAGTCATCAGCAACCTGCAAGCGGCCAACGCGCCATTGGCGCAACTGTCCAACTCGCGATACACCGCCACGCAGCAGCTGCGCATGGTGATCGGCGTCGCGATCGGTTTGCTGCTCATGGTGTTGTTGGCCGAGGGCATCGCCAAGCTGCTGCGGCACGCATCGATGAGCCAGAACGTCGCGTTGCGCGGCACGCTCAGCTTGGCTGGTGCGGCCCTCCTGCTGATTGGCGGCGTGTATGTCACGACGGGTGGCCTCGCCGACAGCGCGCCCAAGGCGACCATGGAGATGACCACGGCCGATGCAATGCCAACGGACTTCGCTGGTGCGGGACAGTTCGAGCAGTTGCTCGAGCCGAGCATCGACCCAGGACTCACTCACGGGGACCCCTTCTTCACTTCCAACCAGTGGAACACCGCCCTTGGCCTCACCACGTTCGGCATGCAGCCCAGCCAGGGCCAAACTGCCGTAGTCGACCTGAACGGCTTCGGGTCTGGCGGCCTGTTCTTCTTCAACGACGGCCAGAACGGTGACGTGCGCTCGCGCCCCGAGAACCTGTTCCCTCCGGTCGCCACCAACCCACGCGGCCCGGCCGATACCGTCCCGACGCGCCTGCCGTTCAACCTCGCAGGTGATGAGCGTGTCGACACCTTGCGATCGGCCGGCCTTGCCAAGGCCGGAGGAATCGGCGTCGCCGGCTACGCGCCGCTGTGGCAACAGCGTCAATACGCCCACCAACACCAAGCCAGTGAAGACCGCAACGACTTCACCCCGACCATCCTCTGGCACACCTTGCTCGTCACCGATGAGCAGGGCGACGGCGAGGTGAGCTTCTCGACGTCGGATGCAGTCACGACGTGGAAGGTCGAAGCCGACGCCCACCTGGCGTCGGGCGAGACCGGCCGCATCGGCTATGGCTCGCGCGTCTTCACGACCGAACTGCCACTGCAGATCGAAGCGAAGCTGCCGACCGAAGCCTCGGCCGGGGACCGCTTGCTGATCCCGATCGCCGCGATCCTCAAGGACGCGAAGATCCCCGAGGTGCGCCTCGGTGCCCGCATGGGCGACGGCCTGACGCTCGGCGCCAACGCGCCGACCAAGATCGAACTCGACAACAACAACAGCGATGCCGGCCGCGGCCGTGCACTGCTGCCGATCGAAGTCGGCGACAAGGTCGGCCCGGTGGCGATCGAGATCGCCGCTCGCGCCGGTCGCTTCGTCGACCGCATCCGCCACGTCATCAATGTCGCACCACGCGGTTTCCCCCACTACCGCGCAGCCGGTGGCCGTATCAGCGAAGGCAACGCGGACGAGTGGCAGTTGGTGATCCCCGAAGAGTTCGTCGCCAACAGCGGCGAAGCCGTTCTCAAGATCTACCCGTCGCCGATCGCCGCGTTGACCGAAGGCCTCGAAGGCATCCTGCGCGAACCGCACGGCTGCTTCGAACAAGCGAGTTCGTCCAACTACCCGAACACGCTCGTGCTCAACCTGATCGAAGCCAACGGTGACGACATCCCCGTCGTCGCCGCCCGCGCGCGGCAACTGCTGCCGAAGGGTTACGCCAAGATCACCGGCTACGAGTGCCAGGAGAAGGGTTACGAGTGGTTCGGCCACGACCCCGGTCACGAAGCACTGACCGCCTACGGCCTACTGCAGTTCCACGACATGGCCAACGTCTACGACGTCGACATGAGCATGGTCGACCGCACCAAGCGCTGGCTGATGAACCGTCGCGACGGCAAGGGCAACTACCCGCACCCGAAGGTCGACCATCACAGCTTCGGTGGCCGTTCGCCGTCGATCACCAACGCCTACGTGACGTATGCCCTGCTGCAAGCCGGCACGTCGGAGCACGATCTCAAGGTCGAGATCGATGCCCTCGTCAAGCGCCTCGACATCAAGGATCCGTACGAACTCGCGTTGATCGCCTGCGCGCTCAACCTGACCGAACGTCCGGAGGCAGCGACGGCGCGTCGTCGCCTTGCCAACCTGCAACAGAAGGATGGCTCACTGCCGGGCGCCGAGAGCTCGATCACGATGAGTGGCGGCCGCGACCTGTTGGTCGAGACCGCGGGCTTCGCCGTGCTCGCATGGTTGCCCGATGGCAGCTATGCCGGCAACGTGCGTCGCGCCGTCGAGTATCTGCAAACGGCGCGCAACGGTCGCGGCACGTTTGGTGCGACCCAGGCAACCATCGTCGCGTTGCGTGCGATGACCGCGTATGCGATCGAGCACCGCTCGATGCTCAAGGACGGCATCGTGCGCATCTACGAAGAGGATACGCTGCTCGCAGAACGCACGTTCTCGGCCGACGACCTGGGCGCGATGACGTTTGACCTGTGGGACAAGCTGACGCCCGGCGCGCACACGTTGCGTTTGCAGATCGAAGGCGGCGGCACGGCGCCGATGCCGTGGGCCGGCGAGGTGCGCTACCACGCCGAACTGCCCGCCAACGATCCCAACACCGCGACGTCGATCACGACACAGTTGCGCCAGAACACGGTGCAAGAAGGCGCCACGGTCGCGCTCGACGTCGTCGTCGAAAACGTCAGCGACGACGAACTGCCGACGCCAATGGCGATCATCGGTCTGCCGGCCGGCCTCGACCTGGCGACGTCCGTCGTCGAGGACCTGCAGCGGGCCGACCAGTTTGCCTTCTGGGAACTGAAGGGCCGCGAGTTGATCCTCTACTGGCGCAAGATGGATGCGGGCGCGAAGCACGAACTGACGTTCGATCTGACCGCGCGCATTCCCGGCACGAGCAAGGGCCCCGCATCGCGGACCTACCTCTACTACACGCCGGACCAGAAGCGCTGGACCGCGCCGATAGCGGTCGAGGTCACTGCCGCCAAGTAACGCCGGCCCCAGAACGCGCAAGCGTGTGACAGGTTCGCTATGCTGCCTGCCACATGCTTGCCGTTCTCGCCACGCTCATCCTTGCTGCCGTCGCCACGGCGCAGGCTCCGGGCAACTACTACAACTCGGTCGACACGTCGTCGGCCGCGCAACTGCGCGCCACGTTGCACAACGTGATCGACGATCACACGTCGTTCCCCTACACGTCCGGTGGAACCGACACGTGGGACATCCTCGAAGACGCCGACGAGGACCCCAACAACAGCTCGCGCATCCTCGACGTCTACCGCAACACCTCCTACTCGAAGGCCGGCGGCGGCAACTCCAACTACAACCGCGAGCACGTCTGGCCCAACAGCTACGGCTTCCCAAGCAACGGCGGCACCAACTATCCGTACACGGACTGCCACCACCTGTTCTTGTGCAACATCAGTCACAACGGCGCGCGCGATCGCCGCGTCTTCGACAACGGCAGTGGCAGCTGGAACGAATACACCACGGTCGCCAATGGCGGCCAGGGTGGCGGTAGCGGCACGTTCCCGGGCAACTCCAACTGGCAAACCAACAGCAACTCCCCCGGCAGCTGGCAGGTGTGGCACGATCGCAAGGGCGACATCGCGCGCGCGATGTTCTACATGGACATCCGCTACGAGGGTGGCAACAACGGCAACAGCGGCGCGCCCGAACCCGACCTGCGACTGACCGACAACGTGTCCCAGATCTGGCAGAGCGCGACCGGCAACAACGAGTCGATCGCCTACATGGGCAAGCTCACAGTGTTGTTGCAGTGGCACCAACAGGATCCCGTCGACGCCAAGGAGATGGCGCGCAACAACGCGGTGTTCGGCTACCAAGGCAACCGCAATCCGTTCATCGACAACCCGACTTGGGTCGACTGCATCTACAGCAACCAGTGCGGCACGACGAGCACCGGCCGCGCACCCGAGATCTGGATCAACGAACTGCACTACGACAACACGGGCACGGACACCGGTGAGTTCGTCGAGATTGCGGGCCGCGCCGGCGAGAACGTCAACAACTGGATGCTGGTCGCTTACGACGGCACGACCGGCAACGCTTATGCCCGGGCGCATCTCAAGGGCACGTTCGCGAACCAACAAGCGAACTTCGGCGTATTGTCGTTCGACTTCCCCAACCTACAGAATGGCACCGATGGCATCGCACTCGTGTCGCCATCCGGTGTCGTGATGCAGTTCCTCAGTTACGAAGGCTCGTTCCAGGCCAACAACGGTGCAGCCAACGGCAAGACCTCGACCGATATCGGCGTCAGCCAATCGTCGACAACGCCGATAGGTCATTCGTTGCGCCTCAGTGGCACGGGGAGTTCGTACGCGGCTTTCACGTGGCAACCGGCATTCGCGAACTCAGCCGGCACGATCAACACCGCACAGCAGTTCCAGTAACACCCAGATGCTCTGAAGCCTGAACTCACCGAAGAGGATCGCGGTCGCGGTCCTCGCAACCGCCGCGGGATGGGCGGTACAGCATTTCGCCGGCGTTCCCAACGCACTGCTGATCGGCCTGTTCGTCGGCCTGATCGGGGCGAGACTCGTGCCCGGCGGTTCGTGCGGCGTGCCCCAAAACCGTACCTCGCCGCACTCCAGCTAGGCACCGCGCGATGACGCGGACCGTCGTGACATCGCTGTCACGTCGATACCCCCCGTCGGTGCTGGCCAAGACCGTGGGTGGAGTAGAATACTTGGCCCATGCCCCGCTTGAACTCGTCGTTCCGCTGGCTCCATTCTGTGTTGCTTGCAGGCGTTGCGCTGACCGCGCAACTCGCCGCCCAACACGAAGGAGTCGTCCCCGATAAGTCGAAGACGCAAAGCGTCGACTTCCTCCGCGATGTCCGGCCGATCCTCGCGCAACACTGCTACGAGTGTCACGGACCCGACGGCGAACAGCGCAAGGGCGACCTGCGACTCGACGTCAAGCACGAGGCGTTCGCGAAGTACGAAGACTACGCGATCATCGTTCCGGGCAAGGCTGACGAGTCCGAGCTCATGCTGCGAATCCTCACCGACGAGCCGGACGACGTCATGCCGCCGCCGAAGGCGGACGACAAGCTCAAGCCGGCCGAGATCGAGATCCTGCGCAAGTGGATCAACGAAGGCGCCAACTGGCAGGAGCACTGGGCCTTTGTTGCACCGACGCGCCCGGCCGTGCCGCCCGTGCAAGATGCCGCGTGGGGCAAGAACGACATCGACGCATTCATCCTCGCCCAACTCGAGAAGAAGGGACTGCGACCGAGCGGTGAGGCAACGCGGCAAGCATGGCTGCGTCGCGTCACGTTCGACCTGATCGGCCTGCCGCCGACGCCGAAGGAACTCGACACGTTTGTGCGCGACACTTCGGTCGACGCCTACAAAAAGGTTGTCGATCGCCTGCTCGCCGACGAACGCTACGGCGAGCGCATGGCTAGCGACTGGCTCGACGCCGCGCGCTACGCCGATTCGAGTGGCTACCAACGCGACCGTTCACGCCAGGCATGGAAGTGGCGCGACTGGGTCATTAACGCCCTCAACACCAACATGCCGTTCGATCAGTTCACGATCGAACAACTCGCCGGCGACCTCCTCGATAACGCGACGCTCGATCAGAAGATCGCGACCGGCTTCAACCGCAACCACCCGGTCAACACCGAGGCTGGCGAGGAGCTCGACGAGTACCGCTCGGCCTACGTCATCGATCGCGTGCATACGACCGCGACGACGTGGCTCGGCTTGACCGTCGCGTGCGCACAGTGCCACGACCACAAATACGACCCGATCTCGCAGAAGGAGTTCTACTCGTTCTACGGCTTCTTCAACTCGATCAAGGAGAAGGACAGCGCTCGCGGTCGCAACCCCAAGCCGGCGATCGCCGCGCCGGGTCCAGGTGATCTCGCCAAGCTGCGCGACATGGAGCACCGCATCGCGATGCTCAAGCAACGCCTCGAGCAGGACGATCCGGTCACCGACATCTTCCAGACCAAGTGGGAAGAGAAGACCCGCGAACGGCTTGGCGCTCCCATCAAGTGGACCGTGCTCAAGCCGACGGAGTTCATGGCGCGTTACGGTTCGCGCCTCAAGTTGCAGGAAGACGGCTCGGTGCTCGCCACCGGCCCGACGCCCTCGCGCGACACCTACGACCTCGTCTACTCGCCCGGCAAGCGCAAGATCGAAGCGCTGCGCATCGAAGTCCTGCCGGACGAATCGTTGCCCGAAGGTGCTTCCGGTCGCGCCGACGACGGCCGCTTCATCCTGTCGAAGCTGTCGTCGCACCTGACCAGCGTCTCCGACAGCAAGGATCCGCCGTTGATCGCCTACGCCGCGGCGATGGCCGACATCAACCAGGAGCGCGACCGCGACGAGCACTACCTGACCGCAATCAACCCAGGCTCGTTCGAAGCATCCATCGCGATCGAATCGAGCACCGGCTCGTCGGGCGGCGGCCGCCGTTCGTCAGGCGGTTGGAGTATCGCCGGCGACGAGCGCAAGCAAACGCGCGAAGCCGTGCTCGTGCCGCATGAGACACTCAAGTCCAACGCGATGTCGATCCTGCGCCTGCAGCTCGAGCACAACTCGCGCAGCAAGTTCAAGAGCCTCATCGGCCGCTTCCGCATCTCGATCACCGAGGACCCGCGCATCCGCGAACACCTCGTGCCGTTGGCCAAGTCCAACTGGCGCACGATCGGCCCGTTCCCGGCCAAGTCGACTGCCGAAGCGTTCGCAACGGCGTTCGGTCCAGAGAAGCACCTGAAGAAGGCGCAATGGAAGAAGAAGCACAGCCAGCCGATCGTGCCGACTACGCCGAAGCCTTCGTCGAAGTCGCCCTCATCGAAGGGCTCGTCGTCGAAGGGACCATCGTCGAAGGGACCATCGTCGAAGTCGTCCGCGAAGCCTTCTTCGTCAAAGTCCAAGCCTGAGAGTTCGAAGTCGGCGAAGCCAGAAGGTGGCAAGCCGGGCTCGAGCAAGACGGGTGGCAGCAAGTCTGGCGGCAAGGGCTCGAAGTTCGGCAAGGCAGGCATGTCCGGCAAGGGCATGGGCAAGCCAGACGCCAAGGGTTCCCCGGTCGCAAAGCTTGACGCCACGAAGAAGGAGTCGCCGAAGACTTCCAAGAAGGAAGAGAAGGCCGACCCGCCGAAGCCGAAGCCTCGCCCGAAGCGCATCGCGTGGGCCGAGCAGCGCTCCTGGCGTGACGGCCGCTCGCAGTCGATCAGCGTGACGGGTCCCGCCGCGGCGACCTACATCTCGCGCAAGATCGAGACGAAGACCGCCCGCACGGCGCGCATCACTCTGCGCGGCGGCGTCGGCGCCAAGGTCTGGGTCAACGGCGAGTCCGTCGCCTCCTTCACTCCCGAAGAGAAGCCGACCCCGAAGGCGCCGACGCCATCGCCGATGCCCGGCGGGTTCGATCCAGCCAACTTCGACCCGAACGCGGTCGACCCGGCTGTCTTCCAGATGTTCAGCCAATCGCGTCGTGGCCGCTCGACGGCCAAGGAGCACGAGCTGCACATCGGCCTGAAGAAGGGCGAGAACTTCCTCGTGATCAAGCTGATCGGCAAGGGCTCGAGCTCTTCGCCATCGCGCCGCGGCGGTAGCAGCAGCAGCCCGCAATCGTCGTCGATGTCGCGCAGCCGCCGCAGCAGTGGCACGACGTTCACGTTCACCATCACGCCCGAGGGTGACGACGTCATCGACTACGAGACGTTGCTCGCCGTGCGCACTCGCCAAAACGACAAGCCTACCGCCGTCGCCATTGACGCCGCCGGCCTCAAGAAGGCCACGCAACTCAAGCCGAAGAGCGAGAAGAAGAAGAAGCTCACGCCAGCCGAACGCCGCGCCAAGGTCACCCGCAAGTGGTACCGCAGCAACATCGACGTCGCTGGCAAGGTGCTCGCAGGCGAACTGCGCAAGGTCGAGCGTGACAAGTCGGCCTTCGAATCGAAGCTGCCTTCGGCCATGGTCATGGAGGAGCTCGACGAGCCGCGCGTGACCGACGTGTTCATCCGCGGCGACTACCGCAAGCGCGGCGAGAAGGTCGCCGTCGGCACGCCGTCGATGCTGCCGCCGATGCCGAAGGGCCTGCCGAAGAACCGCCTCGGTCTCGCCAAGTGGCTCGTGTCCGGCACGCACCCGTTGACGGCACGCGTGACCGTGAACCGCGCGTGGCAGCAGTTCTTTGGCCGCGGCATCGTCAGCACCGCCGAGGACTTCGGCATTCGCGGCGCGCAACCGACGCACCCCAAGTTGCTCGACTACCTCGCGACGGAGTTCGTCGCGTCGAAGTGGAACCTCAAGAAACTGCACCGCTCGATCGTGTTGTCGGCGGCCTACCGCCAGAACGCGTTCGCCAGCAAGGAAGCCCTCGCGAAGGATCCCAACAACACGATGATCGCGCGCGGCCCGCACCAACGACTCAGTGCCGAGATGGTGCGCGACCAGGCGATGGCCGTCTCAGGTCTGCTCAAGCAGAAGATCGGCGGTGAAAGCGTGCGACCGTTCCAACCGGAAGGCCTGTGGCGCGCAACCCTCGGTTCCGGCCGGTGGGCGGAGAGCAAGGGCGACGACAAGTATCGCCGCGGCCTCTACGTCTACTGGAAGCGCGGCGTGCCTTACCCGTCGTTCATGGCGTTCGACGCGTCGAAGCGCGAGACGTGCACGGTGACGCGCACGAGCACGACGACGCCGCTGCAGGCACTCGTCACGCTCAACGATCCGGTCTACGCCGAAGCCGGCCGTCATCTCGGCCAGCGCCTGCTCAAGGAAGGCGGCAAGGACGACAAGTCGCGCATCGCCTACGGCTTCAAGCTCGTCGCTTCGCGCAACCCCGAAGTGCGTGAGGTCGAACTGCTCAACAAGCTGCTCGGCCAACTGCGCAAGGAATACGAAGGCGACGAGACCGCCGCCAAGAAGGTGCTCGGCCTCATCAAGGAGAAGAAGCCGTCGAGCAGTCGCTCGCGCGGCCGTTCGCGCACCCCAACGAAGGCGCCCGAACCACCACCGAAGAAGAAGGGCAAGAACGAACCCAAACCCGCCGAGGCTGCCGCGTGGGCCCAGATGGGCTGCACCCTCCTGAATCTCGAAGCTGCAATCCGCCGAGGCTAATCCGATGACGAACTACAACCCCTTCTCTCGTCGCTCGTTCATCGGCGGCAGCGCCGCCGGCCTCGGCTCGCTCGCGTTCTCGTTGATGTCGCAACAGGCCATGGGCCAAGGCCCCGCCAGCAAAGGCGGCCAAGACCCCAAGCCCGAATGGCAACTCGACAAAGCACCCGCCAAGCGCGTCGTCGTGATCTTCTTGTCGGGCGGCCTGTCGCAGCACGACCTGTTCGATGAGAAACCGATTCTCAACGACCGCCGCGGCGAGCAGCTGCCACCGTCGATCCGCCAAGGCGGCCGCGTCTCTGGCCTGACCGAGCGCCAAGGGCAACTACCCGTCGTCGGCAGCAAGTTCGAGTTCGAGAACTACGGCAAGTGCGGCATGCGCATGTCCGAGCTCGTACCGCACCTCGGCGAAGTCGCCGACGAGCTGACGCTGATCCGTTCGCTGCAGAGCGACCACGTCCTGCACGAAGCAGCCAACACGATCTTCTTCACCGGCACGCAACTGCTCGGCCGCCCCTCATGGGGCTCGTGGATCACGCACGCCCTCGGCACCGGCAAGGGCAACCTGCCGGAGTTCGTCGTGCTGCTGTCGAACCCCAACCCATCAACCCCGCTGCACCCGCGCCTGTGGCACAACGGCTTCCTCGAAGGTCGTCACCAGGGCGTGCAATTCCGCAGTGGCAAGGACCCGGTGCTGTTCGTCAAGAGCCCGCCCGGCGTCACGGACAAGGTGCGCAAGCAGCAACTCGAGACGCTGCGCGAAGTGAACCAGATGGAAGCAGCGCGCACTGGCGACCCGGACGCGCTCGCGCGACTCGCGTCGTTTGAAACTGCGGCTCGCATGCAGACCAGCGTGCCGGAACTCGCCGACCTGTCGGATGAGCCGGACGAACTGCTCGAGGACTACGGCGCCGTTCGCGGCGAAGCCAGCTTCGCCAACAACTGCCTGCTCGCGCGCCGCCTGCTCGAACGTGGCACGCGCTTCGTGCAACTGTGCGACGCCGGCTGGGACCACCACTTCAACATCCCGCGCGTCTTGCCGCGCAAGTGCGACCAGGTCGACAAGCCGACCGCCGCACTGATCCGCGACCTCAAGCAACGCGGCATGCTCGACGACACGATCGTCGTGTTCGCCGGCGAGTTCGGCCGCACGCCATACTGTGAAGGCGCCCTGTCCTTTGACAGCTACGGCCGCGACCACAACAACCTCGCGTGCTCAGCAATCGTCGCCGGCGGTGGCTTCCGCCCCGGCTACGCGCACGGCAAGACCGACGACTACGGCTGGTCCGCCGCCGAAGACATCGTGCACGTGCACGACCTGCACGCCACGATCATGCACCAGCTTGGCATCGACCACACGAAGCTGACGGTGCGTTCGCAGGGTCGCGACTTCCGCCTGACGGATGTTGCCGGCCGCGTCGAAAAGCGGCTGCTCTCGTAACACCGCTCGACGGACGAGCGCGTCACTTCTTGGCGCGCTTGGTCGCACCCATCGCGACCGCAAACTGCCACGCTTCCTGCAGGGCTCCCTTGAGCACGCGTTGCGTCACTTTGGGCAAGGTCACCAACGTGCAACCGGCGCGACCCCAAGCGCCACTAGCCGGGCGAAACTCGGGGTGCCCAGCGAGCAGGTCCTCCTGCACCGCTGGCGGCACTTTGACCATGCCGGTTTCGCCGCTCGCGTGAATCGTCGCAAACACACGGCCACCGCAGCGGAAATCCGTATTGTCGTGGTGCGAGCCCTCCTCGCAATCCGGCAGGGCGGTCGCGAGCTTGCGGAACTGTTCGGTAGTTACAGGCACAGAACCAACGTTAGCGACCGCCCGAACACCTTGCCAACAGCTCCTCGAGAGGCCCGCGCCGGCGCGCAGCCAACCAGCGCGGGGTCACAAACAGTGCCAACAGCATGTAGCCAACGGCCACGGCAGCACCGACAGCACTCGACCAATCCTCGTCGGGCCACCACAGCCGCATCGTCGCGTAGACGACCACAAGGTGCATCAGGTAGTGCGTCAACGACGCGCGGCCCACCGCTGCAATCGCTGCGCACCGCGACAACTTCGCACCACGCGGCAGCCACAGCATGATGGCCGCCAAGAACACGGCCGCAGCGCCTCCCCACAACATCACGAACGGCAGCGACGTCGGCTGCCACGTCACATCGAGGTGCGCAGCAACACCACCGGCATACTCGTCACCCCAGAGTTGTGACGCGACCAGAGCAACGACAACGCACGCCATCGCAAGGCCGACGATGACACGCAGCGCCAACACATCGTGACGTGCGCGAGCCATCAACATCCCGAACAACGGCATCACCAGCCACGGCAACAACGGGTAGGCCCCATCGATCAAGAAGTAGCGCGCCGTGAACCAGCCGACGCCGTGGTTGGCCAGGTGCGTGCCATCGTCACGCACATCGCTCCAGGCATAGTGACCCCAGTAGCAAGTCGCGATCGGCACGAGCACCAGCAGCACAACCACAACTGCGGTGATCGCCGTTCGCCCCAGACGCTGCAACAACGCGACGACCGGCAACATCAAGGCGATTGGCAACAGGATGTCGTTGGGCCAAACGAACACCCAGAACAGCAAGCCAACAACTGCCAACGCAATCGAACGCCGCCACACGTGGCTGCGTCTACCAGCACCAGCAACTACTGCCGAGGCACCGACCAACACCAGGAACAGCGCCGCCGGAAAGCCATCCAACCATGCGACGCTCGCCCATTGCAGCACCGCCAACGCCCCGGCGTCACCTTGACCCGGTTCGGGCACGAAGTGCACCCAGACCATGGCCAAGACTGCGAACCCTCGAGCCAGGTCGAGCGCCGGGTCGCGCCAAGCTGACGAATCATGGGAATCGCGCTCCTGCATGGGGACCCGATCCTAGCCCCGCAACCGGCGATTCCCGCCCCGAGCAGCAGACGACAACACCCGAAGATTCCTCTCAAACCGCTTTTTCATCAAGCATTAGAACCACAGCATCCATGCAGGAAGCACCTGAGGAATCTCACTCACGTAGTGTCGCTAAAGTGCCGATGGCAGGGGTGGTATGCCATTTCCTCGCCTGATGTATGTGCCGTTCGTGAGCATCTCGCTGCTCACGCTGCTGAGCACGTCGCTAAGTGGCCAACAGCTCGTCAACCGTGCTCGCCAGTCGGTTGCCACAACCACCCAGGGGACCACGGAACACGTGCAGGCCAAACTGGCCGAGACTCACGCACTGTCCCGGTACGACCTGAAGCTCGCCTACGAGTGCGCCGAGCAAACGCGCCAACTTGCAACCAACCTCGGTGACGGCGCGAGCGCGGCAATCGCGCTCGCGGCCCAAGCACGCATCGCCGTCAACTGCATGGGCCCGGATGCCGCCAAGAAGGCCATCAACGAGGCTCGAGAACAACTCCCAGCCGACGCCCCACTGAACGCAGCCGCCGAAGTCGCGTATGCCTCAGCCATCGTCAACTGGACCCTCGACCGACCACCAGAATGCCTCGCTGCATTGCGCGAAGCACTCGACCTTGCCGAGCAAGGCAACGTCGCACGAATCCTGATCAAGTCGAACATCCTCGCCCTTGGCACCGTCGGCTGGCCCGACGACCCCGTCAAAGAAGCACAGAGGTGGCGCGACATCGCAAGGAACAGCCGTCTTGTCGGTCTCGAGTTCGAGTGTCGCATCCTGGAAGTCGTCAGCAAGAAGCGGACGGGTGTGCACGTCGCCACCGACGCTGAATACGCCGCACTCGTCGCCGAGGCGATCAAACTCGGCGACCGCTTCGCTGAGATCTACCTGACGCAGACGCGCGCCAACAACGCCGCCAGCCACGACGTGCAACTGGCCTTCGACACGTTGCAACCGGCAGTTGCCGCCGCCGAGAGCCTCGGCGATCGAGAACAGATCTCGACGACGCACGAATACTCGGCTCGCCTGCTGCTCCACATGGGCCAACACGACGACGCGGTCCGCGAGATCAAAGCCGCCATCGCCGCTGTGCGTGGCATGGGCATGATCGATCGCGAACTGATGGTGACGCAATCCGCTTCGCATATCGCTTCGCGCCTCGGCAACGGCAAAGACGTCGAGACCTACAGCAACCGCATTGGCGAACTCAACCAGGTGCTCGCCAACCGCTCGACGCAAGATCAGCGCGCCCGCTTGTGGCGCGACTCAACCAAGCTGCGACGCGATCTACGCAACCAACGCGACGATCATGCCGCGGCAATGGCGGAGATGTCGACGCGCCAGAACATCACCTTGATGGTCGGCGGCGGCACCTTGTGCCTCCTGCTCGCCATCGCGAGCGTCATGCTGCTGCGCAGTCGACGCCGCCTGGCCCGGGCCAACAGCGAACTTGCTTCGGCACTCGCAGCATCGCAATCCCTGCAAGACGAACGCAGCGCGCTCGAACTCAGCCTGCGTCAGATCGAACGCCTCGACAGCATCGGCTTGCTCGCCGGCGGCTTCGCGCACGACTTCAACAACATCCTCGTACCGATCCGCGGCAATGCGCAACTGTTGTCGATGGACAACCAGATCACGGGCCCACAACGCGAACTGATCGATCAGATCCTGCACGCAAGTGGCCGCGCCGCTGGCCTGTGTTCGGACATCCTCAGCTATGCGCGCGCCGAACCGACGCCGCAAGAGCCGATCGACATGCGTGAGGTCGTCAAGAGCATCACGCCGCTCGCCCAATCCGGGTTCGGTGCAAGCATCGAAGTCTCGATGGATCTCGGCAACAGGGTCGCACCGGTGCACGCCGACCGCTCGCAACTCGAACAGGTGTTGCTCAACGTGCTGGTCAACGCAGGCGACGCCATCCACATCAGTGGCCACATCCACATGTCCATCGACGAGCAAACGCTCGATGGCACGCCGCCGAGCGGCTACTGGTTCGGCGAGTTCGACGGCAAGGCACGCGAATGTGTTGCCGTATCGATCCTCGACAACGGCCAAGGCATGAACGCCGAAACCATTCGGCGCATCTTCGATCCGTTCTTTACGACCCGTTTTGCCGGCCGTGGCCTCGGGCTCGCTGCATCGTTCAGCATCCTCCGCCGCCACCAAGGCGTCGTCGAAGTGCAGAGCGAAGTCGGCAAGGGCACGCAGTTCACGATCTACCTGCCAAAGCACACGGCGACGAGCAAGACGGCCGACGAGCCAACAATGGTCTTGCAACCGCATGCAACAGCGATCACGACCGAACCACCGATTGGCGGTGCAACCATCCTCGTCGTCGATGACGAACCGACGGTCTGCGAAGTCGTTCGCGGCGCGCTGGAGATCGACAACCACAAGGTGCTCGTGGCGCACAACGGCGTCGACGCGCTCGAACTCGCCGAGCAATACAGCGACGAACTGGACCTGGCTCTGCTCGACGTCACCATGCCAAACATGGACGGCCCGTCGCTGGCCCACCACCTGCAGGGCAAGATCCCGGGTATCGCCGTCGTCATGATGACGGGCCACGCCGAGTCCGCCGTGCGCACGGCCTGCCTCAAGCTGCCGCTGATCCAGAAGCCATTCGACCTGCCCGGCTTGCGGAGCACCATCAAAGAGCACCTGGCGATCGGAGTCTGACAACTTCTGGACCTGCAGTAGGGCAGCGCAGCACGTATGTTGCGCGCCATGACTGCACGCTGCGTCGCCGCTCTCGTCTCTGCCACTTTGCTCGCGCCTGTGTTCGCACAGGACGCCGACGCGAAGCTCGACATGTCCCTACTGACCAAGGTCAAGGCACGGGCAATCGGGCCCGCCGTCGTCGGTGGTCGCATCGGCGCCGTCGCTGGTGTGCCGGGTGACCCACGCATCATCTGGGCAGGCGCCGCGGCTGGCGGCGTCTGGAAGTCGACCGACGGCGGCGTGACGTTCAAGCCGGTCTTCGACGACCAGAACGTCGCATCGATCGGCGCCATCGCCATCAACCCCCACTCCAGCGACATCGTCTGGGTCGGCAGCGGCGAAGGCAATCCACGCAACTCAGCCAGCGTCGGCCGCGGCATGTTCAAGACGCTCGACGGCGGGCGCACGTGGCAGAAGCTCGGCCTCGAGAAGACGGAACGCATCCACCGCATCGTGCTCCACCCCAACGACGCCAACACGGCTTGGGTCTCGGCGTTCGGCACCAGCTGGGGCGAGAACGAGCAACGCGGTGTGTTCAAGACAACCGATGGTGGCAAGACCTGGAACAAGGTTCTCTACGTCGACGAACGCACGGGCTGCAGTGACCTGATCATCGATCCGCGCAACCCCGACAAGTTGTTCGCGAGTATGTGGCAGCACCGCCGGTGGCCATGGGCGTTCAAGAGCGGCGGCCCCAGCTCGGGCCTCTACCGCACGCTCGACGGCGGCGACAGCTGGGAACGTCTCGACAGTGACGACGGCCTGCCCAAGGGCGAACTCGGACGCATCGGCCTCGCCATCTCGGCGAGTTCGCCCGACACCATCTACGCGTTGACGGAAGCGAAGAAGAGCGTGTTGCTGCGCAGCGACAACGGCGGCTTCAAGTTCCGCACGGTCAACAGCACGGCAGGCATCGCACCGCGCCCGTTCTACTTCTGCGACATCCGCGTCGACCCGCAAGATTCCAACCGCATCTACAACATGCACACGGTCATCGACGTATCGACGGACGGCGGCCGCACGTTCTCCAGCCTTGTTGGTTGGGATGCGGCGCACCCCGACCATCACTCGATGTGGATCGATCCAGCGAATCCGCAACGGATCGTGATCGGCAACGACGGCGGCGTCTACACGAGTCGCGACCACGGTGGTTCGTGGCGGTTCTGCCGCAACCTGCCGCTGGCGCAGTTCTATCACATCGCCGTCGACAACGAGGTGCCCTACAACATCTACGGCGGCCTGCAGGACAACGGCAGTTGGCGCGGTCCTTCGACGGTTTGGGAGAACGCCGGCATCCGCAACCTGCACTGGCAAGAGGTGTGCTTCGGCGACGGCTTTGCCACGGTGCCCGATCCACATGACAGCCGTCAGGGTTACGCGATGAGCCAAGGTGGCTCGCTCGTGCGTTACGATCTACGCACCGGGTCGCGCAAGTCGATCAAACCACCTGCACCCGACGGCGTGAAGCTGCGCTTCCACTGGAACGCCGCCATTGCCCTCGATCCTTACGACGGCAACCGCGTCTTCTATGGCAGCCAGTTCGTGCATCGCAGCGACAACCGCGGCGAGGCTTGGGCTGTTATCTCGCCGGACCTGACCACCAACAACCCGGAGTGGCAGAAGCAGGAAGAGTCGGGCGGCCTGACGATCGACGTCACCGCAGCCGAGAACCACTGCAGCATCCTGACGATCGCGCCGAGCCCGGCGCAACGTGATGTCATCTGGGCCGGCACCGACGACGGCCGCGTGCACGTCACGCGCGACGGCGGCAAATCTTGGAACAGCGTCGAAGAGAACGTTCCGGATCGCCCGCGCAACACGTGGTGCCCGCACATCGAGGCGAGCAAGTTCGATCCGGCGACGGCCTTTGCCGTCTTTGATGGCCACCGCCACTCCGACTGGAAACCCTACGTCTACGTCACACACGACTACGGCACGACTTGGACGTCGATCGCTACTGACGACATCGATGGCTACTGCCATGTGATCGAGCAAGACCCGGTGCAGAAGAACCTGCTGTGGGTCGGCACCGAGTTCGGCCTGTTCGTCACCGTCAACGGCGGCAAGAATTGGCACGCTTGGCGCCATGGCGTGCCGACGTGCGCAGCACGCGCGATCACGACGCAACACCGCGACGGCGACCTGATCGTCGGCACGCACGGCCGTTCAATCTTCGTCATCGACGACATCACGCCACTGCGCACGATGAGCGCCGAGACGCTCGCGAAGAAGCTGCACGTGTTCGCGCCGCGTGCGGCGATCATGTACACGACGGCCCAAACGCCGAGCACGCGCTTCCCGGGCGAAGGCGAGTTCCGCGGCGAGACATCGCGCTCTGGGGTGATGCTGCAACTGATCGCCAACGCCGACGAGCTGAAGCACCCGGACGCCAAGATTGAGAAGGCGCGCAAGAAGGGCGCCAAAAAGGACGCCGAGAAGAAGGACGACGCCAAGAAGCCGGCGGACAAGAAGGAGGAGCCCGCCAAGGACAAGGTCCGCATCGAAGTTCGCGACTCCGTTGGCGAGCTGATCCGCACCTTCGAACGCCCGGTCCACCTTGGCCTCAACCGGATCTACTGGCGCTTCGAACGAGATGGTGTGCAGGGGCCAAGCCGTGCATTCCAGAAGAAGCCCAAGCTGCCACCTGGCGGCCGCCGCGTGCTGTCCGGCACCTACACGTTGCGCGTCATGTTCCAGGGTGAGTCGCAGGATGTGACCGTCGACGTGCTCGACGATCCGCGCGTCGCGATCCCGCGCGAAGACCGCATCGCCAAGGACGTAATGCGTGCGGAACGCAACACCCTCAACGTTCGCCTGCACGCAGTCACGCAGCGACTCGCTCCGATCAAGAAGCAGATCGATGTCGTGCGCGCGCGCCTGGCGATCGAGGACAAGCCGGAATCCGGAGACGATCCACTCAAGGCGATTCGCGACGCGCTCAAGGCCATCGACAAGGCCCACAAGACGCTCGACGAAAAGATCTGGGGCAAGGAGAAGAAGGTGCAGGGCATAAGCCGTAGCAACAACGGCCTCATGTCCAAGGCCCGAGGGTTGATGCGCATCTCCGGCACCAACGACGCGCCCAACAAGACCGAACGCGATGGCATGTTGCAGGCCACGCTGAAGGTCGACGAGATCGAGCGCGCCGTGGCGGAGTTCTTCGCCAAGCCGCTGCCGGAGTTCCGCAAGGCGGTAACGGCAAGTGCCCTGACGTTGCTACCGGCGGTAGAGACGACAACGGACAAGAAGTAGGCTGCCTCGCGGGAACCACTCATGCCCGCGACCAACCACCGAACGATCCGCGCCGCACTTCTTGTTGCGGCGCTTCTGGCGACGACGAACCTCCGCGCGCAGGACGGCGCCAAGGCGCAGACGGCCGCCGTCAATGCGAAGGCCGTCACACTCCTCGAGGTGTTCGCCAAGCGCGTGGTGAAGTGGAAGGCGATGACGCACGGTCGCCGCGCCTACCAGATCCTCGTCGATCACTACGCCCCCGATCACGCCGTGGCCCGCAAGGCACTCGGTCACGAGAAGAAGGGCGGCTTCTGGCGCCAGACCGTGCCCCCTGCGCACCTGCCGCCGAACAAGGCATCCAAGTCGCTCCTCAAGCAGGCGAACAAGAGTTGGACCGCAACCACGACCAAGCTCAACGCCTTGCATCGCGAACTGGGCCTCGCGTTGGTTGCATCAGACGAGACGGACGTTGGCCACCAGCATCTCGAACGTGCGATTGCGTTCGATCCCGATGACCGCGCGAGCCACGAGGCGCTCGGCCACGACAACATCGACGGCTACCTCGGCACCGACGAACAGCTGGGTTTCGTTCGCCGCATGCAAGCGATGCTGAAGAAGGCCAAGGAGTGCGCCGCCCTCGACTTCCAAGTCACACCCATCGACAAGTCGCAGATGCCTGCGGCACTCGCAGGTGCTGGACTCGCGTTTCGCGGCGGCCGTTCGAAGCACTTCGAGCACTGGCTCATCGGCACGGACGCTGAAGTGAAGCACTCCCTGCTGTGGGCCGAGCGCGCCTTGGTCATGGTGCGCCACCTACTCGGCGAGCAGCCACTGGCCGAGCAAGCGTTTGCTCCCGACGCTCGCGCCTACCTGGCGATCATGCGCACCAACAAGCAGCGCGACCAACTGCTAGCACGTTCGCCGGTAACGGTCGGCACCTATGGCGCGACCCAAGCCAAGATGTATTTCAGCGTCTCCTACGAAGAGAACGGCAAGTGGGCCGAGTGGTGCGTATGCCCCAAAGCCGACGACCAAGATCGCGTCGTCGGTCACGTGATGATGCGGTGCTGTGCACAACGGCTGAACCCGGCCATGTCAGAAGGCCTGGTGCACGCCCTGACGTGGATGATGTGCGGCACGGTCAAGACGCACTACATGCAGATCGCGCACACGTCTTCCGGCAAGAACAAGCCGTGGCCGGCCAAGAGCAACGTCTGGCGCCAACGCCTCGAAACCGAACTCGCCAACGACGCGGACTGGCCACTGATCCAGATCCCGCGCGAACGCATGGACAACTTCCGCGACCCGGTGCGCGCCAAAGCCTGGAGCTTCTGCGTCTGGCTGCTCGCGCGTCACCACGAAGACTGGCTCGACCTATGCGCCGCGCTCAACAAAGAGAACGCGACCCAAGGTGACGTTCAGGAACTGTTCGGCGAAACGCTCGGCCTCGACGTCGAAGAGTGCGAAGCCGAATGGCGCACCTGGGCCCGCAAGAACTCATCGATCGGCAAAGCCAGCGGCTGGTAGTACGGTGCCTGGACCATTTTCACCCTATTCGCCGCGCGCATGCGCGCGGCGAATAGGGTGAAAATGGTCCAGGCACCGTACGATCAGCTAACGATCACCACCGTACGATCAGTTCACGACATCGATCAGCTTGCGCATGACGGTTGCGATCTTGTCGGTTTCTTCGTCGGTGAGGCAGGCGGGCGGCAGCGCGTAGACGACGTTGCCGAGGGGGCGCAGTAGGACGCCGTTGGCCAAGGCCTCACTGCGCATTCTCGGGGTCAGGTCCGAGAGGTAGCCTTGCTTGCCTTCGGGCACGACGAGATCAAACGCGACCATGCCGCCGAGGTGACGTAGGTCGGTGACTCGTTCGTCTTGTTCGAGATCGGCGAGTTCATCGTAGATGCGCGCGCCAATGTGTCCGAGGCGTGCCGGCACATCGGTCTCGCGGCTGAGTTTGAGCGACGCCAACGCCACAGCACAGGCGATGGGATTGGCCGTGAACGTGTGGCCGTGCGGGAAGAAGCGCGAACGTTCGTGGTGCAGGAAGCACTCGAACAGTTCTTCCGTCGCAACGGTCGCAGCCAACGACATCGTGCCGCCGGTCAAACCCTTGGCGAGACACATCACGTCGGGAGTAATCCGGGCGCGATCGCACGCGAACATCGTTCCCGTGCGACCAAAGCCCGTCATCACCTCGTCGGCCACCAGCGGCAACTGATGTTCGTCACACAAGCGGCGGGCCTGCTGCAAGAACTCGACTGGCATCACGCGCATGCCAGCGGCGCCTTGCAGCAACGGTTCGAGGATCAGGCCAGCGGCACGTTCGCCGAGCTCTTCGATCGCCGTTTGCAACGACTCCACCGTCGGCGCAATGCGTCGCACCTCGAACAGGAGTGGCGCGTACGGCAAGAAGAACGGATCGGGGTCGCTCGCCGCCATCGCCCCGAACGTGTCCCCGTGATACGCCCCTTCCATCGCCAGGAAGACGCGGCGTTCGGGCTGGTCGCGATGCACCCACGACTGCAGAACCATCTTGATCGCAGCTTCGACTGCGGTCGATCCGTCGTCCGAGTAGAAGACGCGCGACAACCCCTTCGGCACGATCTCGAGGAGTTGCTCGGCGAGTGCGACGGCGGGCTCGTGGGTCGCACCGGCAAACAGAACATGATCGAGCTTCGCTGCTTGCTCGCTGATCGCCGCCACCAATGCAGGATGGCTGTGGCCGTGCAACGTCGCCCACCAGGACGAAATGCCGTCGATCAAGCGACGGCCATCGGCAAGCTCCAACCACGCTCCCTGCGCTCGCACGACCGGCAACGGCTCGGACTCGACGCCGTGTTGCGTATAGGGATGCCAGACGACGCGCGCGTCCCGTTGCGGCAGATCAGCCACGGAACAACCTCACAACATCGTTGTCCGCCAACCACGCATCGATGCGCGCCGTCGTGACATCGTCCCAGTGCGACACTTCGTAGATGTGGGCAACACCCGAAGTCTCGGCAAGCGTCGCGCGGTTGCTCGGATGCGGCTCCCCCACCAAGAACAACGCCGCCGGCCGCAACCGCCGCGCTTGCAAAGCTTCGATGGTCAGCATCGTGTGGTTGAGTGTGCCCAAACCAGAACGCGCAACGAGCACCACTTGCGCATCCATGCCAGCAAGCCAGTCGGCCTGCGTCACGAGCGGGTCGAGACTGAGCGGCACAAGCAGCCCACCGGCAAACTCGAGCAACACATGGCTGCTGCTGTGATCCGAACGATGCCCGCGCAAGACGCCCTGCAGATCGGTCAGCGACACCGAGCGACCTTCGACGGCGGCCGCGGCATGCGGAGAAGCCGGTAGCGCGAAGCTCAGATGGTTCGGCAGCAGAGCGCCGGACTCTGCTGCTGCGAGCTGCGCAACGGTTCTCGTGTCGTCGTCGTCACCGGTCTGCACCGGCTTCCAGTAACGGGCGTTGCCAACCGTTCGCGCGGCACGCAGCAGGATCGCACTGACAACGGTTTTGCCGACACCAGTATCCGTGCCGAGAATGCACGTAGCTGGCACGCTCGCAACCGGCGGCTCGACCGGCACACAAGCCGCCTGCGAACGGTGCTGCTTGAGCACGCTTGCCAGCCGTTCCACATCTTCACTGCGATGATCCGCGTGGCAGACGGCACGCAAGCCCGAGGCCCCAACGGCCACAGTCGGCGGCCGCACAGCGGGCGCGTAGAAACCAGCCGCCGCCAACTGCTTCGCCAACTGCACCGCGAGGTCGGCATCGCCGACGAGCACGGGCACGATCGCTGCAGCCGGCGCCGGCATGCCGAGCAGGCTCGCCAACTGCTGCGCGCGCGCCAACACGGACTCCCGTTCGGCGTCAGCCTTCTGACAACGTGCGATCGCTGCGAGCAGACCGCCAGCCAACGACGGCGGCGGCGCCGTCGTGAACAAGAACGACCGGGCACGGTGAATCAGTTGTTCTCGAACGGTCACACTCCCTGCGACCAACGCACCGGCAACACCGAGCGCCTTGCCGCCGGTCACCACGCGCGCCAACAAGCGATCCTGTGGTGGCACACTGGCGAGATCCCACGCGCCGCGACCACGCTCACCGAGCACGCCAACGGAGTGGGCTTCGTCGACGATCAGCCACGCGTCGTACTTGCGACACAACTCATCGATCTCGGCGAGCGGCGCTAAGTCGCCGGACATGCTGAAGACCCCTTCGGTCAACACCAACCGGCGCCGCGCCCCCGACGCGGCACGCAGCGCACGTTCGAGGTCGGCGAGGTCACAGTGCTCATGCACGTAAATGCGCGCCCGTGACAGGCGCGCGGCATCAATCAGCGAAGCGTGATTCTCGCGATCGGAGATGATGGCATCGCCGCGCCCCACCATCGCCGAGACCAGACCGACATTGGCTTGATAGCCCGACGGGAAGAGCAACGCAGCTTCGGCACCGAGCCACTCCGCGAGTGCTGCCTCGCACTGTTCGTGCAGTGGCGAGCCACCCTTGAGCAAACGCGCCGAACGGCCGCCAACGCCGTATTCGCGCACGGCTGCGATCATCGCGTCGGCGATCTCGGGATCCCGCGACAGGCGCAGATAGTCGTTGCTGCCGAAGTCGAGACCATCGACGCAACCGTCCAAGACGGTCTCGCGCCGCAACCCACGACGACCTAGATCGTCGAGTTCGGCACGCAGCTGCAGATGCAAATCGTCAGACACCAGCTCTCGCTACTTCTCGGAAACGGCGTTGAGGCCCAGCTTCTTGAGCAACGCCGCATCCGACGACGGGCTCGGGTTGGGCGTCGTCAGCAACTCGTCACCGACAAACATCGAGTTGGCACCTGCGAGGAAGCACATCGCCTGTGCCGACTCATCGAGATCCGTGCGACCGGCGGACAACCGCACGACACTCTTCGGCATCAAGATGCGCGCCGCGGCGACCGTGCGCACGAGGTCCGACCAATCGACGTCCTCTGACTTGGCGAACGGCGTGCCTTCGACCTGCACCAGCGTGTTGATCGGAACGGACTCTGGCGGCGGGTCGAGGTTGGCCAACTCGCACAACAACTCGGCGCGGCCTTTTTGTTGCTCGCCGAGCCCGACGATGCCGCCGCAACAAACCTTCATGCCCGCATCGCGAACGTTCTTGAGCGTGTCGAGCCGGTCATCGTAGGTGCGGGTCGTGATGACGTCGCCGTAGTGGCTGCGACCGGTGTCGAGGTTGTGGTTGTAGTAATCGAGCCCTGCTGCTTCGAGCTGCTTCGCCTGCTGCTCGTCGACCATCCCCAGCGTCGCACACGCTTCGAGGCCAAGGTCCTTCACACCACGCACCATCTCGAGGACACGATCGAACTCCTCGCCGTTCTTGGCCTGCCGCCAGGCAGCGCCCATGCAGAACCGATCGGCACCGTTCGCTTTTGCTGCCCGCGCTTCGGCCAACACCTTGTCCGTATCGAGCAACGGCTCACGTGCTACCGGCGTCTTGTGATGCGCGCTCTGCGAGCAATAGCCGCAGTCCTCCGGGCAACCGCCGGTCTTGATCGACAGCAGCTGCGAACACTGCACGCGCGCCGGATCATGATGCTCCCGGTGCACTGCTGCGGCTGCGAATACGAGGTCGAGCAGCGGCGTTTCGAGCAGTTGCTCGACAGCGGCGAGAGTAACGGGAGCCTCGGGGATCGGGCCGGCGACGGGGGTGTGCGATTCCATTTCGACGAAGCATGGTAGCCACCAGCTCCGCGGATTCACGTCACGCGACTTTCACGCAGACCATCAACCGCAGCTCAGATCAGTGACTGCCGGCTGCATTGCCGAACAGTTCATGCAACTCCGCCCCAACCAACTCTGCGGGCTGCTTTCTGGCAAGTTGCACCGGCGCCGCCCGATTGCGGCGCTGCAAGGTGTAACGCGACAACGTGTAGATCGGCTCGGCGTCCGTCACAGCCTGCGTGCTGGTCAGCGCCTCGACGGAGATCGAATCTGGACCAACTGCGCCGCCAGCAAGCGAGATCTCGTCACGCACGCCACCGACATCACGACGGTCGACCACCACGCGATAGAGGATCGTGCTGGGCGTGACTTGGTTTGCGTACGACTCCAGCGGGCCTAGCAACACTTCGAGAACATCTGGCGCTACGAGCAAGCCCCCGATTTCGACGATCTCGGCCGAGTCAATCCGGAACACGGTTCCAGAAGTCGGCGGGACAGGGTTCGGCCCGTTGGATGACACGACCGCCGGATCGCGAATCTCCCAACTACCGACCATATCGATGGCTATCACCCCAGTGCCTTCCGGCACCTTCGCAGTCGGCGGGTCGATCACTTCGCCGCCGCCGCCACCGCCACCGCCGTCAGCACCTCCACCACCGCCACCACCGCCGCCGCAAGCAGCGAGGAGCACGAGAGAGCACATGTACAGAATCGGGCGGAGGGTCTTCATCATTGGCATTGGTCCTTCCTGGGGGCCAGAAGCGTGACCAAACGTCATTCTCGACGCAACGCGAAAGTCCGATAACAGCGGACTCTGCGCCACCAACTACCCCCGGTGCCAACTCCGAGGATCCCCCTACTGATCCGCCAAGGCGCTCGCGGCGTAGGCGATTACAGCGGCGCCCAGGGCGAGTTCGCGCTCGTTGACCGACGGCAGATCATCGATCGCCGTGTGGTGGTAGTCGAAGTAGCGCTGGCCATCGACCCACAGGCCGAAGCACGGCACACCGCGCGCATGGAGGACACTGATGTCCGCGCCACCCGCGCCGGCACCACTGAGGAACAAGCCGGCGTTGATGCGGTCGAGTGGTGAGAAGAGCGTCTCGATTGCGTCGGCGGCATCGCCGCGCAGCGAACAGGAGAAGCCTTGCGGCGTGAAGCCACCACCATCGGTTTCGATCGCGGCGACGTGCTTCGTCATCTCGTCTTCATGAGCAGCGGCGTAGGCACGCGCGCCACGCAGACCGTTCTCTTCGTTGGCAAACAGAACGACACGAATCGTTCGCTTCGGCCGGCAGCCGATCGCCTTGAGCAGCCGGATCGCTTCGAGACAGTGTGCACAACCTGCCCCATCATCCTGCGCACCGGTGCCAAGGTCCCACGCATCGAGATGGCCACCAATCACGACAACTTCGTCGGGCGACTCGCTACCGCGGTACTCACCGATGATGTTGTGCCCTTCGACATCGGGCATCGTGCGACAGTCCAACTCGAGCCGCACGCGCACCGGCCCCGCCTTGAGCAGCTTGGCCAACGCATCGGCATCTTCGGTCGCAACCGCTGCAGCTGGCACTTTGGCCACGCCGTCCTCGTAGCGCATTGCACCCGTGTGCGGATGACCATCGATCGCCGTCGTCACCGAGCGCACCAACGCAAACACGCCACCGACCTTCGCCGTCTCGATCGCACCATTGCTGCGTTGCGGCACCGCTTCACCATAGCCGCGACCCGTGCGCCGGAAGATGCGCGGCATCGGCCGATTGAAGAACACGATCTTGCCCTTCGCGGCATCGCCCATTTCGCGGAGCTGTTCGAAAGAACGCACCTCGACGATCTCGGCCTCCACACCACCACCGGGCGTAGCAATGCTGCCCCCGAGCGCCGTGATTCTGAGCGGCATGGCCGACGGCGCCACCACCGCACCGGCCTCGATGCCACGTTGCCAGTTGGGCACCATGACCGGTTCGGCGCGAACTTCGTCGAAGCCGATCTCGCGCATCGTCTGCATCGCCCATTGCTCAGCCGCCAACATGCCCGGCGAACCAGCAAGTCGCTTGGGCGCAGCCGACACGAGCGAACGCAGAATCGCGATCGCTTCGTTGTCGGCCAGTGCCCGCCGTTCCAGCTCGAGGCAGCGCGCGACCATTGCTTCATCGGCTGCCGCGGACTCATCGCCTTCAGGCGAACTCGCTGCATACGTGCCGCAACCAACGGCGGTGATGCCAAGCAATGCGAAGAGTGCAATCGTGCGACTTGCTCGTTTCATATTGCGCGCAGGCTAGCCGACAAGGCGCCGAAGTTCGGCCTACCGCCCGCGGATGGTGCAACTTCCCGACAGACCGGAACGGGTCAGCACGGTTAGATTGGACCCCATCGACCCCCCAGGTCCGCCACCGAGTCGGCCACAATCAACGCCACGATGCTTCGAACTGCCATCCATCTATCTGCCCTCCTCGCAGTCACGCTGCTGCCCAGCACGACCAGCGCGCAGCAGCCCGACGCCAACTCGTTACCGAAGGCCCTGCGGCCAATGGTCGAGAACAAGACGCGCGCGATCCGTCGCGACGTGCCGTTGACGCGTTCGATGCAACGAGCACTCGCTGCCGGCACGCGCAACTTCACCGGCAAGCCCGGCCCCAACTACTGGCAACTCGAGACCGACTTCACGATCTCAGCGCGCCTCGATCGCGAAACGCAGACGATCTTCGGCAAGGAGACCATCGTCGTTCACAACAACAGCCCGAGCGAGATGTCGCGAATCGTGCTGCGGTTGGACCACAACATCTTCCGCGAACGCAACCAGCGCGGTTCGTCGGTGCCGGCAGAACTGACGGATGGCATGGTCATCACGCGCCTGGCGATCGACGGTGAGAACATCAGCCTCGAGGCACGTCGGGGTGGCCGCCGTCGTTTCTCGCGCAACCGCGAACGCTCCAACAGCGTTTCCGGCCTCACCCAAACCGTCGCGACGATCTCCCTCAAGAACCCGATCCCGGCCAGGTCCAAAGCCAACCTCGAGATCGACTGGCACACGAAGCTGCCCGGTGGCACCGCGGGTCGCGGCCACCGCATGACGCAGCGTTGGGATGACACGCTGTTCCAACCGACGCAATGGTTCCCGCGCCTCGCCAAGTACGACGACATGCGCGGTTGGCTGACGAGTCCCTACCTCGGCCCGGCGGAGTTCTTCAACAACTTCGGCAAGTTCGACGTGCGCATCGACGTTCCGGCTGGCTGGATCGTCACGGCGACCGGCGAACTGCAGAACCCCAAGGAGGTCCTGACCGCGACCGCACGCGAACGACTCTCACACGTGCTCGAGTCAGATGACGAGATCACGATCGTCGGCCCGGACGAAGTCGGCCCCGGCAAGTCGACCGCAAACGGTGATCGACTCGTGTGGCACTTCGTCGCCGACAAGGTCAACGACTTCGCATGGGCGACGGCGCAGAACTACGTCTGGAAGGCGACTCGTGCGACGATCCCAGGCAAGGGTCCGATTCCGATCCACATGGTCTTCCTGCCGGAGCGCAAGAACCGCTTCACTCGCGCAGGCCGCATCACCCGTCACGCGCTCGAGTTCTACTCCAAGTTGTGGACGCCGTATCCGTTCCCGCAGCTTACGCTGCAGGACGGCCCGAGCGCCGGCATGGAGTACCCGATGGTCATCAACTCCAACCAGGGTGCCGCGGACCACGAAGCGGCGCACCAATGGTGGCCGATGATGGTCGGCACCAACGAGACGATGTACGGCTGGATGGACGAAGGCTTCAACACCTACATGAACATCCTCTCCGCCGCCGACACGCGCGGCCGCAAACCAAGCCTCGACGGCCGCGGCGCCAGCTATGGCCAGCGCGCAGGCAATGAGGATGAGCCGCCGATGATGTGGACGGCCAACTACGCCGGCAACCAATACGGCTTCCAGACGTACATGAAGGCCCCACTCATGCTATCGATGCTCGGCGGCATGGTTGGCGACGAAGCCGTGCAAAAGGCGATGAGCAACTACTCGAAGGCCTGGGCCTTCAAGCATCCGTCGCCATGGGACTTCGTGTTCTTCATGAGCAACGAACTCGAGATGGACCTCGGTTGGTTCTGGTACTACTGGCTGTGGACGACGGAGTCGTGTGACAGTTCGATCCAGAGCGTGAAGGAGTTCGACAACCACACGGTCGTCCAGGTGCATCAAGCCGGCCAGATGCCATCGCCCGTCGTGCTCCACGTCGAGTTCAAGGACCCCGCCGCACAACGTGAGCGCATGGCCAACTCCGTGGCTCAGGAAGACGGCTCGGTCATCGTGACCTGGCCAGCCAGTGTCTGGTTCGACGGACAGCGCACGTTTGCCGCCAAGCTGCTGTTCGCATCGAGCGACATCAAGAAGATCACGCTCGATCCAGGCGGTCGCTTCCCGGACGCCAACAAGGGCGACAACGTCTGGCAGAGCTTGTAAACAGACCTGCCATGAAGCACCTCAAGGTCGCAGCGCTGCTGCTGGTCGTTGCCGGCTCGGCCGGCGCCTACTTCAAGTATCGCCGCGTCCCGCCAGTCATGGAGCCAGATCTGTTGGTCACGCTTGCCGGCGACAGAGTCGAAACGGCCAAACAGTGGCGCGAGGTGCGCCGCCCCGAGATCCTCGACCTGTTCCGCACGCACGTCTACGGCCGCGCCCCCGCGCCAACCAAACTGGCGATCGAAGAGGTTACCGAATCTCCTGCCCTTGATGGCCTGGCGCGCCGCAAGCAGTGGCGCCTGCGCTACGGCAAGGAAGCGGACCAGTATGTCGACGTGCTGATGTATGTGCCGGCCAAGGCCAAGGGGCCGGTGCCGGCATTCGTCGGGCTCAACTTCTTGGGCAACCAATCCGTGCACACCGACCCCGACATCCGGATGGCGCACTCCTGGATCGGCAACAAGAAGGACGTCGGCATCGTCGCCAACAAGGCGGTAGAAGCGTCACGCGGCACACGCGCCGAACGCTGGTCCATCGAGAAGGTCGTCGCTCGCGGTTACGGCATCGTCACTGCCTACTACGGCGACATCGACCCGGACACGCACGACGACTTCCAGAACGGCGTGCACGGCGCGATCGATCCACCGCTCGAAGGCAAGCGCGCCGATGACGCCTGGGGCTCGATCGCAGCATGGGCATGGGGACTGTCACGCATTCTCGACACGCTTGAGGATGAGCCAGCGATCGACGCCAAGAAGGTTGCCGTCATCGGCCACTCGCGCCTCGGCAAGACCGCACTCTGGGCCGGCGCCAACGACGAACGATTCGCGTTGGTGATCTCGAACAACTCGGGCTGCGGTGGCGCCGCCTACTCACGCCGCCGCGTTGGCGAAACCGTCAAGGTCATCAACACGACCTTCCCCCACTGGTTCTGCCGCGCGTTCCGCAACTTCAACGAGCGCGAAGACCAACTGCCGGTCGACCAACACATGTTGATCGCGTCGATTGCACCGCGCCCTGCGTACGTGGCCAGTGCGGCCGACGACGGCTGGGCGGATCCCGACGGCGAGTTCTATTCCACGCGAGGCGCGAGCCCTGCCTACGAACTGCTCGGCACCGACGGCCTACCGTCGAAGGACTTCCCCGCGGTCAGTGCGCCGTTGCACGGCCAGCTTGGTTACCACGTGCGGCCCGGTGGCCACGGTTTGAAGTGGGAAGACTGGCAGCAGTACCTCGCGTTCGCGGACAAGCACTTCAACGACTGAGTGGCAGCACCCAGAAGTTGCGGAAGCGTACTGGGTTGTGATGCCCCTGCAGTTTGATCGGCCCAGGCGAGCCAGCCTCACGCTGACCCGCACCAGTTTTGCGTGACACCGCGACATCGTCGTGGATCAACTCACCGTTGTGGTAGACGGTGATGCGCGCATCACGAACCTTCTTCTTGTCGACGAAGACCGCCGCGCGGAATGCGATGTCATAGCTCTGCCACTCGCCAGGCTTCTTGCACACCAACTGGTCAGGCTTCTTCAAGCGATAGAGGCTGCCACAGAAGCTGTTCTTGTAGTCCTTCGCGGCGACGCCAAACGAGTCGAGGATCTGCACCTCGTAACGCTGCTGGATGTAGATGCCCGAGTTGCCCCTCGTCTCGGGATCGTCCCCGCTTGACTCGTTGACGTTGAACTCGACGTGCATCACGAAGTCGCGATACGACTCCTTGGTGACCACGCTATCCCACGCCGGCGATGCTGTGAGCACGCCATCAGCGAACTGCCACTTGCTGGCGACATCCGCCTTCTCGGGAACTAGCGAAGCGCCTTTGTCGGTGATGTAGTGCACGGCGCCTCGCGGTGCGGGAGTGGCCAGATCGACCAAGCCTCGAGTCGTTCGCGCACAACGAACCACGAAATCCACCATGTCCTGCGACTCGAAGAAGCCGCGCCACATGTTGTGCCCCTGCCCGACGGCCGTCTTGAGAACCATCTCGCCGCCGAGTGCCTTGTAGCGCTTGCGCACAAGCTCCGAGTTGTCGGCGGCCGGCACGACTTTGTCGCGATCACCGTGCAAGTGGAAGATCGGCACGCCGGCATCAGCCAACGGCTTGAGTCGCTCGATCGGATTGTGCAACGGCAAGGCCTTCTGCAACTCGACCTCCGTGAGCCCATACGCGCCGCTCGCCTTGGCCAACCCCGGGTAGCTCACGAGATTGCAGACGGGATAGATCCCCGCGATGCCCGACACGTGCGCCGCATTCTCCGCAGCCCAGTTGTAGAGCATCAAGCCACCGCGACTGCGCGCCAACAAGCACGGCTTGGTCGCCAACGCGTGCTCCTTGACGACATGGCGATGCAGTTCGCGGAAGACACGCCGCCCCGCGGGACTGCCGTAGGACTCGCCGACATTGACGCCGGCAATCGCAATGCCCGCAGCGAGGAACCGATCGAACAGCCACTTCTCTGCCTTGCCAGGTAGCCCACGCAGGTTCGGCGCATACCAAACCCACGGGATGGATCGTGCGCCCTTGACCTGATCCGGCAGGATCAAGAACGCGGAGTGCCCGGCGACTTCAAACTGCTGGCGCGTTTGCGACGGCAGCGAAGCGGACAAAGTGAACAGCGCTGCCACCAGCGCCAACGTAGGAACGGATCTCGACACGTTCCCCCAAGTCTACGCGAAGCAATCACTCGCGACGCTGTGCTTCGGGTGCAACCCACGCCCACTCAGGCCGCAGCCCCCACACCCCTGGTTCGTAGCCTTGCATACGCCTGCTGATCAACACCGCCGCCAAAGGGTGCACGATCAACGTCGCAGGTTGCTCACGATGCGCCAACCTGTGCAGTTCGCGCCACTGCTTCCGTCGCGCCGCGCCATCCAACAGCGAACGTGCCGATGAGGACAGCTGATCCGCTTCCGCGTTGCTCCATTTGCCTGGGTTGCTGCGGCCACCACTGTTGAGGAAGCGGTATGGATCACCGGACGCATCGAACGACTGCAACACCAACGCACCGTCCCACTCGCCGCGCTTCTGCTCCGCCAAGAACGCGGACAGTTCGCGCGCATGCACTTCGATGTCGATGCCCGCTTGGCGCGCTGCGTCTTGGAACAGTTCACGAATGCGCCGCAACGGTTCGCTGCCTGCCAAGGCCAACAACGTCAGCTTGAGCGGCTTGCCGTTGCTCGGGTCAAACCCCTCTTGCCGTAGCAACTGGCGAGCACCAGCGAGATCGAACGACAACGCTTCCTCAGTGGGATAGGCCGCCGTGTCGGGCTTGCCGTGCGCCACTGCCGGCCGCCCAGCACCACCGAGCATCGTGACGATGTCGTCGCGGTTGACCAGCATGCCCATCGCGCGACGAACGTTGGCATTGTCGAACGGTGGCCGCGCACAGTTCCAGACGATGCGATATACGCCGAGCTGGGGATAGTCGTAGGTCTGCTTGCGATATCGCTCTCGGACCTGTTCGTGCTCGGCCAACAAGCGGTCCAGGCCCGCACCCGAATACCAATCAACCTCACCGAGCAACAACGCGTTGCGACTGCCGGCGGCATCGCGGAACAGCAACTTCATGGCTGCGAAGTTCCAACAACCCGGCCGCACCTGTCGATGCCAGCTCAGCTCGTTGCGCACCAACAACAGGTCTTGCCGCGGCCGCCAGTTGCTGACACCCACCGGATCGTTGTGCAGCGCGTAGGGCCCCGTTCCTGGCCCCGTCTCGAGATCGACTTGATCCAACAACTCGGCAAAACGCGGCTCCGTGACAGCAGGCATTGCCTCACCAGCCGCCAACCGCGCGCGCACGCGCTCGACGAAGAACGCCTTCTTCCCGACGAGCCAAGCCTCGCCAACGATCGGTAGATCGGAGAAGTTCGAACTGCGCAGATGCACCTGCAAGCGGCGCTCGTCCAACACATCCACCTTGGCGACGCGGGCAAACCCGGCACCGACGAAACCCATGGGCAGGTGGCCCGCTTGCGCCAACTCCCAGCCGAACAAGACGTCGGCCATCGTGACTGGCGAGCCATCGCTGAACACCAAACCGTCGCGCAAGACGAACGTGCACTTCGAGCCGTCGGCCGACAACTCGTAACTCTCGGCCAACGCATTGCGCAGTTCGCCCGTCTGCGAATCACGATCCAACAACGCGTCGTGCGTCACCCGCAACACCTGCGCCTGCGCAACGACCTGACGCGAGGTAAACGGATTGACATCCGACGGTTCTTCGGTCGCGCCGGTGAACACGTGCCCTTGTGCCTTGCCGTGCAGCACTGCAGGCATCTTGCCCGTTGTGGCAGAGGCTGATGGTTCGAAGCCACCAAGCACCCAAACGAGGAGCGCCGCGACGACGAGCGCAAGCAACAGGATGACGGCTGAGAAGAGACGCATGGCGAACCCTCCGCATCATGCCACATCGCGCCGCCAACGCATTGGTCGACGTATAGACGGAACGCATAGCCGAGCACTACAGTCCACCGCCGTGAGCAAGGAATCCGCCACAGACCTGATCGCCAACCTGCCGCGCTCGCTGCACCTGGTGCACGAGTACCAGGGTGGCCAGGGCCGCACGTTCTGTGTGCGGTCGAAGGATGGCGTGCCGCTCACGCTGAAGGTTCTGCCACACGGCGAGGAGGCAACCGAGGTCAAGGTCGCAGCTTCCATCGATCACCCTTCGATCCCGTCGGTGCACGAGATTGGCCGGCTGCCTGACGGTCGTGTCTACGTGCTGCGCGACCACATTGATGGTGACGTGCTGGAGTCGTTGCCGCGAACGGTTGAAACGCTGCGCCCCATTCTGCAGCAGTTACTCGAGGTCATCGCGTTTGTGCACCACCGCGGCGTGCTGCACCTCGACCTCAAACCGAGCAACCTCGTCGTCGACTCCTCTGGCCAATTGCACCTGCTCGACTTTGGCCTCGCGATCCGCGCAGGTTCACTGTCGCAGGGTGGCACTCCGTTCTTCGCGGCGCCGGAGGTCCTGTTTGGAGCGGTGCCAGACCGGCGCTCGGACCTGTTCTCGATCGGTGCGATGGTTGCACACGCGCTCATTCCGACCGAACAACTGTCGATCCCCGAGTTTGTCCGCAACTTCCCGGCACGCGACTTCTTCGCAGCGTGTCAGTTCGACCGCGAGCAACTGCCGCACCCGTTCGGAACGTTCATCGACAACTGTGTCACGCGCCGTCCAGGCCGCCGGTTTCCTGATGCCGACACGGCGCTCGAGGCTCTGTGCGGCGGCGGCACCGGCAGGCCGTCGGCCGCCATGCTCGCGCCTGATCCGGCGCAGTTGTTTGCCAACGAGCTCGATGGCCTTGCCGACACCAAGAGCGACATCCGCATCGAGGGCGGCGACAGCAACGATCGTCGCGCGATCGCGATGCAACTGGCCGTCACGCTGCCAGCCGTCGATGGCATGTCGGAAGTCGACAACGCTCTGGTCCTGCACCGCGATGGCGGCGGCAAAGCAACGGCGATCGAACTGCCGCAACTCGATGCCGCGCGCCTTCTGCCGCACCTCAAGGCAACCCTCGGCCTCGAAGGTGCCGCCCTGACCACCGCAACCGATTGGCTTCTGCAACGAAGCCAGAGCAGCAGTGGCATCACCAAGCTGCTGGAAGAGCTCGTCGCTGCCGGCCAACTGCTGCCCGCCGGCACGCGATGGTCGTGGCCGAATGCACGCAGTGGCCGCCTGGCCAATGATGACGCGATCGAAGCCGCAGACAGTGAGGGCTCGATCGACGAACAGATCCGCGCAGCGACCGCACGCGGCATGACCGAACGTGCGCGCGCATTGTGGCTGGCATCGCCCGAAGAGAAAGAGCCCACGGCGCGAACCGCATTGATCGAGGGTCTGCTCGACGCCGGCGAACCTTCTCGTGCCCTGCCGCTCTGCATGGACCTGCCGATCCTGCGCGCCCAAGCGTTGGTCGACACCGGCCAGTATGCGCTCGCCGCGCGCGAACTGGCCCAGCTCGGGCCGCCGGAGACAAGTCGCCATCGCCGCGTCGCCGCCTTGCTCGCGATGGTCGGCGGCGACCGCAAACGCGCTCGCGCGATGCTCGAAGAGGGTCCCGGTGACCTTCGCGATCGCCTGATGCTGGCGGCACTGCTCGAACAGTCGGGCCAACTCGATGCCAGCGAACACCTACTGCAGCGCTGCCTGCAAGAACTCGACGGTGAGCGCGAGCCGTATGCCGTTGCCTCGGTGCACACGACCTACGGCCACCTCGAGCGGCAACGCAAGAACCTCGACGCCGCACGACAGCATTTCGAAACCGCCGAGCAACTGGCGCAGCGCATCGCCCACGTTCGCCATGCTGCAAGCAGCCAGCTCAATCTCGGCGTCGTCGCCAAAGATGCCGGCGAGCATAGTGAGGCAGCAGCTCGTTTCCGCGAAGCCAACGCGCTCTATGAGCACGTCGGCGACATCGGTCGCGCCGCCATCGCCAAGGCCAACCTCGGCATCGCCGCGCTGGCACGCGACGACATCGAAACCGCCCGCACGACCCTGACGGAAGCCGCTGCACGCCTCCAAGAGCTCGGCGACACGGCCACCGCAAAGCTGGCCCACTTGATGCTTGCAAGGGCCCACGCGCGAGCTGGTGACAAAGCGGCTGCTGAAGTCGCAATCGCCACCGTCGGCGAGCCCGACACCGAACGCCTGCGGCAAGAACTCGCAATCGTCAAAGAGGAGTTGGCAGCACCCGACGATTCGGGTCACGATGATGACATGCCCGGTGGCAGCGAAACCCGACCAAGCCGCGAACTGTTCCGCACGTTCCTCGCGGTCAATCGCAAGCTCGCGCAAGCCGTCGAACTCGACGAAGCGATGGGTTCGCTGCTCGATGCAGCGGTCACGCTGACCGGAGGCCGCAACGGCTACCTGCTCGTCATGAGTGACGGCGGCATTCAGCGCGAGTTCGAAAGCGGCCAAGGCGCCTCACAGGCGCAGGCATTCAGTCGCTCCCTCGCCAACCAAGCCGTGCACGAACAACGCACTCTGACCGGCGCCGACGTGCTCGCCAACGAAGAACTGCAGGCGATGCAGTCGGTCAAGAACCTGCGGGTTCGATCGGCGGTATGCAGCCCGTTCCACAGCGCCGGCGGCACCAAGGGCGCGATCTACGTCGAGCACCCCGGTCGCGCCGGGGTCTTTTCCGAGCAAGACAAAGAGGCCCTCGAAGTGCTGGCTGACCAGGCCGCCATCGCCGTCGATCGCATGCTGCGCGAAGAAGCGATGCGTCGCGAACTGACGACGAGCAAACGCGACCTCGTCGTCGCGACCCGATCGTCGCGACGCAACCGCGCCCAGTTGCTTGGCGACAGCGCGCCGATGCGGGCCTTGCGCACCGAGATCGACAAACTGGCCAACCTCGATCTCGCGATCCTGATCCAAGGCGAAACGGGCACCGGCAAGGAACTCGTCGCGCGTGCGCTGCACGATCGCGGCAACCGCAAGAAGGGCCCGTTCGTCGCAGAGAACTGTTCGGCCCTGCCAGCCGAACTGATGGAACGTGAACTGTTCGGCCACGTCGAAGGTGCGTTCACCGGCGCCGACCGCGAGCGCCCGGGCCTGCTGGAGTTGGCCAACGGCGGCACGTTGTTCCTCGACGAAGTTGGCGACATGCCAGCCGCGCTTCAGGTCAAGTTGCTGCGCGCGCTGCAAGAACAGACCATCCGACGCGTTGGTGGCAGCGAGGAGATCCAACTCGACATCCGCATGGTGTCGGCCACGCATCGCAACCTACGCGAGATGGTCAAGTCCGACGAGTTCCGTGAGGACCTGTTCTTCCGACTCGCTGCCGTCGAAGTTCGCGTGCCAACCCTGCGGGAACGCAAAGGCGACATCGAGCTCCTGGCGACGCACTTCATCACGCGCAATTCACAACACGGGGCCAAACCACCAGAGCTGTCCGCAACGGCCAAAGCGGCGCTGAACAGCTACTCCTGGCCCGGCAATGTCCGTGAGCTCGAGCACGTGATCGCGCGTGCCATCCTGCTTTGCGAAGACGGCGAATCGATCGACCTACAGCTCCCTGCCGACCCAGCGAGTGGTGCGCCCGAGGCCGACGGAATACCGCCGACGCCTGAGCTGATCACGCTCAAAGAAGCAGAGAAGCGTGCAATCAAGACGGCCATCGCGCTGCACGGTGGCGACAAGACCAAGGCGGCCAAGGCGCTCGGCGTCAGCCGCACGGCGCTCTACGACAAGATCAAGCGGCACGGTCTCACGGACTGATGTGGCGATCGGTGCGACCGATCCCTATCGTGCGCCGCGTCATGAGCCTTACGTCGCAATCCAATCGCAGCAACAAGAAGCAGTTGCCCGTTCTCAACATCGCGATGGTCGGGCACGCCTTCATGGGGCGTGCACACGGCAACGCCTATCGCCAGGTCAACCACTTCTTCGACCTGCCCGTGCAAGTCGTGCCGAAGATCATCGTCGGCCGCGATCAGAAGCGCGCCAACGCCGCCGCCGAGAAGCTCGGATTCGTTGGTGCCACGACGGATCTCGCGGCCGTGCTTGCCGACCCGTCGATCGACATCATTGACGTCGCTACGCCCAACGACAGCCACTACTCGATCTCGATGCAGGCGCTGAAGGCGAAGAAGAACGTGCTGTGTGAGAAGCCGTTGGCGATGACGTTCGCGCAAGCCAACGAGATGACCAAGCTCGCCAAGAAGCAGAAGGTGCGAGTCGGCTTGTGGCACAACTACCGCCGCGCGCCGGCGACGACGCTCGCACAGAAGATGATCGCGCGCGGCGACATCGGCGACGTCCTGCAAGTCCGCGCCGTGTATCTGCAAGATTGGCTGAGTGATCCAAAGTGCCCGGCGAGTTGGCGCACGAGCAAGGCGACCGCCGGCAGCGGTGCCCACGGCGACCTCAACGCTCACCTCATCGACCTCACTCGCGCGCTGACCGGCCTCGAGTTCGACTCGGTCTGCGGCATGCAGCAGACGTTCCACAAGCAACGTCCAGCCGGCCGTGGCAAGACCGCCAAGGTCGATGTCGACGATGCGTTCTGCATGATGGCACGCTTCAAGGGTGGCGCAATCGGCACTTACGAAGCGACCCGCGTCGCCCCCGGCCGCAAGAACTACAACTGCGTCGAAGTGTCGGGCACGACCGGCACGATCCGCTGGAACCTCGAACGCATGAACGAGCTCGAGGTGTTCTCGCAGAAGGATGCGCGTGATGGCCAAGGCTTCCGCACGATCATGTGCATGGACGACGTGCACCCCTACGCGCCCAACTGGTGGCCGGACGGTCACATCGTCGGCTACGAGCACACGTTCGTGCACCACGTGAAGGACTTCGTCGAAGCACTCGCTGGCAAGAAGCCGTTTGCGCCGAACTTCGATGACGGTGTCGCGGTGCAAGCCGTGCTGGAAGCCGCCCTGAGCTCGGCCAAGACCAAGGCGTGGGTCAAGGTGCCGCGCTAGCACCCGCGACCCCACAAGCGCGGCGCATTTCCGTAGACTAATCGGGAATCGCACCCCACGGGTCGCGTCACGCGTGCCCATGATTGCATCCCGCCGCTGCCTGTTCGGACTCCTCGCCTGCGTCGCGTCGCTATCGCCGGCGCTGGCGCTGGCGCAAACTGGCGGCGCACCTGCCGAGATCGTCGCACGCAATTGCGTTCTCGACCTGACGACGGGCAAGGCGACTCGCATCACCGGGCTGACGGGCTACGTCGTTCGCGCCAACCGCATCGGCGACGGCGTCTTCAACGTCGGCAACCTGACAATCGATCTCGCCACCAAAACGCGCATCCGCATCGACAAGGGCAACGTGATGCTCGAAGACTTCGCGGGCAAAGCCACGTGGAGTCGTTCGCTCCAAGAAGTCGGACTGACGGACCACTTGACGACGCGCCGCTTGACCAGAGACCGGGCCGTCCTTGTTTCGCGCACCAAGATGATCGCCCTCGATCGCAAGACTGGCAAGGTCGCGTGGCAGCACAAGAAGTTGCCGGCGCAAACGCTGACGATTCATCGCGACCTCGTGGTCATGACAACAACCGTCGGCGAAGACTTCGTCATGCGCGCCATCGCGCTGCACAACGGTGCAAAAGCCGGCTTGACCAAGCTGCAGGGCAAAGCCGTTCGCGTCGCCGTCGGTGATCACGGCATTGCCGTCGCCAGCAAGAATCACGTCGAAGTCTTCGATCGTTTCGGCCCCAAGTTGTGGACGCTCGAACACGGCGTCGACGAACTCGCCGCGCATCCCGACGGCTGGCTGATGCGACGCAAGCTGGAGGTCACGCTGCTCGATCGCTCTGGCAAGGAGACGTGGCAGAGCAAGCTGCGCGAACCGAAGTTCCTCGACAGCCACATCATGCTGGCCACGAGCACCGGCGACGTCGTGATCACGACGCATCACTTCATGTCCGACAGCGGTGTGTTCTGTCAGGCACTGGACGGCAAACGCGGCGAAGAACTGTGGGCGTGTCAGGTTCCGGGCCTCGGTGTGCCGCACTCGAAGTACTTCCACCACGCGTATGCACGCGACCGCGCCGACGTCATCGATATTGTCAGCCAGGGGTCGGCGGGAGCGTTCGTGGTGACGTTGGATGCGGGAAGTGGCGAAGAGCAGTCGCGGCACCCGGTGAAGTGAGACGTTGGCCAGGAGCGGTAAGGAATTGCCGCGGCACCGTAGGAGAAGGCTCGACGGATTGGTTACCGGCGTGGAGTTGTGCGCTATCGCTCAGAGACCCCTTTTGCGAAGGACCCAGAAGTGATCCTTGGGAGAGGTCTGCCGCCACCGAACGATAGGTCGCCGAGAGTCATGCCGAACACCACCACCACGAACGTTCTCGCCGCGCTGTTGATGCTGCTGGTTGTGAGCGCAGACCTCTGCGCGCATGGCGGGCAGTATCGGCAACCCAAGCCAAACATGGGCGCCCCGGGTGTGGTGGCAACGCCGGCGACGTGGCGCACGTGGTGGGACGCCAACAAGAGTGAGTATCTGCTGGCGTCGCCCGACGAGAATCGACCGCTGACTGCTGGGTCGGACGACTACTACCTCGGTCTGCGCCGCCCCGAACCCGTTCGCGACATCCACGCGATCACGAAGGACGACCGACTGAATCGCATCGTGCCTGCGCTCGCCGCGTTGATGGCGGCAGAGCCCGGCCGCGATGTGCAGAGCGCTTGCCTCGTTGCCCTTGGCAAGGTTGGGCTAGACGCCAAAGGCATCGACCTCGATGCGCTGCTGTCGTCGCGAATCCCGAGCGGCAACCAGGAAGTGCGCGAGACTGCCGTGCTCGCTCTTGGTATCGCTGGTCGCGCCAAAGCCGTCGACCGATTGCTGGCGCTGATCCGCGACGAACGCGATGGGCGCAAACTCCTCGGCAAGAAACGCGTCGGCATGCGCGTGCGCACATTCGCGACGTATGCACTGGCGCTCATCGCGCGACGGACGGGCAAGCCAGCGTTGCAGATGCAGGCCTACGAGGCGCTCCGCGACGTTCTCCACGACAAGAAGATCAAGAGCCGCGACCTGCGCGTTGCCGCCGTGTTGGGGATTGGGATTCTGCGCGCCGATCCCGAGCGCTCGACGGACAAGCGACTCGCGTGGCTGGCTGTCGAGCATCTGCTCGAGTGGTTTCAGAAGAAGCGCGGCAACAACGAAGAGGCCGTGCAAGGGCACGTGCCGATCTCGATCGCGCGGTTGCTGGGTCGCGGCACGACGCGACTACATCAGCAGTGCAAAGAAGTGTTCTTGAAGGAACTGACGCGCGGTTCGCATCGCGGCAACCCGATCGTGCGCGGCGCAGCCATCGCGCTCGGCATGATGTCGCTACCCGGCGAAGCGCACGCCGACGACGCCAAGATCAGCAAGGCGCTGCGCAAGAGCTATGGCCGCGGCTTCGACCAGCACGTTCGCATGTTCTGCGTGATGGCGATCGCCAAGATCGGCGGCGACAGCAATCGCACGTGGCTGATCAAGTCCTACCCCCGCGGTAGCAAGGCGATGGAGAAGGGTTGGTTGACGATGGGACTCGGCGTGATCGCCGCCGACTCCGCCGCTCGCGGCACCGTCGACCACGAGATCGGCAACATGTTGCTCGACGCACTCGTCAACGAATCCCATGTCGATCAACGCACCCCGCTGGCAATCGCCGTCGGCATGACGCGGCACAAGCCCGTTGCCCCGACCTTGCTGCGCATCCTCGAAGACCGCGCCGACAACGAAGACTTCGCCGCCTACCTGTGCACGTCGCTCGGCCTGCTCGGCGACCGCAAGTCGGTGCCGCTGCTCGTCAAGATCCTCAACAAGTCCAAGCGCCGCCCGTTCGTCATGCAACGCTGTGCGATCGCCCTCGGCCAACTCGGCGACGGCGACGTCACGAAACGCCTGATCACGATGCTCAGCGAGAACGACAGCATTGCCGTTCTAGCCTCGGTCGCGATCGCCATCGCCCGCATCGGCGACCGCCGCGCCATCGACTCCCTGATCGAACGCACCAAGGACAAGGACATGCCCGCGCTCGGCCGCGCCTTCGTCGCCGCCGCACTCGGCGGAGTCGGCGACAAGGACCCGCTCCCCTGGAACCTCCCACTGACCAAGGACGCCAACTTCGCCGACGCCGTCGACACCCTCTCCAACGGCATGACCGGCATCCTCGACATCCTCTGAAGACGATAGTACGGTGCCAGGAGAGAAGTTATCCTCTTCGCGAAGAGGATAACTTCTCTCCTGGCACCGTACTATCGTCTTCGAATGCAGCCTGAGCGAACCCAACTACGTGCCGCGCAGATCGGCACGATTGCCAACTTGATGGCGACCGGGATGTTCTTGATGTTGGCCAGTCGCGTCGATGATGGGGCGACGGGCTACATGATTGCCGCGATGTTGTTCGCGCTCGCCGCGGTGTTCAATGGCATCCGCTGGCGGCGCGTTGCGGCGGGCGACGACGTGTAGTCGCCGCCTGGCAGGCAACGATCGTCAGGCGCTAGGCGCCGACGATGACCTTGCCGCTGCTCGACACGACGATGCCGAGCGAGTTGACCGTCGGCTCGTAGACGGCCCACTGGTGATAGACCTTCAGGCCCAAAAGCCCCGACGAAGCCGGAACGTTGATGCCGTAGGTCGCCGTGCCAAACGTAGTCGTCGGAACGGCGTTGAGGGCCTGCGGTGCCACGAGCACATCGCAACCGGGCGCTCCCGGCAAAGCCGCCGGCAACGGCAAGCCGTTGTGGCTCGTGTTGGACGTGCCCGACATCAAGACGGCAAGCGATGACGACAGCGCGCCACTCAGCGTCACGTCGTAGACCGAGCCGATCACCGGCGAGCCGTTGACGCCAACTTCCGGCACGGCCAGGCCAGCACCGGCGCACTGCAGACGCCACGAGGAACGCCGCAGACTAGGAGTCCACGCGCCGGCACCACTGCGCGACCACGAGACTTGCCAAGAACCGCTGGTCAGATCGCTGGCGAGCGACGATTGCGCCGAGCTATCCACCGCGATGTAGACCTCGCCAAACGCGAACGCAGGCGCGGCGAACGTCGCACGGTAGAAGCCGGGCGTCGAACCGATGGTCATCGTCGTCGAGGCAACCGGCACTGGTTCCGGCGCCGAACCCGGCGATGAGCCCGGCGGAATCGCGTAGAGGTGCGCCGGCACGGTGATCGTCCCGCCCGTCGAAGCCGTCCACAGATCGAAGCTCGTGATCGCGCCCGGCAGCCCAACCGGCACCCGGTAAGCGTCTTCGAGGTTGGTCGTGACGTTGGTCAGCGTGCCACCCGTCTCGTTGAGCTGCATGCAGGACGACGCAACCGAACCGTTGCAACCGCCACCCAGCGCTTCAAACACGGGGAACGTCGCACCGCCCGGCGCCTTGGTCTCGACACCAACCTGCAACGCACCCGGTCCCAGTCGCGCCGCATCCAGGTGACACATCGCAGTGCCCGGCGGGAAGTCGGCATCGAACCCGAAGTTGTAGATCGTGTTCCACTCGAGCGTGTTGCCAGCGTTGGCCGTGAAGACGATCTCGTTGCCGACGCGAGCGGCCGTCCAGTCGTTGGGGCCAGCGCCATCGAGATCGCGGAACGTGAAGTTCGACGCCGTCGCCGATGCTGCGATCGGCAAACGCAGAGTCGCACCACCGCGACTGTTGTCGACGTTGTGCACCGCGTACTCGTAGTGGTAGTTGCCACCACCAAGCTCGTAGGTCTTGACCGCCACGTAGAAGCGACCGTCATCGTTGCCGTTCTGGCCGATCTTGATCGACGCGCCGTTCCAGCGACTCAACACCGAACCGTAGAGCTGCCCCTCCGCGTTCGTCGGGAAGGTCCACGTGTTGCCGTTCCAGGTCGGCGTCATGCCGCGATGCGCCAGGTTGTCGCCGCGATTGCTGAGCGCCTCGCCCTCGTGGATCAACTGCAAGCCGTAGTAGTAGCTCGCACCCGTCGTCGTCAGCTCGATCTCGTTGACCGTGACGCGGTTGTCGACGCTGTCGAAGATGCCCTGACTCAAGCTGCGATTGCCATCGGCAGGCGCCGGGTAACCGGGCTGCGACGGATCGCCGATGTCGAAGTAGCTACCGACTGGATCCCACGTGCCGAGCCACGGATCGATTTCCTCCGGCGGGCCGAGCCACGTGCGACTGGCGTTGTTGCCCGGCGCGTACGTGTCGGAGCAGTTGAGCCCCATCAGCTGACCGGTGCCCGGGTTCTGACACGAGCCGCACGAACCGTTGACGTTGATCGACAAGAACGCGTGCTTGCAGAACGACCACTCGTTGATCTGGTGGATGCGGTCGTTGGCAACACGCACAACCATGAACCCGAACTTGGGATGGTTGGGTTGCATCGCTTGATACCACGGGATGTTTACCGAGCCCGGGTTGCACATCGTGTTCAGCATCGCCATCCCGATCTGACCGTTGGGATGCGACGGCCCGCGACGGCCGTAGTAGGTCATGCTGTCGATGACGGTGAGTCGACCATCCAAACCGGCGACGGTGTTGGCCTGGCCGACGACGCTGGACGCGATCAGGCCGAGAGAGAGGGGTATCAGGAGTTTCATGCGGGCCGCAGGATACCACGAGGCACCCGCGACTGCGGCCGACCGACTAGAAGAAGCCGACGGTCAGATCGATGGCATTGGTCGCCGAAACATCGACGCAGTGGCCCAGCGCGTTCAATTCGAACGGGATCACCTGATGATAGAGGTGCTGGCCGGCCAACGCAGGATCGTTGGGGATGTCGACTTCGGTAATCAAAGCCCCACCAACCGGCAACCCGAGGTCGATGACATTGCCACTCGTCAACGAGATGCATGTCGGCTGCGACATGCCGAACAACAACTGCAACGGCACGAAGTCCGTCGCGAAACCGGTGACCACAGCCGCAACCGAGATCGGCGGCAAGCCAGTCGCTTGCGCGCGGAACGTCGCTCCGGCCCACGGCTGGTTCTTGGCTTCGAGCAGGTTGCTGCCGCCAGCACTCGGACAACCGGGACCGAGCGGTGCGACACTTGCACCACACGTCGTCGCCACGGCGCCAAAGTAGAACTGCGTTGAACCGCCGACGGCACTGAACACGCCACCGAGATAAACCTCGCCCGCATCGGACAAGGCAATCGACGACACCACGTTGTTGACCGGCGTGATCGTTGACCACGACGAACCGTTCCAACGTGACAGATACCAGAAGCTCGCGGACGGCGAGTGCATCCCGATGACGTCGCCGTTGGGCATCACCTTGAGCGACCGCGGCCAACTCGGACCGTTGTGCGGCACCTGCGTCCACGACGTGCCATCCCAACGCGCCATCCAGAACTGCGCGCCGTTCAACGTCAGCGAGCCACCGAGGTAGACATCGCCGTTGGGTGCAACTGCGAGCCCGGCATCGCCAATCAGCAGGATCCCGATGTTGCCCATCGCCGACCACGAAGAACCATCCCAACGCGCGACTCCGTTGGCAGGCACGCCGCCGGCCGTCGTGAAGCTACCGACGGCGATGAGGTCGCCGTTCGGCGCAACCGCCAACTCGCGAACCATCGTTCCGATCGGCCCCGCAGCAACGCCACCACCGAGCGGCGACCACGTGGCTCCATCCCAACGTGCGATGTGATTGACCGCGACACCATCCATGTGCGTGAACGCACCACCCGCGACCACATCACCGTTGGGCATCACTGCGATCGTGTGCACGACCGAGTTGGGGCCGCTGCCCATCGCGTGCCACGACGCACCATCCCACCGCGCGATGCTGTTGGCGGCAACACCACCGGCAGCGGCAAACTGGCCACCGACCAGGACATCACCGTTGGGTGCCGCGACCACGGCGTTCGCAAACGGGATCGGCGGGAACAGGGCCCACGGCGGCAAGCCCGTCAAGCCACCGCCGACGTCATCCCACGACGAACCATCGAACCTGGCCATTGCCGACACCGACGCACCCGGAACCGATGTGAAGTTGCCGCCGACGTAGACGTCATCGCCGACGGTCGCGATCTCGTTCACGCCGCCGTTGAAGCCACTGCCGATTGGCACCGACACAAAGTTGCACTGGCCGCGAGCGACGGTGAGCAGAATAGTGACAGCGGCACCGCCAACGGCGAGGCGCTTCAGGAGCGAGGAGCAGACTTCGTGCATGGCCAGGAGTAACGAGGGACCAGGGGAACGCGGACTACTGTAGCCCTCTCGCCGCACCTGTGCCGCGATTCTGGTTCTCCGGAGTCACGCGGAACGGCCAGCGCGGATGCCCTTGCGCACATTGGCATATGAGCAGCAGCCACCGCGAGCCTGCAACTAGACCAACTCGCGCGCCAGTGGTCGTGCCTCCTGACCACCAAGGGCGATATCGCCGAGCCCGTGCTCGTTACACCAAGCGCGCCAGGCCTGATCTTCGAACATGCCATCGGGATCGCCCGACGTGTCTTCCGGGTCCTTCGAACCCACGCGAAACGGCAAGACCCGGGCCTTGCCCTTGTGCAGCACGATGTCGTAGCCGGGTTGGGCATCGATCTCGAAGCCGCTGCGGACCAATTGATGGGCAAGCAGAACGCCCAGCATGTGTTTGGCAACATCGGCCGACTCGCCATCACCACCGACGACCTTCGGATCGATCCGCAAGCGCTCAGCAAGGTCCGAGCTTCCTAGCAACTGACCGAAGTCCGCAACGGTCGCGTCACGCAGCTTCAAGCATTCGTCAAACGCTATGACGTTCCACATGCGCGTCAACATCGTGCGCGCACCCGATTCCCAATCGACCGCCTTCAAGCGGACACCGAACGCGATCTCGACGAGACGCTCTTCACACCGCGCGAGATTCTGAACCAGTTCCAGGGCAGGGCCATCGGTGCCTTCCTCCAACCGAGCTGGCTGCGTCACTTCCGACAACCACTCGATGCGTTGCGCCAATGGCGGATGGGAATCGTACGGCGTACCGGGATCATCTTGCGCAACGGACTCCCATTCGCGCCCCAACTCCTTCGCCAACGGGGACTCCAGAAAGGTCACCAGGCCAGCAGCGAGCGGTGGGCGCAATCCGGCAGCGAGCATCGCGAAGTAGTGGGCTTCCAAGAACAATGTGAACAGCGCGTCAACACGTTCGCCCGCTTGCAGCGCACGCGTGTAGGCATCCTTCCCCACCAGCGTCGCCGCGTCCGCGTCTGCGGCCAGTTCTTGCTGCCGACTGTACGACTGGGTGAGGCGCAGGAAGAGGCCCGCATAGGCACGCAACGGCCAATTCAAGAAGGTCGTGAACCTCAGGTTCTTGACGATTCGTAGCAAGCCATCACGCGCCCGCAGGATCCACAGTCCCAAGCGTTGATCACCGCGTCGAAAGTGCCCGAGCTCATGTGCGAACACCGACTGCAATTCGCGCCGAGATAGCGTCGCGACCAACGGCAGGCCGATACAGAACTCAGCCCGCCCACCGATCCCCATCCAACCACCAACATGAGACACCGAAGCATTGGCCTCACCGACCAAGAACACGCGTGACGGCATCGGTAGCTGCATGGTCTCAGCAACCTCCACGAACAACGCAAACAGCTTCGGCTGCTCCGCCGCGTTCACAGGCAGGCCATCTGTTGGAGGCACCCGCCACCCAGTGAACCCCGTCCACAGCGCAACGATGGCCACGACCAAGCCAAACACGGCGACTGGAATGTGTCGCTCCGGCCCCCAGATGCCGGTGTAGAAGACCCAGCCACCACCAGCGATCAGGCCTAGCAGCAGCCCGTAGAACGCGGCCGAGATCGCAACGATCAACCCAATTCTACGGACGTGGACCACAGCGTGACTGTAGCTGTTCAGGCGACTCAGGACGCCTTGTCCTGGTGCGGACAGCACATGACCGGCACGTGGCTGTGCCGAAGCACGGCCGTCGCGATCGACCCAAGCCGCAAGCGTTCGAACGCAGTCTTGCCCTGCGAGCCGACGACGATGTAGCTAGCGTCCTTCGCCGATGCCAAGATCGCAGCTGAGACATCCTCAGCCTGCAGCACCTGAACGGTGCACTTGATCGGCGCCTTCTCGGCAATCTCGGCGAGGACCTTCTTGGCGTTCGCAACATCACTGAGCACGCTGTTGCCGAAGGCGGGAGCCAACTCCGGATCGTGCACGACGTGCACGATGAGCAAGTCCGCACCGTTCACCTTGGCCCACTTGATGGCGTGATCAATGACTGCCTGGCCGGCAGGAGACAAGTCGACAGCTACGCAGATTTGCACTTGGTCATCTTCCTTGTAGTGGTCATGGCGCGGTATGGGTCTTCGTGCGAATCAGCGCAACCGCCAATAGAGAATGGCAGCGAGCAGGATCAGTAACACAATCAGCGCGACCAGACGGAACCGCTTCGCCACCGCATCAAAGGCAGGTTTGCCGAGTCGGTCCAGCAGCCAGACCGTGCCATAGATGCGCGGAAAGCGACTGAGGATCGAGGCAGTCATGAAGACCAGGAAACTGACCTGATCGTGGCAAACCCCGGCGAACACCGTGAAGACCTTGTAGGGCAACGGCGTAAACCCACCGAGCCACACCCACAAGAAGGCGTTGTCGCCATACGCCACGCTGATCTCCTGGTAGCTCGCCGGCGTGAAGCCGGGCACGTGCTCGTAGGAGAACTCACGCAGCCCGTTCTCCCACAACCAGAAGCCGAGACCGTAGCCGACCGCGCCGCCGAGCACCGAGCAGGTCGAACACCAGAAGGCGTAGAACCACTGCATGTGCGGTCGCAGCAGCACCATTGGCACATACAGCACTTCTGGCAGCACCGGCGAACAGCAGGCGTCGGTGAACGACAGCAAGCACATGAAGTAGAGCGCATAGCGGCTCTCGGCCATGCGTTGCATGCGGGCTCGCCAGCCGGACTTGATGCGGTCCCTCCGGGTCGGAGTGGTTTGCTCGGCTGCGGTCTCGGCGTCGTGGTTTGGCGTCTCGGTCACGCGGGTATGGCCCGGCATGGTGGCGGCTTCGGCGACCGTTGGCCAGTGCTTCGATTGATCAGAAGCACGATTTGTGGCTGGTTGCTGCCGCGTCCGCTGCGCACTCCACCGTACATCAGTAACAACACCACGGACGAGCGTGGGCAACGCGCAGGTCATTCGCTGCATGCTTGGAACGCCGCATCCCGCAAGCATCCGCGGCGGCCGCTCCGCGCGGTCGGGTACCGCTAGCCGTCGAGCTCACGCATCGCACGCACACCAAGATTGGGGTCCTTCCCGACTGGCTTGTCCGTGCGACGCAAATGGGATCGCCCTGAATCCGCGTTATAGCTATACGATCCGCCGCGGGAGATGTGAGACGATGCCCCGCCAGAACTGCCGTGAGTGGCATCCGCAGGCGTGCTCGTCATCTCAAACAGATTCCCATGCATGTCGTGCAGGCCAAAGGGACTCGCGTCAAACGAGCCAACCGGTGCATGCGTCAGGTGGCCGTCATTCCACGCTTCTGCGCTTTCGGTATTGCGCGCACTGGTTCGCTTGATCGTCTGATCCATGAAGTTTGCGTAGTCCTTGAGATCAGCGCGATCGCAGATCCATGGAGTCGTGGTGAAGTTTCTACAACCGTATTCCCACTGCTCCTCCGTCGGCAGCGACAGCCGTTGCTGACGGAGCAACTCGCTGCTGTCATTCCAACTGATGAACTCAACTGGATGGGCCAACGTGATTCGCTGCAGACCGCGAACGTGGCCCCGCCGGAAGAAACTCGGCAAGCGCCCTGTAGATGACCCCGTCCACAAGCGGCTCCATTGTCCCTGCGTCAACTCATGCCGCGCCAGGAAGAACGGTTTGACCGACACATCACGCACAGGCGTATTGAAGCGCGCGGTTGCATCGTAGTTGCCGAGCTCGGGATCCTCGGTCTGCGCGCCCATCGTGAACACGCCACCGGGCAACAGCACAAACACGATCCCCGTGTCGCCAGCTACTTGGATGGTGCCATCCTGCTTGTGCGTTGGAATCGGGATCGAGTCAGGCTCCGACACTCCGTCCCAGGCTGATTTGAGGTGATAGAACTCCCACAGCAGGCTCACCGGATTCCTGCCGATTGGCACCAGCCCCATCTGCGGTTTGAGCTGCAGAGGATGCGCCGCATAGAGCTTGCTCGCCGACTTCCCGTCCGCCGCCTTGATGGCATCATGGGCCTCCGCCCACTTGTCCTCGTAGTTGGTGATCGTCAGCTTCTCGACGCTCCGCGCCCACCGCAATCTTCGCTCGACGCTCGCAATCGTGTCGGCGAGATCCTCGAGGTCTGCAACCAAGGCGGTCAGCGTGTCGTGCAGAAACTTGGTGGACTCCTTCTCGAAACGCCACTGCCAGCGCTTCTCGACCGCGGCTGCCAATGCAGCAACCTTGTTCTTGAGCGCCGCAAGCCCTGCTGCGGCTTGCGGACTACTTGCTTTGGCAACCTCACCCCGCAGGCGCAGCAAGCCATCGTCAACGAATATCAGTGGCTTACCCGGATACTGCGCCACGGCAGCGGCGTACTCGTCGATGGCTTCATCATCGAGACCATTCGCGAACAGAGACCAAGCCAACGTCATTCTGGCGAAGAGTCGCTCGCGAGGGTCTCCATGCTTTGCGGCCACCGCACGGCGAGCCAGGGCCAACCCCTCACGCTCACGCCCCATGATGGCACGATCCAGGCCACTGAGCTGGGCGGCCATACCTGTCAACTGCGCCGCTGTCGTTGGCAGACCTTCCTGCAGCGCGAACGGCTCGGGAGGCGGGCCGCCAGCACGAACCGCATTGGCAGCAACCAGCGACGCGAGTCGCTCACGCGCAACTCGTAACGGAGTCGCAGCAGGGTGTTGCTGAGCCAACTCCGCGGCCGTCAGCGGCAATGCATCGGCCCGCACCGTTGCGATGGTGGCATGCAACGCATCTCGCTCTCCATACAACGCCTTCGCATCCTTGAGCCAATCCTGCATCGCCTGCGCCTTGCTGGGCCAGGCCGGATAGAGATCTCCTTCGGTTGCTTTGGAACGCTCCAACAGCACCGCAAACGAAAGCCGAGTGAAGTTGTCGATGCTCTTCTGGGCCTCGCCCTGGGAAGCCACAGCAACAGCCCGCAGCTTCTCTGCCTTACCGCGCTCTGTGTCTGCGTGATTGCGCAGTTCGATGGCATTGGCACGCTGCTCCCCCGCAAGTTCCGCCTGCTCCACGGCCTCGCCCCGCGCCAAAACAGCGGCGCCCCAGAACCACAAAGATGCGGTCAAGCCAACGGCAAACACGGCGATCAATGCCACGCCCAGCTTCTGCGTTCGTCGCAGGCTGACCGAGCGCATCATCGCCGCATGCACCCGCTCCTCGGCCGCGGCCAGATGCTTGAGAACGGCTTTGGCAACCAACCCGGCTGACTGCGGTCTTGCGGCCGGCGATGGCATCAGGCAAAGCCTGACAAGGTCGAGAAGGTCCTCCTCCGCACCACAAGCCGCCAGCCGTTCTTCAGCATCCTCGAGCTTGGCCATGGCGGCCATGCCAATCATCTCACTGGCGTCCCCGACATACGGTGGCTGCCCAGTCAGGATTTCACACAGAATCGCGCCAAGCGAAAACACATCGCTGCGCTCGTCCATCGCATCGACGTCGCCGCGAGCCTGCTCTGGTGGCATGTACGCAGGCGTGCCCATAACCGACCCCATGACAGACTGGGTGCCCTGCCCCGACGATCGCGACGTCTCGATCACGCTGATCAGCGACTGCCGTTCGACGGATCGCTGCTCATCAGCAACGCCGCCCGATTGCAGGACCTTGCCCATCCCCCAATCCACGATCTCCACTTCGCCGAAGCTACCGATCATGATGTTGGCCGGCTTCAGGTCGCGATGCACGACGCCGCGCGCATGCGCGTAGGCCATCGTCTGGCAGACGTCCTCGAAGATCGCCAGGAACTTGCGCCGGTCCGTCCGGACGTCGACACGCTCAGAGAGCTTCTTGGCCAAGGTCTCGCCCTTGACCATCTTCATGGCGAAGAACGGCTTGCCGTCAGTGATCCCCAACTCGTACACCGGCACGATGCCGGGGTGCTGCAGTTGCCCGCCAATCTGCGCCTCTTCGACGAAACGGTGCAGAACGGACGGCTCGTTGGCGTAGCGCTTGTGCAAGAACTTCATCGCGACGTCGCGACCGAGATCACTGTCGTGACCACGATGCACCGCACCGACACCGCCCTGACCGAGCAGGCCGAGAACCTTGTACCTACCGGCTTCGCCCTCTTGCTCCTCAGGAACCGGCAGCCCCTTCTCGGACTCAAGATCTCGTAACTTGACCGTCGGCCGCATCACACTGCTGATCGCCTCATCCGTCGTTTGCTTGCCCATGACTTCTCCGAGTTATTTCTGCTGCGCCAGCGGAATGCTGAAGCGAACCCCAATGGCAAAGTCCCGTTGACCTGCCAGAGCCGGGTGACGGATGCTCGAACGTGCGAACGCTGAGTCGCGGCGAAACGAACCACCTCGGATCACAAATAGCTCTCGGCCGGGGACGCCGCGGAACGGGCTCGATGTCCACTCGTGCACGTTGCCAAGCATGTTATGCAAGCCAAATGCGTTCGCGGTGAACGATCCGACTGGCGCGTGAAGCATGTGCTCATCATCCCACTCTTCGAAGACTCCCCATGGGTTCTTGTAACGAGCAGCCGTGGCATCAGACACGTTTGCGAACGCACCAAGTTGATTCTGGTGACAAACCCAAGGGGATGACGTGCCACCGCGGCAGCCATACTCCCACTGCTCCTCCGTCGGCAGATCGAACCCGTATTGCACCGCCGTGGCTTCGCACATAGGCAAAGAAACCATCTCCACCGGGTTGACCAGGGACACGACGTGACCGTTCCACACCTCGCCCCGGTGATAGTAGGCCGGGTTGCGATCCCGCTCGTCGCCGTTCCACAATCGCGCCCACTGTCCTTGCGTCACCTCGTACCGGGCCAAGAAGAACGGCTCCAACGTCACTTCACGAACTTGCTCACTGCCCGCCTCGTTGTCCGTCGCCTCGGCGTAGTAGTTAGCACCCTTGGGGTCCTGATTCTGCACCCCCATCGTGTAGGTCGCACCTGGCAGTAGCACGAACACGATGCCGGTCTTGCCAGTCATGGCGATCGATCCATCTGCTTGGTGCTTCGGGATCTCGATCTTCAACGGATCCAAACGGCCATCCCATGCAGATCGCAGGTGATAGAACTCCCATAGCTTGCTGACGGGGTTCATGCCGATCGGCACCAACCCCGCTTGCGGCTTGAGCAAGAACGGATCGGCTGCGTACAGCTTGCTCGCCGAGGTCCCGTTGGCATCCGCAATCGCCAACGCCGCTTCGTCCCACGCTTGCCGATGCCGCGTGACCGTCACCTCCTCGACCTGCTCAGCCCAGCGCAACTGCGCCCGCACAGCCGCAACGTCCGTCACTTCGAATCTCTCGATACCGGCAATGAGATCCCGAAGCGCATCGTGCAGGTACTCGTCCTCTTTCTTTGCGAACTCCCAATGCCACCGTGTCTGCACTTCGACCCGCAACGCCTTCACGTGGGCCTTGAGTTCCTCGATCTCGGTCGCCGCCGCCGAGCTGTTCGCGTGTGACACGGCACGTCGCAGGCGTACCAGGCTGTCCACGGACAAGGGGCTCTTGCCTTCGCCGGCGTCAGCCAACACAGCAACGTGTTGCTGAATGGCTTCGTCATCGAGGCCACAAGCAAACAAGGCCCAGGCAAGTGCGATTCCCGCCGCAGACCTCACCGACGGCAGCTGCGCAGCACCAAGCTTGCGGGCCGACAGCTCGACGGCCCGGCGCGCACAGGCAAGCCCCTCGGCCTCGCGCCCGAAGACCTGGCGCGCCTCTCCGGCCAGTGCCTTTGCCAGCTCCATCATGCGATCCAGGTTGTCGGTACCACTCGTCAACTCGACGGCAGCTACCGAGGCTCGCCCAGATCGAACGTCTTGCGCTGCCAGCTGGCCGCGCAAACGCTGTTCGCTTACGGCTAGTCCCGCGGCACGAGCATGTGTCTTCGGATTGTTTGCTTTGTCCGCTTCGCTCTGCGGCGTTGCCCGGCCCTGCAAGGCAACCAGTGCCTTGCGCAACTCCGGCAACGCGTTGCGCAACACCTCGGCATCAGCAAGCCAACGACGCATCGCGGGCACCTTGTCGAGTCGCGCCGGGTAGAACGGGCGAGGAGCCTTCGTCTGCGCCTCGAACCGACGGACATAGGACAGTAGATCAAACTTCTCTAGATAGTCCCGGGTCGCCTCGTCGGCCTCTTGTGCTGCGAACGCCTGCGCGACCGCTACCTTCTTCGATGCTTCGGCCGCTTGCCGAGACAAATCTGCCTCGGAACGCAGGTCGTCGGCCAAGCCGCGTTGTTCCTCCGCAACCTCCCGGGCATCGGCCGCTTCGCCACCAAACCAGATGGACGCCCCCATCGCAACCGCGATGACGACCGCCATGGCAAGGCCAAGCTTGACGGCACGCTTGAGACTCATGGCGCGTACCGTCGCCTCGTGAGCCCGCTCTTCGGCCGCGCCAAGGTACTTGTGGATCTTCTCAGCGACCTCGCCAGCGGATCGTGGCCGCGCAGCGGGCGCTGCCATCAAGCACAACTTCGCCAGCTCAACCAGTTGCTTCTCGGCACCGCAGGACTCGAGTCGCGCATACGCATCGTCAAGCTTGGCAAGCGCCGCCATGCTTAGCATTTCGCGCTGATCGCCAACGTACGGTGGCTGCCCCGTGAGGATCTCACACAGTACGGCCCCAAGCGCGAACACATCGCTGCGCTCGTCCATCGCGTCGACATCCCCACGTGCCTGCTCGGGAGGCATGTAGGCAGGCGTGCCCATGACAGAACCAAGGATGGACTGTGTGCCGCGACCAGAAGACCTCGCCGTCTCAATGACACTGATCTGCGACTCCCGCTCTGCTTCACTCAGCGGCGCGGACGCACCGCTATCGCTCATGACCTTGCCCATCCCCCAATCGACGACCTGCACCTCGCCGAAGGAACCGATCATGATGTTGGCCGGTTTGAGATCGCGGTGCACGACGCCACGCGCATGCGCGTAGGCCATCGTCTGACAGATGTCTTCGAAGATGACCAGGAACGAACGACGCTCGGCACCGATGTTGGCCCGCTCCGTGAGCTTCTTGGCCAGCGTCTCGCCCTTGACCATCTTCATGGTGAAGAACGGCTTGCCGTCCGCCATGCCGAGTTCGTACACGGGCACGATCCCGGGATGCTGTAGCTGCCCGCCGATCTGCGCCTCTTCGACGAAGCGGTGCAAGACCGATGGCTCCTTGGCATAACGCTCGTGCAGAAACTTCATCGCGATGTCACGACCAAGGTCCGTGTCGTGACCGCGGTGCACCGCCCCGACACCGCCCTGACCGAGAATGCCGAGCACCTTGTAACGCGCCGAATCTCGCGGCCGATCACTCTTGCCCATGAGCGGCTCGAGCATCGGTGTATCCCCCGTTGGATCGACATCGCGAAGCGACACCGACGGCTTGCTGCCGATGCGCGCGCCGATCTGCTTCAAGACGCTGGGGTTTGGATCGTTCTCAGCCGCCTCTTCGCGAACGGCTTCGAAACCGCCGTCCAGGGCCCTGTCGAGCCGCGACACATCGAGCGGGTCGGGCTGCAAACTACTGTCGTTCGAATCGTGATCAGTCATCTCAGGCCCTGAAGCCGTTGGCCGCGCAAGAAAACCATCCACCCAGATGACTCAGCACACGGGGGTCGTGTGGGGGCCATCTGGATGGAATCGCAGATATCAGTTACCGACGTTGACGCACAGTGCGTTGCTCGTCAGCGCACCAAGCTGGTTGACGCCAGGCACAAGCGTGGCGGTCTGTGCGTGAAACGAGGTCGACAGGAACACCGGGTTGTTCGGGATCACGAGCGGCTGGCTGAACTCGTTGCTGGGGTTGAGCCCCAACGACAAGGACGCAATCGCCGAATTGATGTCGACGTGGGCGAAGCAATCGGGTGCACCGATTGGCGCCAGATCCACCGGAACCATGCTCGCCTGGGTGAAGAACATCACGCCGGCCAAGGTCCCAGGAATGATGTCGCCGGTGACGAAGTTGATCGTCGTCCCGATACGGGGACGGGCATCCGACTGGAGCACAGGCGGAGTTGCGCCGTTACCAGTGAAGGGTGCCGCGGAGTTGACGAGCACGGACCAATCAACCGGATTGCCGACCGGAGCACCATTGCCCTCGAAGTAGCCGCAGACACCGATGCTGTTCGGCCCGGTGTTGCTGAGGCTGACGAAGCCCATATCGAAACTACCGTCGGCAAACATCGTGAGCTGGAACGTCGAGACCGACGACGGGTCGCCCGGCTCTTCAAGCTGATCCCAGGTCACCCGGATCCAAGCGTTGCCCGGGTCGTAGTCAACGTAGATGCCGCTAGCAGCACCAATCGTTGGATCGACATTGCAGTACCACGGGCGAATGCTTGGCACGTTCTGCGTCGCTCCGAGCACGCCACCTTGGTACGGGGGACCCAGACTCGGCGGCGAGACCGCACTCGGATCAAGGACGTCGAGGTAGACACTTCCTGTCGACGTCACACCAAACTGCGTGGCAACGCCGCCGGCGTGTTGGAAGCCACCATTGGTCCACGTCGCGGGGAACGAGTACATGTTCGAGAGGGCTCGCTCCCACGTTAGCGGCGCACCCGGAGCGCAGTAGCACTGAGCTGGCGGGCTCTGCAGAAGGTTGGGGCTCGACGGCGGAACAAACGGCGCGCTGGTCGGCGTGACGGTGTACCGGTCGCCCGTGAGGGTCCACTTCATGCCACCAATCGCGCCAATGGGTGTGCTCGGGTCCACCAGGTCAGGGCCATTGGGCCCCGGCGAGAATACCTCGTAGGCAGTATGGGGGTCCGAACCGCAGCCGGCGCCATACGCCAGGGTGCCACCGTCGCCTGGGGCCACCTGGTAGTCGATGGTGAAGTTGATACTGCCCCCCTGTTGGCCAATGACGGTGGCCGGCACGAGCGGGAAGGGACCGGGACCGGTGCCGGTTTGATGCCAACCGAAGGTAAACAGAGCGTCGTTATCCAGCTTGATGAACTGGTCCTCGGTCACGAATCCAGGGTTGAGGTAGTTGACCAGGGCGTGAAGTACGCCAGCGTTGGCGCCATTGGGCCCAAGTGGCGGAGGCGTTCCAACGGCGTTGGTAGGCACCACCTCGACCGCGACACCATAGACACCATTTGGGATCACCACAGGCGCATTGGTATTCGGATCAACAATGCCGGTGACCGGCGAATACCCAGTGGTAGTCCCATTCCGAACTTCCAGCTCGCCAACGCCAACAAGGTTCCACGGAGTAATCGTTGGCGCATTGCCAACCCAGGTCGTGGCGACTGTGTAGATGTTGACGATCGCACGATTGCCGGTTTGATCCGGAGTGATGGCATGCTGCCCCGCATCAAGAAGAAGGATGCCCATCTCATTGAGCTGGATGGACGAGGCCTTCACCTCAAGATCGAAGAGCAAGTTCCACGAGTTGCAGCACGGCTGGCCGAACATCCCGTTTGCCGGCATCCAGTTACTTGCCAGGATCGGATCGTGGAACGGAACGTTTTGAGCCGGGAACGGGTCGCACAAGTCCTGTGCGATTGCCGAGGAAGCGCCGCACAGCACGGCAGCAGTGAGGAAGAGGGTGCGCATGGAACGTTTGACTGTGGGAATCAGGAGGAGCGAACTCCCAAGGCACTTGGTGCCGAGGGCCTAACCACTACTGGTTCCGACGCAGCGACGTTTTCAGTCACGCGACTCTTCGGAATCTGCAAGTCGAGGCCCCGAACCGGCCTGTGCATTCGCAGGCATGCACCCTGGGACTGCACACCCTAGGCGCCCTGATTCCAGCAAAGCCCGCCGAACCGACCCATTCCGGTCACGATTCGCTGCGCTTGCGCGGATGGAGGCTGCTCATGACACAGACTCGTTGCACCCCGCCGCCGACTACGTGCCTAGCAGTTCGAAGAGACGCTCACACTCGACATCGACATCCGCTCCCTTCGCGCCCGTATGCCTGGCAACAACCTGCCGCAGGTGAGCCGTAAACGCTCGCCTCGACTGGCGATAGTCGTTGTGAATGACAGCATGGTCCGACTCACCAAGCGCGGATGCGATCTCCCGGATCGGCATGCCGTCGTCGTGGCGCATGCTCATGACCCGGAAGCGCCGGTCGGCAACCGGATCGCCCTGCGCAGCTTCCTCGTGCTGCTTGAGAGCTTCCCGCATCAACGATCGCGCCCACGCCCGGTCGAACGCCTTTGACAACGCCAGTGCATCGTGCGGCAAGTCATCAAGATGGATGCTCTCACCACCCTTGCGTTGACTGGCCTTCGACTGGCGCTCCTCGAAGCGGCGCGCCACGTTCCTCACTACTCCATACAACAGCGCCCGGAAGTCGCCCTGCTCCTGATCAGCCCGCTCGATCACGCCGCCCGGCTTGAAGGCTTCGACAAACGATTCCTGCGCTGCATCGTCGACATCGTCCAGCAACACGTTGCCGGCCCAGCGATGCCGTAGGTAAGCCTTGATCGGCGTCCCGTAGCTACGCGCAAACGCGGAACGAGCTGATGTGTCCCCGTCAGCCGCAGCGCGAAGAACGGTCCAGCAAGTCTCGTTGGGATCCGGCTGCATCGCCGCACCATACCGAGAACCACTTGCGCTTGCTCGGGAAGCGCCCCGGTCCGTAGCGCCAGCAAGCAACCCATCCTGCAAGGCAGACGCTACGCGCTCGCGGCTTTGCAGTGCGAGTGGTGGGCGATGACGGGCTCGAACCGCCGACATCCTCCTTGTAAGGGAGGCGCTCTACCAACTGAGCTAATCGCCCTTTCGGGGCGAGAATCCTAGCGCGTACGGTGCCTGGAACAAAGTCGGCAGTTCTACTGCTTCGAGCTCTTCGGCAACTCGACCGAGTCGAGAGGGGTCAGCTCGTAGCTCGTGACCGGGTCAACCGGATCGACCCACGCGCGGTAGAACGTCCAGTGCACGAAGTCCGCCGGCAGGCCGAACAGGCAGTGGCCAAAGGCCGACATGCCGACTGCCGGTGCCAACAGCAGTTCGTCCGACGAGTGTTCTCCGAGGCCTTCATCGGCGGCGAGGCTGAGCGGGTAGGTGATCGGCAACGTGCAGATGGAAGCGATGCCACCGACGACCGCGCCGCACCAACCGCCGACGCCGGCGAAGCCGCGCACCCATGCGGGGCGGCCGAACTCGGGCGGCGGGGAAGCGTCACCGAGCATGTCGATCGTGTTGGGGATCGCGCACGATGTCAGCATCAGGGCGGGCAACAAGAACACGCGGGACAGCCGTCGCATCATGCGCGCATCGTAGCAGCCGGCTGTCCTCGCGCCTGTACTACTTGCTGCGCTTAGTCTTCTTCGCCTTGCTGCGCTTCTTGGGCTTGCGCTTCTTGGGTGCGGACTTCTTGCGACTCTGCTCGAGGCGAACGGCATCTCCGGCCGCATCGTCCTGCGCGTCTTGGGCACGGCGCAAGGCGCGGTGCGCCCCCATCCGTTCGAACGCTCGATGCAGGCGAGCAACGACGACCGGATCGCCACCTTCTTCATCCGCGACGAGCGTGCGCGCATGGTCGATCACGAAGCCGGCGGCTTCGAGGTCGCCTTTGACGATCCAGGCCTTGGCCAGGTAGTCGGCCGCCTGGATCGCCTTGCGCGACGACGGCGCGGACTCGAGCGCGACGCGGAACTGCTCGATCGCCGCGACGGTCTTCTTGTCGTCGAGCATCATGCGAGCCATCCACAACCGCGCGTCGTGGGCGCGCGACGTGCGCGGATCAACCGCTTCGGCGAGCTTGTAGGTCTTCATCGCGTCCTCGGTGCGATGTTGACGCCGCTGCATCTCGGCCGCGCCGAACAAGCCGCGCTGGCCGTAGCGAACGGCATCAACCTTGGCCGCGTGCAAGTAATCCTTCTCGGCGAGCGGCGCACTGCCGTGACGGCGCCACGTTTCCGCCGCGTTCCATGCTGCCTGCGCCGCGGCAGCCGGTTCGTCGACGAACTTGACGACGATGCGATCAAACGCAGCGGCCGCCACCTCGAGCTTGCGACTGCGTTCGGGCCCCGTGACCTTGCGACTCTCGCGAACGAGTTTGTGCGCCGCGGCAATCTCCTGGCGCGCTTCGGCACTGAGCTTGGGGCCGCGCGGCACCGCCGGCTTCTTCACCTCACCCTGCGCCACGACTCCGCCCAACAACAGGCAACCAACCAACATCGCTGACAACTTCTTCATCTCTCCTCCTCGAATTGCGGTTCTTCCAGATCGCCCGACGTCCGGACGAGGTTCTCAAACACCGATCGCACGCGCTTGCGCGCACGACAGATTCGCGTCTTGATGCAGTCCTCGCTGCGGCCAAAGCGGCTCGCGAGCTCTGCGCAACAGAAGCCTTCGTGGAACCCGAGCAGCAACTGCTGATCGAGTCGCGACAGGGTGTTCATCACGCGGCCGAGCCGGCGCCGCGCCCACGGCAGCGGCACCTGGCGGCCGTCGATGCTGAGCAAGTCGTCATCGCCGTCGATCGCCGGTGGTTCGCAGACGTTGCTCTGCAACGCTGCGGGCTCATCGCGATCCGGACTCGCAAAGTGAACGTAGTGCAACCAACGCCGCTTCTCGTTGGCGGTCAACCAGCGCGTGCGATGGCGCTTGGTGATCGTGCGAACGGCCGCGTGCAGCCGTTCTTCGTCGGCAAGCTTGTCCTGCCACTGCCACGCCAACAGCGTGGCCTCTTGCGCCATATCCTCACGCGCATCACGCGTCGCCGCATCGCCATAACGACGAAGCACGCGACGCGCTTGCCGCAAAACAGAACTCCACTCCCTGCTGCCCTCCATGCAGGAGGGGTGGAAGCCGAGCCGCAGTTGTGGGCAAGAAATCTCGGCGCGGGATCACGCCGGGTGCTCGGCGGATGACCGGTCTCCGCGCGTCGGCAACACAACGTACGGTGCCTGGACCATTTTCACCTCATTCGCCGCGCGCACGCGCGCGGCGAATGAGGTGAAAATGGTCCTGGCACCGTACCGGCTAGTTGCCGACGTAGATTCGCGTGCCGTTGCTCGAGGCGAGTTGCGTTGGGAGGAAGCCGATGGCTTGCGCGGAGAGCAGCGCGCCTGCCAGCGCCGCGGTGTTTGGAATCGGGAACGGCAGCGAGCCGGCGCCCGTCGTGGCACTGAGGGTTGCGGGGCCAGTAATGCCGGCGCCGAGATCCGTGTAGGCGAGGCAACCGGGCATGCCGACCGGCGTCAGGTCGACGCCGGGCTCGATCGTCGTATTGCCGAAGCCGATGTAGGCGAATGGCAACAGGGGGAGCGGGCCTTCAACGTCGTATGCGAACGTCACGTTGCCGAGCGACGGAAGGCCATTGGCCGTCAGGGTCAGACCGCCGCAACCGGTGCCGTAGTCCGCGGCGCGGGCCGTTGACGCACCGATCGTTGCGTCGTTGGCGATCACGATGTTGCGAACGCAGCCGTCGAGCACGCCGCCGTTCGCCCAGTTGCTCGTCGTGAAGCGGTAATCGTTGTTGGTACTGAGCGGACCAACATTGGCCGTGAGAATCGACGCGCCGTTGAGCAGCAACTCGACGTTGCCATTGTCGTACTTGAGCGTAGCCCAGTGCCACTCGCCCACGTTGATCGCCGTCGTCGAGAAGAGCCAGTTGCTGTTGTTGTGGAGAATGCCGACGTTGCCGTTCCCATCGATGCCGATGCCGATGAAGCGCCACCCGCGACTACCGACCAGGATCGGGTTGGAGGACGACGAGTTGAGAGCCGTCACGTTGAAGTCGACATCGAGCCGGAAATCGAACTCATCGAAGCCAGCAATCGTTGGCGTGTAGAGTTCGTCCCCGCTGCCGGGCACTCCCCACGTACCGCCGACGCAAACGCCGTTCGCCGGGCCCGTGGTGCTGCCGTACAAGAACACCGGCCCGTTAGTGCCGGTCGCATCGAGCAGGTCGTTGCTCAGTGGGTACGACGCCAGGATCTGGGCCGAGACGCTTGAGGCGGAGAAGGCGAGCAAAGCTGCGCTCGCAAACAGGGTGGCGACTTGGGACTTCATGGTGATGGTTTCCTCGCCCGCCAGGATAGGGGTCTGCCCGGAACCAGGTCGGCCTCACGCCACGAAAGCCTGTCGCAGTTCTGCACCGCGCTCCTGCTGTCCGTACCGAGCCAGGTACATTCCGGACAACTCGCTACGTAAACGCGGGGAACGGCCCAGAATGCTCGCGGCTCAGCACGGACCTTCATCACGCCGCGCGCTAAAAGGTGAAAACGGTCCAGGCACCGTACCGGCTAGTTGGCGGTAGCTGGCTTGGTGGCGCGCGCTGCTTCGAGGACGTCTTCGCGGGCCTCTTGATCGGTCAGCTTGGCGATGCGTTGCATGATGAGGCGGGTGGCGTCGCGCAAGCGGGTGCGGCGGTCGCCACCGAGGGCGGCGACTTCTTCGGCCGTGATCGGCTCGCCGTAGCGAACGGTCAGCTTCTTGAACTTGAGGCCGCCCGTGGAGGGCATCACGTCGCTCGCGCCGACGATGCCAACGGGGACGATCGGTAGTCCCTCATTGAGCACCAGGGAGACGGCGCCGGGACTGCCGAGCATGAGCTTGCCGTCGCGGCTGATGCCACCTTCGGGGAAGATGCCTACGACGCGTTCTTGCTTGAGAACGTCACGCGCGGCGCGCAGGGCGTCGCGGTTGCCGCCGCGGGCGCTCAGCGGGATCGAGCGGTTCCAGTGGTAGAACCAGTGCGTCGACTTGGAGCGCCAGACCGTCTCGGTCATCAAGTAGATGACGCGGCGGCTGAGCGACGCTCCGAGGATCAGCGGGTCGAGGAACGACGAATGGTTGGCGACCAACACGTAGCCGCCACTCTTCGGCGGGCCGCCTTCGATCCGCATCCGGAAGAGGATGCGGAAGGCCAGACGCACGATCGTGTGGAACACCCAGAAGACGACGTTGTCCAGTCGCGAAGGCGACGTCGCCATGCGCCCGTAGTCGATGACGCGCGCTTCTTCGGGGCCACTGCCTCGCTCGGGCAAGCGACTAGTTCTTCGCTTGCTTGGCCCAATCCGAGCCGGGGAACTCGTCGATCAGCATGCGACGGCAGCGGCTGCGGATGTAGTTGCTCTCCGGGCCACCCCAGCGACGAGCGGCTTGCATGCTGCTGTAGAGCGCTTCGGCTTGCAGGCTCGGCCATGCATCACGCGTCTCGAGGCGAACACGCAGGAACAGGAGCAGTGCTTCACGCGCCTTCTCCTTGTCACCCGTGTTGTAGAGCAGCTGGCCGAGGCCGAGGTAGGCGCCAGCGCGCGAGCTCTGGTCGACACCATCGCGCTTGGCGATGTCGTCGTAGATGCGCTTGGCTTCGTCTTCCTTCTTCGTCTTGCGCAGGCTGTGAGCCAACTCGACGTTGGCGCGGTGGCTGACGACCGGGTTGGACGAACGTGCGCGGCTGACGATGCTGCGCAGCTTGGTTTGGTACTCCGGCGGCGCGGCCGGCGTCGAGATCGCTTGGAAGAACGATGCTTCAACCGAGAAGCCCGTCGGCCAGGCACCCTTGACCGCGTCATCCTCGTAGGTCTTGGCGACCTTGAGGGCGTTCGAAGCGGAGCCGGCACCGAGGTAGTACTCGAACTTCATGCGGTGCACGTCCGGAACCGAACCGGCTTCGGGCATCGACTTCCGGAGTTCGTTGAGCGCGCTGACGGCTTCCGAAGCGGAACCGAAATCGAAGTAGGTCTTGGCGGCGCCGATGAAGCCGAGCTGCGCCATGACTTCATCCTTCGAAGCGAGCTGCTCGCGCGCCATCGTCAGCATGATGCCCGGGTCGCGCAGACCGCGAGCGTAGACCTTGCCGAACTTGCTGAGCTCGATCTTGGCGATCTGATCACTCGGGATCGACTCGTTGCTACCGCCGCGCTTGTAGCGCACGTTGCGCACGTCGAAGGAGACGACCTTGACGTCCTTGGTGACGGTTCCGTTGTGAAGGGTGATCTTGTCGGACTGAGCCGTGGCGGCAGTGGCGGCCACGAGGGCGATCAAACTGGCAGCGAAAATCTTGGACGTCATTGGGTTCGCGTTGGGTTCGCGTGTCTGTGCGAGTCGGGAGGGGCGAAACATTCTGCCGACCGGAGCGTGCCGTGACAACGGCCGGGGTGGCCTGAGGGTTCGAAGGCGGACAAAATAGCCCGCTGACAGCTTTCCGGCCGTCCGGAGCGGCGAAACCGGGCCCCTCAGGAGCCTTCTGGCAGGTCGCGCACGCCCTCATTCCGGGCCGATTCCTGCTGGCGCTCGGCCCAGCTGTCCTTGAGGTCGTGGCCCAGGCGCCGGACGGCGATCAATTCGGCGACGACGCTCACGGCGATCTCTTCGTGGGTCCGGCCGCCGAGGTAGACGCCCATCGGGGTGCGCACCGTGTCGAGGAAGTCGTTGGCCACCCCCGCTTCACCGAGGTGCTTCCACAGCAAAGCCTGCTTGGTCTTGCTGCCGATCATGCCAAGGAACCGCAACCGATCACCGGCGGCGAAGCGCTTGGCGAACGCTTCGAGCACGACGCCGTCTTCTTTGTGACCGCGCGTGACGACGATGCCGTAGCTGTTCTGTTGGATCGGCATCTCGGCGACCGCATCCGGGAACGGCGAGGTCACCGTCGCGTGAGCTTCGGGGAAGCGCTCACTCGTCGCATAGGCCTCGCGGTCATCGACGATCGTCACGCGGAAGCCCGACAACGATGCGATCTGGGCGAGCGCCTTGCTGACATGGCCGCCGCCGAAGATCCAGAGAACGGGTGTAGTAATCGGTTCCACGAAGATGGTCACCTCGCCGCCGCACATCAGACCTGAGTCCGGCGAATCCTTCTCGGTCAGTCGAAACTTCAGCGATTGCGGCTTCTCGTCCGCGAGCACCTGCAAAGCCACGTCGTAGACCTCGGCCTCGAGACACCCACCACCGACCGTGCCGACGAACGTGCCGTCACCGAGCACCAGAAGTCGCATCGTCGCGCGGCCCGGCGTCGAACCGCGCGTGCCGACGATCGTCGCGAGCGCTGCGGGAATGCCATCGCGGCGCAGGCGCACGATCTCTTCGAAGATGTCAGGTTGGGCGGGCACGCGAATGAACGGGGGTTGGGGCGGAACACAGTAGGGCCCGAGGGCGACTACGAAAAGTGCGCTCGCACCTGGGCGTCACTCATTCGCTCCAGCGCGCGCCGACCGGCGGCCGTCGCCTGCGTCTTGACGACCAGGTAGTCGTCGCGACTGGAGCAGCCACCACAGCGGCCGTAGCGGACCTGTTCGAGCACGACGCGATCGCCGCAACGGCCGCACATGCGCAGATACAGGTAGCGGCGGCGGCGAGCCGGGCGCTTCCGCCGCAGGTGCTCGACGGGCATCTTGTGGGTCACCGACGGCGCCTGGCCGGCCGCGCGCATCAACGCCCGCCAGTGCCGACCGTGCGCGGGGATGTTGCCGCCAAACAAGCGAAAGGCCGCGACGTGGGCCGCTTCGTGGATCAGGACGACTTCGATCTGGTCCGGTTCTCCGGCGAGCAGGCGCGGGTTGAGTTCGATCCGGCCCGCGCGAACGAAGGCCCGACCGGCAGTTGTCGACAAGCGGCCGTTGTAGGCGACTTCGATCTCGGAGTCGTTGACCCGCCACAGATGCAGCAGCTCGACGACTTGTCGCTGCAGGTCTTCTGGGGCTGGCAGGTCGGCTTTACTCACGCGGCCAAGCGTAGCCGCTGCTACTGCTCGGCGGCCACATTGCGCGAGCCACGAACAAACTCACGCATCGCAATCGGCAAGCTCATCAGGGCGAGGCCTAGCAGACCGAACACGAGACACATGTCCATCTGGTAGCGACTGAAGACGTCGAGCTGGGCGCCGATCCAACGGCCACCGAACAGCAAGAACATCAACCAGCCGACGGCGAACAGCAACCGTTCCCAGAAGGCGACGGTGAACAAGAAGCGGAGGCCGCCGCGTTGCTCTTCGGTCAAGACGCGCAGGATCTGGTTGCGGGTCTGAGGATCGAGCTGCGGGTACTCGAGCGCCTGCTGCAGCATCGTCAACCGTTGGCCGCGACGGGCAGCCCGATGTCGCGAGAACGAAGAGATGAGCAGGATCAGGCTGACGACAACCCCACCGAGAAGCAACATCATGAACGACATGGCGAACCTCCTTCAAACGTTCGCTATTGCGATTGCGCGCGTCGTGCTTCGAGTTCGCGCAAGGCGAAGGGATAGGTCACCAAGCCAAACGAGGCGATCGTTGTGATGATGCCGCCGGCGACCGCGTCCTTCTCGTGCACCATCTCACCGAAGACCCAGATGCCGATGCCGGCAAACAAGCCGAGCCAACCGATCGCAAGCACGCCCGCCATCAAACGGTTCATGCCCTGGTTGGCGCGCGGAGTGCGTTGACCCGTCAGTTGGTAGGTGAGGGATTCGATCGTGCCGCGATCAATCGACGGGTTCTTGAGGGCTTCTTCGAGCAGCTTGACGCGCTCGGCGCGCGCCTGAATGCCTGAGTCCATCCAGTGCTTGACCAGCGCGAACACGAAGATCGTGATCAGGACTGGGACAACGAAGAGTGCGATTTGTTCCATGGCTTGCCCGGTGAGTAGCGGGCTCGGGATACGAGCCGCCCTCAGTCTATTCCTATTCCCTGCAAATCGGGCCCACCCGAAGGCCTACGTGGCCACCTAGGCATCGAGCGGCGACAACCCGAGCTTCGTCAAGAAGCCGTTGGCATCGCCGTCCCAGACCCAATCGGCCGTATCGATCGAACAGCGATCGTTGCGCCGCCAGACAAACGGCCAGCCGTGCGCCAGCGCCGCCTCGTGGTCCGGCTCACGGTCACCGACCATCACAATTCGTTTGGCACCAGACACTTCCTGCGCACGGGTCAGCATGTCGGTCTTGCTCTCAACACCTTCGCTATCGAGGCAGAACTGCCAGTCAGACAGGTCCTTGAGGCCCTGGCCGTTCATCATCGCGTTCATGTAGGTGCTGCGGCAATTGCTGGCGAGGGCGACTTTGACGCCGATCTCGCGCAGGTGCGGCAGCATCTGGCGGATGCCATCAAACAGGTAGTCGACGCCGCGGCTGACCTCTTCGACCTCCATCGGCAAGACGACGGCGCGCAGATCGAACCAGCGGTCCTTGTGGCCATCGGGCAAGAACGGCGCCCAGACACCAGCGTCCTTCATGCCGACCACGGCTTCGGCCGCGCGCACATCCGGCAGCTCGATCTCGATGCCGTTCTCCTCGGCGAAGCGCGCCACGCCGGCGCGGATGACGGGCGCCCACCACGCAAACGTGTCGTGCAGGGTGCCGTCGACGTCGAAGATGACGAGGTCCGGCGGGCAGTGTTCGAGAAGGTTGCTCATGTATCCCTTTGCTTGGAGATGGCCTGCTCAGAGGCCCGCTTGGCGAACGCCCATGATCTGCAGCTGCAACAGCAAGTAGTTGTTGCCGTCGCTCGCGATCCGCGCAGCCTCTTCGTTGGGCAGGTCCGACTTGATGCGCCACGCGACCGTGTATTTGAGCCGCTCTTCCTTGCTCAACTTCCGCACGGCCTGGCGCTGCTCGAGAACGAACAACTCTAGTGGGATGCGACGATTGCCGGTGCGTACGAAGCCGTCACCGAGAATCTCACACGTTGCCGTGCCGGCGCTGTTGTCGAAGTCGGTGTTGATCGGCGGGCCGCTTTCGCACGCGGCGAGCGCCAGCACCAGGAACAGACAACCAAACTTCATCGCGCGGCGATCCCCTGCACTTCGATCAACGCATCGGGATCAAACAGCGAGACGACCTGAAACATCGCCATGCCGGGATAGTGCTTGCCGCAGTGCTTGCGCCAGATCGCGCCAAACTCCTTGCGAGCGAGCGAGTAGTCATCGCGACTCGTGACGTAGAAGTTGAGCTGCACGACGTCGGCAAACTCCATCTCCGCTTCGCGCAAGATGCTGCTGATGTTGGCCATCGCCTGATCAAGCTGCCCGGCGAGGTCCCCCTTGTGCATGACTGCGCCCGCCTTGTCGTAGCCACATTGGCCAGCGAGATAGAGCGTGCGCTGCGGATCGTTCTCCACGAGCCACGCGTGGGCGAAGCCAATGGGAGCGGACAGGTCGTCGGGATTGATCGCGCGTTTGGTCATGGGTCTCGAGGCGTTGCGTGACCAACGAGGCTAGGACAGTTCGCGCAGGATCGCACGCACCGGACTCGAATCACAGCCGACGATTCTGAGCGGCAGCGCGAGCAACTCGTAGTCACCAGCAGGCACGCCGGTCAGGTCGATGTTCTCCAGGATCGCGACGCCGCCAGCGTAGAGTTCCTGATGGCCGTCGAGTTCCTTGTTGGTCGAGTGGTCCATGCTCGGCGTATCGATGCCGACGAGCTTGATGCCGGCATCGGCGAGCACTTTGGCCGCCGGACCGCCGAGTGACGGGAAGTCCGGATTGAAAGTCTTGTGATCGTGTTCCGCGCTCGTGCGCAGCAGCACTCGCTCTGCCCCTTGCAGCAGTTCTGGGGTCAAACACTCAGCGGTGACGAGCGGCGGCGTGCCCGCGAGCTCGACGTCGATCACGCGGCAACGGCCGATGTACTTCTGCAGATCGACCGAGGCCATGTCGTCGCCGCCGTTGGCGTAATGCAGCGGCGCGTCCGTGTGCGTGCCGACGTGCACCGACATGCGAATCGTGCTGACGTTGCACGAATCCCCGTGCACCTTCTGCATGACCCACTCTTGCGAAAACGCGTTGTCCCCCGGAAACGTCGCCGTTTCCGGTTCGATGCGTTCGCTGATGTCCCAGATACGCGGTGCACTCATCCCGGCTTGCGCTCCGCTTGCAAGAACCGTTGATGGTCCCCGTTGTCGAGGATGTCCTTGATCGCCTGCAACGCGGCGCGCACTTCGTCCTCGGTGTTGTAGAAGTGCGGCGCAACGCGCAAGCCAGCATCGGGCCGGAAGTCGACGACGATCTCGCGCTCGGACAAGGCCTGACACACGGCGTAGCCGTCAGGCACATCGAGGGCGACGTGGCCACCGCGCTTGCTTGCGTCGAGCGGCGACTTGATGCCGAAGCCGTGCCGCTGCGCTTCTTCGATGAGCATCGTCGTCAACTTCTGACTGCGCGCGCGCACGTTGACGAGGCCCGCTTCGGCAAGCGTCGCGATGCCTTCCTTGCCGGCATACAGCGCCGGCACGTTGGGCGTGCCCGTCGCAAAGCGGCCACCGTCATCGCGGTAGACCTGACCTTCGGGGGAGAAGAGGAACGGTTGCTTGTGCGCGGCCCAACCGGTGAACGCCGGCTTCAGGTTCTTGGCCTCATCGGGGTCGACGTAGAGGAAGCAATTACCCGGCCCGCCGCACAACCACTTGAGCGCGCCACCGACCACGGCGTGCACACCCCACTTCTTGGCTTCGAGCGGCAACGTGCCAACCGAGTGGAACGTATCGAGGATGACAAACGCGCCGACTTCGCGCGCCTTCTTGATGATCGGTTCGATGTCGACGATCGCCGAGCTGCGGAACATCACATGATCGATCGCGACGAGCAACGTCGTGTCATCGATGTGGCTGGCAAACTCTTCGCCATCCGTAGAGAACCCATCCGCCGCCGCGGGCACGCGCGTCAACTTCGCGCCATGCGCCGCACGCGCTTCGTAGATGTATTGGTCGCTCGGGAAGTTGCGGTCGGCATAGACGATGCCATTGCGCGGCCCATCGAACCGGAAGCACGACAGGATCATCTCCAACGCCACGGCGATGTTCTGATGCATCGACACGGTGCCACTGTCCACGCCGAGGATGCCAGCCACCGAATCGGCAACCTGTTCCTGAAGCACCCACCACCCGTCACCCCAAGACCGCACCCCGCGCGAGTCCCACTCGTCCATGTATTGCGCGAGACTGCTGCGCGTCGCAGCCGGCATCGCACCCAGCGAGTTGTTGATCAGGTAGTTGCTCCGCTGCGTGATCGGAAACCGCTCACGGAACGACAACAGGGAATCAGAAGTCTGGTGCTCAGCCACGGGACACCCGTTCTAGCCCATTTCCGAAGCCGATAGTACCGTGCCAGGAGAGAAGTTATCCTCTTCGCGAAGAGGATAACTTCTCTCCTGGCACGGTACTATCGGCTTCGGCTGCCCCGGCTAGGCGGCGCGGATCTCGTTGCGCACGGCCTGCACGAGTTGCGGGTCTGCGCCGAGCTTCTCGGCTTGTTCGACGTGTTGCTCGGCGAGGTCAGGGTGGCCGTTGAGCGCGGTCGCTTGGGCCAGATGCAGAAGGGTCGACGTGTCGTTGGGCGACAGCATGTGCGCGCGGGCCAGGTGCTCGCCGCCTTCGCCGACTTCGCCGCGTTGCAGCAGAACGATGCCGAGGCGGTTGTGGGCTTCGGCGCAACTGTCGTGATAACGGATGGCGCGACGCAGCAGTCGTTCGGCGCGGCGCAGGTTGTTGAGCTTGTGGTGCACGATGCCGAACATCAGCCAGGCTTCGGCAACGGGGCCGACGCGGCGAACGAGTGCGCGCACGGCGCCGAGCGCGGCACCGAGGTCACTCGCAGCGATCGCTTTCTCGACGAGATGCGTGCCGTTCCACAGACCCGGCACGAGCGCGAGGCGCAGCAGGCGATTGCCTTGACCTTCGAGATGCTTAGGCAAACCGATGTCGAGCGAGCGACGCAACGCGACCGAAGCACGCGCCGTGTCGTCGAGCAACAGACAGGCGCGGCCGAGTTCGTAGTGCAGCATCGCCTGATCGGGCGACTTCTCGATCGCGGCTTCGACGACGGTGCGCGCCAACGCCGGCTGATCTTCCTCGAGCAAGAACGACACGACGAGCCGCGCCACCGGTACCGGCAGGTCGTCTTCCCCGAGCAGTTCGTTGACGAGTTCGCGCCGCCGTTCGACATCGCCAACGCGGTCACAACTCGCTGCGAGCTGGGCAATCAACTTGGGGTTGATCGCGCCCGCTTGCCGCGCCGCTTGCACAACGGCCGCGACGTTCTCGTCGTCACCCGCGCGGAACGCCATCGACGCCGCACGCTCGGCGAGTTCGCTGCGATCGGGCGCCAACAACGCGGCGCGCACTACCATCTTGACAGCTTGCTCTTCAGCGCCACCAGCGAACATCAAGCCACCGAGGCGATCAATCGAAGCCGCCGTCTCGAGTTTGGGTGCGAACTGTTCGCCAAGCGCGACCACTTCTTCGCGGCGGTGGCCGCGCCGCAGCAGCAACGCCATGAAGTCGAGCACGAGCTGCTGCACGTCCGCATCTTCGCCCGCAACTTCAACGCACTGCCGCGCTGGCCGCATCGGATCGGGCGTATCCGGCAGATTGGCTTCGTGCCGCAGCAGTTCGTCCTTCAAGACGAGATACCAACCGAGCGCCGGCCCCGACAGCTGCAACGGCTCGCCCACCGGCCCCGTGCGCCCCAACAACCCCGTTACTTCAAACGCAAGTCGCGGCAACACCGTGAACGGATCCACCGGCGAGAACGGCAACTCGATCGACATGCGCACGTCGCCGGTGTTGCCATCGACCACGCGCCACTCGAGCCGATCCTTGTCGATGAAGCCATCAATCAGCCAGTCGACATCGGCCTGCTTGTGCAAGTCGACGAGCGCCTTCGGAGCCAGCAGTTCTTTGAGCTGCAGGAAGCCGCGCTTGCCATCAACCGGTCCCAAGAACGGGAAGAATCGCAGCCCCTGATCACCGCGCCCGTTGAGGTGGGCAACCAATGCGCGTGGCACCTGCCGCGCCAACACATCGTACGGAGCTGCCCCGACAACAGGTGGCAGACCCTCTTTGATGGCGAAGGCAAATACGACGGCGCTAGACATCCGCGTTGGTTATCGAGCGGTCGGGGCCACTGGCTTTCCCTAGCTCTGCAGCGGCCATGCCACCGCGAGTTACCGACGAGTTGTCGGAGCAGGAACGACGAACGTCTCCGGAGAGCCTTGGTCGTCATCCCCGAGGACCACGACCACCTCGTCCAACCGCGCCCCCTTGCGCAGCGCACCGAGCCACACTTCCTGGCCCGCGGAGTCCGCCAGCTTCTGCTTGTTGAAGCCGGCCATCACCGTCGCACTGACGACGATGCGGACGTTCTCGCCCACCGCCAGCTCCTCCAACTTGACCGGCCCAACCCGCTTGGTGCCAAGCCGCGTCTCGACGGCCGCAGCATACGGCGAACGCTCCCGCTCAGCCGCAACCTCAACGAGGTGGCGCATTACGAGGCTCATGAGAACGGCACCGACAATGCCAATCGCAACCAGGGTCAGTACGGACTTGGACACGGTCCCCCTCTCATCGGCAGGTCGGGCCCGGAAGCTGAGCCGGGGCCCGACGCAAGAAACCCGAATCAGGGCATTGCCTTGCAGGCAGCACAGGGTAAGCATCGGCACGTACCCGGGGCCATCAGCCCCCACCCGACAACCGACACCATGGGCAAGATCATTAAGTGCCGCGAGTGCAGCAAGGTCTATCGCGACGTTGAGGAGCTCGAGGACCTGCGTGACAACGACAGCGTTTGCCTCGTTTGCAACAGCACGATCGAGGTAGCTGATTGGGACCGGATCCTCGCTTCCTACGAGGATGACGACGAATCCGGCGACGTCGACGAAGACGACTGGGACGACGACGATCACGACACCGACATCGACGACGACGATGACGATCTCGGGGACGACGACTTCGACGAGATCGACGACGACGACGATGACGACGACGACGATGATGACGACGAAGACCAGTAGCACGCTGATGACTTGAGTGTTGGCGGCATCAGGCCAGCCAGAATCCGGCAATTAATGCCGGGGAGTCGGCCTGCCACACCCCTACTCGGCAGGCGCCCGACGCCCCGCGGCGGCCACCAACACCCAACTCATCACCCCGTGGTGCGCGCCATCTTGGCAGTCGGGCAGTCCGCCAAGACCGCCATTTTGACACCAGGCAGCCCGGGCGCCTCGCGGCACTGTTCCGCGTAAACCACAACGCGCCAGCTGGATACATCAATCTCACTGACTCGGCACATCGCTTGCTCTGCGCGAGAGCCGCATTCCGTCAGACGCCCAACTCAATGGCTCAGAGCTTTCGCATCCTCCTGGTTGAAGACAACGACTCCCTGCGGGCGTGTCTGGGCGAGTTCCTCGCCAGCCAAGGGTGGGATGTAGCTTCGACGGCCTTTGCGACCGAGGCGCTGAAGATGGCCCAGCAGCAGCGCTTCGACTTCTCGCTGCTCGACTTCCATCTGCCCGAGACGACCGGCCCAGAACTGCTGCGCCAGCTCGTCACCACGCGGCCGCTGCCGTCGATCCTGATGTCGGGACTCGCCAACGCCGCCGAAGTCGCCGCTGCCCGCCAGGCCGGCTTCTTCACGTTCTTGCGCAAGCCGCTCGACCTCAACCATCTGCGCGAGTCGCTCGAGCAGCTCATCCAATCCCACTTCGGTGGCCCACTCGCTCCCTGGAACCATCCGCCCGGATGGGATCAGCCAGGTGGCGGTCCCGGTTGCCTTCCCCCTACGCCACCTTCGCGCTAGCAGCGACCGTCTCCCCCGACGATCCCCCTGGCACGTTTGCGAAGCGGCGCCCTCTCCTCCCTATATCTCAGACTGAACCCCCACTAAGGAACTGAAATGGCCAAGACCAAGACCACGACTGTGACTCCGCTCGGTGACCGCGTGCTCGTCAAGCGCGTTGCTGCTGACGACAAGACCGCCGGCGGCATCATCCTGCCCGACACCGCCAAGGAGAAGCCGCGCGAAGGCGTCGTCATTTCGGTTGGTCTCGGCAAGCTCAACGAGAACGGTGATCGTCAGTCCCTCACGGTCAAGAAGAAGGACCGCGTCCTCTTCTCCTCCTACGCCGGTTCGGAGATCAAGATCGACGGTGAAGAGATGTTGATCCTCGCCGAAGACGAGATCCTCGCGGTCATCGACTAGCGCGCGCGCAGTCATCCCAAAGCACACACACAACCAACAAGAGCATTCAAAATGGCAGTCAAGAAGATCGCTTACGACCAAGAGGCGCGCGAGCGCATGCGCGACGGCGTCAAGAAGCTGGCCCGCGCAGTGAAGGTCACCCTCGGCCCGCGTGGCCGCAATGTCATCATCGAGAAGTCGTTCGGTAGCCCGACGGTCACCAAGGACGGCGTCAGCGTCGCCAAGGAAATCGAACTCGAAGGCAAGTACGAGAACCTCGGCGCCCAGCTCGTCAAGGAAGTCGCTTCCAAGACGTCGGACGTTGCCGGTGACGGCACCACGACCGCGACCGTTCTCGCCGAAGCCATCTTCGAAGAAGGCATCAAGAACGTCACCGCCGGCGCCAACCCGGTCGCGCTGAAGCGCGGCATCGAGCAAGCCGTCGCAAAGGTCGTCGGCCACATCCAGAAGATCAAGATCGACGTCAAGGGCAAGAAGGAGATCGCTCAAGTCGGCTCCATCGCCGCCAACAACGACGAAGAGATCGGCAACATCCTGTCGGACGCCATGGAGCGCGTCGGCAAGGACGGCGTGATCACGGTTGAAGAAGGCAAGAGCCTCTCCACCGAGGTCAACTGGGTCGAAGGCATGCAGTTCGACAAGGGCTACCTGTCGCCGCACTTCGTCACCAACCAGGACAAGATGGAAGCGGTTCTCGATAACCCGTTCATCCTGATCCACGAGAAGAAGATCACTTCGATCAAGGACATGCTGCCGCTGCTCGAGAAGATCGCGCAGAGCAACCGTCCGCTCCTCATCATCGCCGAAGACATCGAAGGCGAAGCGCTGGCGACCCTCGTCGTCAACAAGCTGCGCGGCGTCTTCAAGTGCTGCGCCGTCAAAGCCCCGGGCTTTGGTGATCGCCGCAAGGCCATGATGGAAGACATCGCAGTCGTCACCGGCGGCAAGGCGATCTTCGAAGACCTCGGCGTCAACCTCGAAGCGGTCACGACCGCCGAACTCGGTTCGGCCAAGAAGGTCATCGTCGGCAAGGACAACTGCACGATTGTCGAAGGCGCTGGCAAGAACAAGGACAGCCAGGCCCGCATGGAGCAGATCCGCTCGGAGATGAGCCGCACGTCCTCGGACTACGACATCGAGAAGCTGCAAGAGCGTCTCGCGAAGATCTCCGGCGGTGTCGCGCAGATCATGGTCGGCGCGGCTACCGAAGCCGAGATGAAGGAAAAGAAGGCCCGCGTCGAAGACGCCCTGCACGCCACGCGCGCAGCCGTCGAAGAAGGCATCGTCGCCGGTGGCGGTGTTGCCCTCGTTCGCGGCACCAAGGTCCTCACCAAGATCGACCTCGAAGGTGACGAGCGCATCGGCGCCGACATCGTTCGCCGCGCGCTCGAAGCGCCGATGCGTCAGATCGCGGTCAACGCCGGCGTCGACGGTTCGATCGTGATCCAGACCGTGCGCGACAACAAGAGCGACACGTTCGGTTACAACGCCCGCACGGCGAAGTACGAGGACATGATCAAGGCTGGCGTCGTCGACCCGGCCAAGGTCACCTGCGCCGCGCTGCAAAACGCCGCGTCGGTCGCCACGCTCCTGCTCACCACCGAAGCGCTGATCTCCTCCGTCCCGGAGAAGAAACCAGCCGGCGGTGGCCACGACCACGGCCATGACGACATGGGTGGCATGGGCGGAATGGGTGGCATGGGCGGAATGGGTGGCATGGGCGGCATGGGCGGCATGGGCTTCTAAGCCCGCGCACCCAACCAACCAGACACCTGACCCCCAACGTCAGACCACAACCAACAAGGCCCGGCGATGCGCAAGCATCGCCGGGCCTTGTTGCGTTATGTCCGTACGGAGCCAGGTACATTCCGGACACTTCGTCACGCACGCGGCGGCGAAGTGTCCGGAATGTACCTGGCTCCGTACGGACACGCTTGCGGGCGCAGCAAGCGCTACCAGTTCCGGATGAAGTCGAGCACCCAACGAACGGAGACAACAGCGCCAACGATCAAGCACCAGACGACAGTGATCCCAATCACCCAGTCCATGACCGGCGTCGGCGGCTTGTTGGCCTTCGCCGAAACGGCATCCGTGACCTTCAAGCGCGCCAGCTCTTCTGGCAACACGCCAGGCATCTGAGCTACGGGCAGGCGCGCACGCTGCGACAGCGACTTGACGATGCGCCCCGGCTGCCGACGCAAGCTGCGTAGCCACCCTTCGATGCATGCCTCGTGCTCTTTGTGGCCGCGATTGCCCGACCAGAAGAACGCGAAGCCTGCCCTGTCGCGATTGCCGGCCTGCAACTGCAATTCACCGAGCAACTGCATCGCCCACGGCGTCACCGCGAACTGCGTCACCCAGACTTCGAGCAGCTCGATCGCGCGCGACAACTGACCACGCGCCAACGCGTCGTCGATCTTCTCACGCCGATCTTCGGGCAAGTATTCGATCTCAGCCATCGCTCTCCCGCCCAAGGATATCGAGACACATCGACTTCACGTCGGTTGCCGCCACACGATCGCGCGCGACCGACTTATCGCTGCACAAGAACACCGGCCCCGCATCGTCGTCGTCGTAGAGGCGCCCGTGCGAGCCCATGACCAATGACGGATCCGTGCCGATCACATTCATCAGGTAGCGGAAGCCGAGGATCTTCTTGGCGAGCGTCTTGGCGACGCGCAGCTTCGGGAACTTGAGTTTGGGGTCGACGAACAGCTCCGTCGGGTCGTAGCCCGGCTTGCGGTGGATATCGACGCAGTTGGCGAAGTCGGGCCGGCGCGCTTCGTCGAGCCAATAGTGGTAGGCAAACCAGCAACCGGGCTCGGCGATGCAGACCAGTTCGCCGCTGCGCTCGTGATCGATGTGCAGTTCCTTCTGCTGTTCGCGGTCGAGCACGCGGGCAACGCCCGGCGTCTTCTCCAGCAAGCCACGAACGTGACTCATGTCGGCCGCATCGCGAACGTAGACGTGCGCGCACTGGTGGTCGGCCACGACAAACGCGCGGCATGCACCGCAGTCCATCAACTGACCGTGACTCGTCTCCTGCACGCGCAGCAGCCCTTGCTCGTGCAGCATGCGATTGAGGAACACCGGCGTCTGCGCCTTTTCGATCCCGTATTCGGACAACACAATCACGTGCCGATCCTGTTCGCGCGCAACCTCGATCAACCGCCCACACTGCGCATCGAGCTCGCGCACCGCTTGCACACTGCGCGGATCATCCGGACCGAAGCGCTGATGGTCGTAGTCGAGGTGCGGCAGGTAGACCAACTCGAGGTCGGGGTTGTGTTGCTTCATCACCGACAGCGACGCCGTCGTGATCCAGTCCGTGCTCTTGATGCCGGCGCGCGGCCCCCAGAAATCGAACAGGGGGAACGGTCCGTGCTCACTCTGCAGTTGTTGATGCAACTCCTGCGGCTCGCTGTAGAGACCGGGCTTCTTCAAACCGTCGGCGTGATACTCGGGCCGCGGCGTCACACTCCAATCGACACTCGGCGCATACATGTTCCACCACCAGAACATCTTCGCCGTGCGCGCGCCGAACTTCGCCTTCGCGGCTTCGTAGAGCTTCTCGCCCTGCACGAGTTGATTGGACTGGCGCCACAACATCACCTGCGCGAGATCGCGGAAGTACCAACCGTTGGCGACGGCACCGTGACCGGACGGTTGCAGGCCGGTCAAGAACGACGCCTGCGCCGTGCACGTGACGGCCGGGAAGACCGTATCGAGCGGCGCCACGAATCCGTGATTGCCAAGTCCTTGCAGAACCGGCGCGTGGGCGAGGTCCTTCGGACGCAGACCAACCGCGATGACGACGAGTAGCTTCACGTGCGCAGCGTCACCGCATGAGGCCCGCTCGTCAATTCGCGGCACCACTCCGTGGCCGGACAATGCTCGCTGCTCGCGCCACAGGGGCGCCGGCGCGGGCTTGTCGCCGCGGTTCTCGGGTGCGAACGGATGATGCTGCAGGTTCTGCCGGGGCACTCGCCGACGTGCTCGGCGCAAAGATCAACACAGCATCAGACACCTTGCGTTCGCCCTTGTGATCGAAGCGGCCGTTGTCGCTCGGATGGTTGACGACCCCGCGCCCCTGCAACCACATCGTCGTCGAACCACCACCATCAAGGTTGAGCGCATCACGACAACCGAGCGCCTGCATCACCTGAGCCAGTTCGAGCAACGTCATGCCCGCGGCCTGCTTGGTGCGACCATCGATGGTCACGAGAATGATGTCCTCACCACTGCCGTTCGCCACGATACCCATCGCCGTGCGCGGATGCCGCCGGTCGTTCTTGCCGAACCCATTCGGCTTGCAAACCTCACCGCCAGCCAACAACAGCGGCCACGCACCACGCGCGTAGGTCATCCCTGGCCAACCACCGGGCGCGCGCCGAACGATCTCGACCCGCCCACCGGCATCGATGCCGAACGCCGCGTCATGACGTTCGCCCTGTTGCATGCGCAGCTCGCCACCTTGGATCAAGAGATCGAGTGGCGTGCCGTTACGCATGTCGAAGAAGCCGCCGTTGACCGCCGCGACCGCGCCATGCTCGCTAGCCATGCGCGAAGTCAGCTCACGCGCGAACGGGTCGGGTGCGACCGCCCGCAATGCCCCGACTTTGATCGGGCCATCGATCTGCAGAATGCACAAACTCTGAGGGCTGTCGAACAACGATGACAATTGCGCAGCACGCCAACTGACGCCGCTCGCAACTTCTTCCTGCTGCCAGGTCGCCGTTCGCAACGCGGCACCAAGATCGGACTCGAACGTGCTCGTCGCGCGTCGCACCGCGCAGCCACTCAGGCCACTGCACCACGCCGCGCCAACGATGATGAGGAATGCTCGCAGTGTCGGAGTCATGACCCAGCGATCCTAAGCACGGCACGCCGAACTTCTGCCGCCGCCCAGAGAAATCGCACATGACGTGAATACCCTGCGCCCCGCCCAGCGGAGTAGAAGATGATGCTCTTCCAAGCCGCAGAAATGCCAACCCGCCGACCAGCCCCACCTGAGCAGGCCGACCCGAGAGAAGCGCTGGTCCGCCAGCACCTTCGCCCGGTCTGGCGATTCTTGCGACTACTCGGCTGCGCGTCCGCCGACGCCGATGACCTGACTCAGGAGACGTTCGTGATCGCGTTCCGCAAGGGACTCGGTGATCGCAATGAGGCCGAGGTCGCATCGTTCTTGCGCCAGACTGCACGCAACCTGTTCTTGCAGAACCTGGAACGCGGCAACCGTCGCGACCGCGCCTTCGCAACACTCGCTGAGCAACTCGCCTCGCAACAACGGCCGGGTGCCGACGACGAAGCCATCGCCGCGCTGCAGCACTGCATCGAACAATTACCGGAACGCAGCCAATCACTCGTCCGCGCCTTCTATGGCGAAGGCCGTTCCCGCGCCGAGATTGCCACGGTAAACGGCATGCAAGAGACCGGCATCAAGACCGCACTACAACGCTTGCGCCAGACGCTGCGCACTTGCCTGGAGGATTCGCAACGATGACCAACGCGCCAAACAACGAGCACGATGACCGCCACTTCGACGGGTTGCTGCGCGAAGCTGCCGGTGACGCGCCGTCGCCGGACCTACTTGCGCGCACGATGGCAGCCATCGATGAGGGTCCTGCCGAAGTCGCGGCGACCAAGCCACGGCGTTTACCCGCCGTGCTTGTCGCCATCGCCGCTGCCGCGATCGTGAGTGTGATCGCGTGGTGGCAACCGGGTAAAGAGACCGCGGACCCAACGTCCAACAACAGCACGCTGCAAGACCCCAAACTCTCGCCGCCACCTGTTCTCGTTGGCCAGCTCGCCGACGAAGAAAAGGTCGCCAATGCACGCGCGCAACTGCTGCGTCATGGAGGCGCCGCCGTCCCAGCGCTGCGAACAGCCATTGGCAACAAGGATGCTGCACACAAAGTCGTGTTCGATGTACTTCGCCTGCTAGAGGTGAAAGCCGTCGACGCACTACCCGACATCAGCAAGTTCATCCTCGATGCGAAGGTCACCAATCGCGCGCTCGGCAAGGCGTTCCAAGCGGCCGCCGAGATTGCCCCCTTCGCCACGAAGGTTGAGCAGGAGCGCGCGCGACGCGCGGTCCTGATCACCGGCTTCAGCAAGGCCGGCCCTGCCGCCCCCGCGGGCAACGCAGCAATTGGTGGTCCTCGAACCCACACGTTCTCGCTACGCGACATCGGACGCATACAGCACCGACTCGCGCTCGGCGGCAACGCCAGCACCGAACGCTGCTTGGATGCATTGGCCAACGGCAGTCCGTTCGAACGCGAACTCGCGGCGCGCTTGCTGCGCGACCACCGCGACCCTCGCATCGTGCCGGCACTGCGCAAGGCGCTCGCCAGCGAGCACCCGGAGCAGATTCAGGTCACCTGGGAAAACGAGGCGTCGTCAGGCAACTTCGCGTTCTCACACCAACACGACGGCGTCATCCATCTGTTCGCGGCGCGCTCGCTGGCCAAGCTAGCTGGCGCATCCCCCGAAGCTGCGGCTGCGCACGCCCACCTACTGACCGTCGGCAGCATCGCAACCCAACGTCGTTCGGCGACGGCTCTCGCTCATACAGAAGCGCCCAAGGAAGACCGGACCAAGGTGAGCGAAGCACTCGCGAACGCACTGAAGTCCACGGACGTGCAAGTCCTACGCGAAGTTGTAACCGCGCTTGGCCACTACGGGCCGGTGTCCTCCGACACCCTCGTCAAGCTCGTCGAGCTCTCCCAGCACAAGGATGCACAGGTCCGCGCACGCTTGCAGGCCATGATGAAGCGCCTCGCCAAGTAAGCGCCCGCGCTACGTCATGTCGCGCGAGTCAGACCGATGCGTTGCTTCAGTTCGGCAACGTCTGCGGCGAGCAGTTCGTCGACCGGCATACCGAACAGGTTGCGGCAGCCAACGCCCGCACGCAGCGCGCGAACCGTGCGCACGGGACAGAACAAGAGCCCGAGCAATGCTCCGAGCAAACGGTCCAACCAGAACGGCACGTTCCAGCCGCAGCCACCGCTCGTCAGTTCCCACGCGGCGATCTCGAACTCACCGCGCCACGTCGTGGCATACCCGGTGATCGCATGATGCACATCGTGCGCGACGAGCACCTTCTTGAGACCCCACAGCGGGATCAGTGGCACGAGCTTGCTGCCGAACCGGAACCGAACCCAGTTGAGTTCGAGCCAGTCGTCGACCGTCGTCGTGCCGGGGCACAGGTCGTGGTTGCGGATGCGGTCAGCGAGCAAGGCGCGGGTGTTCATGGCTGATCGCCATGATACTCGCGTTTGGCTATCGCTGCAGAACGACGACGCCGGTCACTTGCTCGACCTTGTGCTCGGACTGCTTGCCGTCGGGCCAGCGAACGAGCAACTTGTCGCCCTTGTTGGCATCTGCAAACCACACAACCGGAGCCGACTGCGCCAGATAGCTGGCGCCGGCTTGCAGTTCGCGAACGGTGCGGACATCGCCGCGCTGCAACGTGACCTGCGCACCGATACCAGTCGGATTGCCATCTGCGCCCGCGAGGCGAACGCCCAACTGCGGCTTGCCAATCGACGTCAACACTTGCAGCGGCCCGTCGTTGGTCGACACCAAAAGGTCCGTCGCGCCATCGGCGTTGCAGTCCATTGCGGCAACGGCCTTGCTGTCGCCGGGCAACGCGACGTCCGGCAAGTGCTGCACGAAGTTCAGCTTGCCATCGCCATACAACGTGATGCTCAGACCGCCGTCGAAGCGGCCAGTCTCTGGCTCGGGCGAGAAGAAGTTGTGCGCGAGGAACAGGTCTTGGTGGCCATCGCCATCGAAGTCGCGGATCACGACACCGAAGCCAGCCGAGATCTGCGCGACCCGCGGCAACGGATGCGCAACGAAGCTGCCGCCCTTGTTTTCGAACACGACGTGCTGCAACTCGGTGCACGACAACGCCAGGCATTCCTGCAGGGCTTCGCCGTAGATCTGGCCGAGCGTCGCGCGCGCGAACGAGTCGTAGGTCGAGAACTTCTCGCGCACGAACGGCATCGCGCCACTACTGCAACTGAGACCACGCACCGGCAGCACCTTGCCGCCGGAGTGCTTGGCTTCGATCACGTCGAGCGTGCCGTTGCCGTCGAAGTCGCGCGCGAACAGTTCCATCGGCTTGTCCGCCGACGCGTGATACTTGGTATTGAGGCCGAGGTTGGTCGCGACGAGGTCGATGTCGCCATCGCCGTCGAGGTCGCCCGCTGCGATGCCGTTCCACTGGCCGCGTAAGCCTTCGAAGCCCATGGCCTGCTCGACGAACGCGCGACCGCCATCGTTATGGAAGACTCGGATCGGCTGCCAATGCGACGCGACGACCAGGTCGACAAAGCCATCGGCATCGAGGTCCGTCCAGCAAGCGCTGCTGACCATGCCGACGGCGGCGAGGTTCTTGATCGCTTCGCTCGCGTCGACGAACTTGCCATCGTCGTTGCGCAGCAGGTAGCTGGGGCCAGCGTGCGGGAAGCGTCCCGGCACCACACGACCACCGACGAACAAGTCGAGGTCGCCATCGCGGTCGTAGTCCGCCGCGCAAACGGCACTCGTGCTCGCGGGGTAGTCGGGCAGCACATCCTTGGCGGCGCGAGCAAACGTGCCGGCGCCGTCATTGACGTAGAGGCGATCGCGCAGCAGTTCTGTCTTGTCACCGGCTTCGACGCCGCCACTGCCGACGAACAGATCCAGGTCGCCGTCGCTGTCGAAGTCGACGAAGACACTGCCGAGGTCTTCGCAGTCGACATCGGCCTTCCATGGACCATCGATCGGCGTGAACTTGCCGTCGTCGTTGCGCAGCAACGTGCCGGCCTGGCCCGCGGCGCCGCCACACCAGACGTCGTCATCACCGTCGCCATCAACATCGCCGCACGCGATGCCCGGCCCCAGGCGCGACAACCGATGCGGCAACAACGGCTGCACGGCGAAGTCATCGAAGTCGCGTTCCCTGTGCGCCACCGAGGTCTTCGCGGCGGTGAACGGCGGCAACACCGGCTCGAGCATCGCCGGCTCACGAGAGAGGCTGTCGTCTTCCCAGATCTCGTGCAGCATGTCGACCTTGAGGCCTTCGACAAGTTGACGACGGCCGCTCGGCCAATGCACCTCGAAGCGCGTGATGCTCTCAGCATCCCCGAGGCCGAAGTGCAAGACCGCGTTGCCGCCGCTCATGTAACCGCGCGTCAACGACACCTGCCGAGCTTGCAGCATGCCGCCAGCTTCGAGATCGATGCTGGCACCGACGCCGTGATGGTTGCCGTTGGCGGCGTGCAGCCGAACACTCATCCGGTGCGAGTCGGCGGTTCGGTTCTCGAAGACACTCGCCTCTGCATTGAGGTTGTTGGTAACGATGTCGAGGTCGCCATCGCCATCGAGGTCGACGACAACCGCGCCGTGCGTCACGCCGCTTTCGTCGAGCCCCCAGTCCGCGCCAATGTCTGCAAACTTGAGGTTGCCGAGGTTCTTGCGCGCGATGTTCTTCTCGTCGACGCGCGGCAGGTTGCGCAGAACTTCGATCGCGGCCTGCCGTTGTCCGCCTTCCCACAACTTAGTCACGCGTTCGATGATGTCCGGGTTGTCCGAGAACACAGGGATGCCGTTGGTGGCGAAGAAGTCTTCGCGACCATCTTCGTCGAGATCCGCGAAGCGCACCGCCCAGGTCCAATTCGTGCTCGCGAGATCGGTCAAGTAAGCGGCTTCGAGGAAACGGTCCGTGGCGGTATTCACGTAGACCGCGTTGCGCATGTACTGCTGCGGATCCGCGTTCATCAAGAACCAGCGATGCTGATCCATGTGGCCCATGAGCATCTTGCCCATGTAGTGCGTCGTGCTCGACATGTCGGCAACACACAGGTCCGGCATGCCGTCGTTGTTGATGTCACCGAAGTCGGATCCCATGCCGAAGAACGCGGTGTGTGGCAGACGTTCTTTGGTCACGTCGACGAACGTGCCATCACCACGATTGTGATAGAGCTGATCCGGCGACTGGAAGTCGTTGGCGACGTAGATGTCCTGATTGCCATCGCCGTCGAAGTCCCACCACACAACCGACAAGCCGTTGCCGTGATCCTTGAGACCGGCCTCATCGGTCACCTCGACGAAGCGCGCGTAGCCGTCATTGCGGAACAACCGGTCCTGCTGCCCAGCGTGGAACGTGTGGTCCTCCTGCGAGAACGTCAGGTCGCGCGCCAACAGTTCCTCGCGCGACTTCTTGATACGCGACGGCAGCCTTGTCGCACCAACGATCGACTCATGCAAGCTGGCCCGGAAGACACGGTTGGTCAGCAGATACAGATCGAGGTCACCGTCGTTGTCGTAGTCGGCAAACGCAGCACCGGTCGACGCGTTGGTGGCGCCGAGACCGAACGCTCCCGCCTTCTCGACGAACTTGCCATCGCCCTGATTGACGAACAGCAGGTTCGGCGACTCGAGGTTGCAGACGTAGAGATCGAGATCGCCGTCACCATCGACGTCGGCAAACGTCGACGCCGTTCCCCACGCGTCGCCACCATCGAGACCGATGCCTGCCGTCTTGGTCACATCTTCAAACTTCAGCGGCGCCGTCTGGCGGAACAGTTTGTTCGGCCCATCCTGCGACACGAGGTAGAGGTCCTGCCGACCATCCTGGTCGTAGTCGCCGACCGTCAGGCCGGCGCCCATGTAGACGTAGCCGACGATGTTCTCCGGGCGCAGCTCGTTGCGGAACGACAGCCCAGTTGTCGCCGGATCGAGTCGGGCAAAACGCTTGCCTGCGACTGCCGATCGTTCTGGCAACGGCTTGCTGACGACCAGCTCCGCGGGCCGCGGCGGGCCGGAGCCCGCGCCTGGGGATTTCGGCCCGGAGTCGTTCGAGCAACCCGCACCGATACATGCAACCACGGCCAACAATCGCAAACGCCACATGTTGTCGATCATCGCCACCGGAGACCCAACTGAACAGGTCCGCGTGCAGGTCGGACGACATTCCGCGATCGCAGCTTTTCAGACTCCGCGGCGCGGCTTAGTGTCGCCTCCGCATGACGCTTGAGGAGACCAACGAAAAGACGCTTCCCCCGCCGTGGGATCGCATTTTCTCGCTCACGACCCGCTGTTTCGTGTGGGCCCTGCTGATCGCGGTGCTCTACATCCTGCGGCCGTTCCTGTTGCTGGTCTTCTTGACCTTCGTGTTCGCCTACATCCAGGCGCACGGTGTCGAAGGCCTGTCGCATCGCATCAAGAACCGGCCGTTACGAGTGGTGATCGTCGGCCTCGTGTTCTTGGGCACGCTGTTCGCGACCGGCTTCACGCTGTTGCCGCAGGTGCAGAAGCAGGCGAGTGAGTTCCTCAACGAACGCGACAAGTACATCGCTGACGCCGACAAGCAGGCGAACGTCTTCCTCAGTGACTACCCGTCGCTCTACGACTCGCTCGTCAAGCACATGGAGGCGCGCGAGCTGGCCGACCAGCTGAGCAAGGGACTGGCCGTTCCCGGCGCGGCAGCCACGCCGCCCGGCACACTTCCCGCTGGCAAGCCGGAAGTGATCACCAAGCCCGGCGAGAACGACAACAAGGAGCAGGGGCCAGGCAAGCCGGAAGAGAACAACAAGCCAGAAGAGAACAAGCCCGAGGAGAACCAGAAGCCCACCGAGCAGAACGGCGACGACCCCAACGGCGAAGAAGAAGCCGTGGACGACAAGCCCAAGCCACAGCTGCACATCATCCGCGACCTGCTCGATGACGTCGGCGCATCGCTCGCCAAGAACCCGCTCGAGATCGGACAGTCGGTGCTCAGCTACGCGTCATCGTTCTTGCTGTCGCTACTGTTCTCGTTCTTGATCGTTCTCGACCTGCGCAAGATCACGCGCGGCGTGCAGGAACTACGACACACGAAGATCGGCTTCATCTACGACGAGGTCGCCGACAACATCGCCGGCTTCGGCCGCGTGCTCGGTCGCGCGCTCGAAGCGCAGCTGTTCATCGCGGTCTGCAATACGATCCTGACCGGCATCGGCATCTGGATCCTCGGTCTCGACAACCTGCTGGTCCTGTCGACGATCGTGTTCTTCTGCAGCTTCATCCCGGTCGTCGGCACGTTCATCAGTTCGACCCCGATTGCCCTGATCGCGCTGCAAGCCGGCGGCGTCAGCACGATGCTGATCGCCATCGTGATCATCATGGTCGTGCACGCGCTCGAGACCTACGTGCTCAACCCGCAGATCTACGGCCATCACATGCACATGAACCCGGTTCTCGTGCTGATCGTGCTGACCATCGGCGGCAAGCTCTTCGGCATCTGGGGCCTGATCCTCGGCATCCCGATCGTCAACTACGTCTTCCGCCACGCCATCCGCAACCCGGACGAACGACCCGTAGAAACGTGACCGTACGGTGCCTGGAACGAAGTCAACTTATTCGCAAGTTGCCGACTTCGTTCCAGGCACCGCGGGCAACCCGCGTGTTGAGAGGCTAGTACCGTGCCAGGAGAGGAATTCTCCTCTTCACCGCAGCCGCAAGGCGAACAAGCCGAGCTTGTTCCAGGCACCGCTCGGACGGTTCGCCGGGCCCGCGTGGTGAACTGTCCGGAATGTACCTGGCTCCGTACGGACTACTCGCCTGGCGAATAAGTTGACTTCGTTCCAGGCACCGTACGGTCAGTAGTGGGTGCGTTAGACGACGGTTAGGGGGTCGCGGTCGGACTTGGCGATCTTGAGTTGCAGGGGCTTGCCGAACTCGGAGGTGAGGCGCTTGCCGAGGATGCGGAGGAAGCCGCGTTCGGTGTTGCTGTGGCCGGCGAGGACGACGGCCGTGCCGCTTGCGACGGCGGCGAGCACTTCGTGGTGCGACATCTCGCCGGTGATCAGGACGTCGGCGCAGGCGCCGCGCAAGATGCTGCTGCCGGCGCCGGCTGCGACGGCGATCGTGCGCACCTTGCTCGGCATGCCGGTAGGCTTGGCGATCTGGAGGTTGGGAACGCCGTAGAGCTTCTTGAGTCGCTCGAGCAGGGCCTTGAACGGGATCGGCTTCTGCAGCTCGGCGAGCCGGCCGTAGTCGCCGTCGCCGCAGGAATGAACTGCTTCTGGAACGGCGTCGCCGAGCGCGCCCTCGATGAGCCAGTCGGCGAGGCCACCGGCGGCGGCGTCGAGTGCCGTGTGCGGCGAGTAGACCACGAAGCCCGCTTGCAGCGCGGCGATGATGCGACGCTGGGTCGCATCACGGACGTCGAGTCGACCCAACGGCTTGAAGATTGGCGGGTGATACGAGACGACCAGGTCGGCGCCGAATGCTCTGGCTTCCTCGATCACGGACTCGGTCAGGTCGATCGTCAGCATGACCTTCTCGACCGGCTTGTCGTCGGCGTTCGGGCGCAGCAGCACGCCAACGTTGTCCCACTCAGCGGCTAGCTCGAGCGGCGCGATCTCATGCAGGATGTCGATGACTTCGTCGAGGGTCGGAGCAGACATGGGTTCTGGGCGTCGGAGTTGTTCTCTAGTCACGCGCCGCTAAGAGGCGCCCGCGCTGATGATCGCCAGGCGGTCCGGATGCAGGTGCTTCTCGGCCACTTCGCGAATGTCTTCGACGGTCACCGACCGGATCATGTCCGGGTAGTGCTCGATGAAGTCGAAGCCGAGGTTGAAGCGGCGCGCGCGAATCGCGAACGACGCGAGGTTGCTGTTGCGTTCGAGAGCGAACACGAAGCTGCCGGTCAGGTAGTCCTTCACGTCCTGCAACTCGGCCTCGCTCGGCGGTTCCTTGCGGATCGTATCGATCTCAGCGAGGAAGCCTTCGAGCGCCTTCTGACGGTGCTCGGCCGACGTTCCGATGTAGGCGGTGAACGTGCCCGGCTCTTCGCCGGCACTGCCCGCAATGCCAGCGGAGACGGAGTAGCAGAGACCTTGCTCGTCGCGCAGCTTGCGCGAGCACCGCGACGTGAAACCGGGGCCCGAACCGAGGATGTGGTCCATCACCGACAGCTTGTAGAAATCGGGATCCGTGCGTCGCACGCCGAGGTGACCCAAGAACAGGTGCACCTGCTCACGCGGCATCGCCTTGTGCACGTTGCAGCCGGTCTTGGCCAACTCGAGCTTGGGCAGAGGCGCTTTCTCCGGGGCCTTGCCGCGGAAGCTGCCAAACGAACGCTCGAGGCGATCGAGCATGTCTTCATGCTCAAACGGCCCCGACGCTGCGATGTAACCCTTGGCCGGACGGAACCAGGTGCGGTGGTAGTCGCGCAGATGCTTCGGCTTGATCGCCGCAACACTCTCGACACTGCCGTGCATCGGCCGGCCGAGCGGGTGGTTGCCGTAGATCTCCTTGCGGAACAAGCGACCAGCGACCGTGCGCGGGTCGTCTTCCTCGGCTTGGATCTCGGTCATCACCTCCGCCTGCACGCGCTTCACTTCGCGGGCCGGGAAGGTTGGCTCTAGCACCATCTCACGCAGCAGCTTGGTCGCCTTCTTCTGTTGCGTCGCGGGACACATGACGACGCCACCGCGGTGGTTGCCCTCCATCATCGCGCCGAGGTTCTCGGTCGCGGTGGCGAGCTCGAGCGCGCTGTGCTTGGACGTGCCTTCATCGAGGCACTCGCCAACCATGTTGGCGACACCCGGCAGGGCAGGATCTTCGTCAGCGATGCGCACGTCCAGCGACGTCACGCACGCAAACGTCTGCGCGCCAGGGTTGTGAACGGAAAGCAGCGTCAGCCCGCTCTTGAGCTGGCGTTCGGCGATCGACAATCGAATCGTGGATTGGCTCACTTCGTCTTGCTCCCCGCCTTCTTCTTCTTGACCGCCTTCTTCTTGGCAACCGGCTTGGTCTTCGTCGCAACCTTCTTGGCAGCCCTCTTCTTCGGCGCCTTCTTGGCGACCTTCTTCGCCTTCTTCTTGCGAGCCGGCTTCGCCGGTTCTTGCGGCGTCGGCACACCCCACACCACGACCGAACGATCGAACTGCAGGTACTTCGCCGCAGTATCCCGCAGCTCCTTGCGCGACATCGACTCGTAGGTCGGCAGCACATCCGCAAGCGTGCGGTAACCGTTCGGCGTGCCGGCTTCGAATCGCGCCAGCTTCATCGCGAGGTCGAGCGCCGTTTCGTTCTGGAACAAGAACGACGATTCGATCTGCGTGCGAATGCGCTTCATGTCGCGCTCGGGCACACCGTCCTTCGTCAGCGCCAACACCTCTTCGCGAATGGCCTTCTCGACCTTCTCCTGCGACACACCAGGGTGCAGCTCGGCGAGAATGAAGAAGCCACCGGGGTCCTGGCGCGTCTCGTTCATCACGCTGACGTCCGTCACCGTTTGATCCTTGACGACCAGACGCTTGTAGAGGCGACTGTTCTTGCTATTGCCGAGATCGTGCGCAATCAAGTCGAGCGCGTAATCATCGCGTTCGCCCATGCGGCACGTCGGGAAGCCGATGCACAGACGCGTCACCGAGTGCGGCGTCTGCATCGTGATGCGACGCTCGCCAAGCGGCTGCGGTTCACGGATCGCGACCTGACGTTCTTCGGCGCGCGGGATGCCGCCGAACAGTTCTTTGATGCGCTTCTTCGTGCGCTTCTTGTCGATCGCACCAACAACGGTCAAGCACGCGCGGTTGGGGCCGTAATGGCGTTCGTAGTACGAACGCATGTCCGCCGCCTCGAGACGCTCGAGCTCTTCCTTGTAGCCGATGACCGGATGGTGGTACGGATGCGTCATGTAGAGCATCGACTCGACCGCCTGATACAGCGGCCGCCACGGTTCGTCTTCGCCTTGGGCGAGTTCCTCGAGCACGACGCTCTTCTCGCTCGCGAACTCAGCGGGATCGAGAAGGCAACCGCGCATGCGACTCGCCTCGATCTCCAGCGCGGTCTCCCAGCGGTCCGCGGCCATCGAGAAGTAATAGGCAGTGCTGTCGTTGTCGGTGAACGCGTTGTTGCTGCCGCCCATCTTGATGGTCTGCACGTCGATCTGGCCTTTGCCAAACTCGGGCGTGCCCTTGAACATCATGTGCTCAAGGAAGTGCGACAGGCCGGTCTCGCCGGTGTGTTCATCGCGCGAACCAACCTGATACCAGAGCACGGAAGCGACGACGGGCAACGGGCCGCGTTCGACGAGCAACGCGCGAAAGCCGTTATCCAGCTCCACGACGTCGACGTCGGGCAACATAACGTCGGGCAACATCTCGATAGTCATGTGTATTCCTAGCGACGCCCGGTGCGGGCGGTGCTCTTTCGTTTGGTGACGGTTGGCGTCCTTGACGCGCCGCGCTTGCCGGTAGCCTTCTTTGGCGGCGCCTTCTTGGCGACCGCTGTGCTCGAAGCCTTACTCGCTGGCCGCGACGTCGTGCGCGGCCGGACACCCGACTCCGCAAACGCATTGCGCGGTCGCGCCGACTTGGAGCCACCCTTGGCCAACTCTTCGCGCGCGATGTCACGCAACTTCGCAACCTCGTCCAACTGCAGGAAGCGCCACTTGCCTTCGCGCAAGCCGTGCAACGTCAGCGGTCCGATGCGGATCCGCTTCAGCGAGGTAACCGGGTAGCCGAGCTTGGCGAACACGCGACGAATCTCGCGGTTCTTGCCCTCGCGCAGCGTCACCTTGAGGAACGTGCGCTCTTTGGCGAGGCGATCGATCTTGATCTCCATACCGGCAGTCGGGCCTTCGGACAGCCACACGCCACCGCGCGCCTTGGTCAGGTCCTTGTCTTCGATGCGGCCGCGGACAACGATCGAGTAGAGCTTGCCGACGCCGTAGCGCGGATGCGTCATCTCCTGAGCAAAGGCACCATCGTTGGTAACCAGCAGCAGGCCTTCGCTGTCCATGTCGAGCCGACCGACCGTGAACACGCGGCCACGAATCGTCGGCAGCAAGTCGACGACGCGCTTCTTCTTCTCGTGCGCGGCACTCGTGCAAACGACGTTCTTCGGTTTGTTGAGCAGCACGTAGACCGAACGCTCTGGCTGCAACCGAACACCATCGAAGTAGACTTCGTCCGTGTCCGGATCGACGCGAACGCCGTGCTCGCGAATGACTTCGCCGTTGACCATGACGCGGCCTTCGGCAACGAGTTCATCGGCAGCGCGACGACTGCACACGCCACTCTTGGCGAGGAAGTGATTGACGCGAACCTTGCCGTCCTTGTTGACGGCCGACTCGGCGAAAACCGGACTCGGCTTGACGGTGAGGCCTTCGGCCATGCGCTTGCTGCCGCGCAGCGGCGCGCGCTTTACTGGCGCGGTGCGAAGCGATGTGCCGCGCTTTGCTGGCACCTTCTGGGCGGGTGCTTTCTTCGCGGCCTTCTTGGCTGGCGCCTTCTTGGCAGTCTTCTTCGCTGTGCCGCTGCGGGCAAAGCGCTGCCCGGGCTCGCGGTCTTCGTGACGTTTGGCCATCTTTATCGTGTCCCCGGGTCGCAGGCGACGAAGTCAATCTCACCGTCGGGTTCTACTGCGACCATCGAAACGCAGGCGGGCACGAGCACGGTGTCGCACTTCGAAACCGCGAGCGAACTTTCGTTCGCGCCGCTCGCCCACTGCAAGCGCCCGCGACCACTGAGGATCGTGAGCGTCAAATAGCGACCGTAGGTCGCCAACTCTATTCGTCGCGCCAGCTCATAGCGGCGCACCACGAAGTGTTCGGTTGCGAGCAGCAGCTCACCGCCATCCGGCAACGACGTCGAACGCTTCACCGGAGGTCGTTCGTTGCGGACCATGTTGACCACGTCGCGCGCGTTCTCGGCGTGCGTCTCGCGGCCGCGACCCCAATCGTAGAAGCGGTAGGTCTGGTCGCTGTTCTCCTGAACCTCAAACGCGACGACACCGGGACCGATGCCATGCGGAGTGCCAGGCGGAATGTGAATGAGGTCGCCGGCCTCGGGAGCAAACGAGTAGAGCATCGACTCGACTTCGGGCGTCTCCCACTTGTCGAGGAACTCATCACGGTCGACGTCGGGATGGACGCCGTGCACGATCCGCGCGTTGTCTTCGGCGTGCAGGATCAGGCAGCACTCGTTCTTGCCGAGGTCGGCCTTGGCCTCACCGTCGCTCGGATGCACCTGCAGGGACAGGCCATCGTGCGCGTCGAGGAACTTGAGCATCAGCGGGAAGCTGCCGTCGTGACCGAGCGACACGCCGCGGCCGACGACGGCCTCGGGATCGCTCTTCATCAGGTCGGCGAGCGTCGTCTCGCTGTCGCGCAGCTTGCTCGAGCCATCGGGGCGATCGTAGAGCTCCCACGCCTCGCCGATCGGCTCCGCAGCGCCGCCATCCTTGGGCGCGGCTGGCAGCGGGATGCCGAGTTGGTCCTGCAGCGCCCGACCACCCCAAACTTTGGGCAGCAACCGACGTTCCAGCAAGAAGGGCTCGAGCACGTTATTGGTTGTCGACGGCTTGCAGGGCGTTTCCAAGGCGACCCCCAGTCTACCTGCCCGGTCTCGATTGCTCACGTGGCAAAACGTCGCAACGTCAGGGAAACGACGTCATGATGTGCCCGTGAACAAGCCAAGCCGCTTCCCGCATTCGCTGGTTCTGATCTTCGCCATGGTGGTGGTCGGCCAACTGCTGACCTACGTGCTGCCGCAGGGCGAGTTCAAGACCGAACCAAAGCCGTCCGCTGGCGAGGCCTACACGGAGATCGAGGGGCAGGCGCCACTGCGCGAACGGATCGCCACCGCGCGCAAGGACCGCAGCATGTCGGAGGGCGATCTGGCGACGCTGTTCGTCGTCGCGCCCAAGACCGTTCGGGACTGGGAGGCCGGCCAACCACAAGAAGGCGAGGCCTGGCGCAGCGGCACCCACATCGAGGCGAACGTCGGGGCGCTGCTGCACAAGTGGGTGCAGGACGGCGCGCCGCCCGATGCCAAGGCCATCAGCGACTGGAAGGCCGCGGTCAAGGCGCGAACGCCGATCGTTCCCAACACCTACAGCCACATCGAGGACGGCGAATCGCTGCCGTGGCACGCGACCCTGACCTCGATCGCCAAGGGCTTCGCCGAAGCCCAGGACATCATCTTCTTCGTCTTCGTCGTTGGTGGCGTGATCGGGATCATCCGTGCCACGGGCGCGATCGACGCGCTACTGGGACGCGCCATCCAGGCCTTCTCGGGCCAGCCGGTGCTGCTCGTTGGCGGCATGACGCTGGTCTTCGCAATCGGCTCGTCGACGATCGGCATGGCGGAGGAATACATGCCGTTCATTCCGATCCTCGTGACGCTGTGCCTCGCGCTCAAGATGGACGCGATCGTGGCGCTGGGCATCGTCTATATCGGCGCCGGGGTCGGCTATGGCTGCGCGGCGGTGAATCCGTTCACGGTGACGATTGCGCAGGACATCGCCGGCGTCGAGAAGCAGTCCGGCTGGGAGTTCCGGGTCATCTTCATGCTGATCGCGGCGGCGATCGGTGTGATCCACATCATGCGTTACGCGCGCAAGGTGCAGGCCGATCCACAACGCAGCCTCGTGCGCGACATCGACTACTCCAAGGGCTACGAGATGCCCGACAACATCAACCTGACCGGGTCGCGAATCGTCGTTCTGCTGTGCCTGGTCGCGGCGATCGTCACGTTCGTCTACGGCTCGGCCAATCACGGCTGGTACTTCACGGAGCTGATGGCGCTCTTCCTCGGCCTCGGCATCGTCTCGGCGATCATCGGCAAGGTCTCGCCCAACACGACGGCCACGAAGTTCTGTGAGGGCGCGGCCGACATGACGACGACGGCGCTGCTGATCGGCGTCGCGCGCACGATCGAAGTCGTGCTGACGGACGGCGCGGTCATCCACACGATCATCAACGGCATCGCGGAAGCCATCGCTGGCTTCGGCCCGTTCTTGGCGTCGGTCGGCATGCTGTTCGTGCAGAGCATCGCCAACCTGTTCATCCCGTCCGGCTCCGGCCAGGCCTACGTGACGATGCCGATCATGGCACCGCTCGCGGAAATCGTGGAAGTGACGCCGCAGACTGCCGTGCTCGCCTATCAAGTTGGTGATGGCTTCACGAACATGATCGTGCCGACCAACGCATTGTTGATGGGCATGCTCGCGCTCGGTCGCATCCCGTTCGCGCGCTGGATCAAGTTCATCCTGCCGCTGATGTTCCAGCTCTACTTGCTGGCGATCGGCGCGATGTTCGTCGCCTGGTATATCCAGTACTGATCGGCGTTCTGCAGCTTCTCCAGCAACCACGTGGCCGCTGCGCGCGGCCCGTAGTGTTCGGCGTAGATCGCGCGCACGGCATCAACGTCGCGGATCTGAAGTTGCTCGGGATCGGTTGCGACGACACCTTCGAGCCCCGGCGGCAACGCGACCTTGCCGGTGAGCGGCCGCCACACCGGCGTGCCAAGCGCGAGGCATTCGTGCATGCGGAAGCACAGTTCGCCGACGCCGGGCAGATCGAGCCCGAAGCGAACAGACTGCAGCACGGCGATGACCTTCTCGAACGTCTCTTGGCCGAGCACGGCACCGCGCATCTGCGGCCAACGTTCGGCGATCAGTGAGATCGCGAGTTCGCGACGGCGGCCATAGCGTTCGTGAGCAACGGTCCCGCAGAACGCCCAATCCCACGATTGCGGTCGATTCTCGCGCGTCAACCAACCCTGCTCCGCCTGCGTGTGTTCGAGCCACAGCATCGACAGGTTGTAGAGGAACGGGAACGGCCGCCACTTGCCTTGCCGTTCGCCATGCACTTCACGCGCAAACAACTGCGCGTTGGGCAACGCTTCGAACGCGACCTCGCGCCGTTCGCGATGATCGGACATATCGATGACCGCCACCTGCTGCGCCGCTTGCGCCAGTTCGCAGAAGTACTGCAAGCGCATCGGATAAATCAGCGCGCCGGCGTCATCCTGCATCGGATCTGACGGCTCGACGCCGACGGGCCCGATGCCAGTGTGCAGCGTGTGCAGGTAGTCGGCGAAGACGTCGACGAGCACGAGCAGATCACTGCCCTGCCCCGGCCGTTCGCCCGCCGTCACCTCGCCAAACACATGCGCAACGAGTTCGCGCCGAACCCCGTCAGCCCAACCTTCCCGCGGCTGCGCCGAGTGCCCACCGAAGTAGCGCACCTCGTGCCCCAGCTGCCGCAGACCGATGGCCGTTCCTAGACCATGGCTGCCGGGATCGACGACATCGATGCGCACCCCCATGTTATCGGCAGTTCCCCCACCCCAACTCCAAGCCGATACGTACGGTGCCAGGAGAGAATTTATCCTCTTCGGAAGAGGATAAATTCTCTCCTGGCACCGTACGTATCGGCTTCGGGGTGGTGCTTACTCCGTGTTCTCGCGGGCCTTTGCGACCAGGCTGCGGGCTTGTTTGAGGGCGGCGGTGTCGGAGCCGTCGCCGGTGGCCATCGCGGCGAGTTCCTTTTCGACCTCGGACTTCTTGAGTTGGCGAACGGTCGAACGGGTGCGCTCTTCGTCGCCGGCGCCGCCGACTTCTTTGTTGACGAGGAAGTGCTGCTGGGCGAAGGCGGCGACTGGGGCCAGGTGGGTAACGATGACGACCTGGTGATGGCGCGCGACTTCGTGCAGCTTCTTGCCTACCGGGAGACCGAGGCGGCCGCCGATTTCGGCATCGATCTCATCGAGCACCAGCAGCGGCACGCGGTCTTGGTCGGCGAGCGTCTTCTTGACCGCCAACACCACGCGGGCGAGTTCGCCGCCAGACGCAGTCGCGCGCAGCGAGTGGAACGGTTCGCCGGGGTTGATGCGCACTTCGATGTCGACCAACACCGGACCGTGCTCCGTCGCATCATCCAGCAGGCGCTCGACGGCGAACGTCTCGGCCATCGCCACACGCACTTCAGTGCGCGGCATGCCGAGATCGTGCAGTTCGGCCATGACCGCCTTCGCAAACGCAGCGCCCGCCTTCTTGCGAGCGCGAATCAGCTTGCGCGCAATCGTCACAACAACTTCGGTTGCGGTCTTCAACTCGCCGACCAACACTTCGGGTTCGACGTCGGCGGCTTCTGCAGCCTCCAACTCCGTCGCCGTCGTAATCAGGTTCTGGCGGAAGTCCTCTTCGGTCGGCCCATAGCGCTTCAACGCCGTGTGGATCTCGTCGAGCCGTTCTTCCACGGCAACCAACCGCCCCGGATCCAACTCCAGACGCGCCTGGCCCGACTGCAACTTGCGGCACACATCGGCGACCAGGTCCTCGACCTGCGCCATCTGCTCGACCGCTTCTTCGAGCTGCACATCGATCGCCGCAGCCTGCCGCACTGCACGCGCCGCTTTGGCGAGATCATCAGAAACGTTGGCTTCGCCGTCTTGCAGGCCGGTCAACGCCGTATCGAGCTGACTGCGCATCGCGTCGAGGTTGCTCAACACGAGATGCTCCTGATCCAACGAGGCAAGCTCGCCGTCGCCGAGCATCAACTCATTCATCGCGCTGTGCTGGAAGCGCAGGAACTCGAGCCGCTGCTTGCGCTCGCGTTCGCCGTCGGCCTGCCGGCTCAATCGCGATCGCAGTTCCCGCGCATTGCCGAGCGCGGCCGCAAACTCGAGTCGCAGCGACGCAGTGCCGGCAAACGCATCCAACGTCTCGCACTGGATCTCCGGCCGCATCAACGCGCGCGACTCACCTTGGCCATGAATCTCGAGCAGCATGCCGCCGAGCTCACGCAATGCCGCGAGCGTCGCCGGCCGACCGCCAAGCCGAACGCGCGACCGGCCCTGTCGGTCGATGATCCGCGTCACCAACAACAGGTCGTCGTCGACGGCCCCACCGCAGGCATCCTGAACGAATCGCGCAATCGCCTGACTGCGAACGCCACCACCGAGCCGGAACTCACCGTCAACCTGCAGTTCCGGTTCACCGTGTCGAACGAGCGCGCCGTTGGCTTTTTCGCCGCGAAGCAACTTGAGGGCCGTGATCAACAGCGACTTGCCACCGCCCGTTTCCCCGGAAACGACGGTCAGGCCATCGGCCATGCGCAGCTCGGCGCGTTCGATCAGAGCGAGATTGCGGATGTGCAGTGTGTGCAGCATGAGACGTTGCGCTTCGAAGCATGCACGGTGTGAAGCTTCGGCGCCACCGACTCTGTGCACAGGAGTTGTCAACGGTGACACTTGGGGCGCGCAAACTCCCCACCGCGCCGCCGATTCCTTGGTACACTCTGCCGGCCCCGTCCCGCCCCACCCTCTCCACCTCCATGGCCATTCTTCGCTTTGCAGCCGCCGCGCTGTGTGCCACCGCTCTCTCCGCGCAAGCGGTTCCAGAAGAGAGTAGTTCCCACTTCCTCAACATCGACTCGGGTGTCGTCAACAACACGACGAACACCCCAGCCGCGATCGGCATCCCGCAGGTCGTCTGGTCGAAGTTCGTCAGCGTCGCCGGCGCGTCGTGGCTCCGCCTCGAATACGAAGGTGTGATGCTGTCCGGCAGCCCGAACCCGGGCCTCGACGGCTCGTTCTTGCGCATCACGTCGACTCACGACGGCGCGGTCCAGACGCAGCACCTCCGCCACATCGGCGAGTGGCGCGACACGTCGGCCTACTTCAACGGTGACACGGTCCTGGTCGAGCTGCTCGCGCACGCCAACACCGGCGACAACCGCCTGATCCTCAAGAACGCGATCGCTGGCCCGGCCCAACCGCTCGGCTTCGACACGATCTGCGGCCCGACGGACGACCGCGTGTTGAGCAGCGACCTTCGCGTCGCGCGCAACCAACCGACCGGCTGCACGTCGTGGATGATCAACGACTGCGAGCACTGCTTCCTGACTGCTGGCCACTGCGCCGGTTCGGGTCTGCAGGTGGTGCAGTTCAACGTGCCGCTCTCGACGTCGGGTGGTTCGATCCAGCATCCGCCCCCGCAAGACCAATACTCGGTCGACACGAGCTCGCTGCAATCCAACGGCGGCCAAGGCACCGGTAACGACTGGGCCTACTTCGGTGTGTTCGACAACTCGACGACCGGCCTCAGCCCGTACAACGCCAACGGTGGCGTTGCCTTCGACCTCACGACGCCGCCGGCTGTCAACGGCCAGAACATCCGCATCACCGGCAACGGCTCGACGACGTCGCCCGTGTCGCCGACGTGGTACCTCGTGCAGAAGACGCACGCGGGCCCGTACTTCAGCCTCACCGGCACGACCGTTCGCTACCAGACGGACACGACCGGCGGCAACTCCGGTTCGCCAGTCATCCTCGACGGCACCAACCAGGCGATCGGCATCCACACGCACGGTGGCTGCAACTCGACCGGCGGTAGCAACATCGGCACCGGCGCCAACCACACCGGCCTGCAGGCCGCGCTCGCAAACCCGCAGGGCGTCTGCGATTGCCCCGGCGTTGAGTTCACGTTCCCGAACGGCCTCCCGCAGTTCGTGCAAGCTGACGGCACCACGACGATCCGCACGGTCGTTGGCGGCAACATCCCGCTCGCAGCCGGAACGGTTCGCTTCCACATGTCGACCGGCGGTGCGTTCCAAACGATCGTGCCGACGATGGTCAACGCGACGACGTTTGACGCAACGGTGCCGGCCACGACCTGTGGCTCGAACGTGTCGTTCTACTTCAGCGCGCAAGGCACGGACCTCGTGACCTACACGGCGCCCGAAGGTGCTCCCGGCACGACCTACGATCGGCCGTCCGCCGACTCGCTGACCGTGCTCCGCAACTTCGACTTCAACACTGCCCCCGCCGGCTGGTCCGTAGTCAACACGGCGCTCGCGACCGGTCCCTGGCAGCGTGGTGTGCCGGTCGATCCGCGCGGCCCGTCCTCCGACTACGACGGTAGCGGCCAATGCTGGGTCACCGGCAACGCCACCAACGTCGACGTCGATGGCGGCCCGACACAACTGATCACGGACACGGTGGACCTGTCGGGTTCGACGTCGCCGACGGTCAGCTACGCGATCTGGTTCGACAGCTCGGGCAGTGACCTTCTGACGATCAGCGCCTCCAACAACGGTGGCACAAGCTGGACGACGGTCGAAGTCATCACCGGCACGCTCGACTGGGAAACGCGCACGCTCGACGTCACGAGCATCTTCGCGTCGCCCAACCAGTTCGTGATGCGCTTCTCGACGGAAGACCAACCGAACAACTCGGTCACCGAAGCCGCGCTGGACGCGTTCCGCATCGACGATGCGCAATGCAGCCAAGCCACGTGGACGACCTACGGCACGGGCTGCACCAGCGGCGCAAGCGCCCCGGACCTGCAACTCGTCACGCTGCCGACCCTCGGCGCCACGTTCGAAGTTCAGGTCAACGGCCTGACGACCGGCCCGGCCGCGATGGTCACCGGCTTGTCCGCGATCTCGGTCCCGCTCGCGATCTCGCCGTTCGCCGCGGGCTGCACGGCCCTCGCGCAACCGACGATCGCCGACATCCTCGTGATCAACTCCGGCAGCGCCACGCTCGGCATCCCGGTGCCGAACAACGCGGCCCTCGTCGGCACGCAGATCTTCCAGCAAGCCATCGAACTCGGCACGACCTGGACGCTCTCGCAAGGCGGCGTCGGCACGATCAACTAGATCGCGCCCTCCGCCCCCCGTACGTAACTGCCAGATCCACCTGAGCGGTTACGTACGGTGCCGCGGCAATCTACCGCTCACGCGACGGAGCGGTGCCCCCTTGCCGCGGCGCGGCACGCAACCGCTCGGCAATCAGTAGCCGGCCTTCTGCGCGTTGCGGTACTTCTCAATCGCCTTGCTTGCGACGTGCTTGGGCAAACGCTCGGCCATCAACGCCACGATTGCCTCGTGGCCCTGCAGGTAACGGCTCATGCGCAGACACGCACCGTTGCGATCGACCAGCTTGAACGCATTGCTCGCCGATGAGTAGGAGACGGTGACCAACTCGTCCCACTTGACGCCGCGCTGGCCGCGATACGCCGTCTGGCCGCGAATGCCTTCCGCGTCCGCAGCCAGATTGACGCGCGTCTCGACGAGCGTGACCATCCCGAGAACTGCCGACAGAGGCACCGCGAACCAGGAGACTCGTTGCAGTTTCGCATCGGCATCACCAAACAGGACCATGCCGAGGGTCCCGATCGACGCAGCGAGGAACAACGGTCCAGCAACGTACATGAAGACGCGCATGCTCTTCGGATACGTCAACCGCACGCTCTCACCTTCGAGCATCGGTGGCTGCGCAGCCGACCGCACGAAGTAGGTCATTGCCGCTGTCGCAACGACCGTAGCAATGATGGTGCCTGTGATGTTCACAGCCATGAGCGCTTATCGTTCCTAGTCAGTCGATTTTTCAAACGCATCAAGGACGAGTGGCGACTCGGCCGTGATCGGAACTTCGAAGTGGCCGCGCAGCACGCCATCGCCATCTTCGACGGTCGACGACTGCAGCTTCACGCGTTGCTTGCTGCTCGCGAAAATGAAGTAGCCATCCGCCACGTGACCAACTGCTTCGACTTCGAGAACGCGCAACTTGTAGCCACAGTCCGGCACCCTGCTCGCAATCGCATGCGCGTCAAAGACCACGCCATCGCGCAAGGCAAGCCGGATCCACTGCTCGGTTGCGTCCGCTGTTACGTGAGCGTCCAACTGACGCTCGAGCCCCTTCGCGAGTCCGAAGAGTTCGTCGTTTCATGTTCAGCCATACAGCTGCAACTGCAGGCTGGTCGTCGACGCAAACGACGGCGTTGCGCTGTTGGGCGCAGCACACGCCCCCAGGCTCAACAGGCCGACAAGGAACGGGGTCTGGATTCGCATCATTCGATCAGAAGCGCCAGCCAATGCCGGCGATGAAACGGTAGTCGACTCCGGGCTGCAGTTCGTTGACGTCTTGGTAGACCGGAACTTCGAGAGTGCACACGATGTCGAGGTTGGGAACGGGATGCCAGGTCGCGCCACAGCGGAGCGAGAACTCTTCGCGGCCGAAGCCACTGAGCGCGACGTCATTCTGATGCGCGCGGCCTTCGTGGCGGTAGCGACAACCGGCCTTCAAGCTCACCGTCGGCCCGGGATACTGCGTCATCAACGCGCGGTAACCGACCGTCAGAGTCGCCGAAAACACATCGCCAGCTTCGAACTGCTGCGTGCCCTCGGTCGGCAAGAAGTAGAACGCGTTGGCGTCGATGCGCAGGCGATCAAACTCGATCGTCGACGCGACACTCGCGTAGGGATCCCACGATCCCGACCCGGCTTGCAGGTTGGCTGGCAGCAACGTGCCGTTGATCCGTTCGTCATCGTCACCCGTCGGCATCTGCAGACCGCCGAGCACCGAAGTGTTCCAGGCGCCGCGTTCCCAGACGCGGTGATGCACCCGCTGACGCAGTGTCAACGACACATCACCAAGCGCCGTATCGTCGGTCGAGGCAACATTGGGGCTGGCACCAAACGTCGCGTCGGCCCGCAACACCGGCACGAGCAACGTGACATCCGTGCCGCGCCGCAGGCCGTGCATGCCGCCGAGCACGAGCGTGTCACGGTCGATGGCGAGGCCATCGGGGTTGGCCGCATTCGCGTGACCGCGCCGCACGCCGCCACCTTCTTCATGCAGCCACGACGACGACAACCGACTGCCACCGACGAACAAGGTCTCGCCGACGAACAGCTCAATGCCACCCTGCTGTGCGATAGCCGGCGCCGCGATGAGGACCGTCGCGATTAGAGTTCGAAGGTGATTCAATCCGCTTGCAGTATGCCGCCCAGATCCAACCCCTCAACCAACTAGCCAATCATGCGATTCAAGAAGCTGGGACCGTACGCCGCACTCATGATCATTCTGGGTGTCTCCGGCGCATTCTACCCACCACTCGTCTCCGTCGTCGTAGCCCTCGCGGCGGTGTTCGTCAGCGGCGTCGTCGCGATCACTGGCGACTACATCGTCGAGCAACTACGCGACAACGGCTAACCTGCGGCGACATGCCATCTGTCAATCGAGAACGCGCCGTCATCCTCGCCATCACGGCAATCCTGCTGTGGACTTGGAGCGCAGGACCGGAGCACATCGCCGGCGCCGTCATTCTGGCGGGGTTCTTGTGTTGGTACGTCGGCAAGCGGAGCGGTTCCGCAGACACGGCCGCGCACGCTTACGCACTTCCGATGCCGCCGGACGCTGCTAGCGACAACGACGGCCGCGAGATGATTCGCGTGTGGATCGCGACCAATGACCTGCACGTTTCCCTCAACCTCGGAATGTTCGCGAATGACGAGGATGGGGTCGACGAACGCGAAGCATGGGGCCAGATCCTGGCCGACACGATTCGCCACATCGCCAACGGGCTGCAACAGAGTCACGGCCTGCAACCGGAGGCTTCGATCAGCTTGATCCGCGAAGAACTGGTCGCACACCTGGAGAACCAGGATGCGTTCGAGAACACGGAAGGTGGCTACGTCGGCGATGACGGCAAGCCCGAGGCGTAAGCAGTAGGTTATTGTCCTGGCACCGCACGTAACCGCTCATGACTGGACTGCCCAACGGATGGATCTACTTGTTGTCGCGGCGACAGCTGGCGGAACTGCGAGAGTTGGTTGGGCGAGAGCGATTTGGGTCGGAGGGGTTCGGGGCCAGTCGCGAGTGGGGTCCGAAGGTGTCGGTGGATTTGCGTAGTACGGGCAGCATCGTCGCGCGGCCGGTCGATGGGGTGTGGCATTACCGGGTCACGCTTTGGGGTGTGCGGGAGCGGGACTTTGGTGCCGAGCTGGAGAGCACGAGCGCGACGATTCTCGCCAGTGCTCGTGAGTACATCGAGGAGACGGAGAAGCGGCAGCCGGTGATGCCGCAGGATCTGTTCCAGCGGCGCTTCTACTTCATCCGCAACGAGGAAGGTTTTGAGCCGGCGTTCTCGACGGGGCGCATCACTCGCGATGAAGCGATGCGGATGATTCCGGGACCGTGAGCTACTCGGCTGGTTCTTCGGCTACGCGACGCCCTCGATCCGTCAGCCGGCACTCCAAGAACTTCGGGTGAGCTGGCGCGTAGTCCTCGACGTCTTCGGGATCGTCGGGGTGGACGTAGACGCCGCCGTAGTTGCCCTGACCTGCCACGTAGACGCCCGCGCGGATGATCTGCACGCACTCGTCGTAGAACGCGAGGCTGTCCTCCGACCAGTCGCGACTCTCGTCCCACAAGCACTCTTCGAGCTCCGGGGTCCAACGCCCCACCATCCGAGCAGCTTCTGAGACAACTCCGTTGAGCTTGGTAAACTGATGGTTGGTCCCAGCAACAGCCGACGCTGTGGCGCGGATCAGGCTGCGTGCCAAAACGGTCGGTTCATCACTCATGGCTGCGCATCCTACTGGCAGACAACCCGCGAAGGCACACTACGACCCATGGCCAACTACCGCACGATTGCCGACGCCTACTACCGCGCGCTGGCGCACGGGTTGGTGACGCCTGCAGAAGTGATCACGTGGGTCGACTCCGTGATGGAAGCAGAGGACAAACCGGCGATAGCGTTCATCGATGCCGCGTGCGCCGGGGACGACGCCAACGCCATCCTCACCGCGTTGAGAGAAGTGCCAGGCGACGGCGATCGCGCCCAAAGCAATCGACTGGTAATCGGCTTGATGAAGCAGTTGGTCGCATGTGAGCCCGGCGCATACCCCAGGGTCGCAGAGACCTTGTACGTGATGGCGATCGACGGCGACGCGCCTTCGGCTGACGCAGAAAGCAGCATGCGGGGTTTCTACGATGAGCTCGACCTTGCCATCGATGGCATCTACGGCAACGAGAAGCAGGTCTGCCGCGACGTGTTGACGTTTCTGACCGAACACGGGGAGGCGATGTAGCGCGATGATGGACACTCCATGTAGCAAGCAGGACGTGCAACGCATTCTGCAGATGCACAGGTCGGGGCTCGTGTCGTGGAAGCACTTGTCGCCGTGGGCCGCAGCGCAGATCGAGCAACTCGACGAGCCGCCGGCCTGGCTGTGCGAACTCGTGTCTCTGCAATACCGCGGCCACATCGACAAATGCCTCGAAGCGTTCGTCCTCGCCCCACCGTTTGAGCCACTGAACCTCAATGAATTGAGCGACTACCTGATCTCCTGCTTGTTCGCGCGGTTTGAGCAGCGGGAGATCTCGTGGGCAACGTTTCTACAGGAAGCGGGGCAGCACGCCGACGGCACTCAAGCAGCAAGCGAAGACTGCGAGTGGTTCTACGATCTACTCAACGAACTGGAGGACACCGAGTTTGACGACACCGTCACAGCCCGACAGGTCGAGAAGGTTCGGCAACTGCTCTCGGCATCCATCGAACAGGTCACCGAGGAGCTCGCGCCGTTCGCGGAAGCCTTCCGCAAGGACGCGGCCATTCGCCTGGCAGATCGTGCAAATGACGCAGACGGACGCGCGTGAACATGACCCTTCCGGTATGAAGGCGTCGCTCACCTATTCTCGCTGAGGCAGTCGCATGAAAACGACCAAGCAAGTCATGGCCGCGCTGAAGAAGGCCGGCAACCCGCTCCGCATCAAAACGTTCGCCAACCACGGGGCGCCGCCGGACAAGATGTTCGGCGTCAGCGTGGCCGACATGAAGGTCATCGCCAAGAAGATCAAAGGCGAACAAGAGCTCGCCTACGAGCTGTATGAGACCGGCAATGGCGACGCGCAGTATCTCGCCGCGATGGTTGCCGATGGCGCCGAGATGAAGAAGACGCTGCTCGACAAGTGGACGCGTGATGCGTGCTGGCAGATGGTCTCCGAGTACGCGGTGCCCGGTGTTGCAGCTGAGAGTGAGCACGCGCAGTCACTGGCCAACAAGTGGATCAAGGCCAAGAAGGAGAAGGTCGCGTCGTGCGGTTGGAACACCTACTCCGGCATCGTCGCGGTGCAGGGCGACGATGAGATCGACGTCGCCGAGATCGCTGATTACCTCGACCAGATCGAGGGCGGCATCGACGACGCGCAGAATCGCGTTCGCTACACGATGAACGGATTCGTGATCGCCGTTGGCGCCTACGTCAAGCCGTTGACGAAGCGAGCCAAAGCCGTCGCGCGCAAGCTCGGTAAGGTCGACGTCGAACTCGGTGGCACGTCGTGCAAGGTGCCGCTCGCGCTCGAAGCGATCACCAAGATCGAGAAGGCCGGGCGCATCGGCAAGAAGCGCAAGACGATCAAGTGCTAGCGCACTCGGTGACTTGATGAACCTGCATCGCGACGCCAGCAACCGACTGACGGCGAGCCTCGACGCGAACCGCGACAGCTACCGCAGCTTCGTCGCCAAGGTCGTGCGCCAGTTCGACCTCAAGTCGGCGAGCAAGCGCATCGACGGCCCCGACGAGGTCTTCGAGGACTTCGCGCAAGGCGATCTGATCGTCGCGCTCGAGTGGGACAGCACGATGGGCTGCCAAGTGGTCGCCAAGTCCCCCGCCGCCGAACCGCTCGTCGAAGCGATCGCGGCGTTCGTCAGCGCGTAGCGCTACTGCTTGAGCGACTCGACCTCGTCGAGGAACTTGCGCCGCTCCTTGAAGAACTTCTCGAGGCCCGGCGTGCGACCTGCGCCTTCGCCAAGCGCGGCTTTGAACGCGTCGTAGCCGTAGAGGCCCTTGTCGTCCTTCGCGACGATCGGCTCGATCATCTTGCGCCACTTCGCCACGATCGGCCCGATCTTGTTCCAATCGACCCACGTGTCGCGCAGTTCGCGGCAGTGATCGAGATACTTCGCGCGCCACTCAGGCACCGCCATCATCTTGCTCGACAGTGCCGCGCGTTCTTCGTCGATCAGCTTGAGCGGATCCATGTTGGCACCGCGCTCGGGCCGCGGACCTTCACGCTTGCGGCCGAAGCCACCCGGGCCACCGCCGTAGTTGAACGACTCGTTGTTGTCGCGGAACAGCGGATAGAACTTGCCGTTGTGGTGGCGGTAGATCGCGTAATCGCTGCCGCGGTAGTGATAGCCATCGCCGTCCATCAACACGTTATCGATGGCGAGGTACCAAAGCGTGTGCTCGATATCGAGCATCTTGGGCAGCGCCTTCTCCAGTTCCGCCGGCGAACTCTCACTCAGCGTCTTGCAGAGCTCGATGAGCGCCTTCCACGACTTCTTCTTCTTGCCCGCCTTGAGCTCGTACTTGGTCGAGTAGTCGCTGACCTTCTCACCCTGATACGCGAGCGCCGACTGCCCCTCGAAGTTGGGACCGATCTTCCAGCGCGAACCCTTGCCGGTGCCAAACGCCTGCTTGATGAAGTCCTTGTTGAGTTGCTGGTCGTTGATGTAGAGACCCCAGCTTTCGCCGTTGATGACGAGGTGCACGAAGCACGCCTTCGGCATCTTGATGTAGTTGCCGACGATGTGCGCGAACAGCACCGTGCGCATGTAGGACGGGTCGGCGTGTGCGCTCAGCAGGTTGACCGACTTGAGGCCACGCAGCGTCTGCTTCTTGTCTTCGTGATTGAACGACAGCGACATCGACTTCTTGTCGCGGTTGACGACGGAGAAGTACGACGACGAACCACGGAAGTGCACACCGACACCCGGATACGCGACCCCATCCACGGTCACCGTCGCCGGCTCGTCGATGTCCGTGCGATAGAACAGCTTCATGTCTTCGTGCCAGTTGGCATTGGCGAAGTCGATGAACACCGTGCGGATGACGTTGACGTCGTAGAGGTCGTGATCCTTGTAGAGCTCGACGCTGTCCTTCGCGACGTTGTAGGCCTCGAGCGTCTTCTCGGGCGCGGGGCGATTGCGACGGCGACGCGGTGGGTTCTTCTCGCGATCCTCCTTGATCCACTCGATCGCGGCCGCGCGCTCGTCACCGGTCAGGCGCCCGTTCTTGTCCTTGTCGAACGCCTTGACGAGTTCCTTCTTGGAGAACTTGGGCGCTCCTTCGGGACGGCCTTGGGCGTTGCATTCAGCGATGGAGAAGCCCGCAAGGAGCACGGCAACAGGAACGATTCGAAGCATTGGCAAGGGGCGGGGTTGGAGTGGCTCGACAATGTAGCGGGTCCGACCACACCGGCAGCATCTAGCCCGCGCCGTTACCGACGAGGCACACGAAAACGAGGAAGACCCGCGCCCCGGCGCCGTCGCATGCGTTCCTAACCGCTTATGATCCGGATCACCATGAAGGCACGCCTCACCATCCCTTCCCTCGTCGCCGCATTGCTCCTCACCGCCTGCGCGACGCCGCGCACCGCGCAGGGCTATATCGACACCGATGGTGACGGCATCGGCGAGTCCGTCACGGTGATCGAGGCGCCGCAGGACACCGCATCGCTGCAACTGCACATGCAGAAGATCGATGCGCGCCGCAAGATCTTGGAGACCGCGCAGCTAGCGACGATGCAATTGAAGGAGCTCTACAAAGCCGGCCGCAGCAACGTGACGGAGATCGCGGCAAGCGAGGCCATCACCATCCGCGCCAACATCGATCTCATCGACGCGCAAGTCGAGCTGGCGAACTCAGGCCTGCTCGCCGTGACCGAACCGACAATGATCGACACCGACGACGACAGCCTGCCTGACATGCTGGTCCGTCCACTGCAGGCCAAGGACCTGCTGCAACAGAAGGTCGACCTGTGCCTCAAGCTCTTCGAAACGAGCAAGCTGCGCGCAGCCAACGCCGAGGACCTCTACAAGGCTGGCCGCACCCCGGACACCGAAATCGCGGCCATCAAGAACACGATGTACAGGGCCAAGCTGAGCTGGATCGACGCCCGCCTCGAACTGGCCAACGCGAAGTAGGAACCTGCCAGGATCAGACTCGCGAGTTGTCCGTACCGTGCCAGGTACATTCCGGACATCTCGCGCAGCGAGATGTCCGGAATGTACCTGGCACGGTACGG
>Ga0316204_10000353_pt1 | contig 180808 bp, 153 predicted proteins | sample 6monrhotite_MG_2_FD_205661 | JGI IMG/M metagenome (GOLD analysis project Ga0316204, IMG submission 205661) | Microbial mat bacterial communities from mineral coupon in-situ incubated in ocean water Damariscotta River, Maine, United States -... | ecosystem: Environmental > Aquatic > Marine >... | reverse complement strand
ATGGCAATGGACAAGTCACCAACCTCAACATTGATACACTCGCCTCGGAAGGTGAAGTCGCAATTCAGGTAGCCTTATTGCAAAACAGCATTGACTCCAACAAATTCGAGATTGATACACTGCAAGCTGACCTGATTGCACACATTGCTCTGGACAACGATACTTCTGCTACCAACGAACTCGACACGTTTGACTTCGCAGGGGTAATCGGAGATTCTCTCAAGTTTGTCTTCAATGGAGACACCGTAAACTCGGTACTCCTGGATGACCTCAACACAGCTGTTGACACCAACCTGGTATCAGGCTCGATTGTCGGTCAAAACATTGAGTTGATTGACAACCATGGCGGCACTGTTGATGTGGATATCTCCACCATTCTCAACGACACTTCTGCCACCAATGAAATCATTTCTTCAGTCACCTTCGACAACGCTACCCGTATCTTAACGGTAATTGAAAATGGCACGTCTTTCTCGGACACGATTTTTTCCACAACTTTCTCGGACACCATTGTATCCGGGTCTATTGTCGGTACGGATGTCGTATTGGTAGATAACGATGGAAGCCAGATTTTGATTGACATCAGTTCCTTAGCAACGGATGGAGAACTAGCTGCCGAAGTAGCTACTATTAACAACCAGATGACGGTAGATTCTTTGCTGTTTGATGCCCGCATCGACTCCGCTTCAAACGCCATTCAAACACATGTGGCTGACGACAACGACACTTCTGCCACCAACGAACTGCAAAACCTCAGTATTAATGGAGCCAACGACTCACTTCTGATTAGCAACGGAACAGGAATCGATTTGGCCAGTTTGCAAGTGGCGGATACGCTACCCATCATCCAAAGCAGTACGGGAGCGACCTTTGTGAATACTGCCACCAATGGTCAAGTAGAAATTGGCATCAACGACACTGCCCGATACACCTTTTTAGAAAACCGCATTGAGACAAAACAAGCCTCTGTCTACATTGGAACCGGAGCCGGTGAAAACGACCCGATACCTTATGACGACAGTGTATCCAATGTGGCCATCGGTTATCATGCTTTACAATCCAACAACGGCAACGCAGGAACCGTGGCCATTGGAGCAGAAGCTCTTGAAAACAATGGTTTAAATGGCCCAGATAACACGGCCATCGGAAACCAGGCTATGAAGACCAATTTTAACGGTGCCGATAACGTGGCCATTGGGAAAAGCTCTTTGAAAAATGCGTTTAACCCCAATGGTAATGTAGCGGTCGGAAAAAATGCTTTGGAAAGTATGACCAGTGGAAATGGAAACGTAGCCATTGGAAGAAGTGCTGGTTCGGGCTTAACCAACGGAGGTGGAAATGTATTTATCGGTTCTTTTGCTGGGTTTACAGGAACCGGCTCCAACCTATTATACATTGCCAATAGCGGTACAGCCTTCCCATTAATCTATGGCGACTTTTCTAGCGGTATCATGCAGGTAAATGGTACTTTCAGAACACAATCAGGAGGCGACACCCTCACCTACCCTACAGCTGACGGTAACAATGGTGAAGTTTTAACAACAGATGGAAATGGAAACCTCACCTTCCAGCCGGCTTCTGGAGTTGACAACGATTGGGATACCACTGCCACTGCGGTTTACAACCTAACGAAAAACATAGGTCTTGGTACTGCGGCACCAAATACGGACTCGCGACAACACATCAACATTGCAACTACCGATAACTTCCCACGCGGTCTCTTAATTGACAATAGCTATTTAGGCACCAGCACAAAAGGTGGTATTGAAGTCAACATCACGAATAGCGTTGGTCCCATCGGAACGTACGGCATTCAAAATAACTATACCAATACCAACGCCAATACCGGTTTTTTCAGGGGGGTCTCTAACATTATTAGCACAGGAGGCACCGGAGAGCGTATTGGGGTTTACAATTCATTCTCCACTAATAGTATTGCTGCTCTATACGGAATGAAAACCGAAATCCTAGCTGGTGGTTCAAACATTGGCAGCAAATTCGGAGTTTATTCAGAAATTGTTAGCCAGGCCTCCAGTAGCTCAGCTACAGGTTATTTCTCAGATATCAACAACCAATCGAGCACCCCTTCCTACTCTGTGCGTGGTGTGATGAGCAATTCCGGTACAGGTACCAATTTTGGGGTACACATGGCGGGAGAAGATGCGAACTTCCTGAGCAACAAATTGGGAATAGGTGATGCAACACCTGATTCCCTGTTAGATGTTGCCGGTGGGGCAAGAGTAGAAGCCCTCAACATCAACAACAGTTACACATTTCCGACCACAGCACCAGGAGCCAACCAAGTCATTAAAAATGTGGGTGGTGTCCTGGTTTGGGCAAATGACTCAACAGGAGCAGGTACAGACGGTGATTGGGATACCATCGGAAACTACGTCTTTAATCTAACTGATTCCATCGGCATTGGCATTGCGGCTCCACTGGCACGACTACATCTTGAATCATCAGATACTACAGGGTTTTATTCGGTGCTAAATGGCTCAACTTCAAGTGAATCAGTTGCAGGGGTATTTGAAAATAATCGAACCGGAGGCTCTTCCGCAACCAATGTGGGTTTGCGCTCCATATCACAAGGAGTCGGCTCTGGGCTTAATATTGGGCTTGAAGTTGGTGCAATAGACGGAGACAATAATATAGGCATCAATGCTGTGGCAATTGGAGACGGCTTTGGCACAGAAGCCATCGGATTGACAACCGTTGCGGCCGGAGCAGCACGTAACACCGGGGTAAGTTCAGAGGCATTCACTGGTTTCCCAGCCGACACTGCCATTGCTTTCTATGGAGATGCCGATGGTGGTGGAACCAACTACGCTGCCTGGTTTGAAAACGGAGAAGTATACGTAGGCGACAGCATGGGAATTGGTGTTGAAATACCAGCACAACGACTGGATGTCGATGGAGGAGTTTTAGCCGATTCTCTATTTGCCGATTCCATCGTCATTGGTAATTATGGTATTAGCGGAGCCGCTGGCTCTCCTGGAGATGTGTTGACATTGAATGGAGCAGGAACAGTTGCCAGCTGGACAGCTCCGTCAACCGGAGATGGTGACGGAATCTATGATGGTTCAGATACCTTGTCAGGTAACACTGTGGTTACTCAATTAGCCAACACACTTGATTTTACCACTACAGCAACCGATGGATTCAGCGTAGACGGCACCACCTTTAGTGTAGATGGAGCCAACAACCGTGTAGGTATTGGTACCGCTTCTCCCAACAACGAGCTGGACGTAGTAGGAACGATTAGTTCCAATGTGTTATTTAATTCCTCCCATCAACATGCAAGTTTTAAAGCCACATTGGGTGACAAAGTCCTGATTTCTGGTAATTCAGCGGGTGGCGCAGGAAACACTGCTGCCGGAGCTATCATAGATGAAGGAATCGTTATCACCAACCTCATCAACCGCGACAATCGGGTCGCCTTCCAAAACGGGACTGGCGGATTTGGTTCCAACCGGGGAGTGGCTGTGGGCCAAAGTTCAGCTGGAGAGGCTTTGTTCTATCAATACGAAAATCTGGCGATGCGCTTCAAAACAAATAATACCGATCGATTGACCATTCTTGGAGGTGGAAATGTTGGAATCGGAAACACAGCGCCTGACTCTTTATTAGATGTTGCTGGTGGAGCAAGAGTTCAAAGCTTAAACATCAATTCGGCTTACACCCTACCTACCGTAGCACCAACCACTGGTCAGGTTATTACTTACAATGGCACCGATGTGGTGTGGTCTGCGGTATCGGGAGATGGAGACGGCATCTACGATGGTTCAGGGTCCCTCAGTGGAAATACCGTAGTTACCCAAGGAGCAAGCACATTGGATTTCACCACCACAGCAACCGATGGATTCAATGTGGATGGAGCCACCTTTAGCGTGGATGGAGCAAACAATAGAGTTGGAATCGGAACAGCGGGTCCTACTTCACCATTACATGTTGTTGGAACTTCAGCTGCCGGTCAATTAACAATTGCCAGCACCAACTATACTGATGGTGGACAAATAAGAATGGTTGATCAAATTTCCGAGGTGGGAACCACTGACGATGACCTACTTATCAGTGCAGATGGGGGAGTCTACATTCGATTGGATGACAACAACGATAACATTTCGGGAGCAGACCCAGGGTTTGCCATTTTTGGACAAAACTCTAACAACTCCCTCTTTTTTGTGGAAGAGACCTCTGGTCGGGTGGGCATCGGCACCAATGCTCCTGCCTACTCATTGGATGTAGATGGAGCAATCCGAACAGGTACCAACGGTACAGACGGGCAGTTTAGAATTTACTCTGAACAAGGCGGCACCGATCACGAAGTGGTCTTTAGACCGGCTAGCGCCATGACACAAACGACCACCTATACCCTACCTCCGAATGATGGTGATGCGAGCGATGTGTTGACTACAGATGGTACTGGTTCATTGAGCTGGGCGGCACCATCAGGCACAACACCAAGCCTTGATTTGGTATTAGCAGCAGGCGATGATGGAGCAGGTGAAAACATCGTAAACATTGACAGTTTGGGAATTGGCACCGCCACACCAGAGAGCGAATTACACGTTGATGGCTACATCACAATAGAAGGAGCTTCCAAATCCCGCATTCGCAACTTTGAAGCTGGAGGACGTGAAATATTACAAATGCGCGCAGATTCTAGCCTCAGCACTGGAGCTGGCATCAACTTATATGGCTCAGGCGATACTTTCTTCCCTGACCAAATTAGGTTGTACACCACCAACACCACCACGCCAGATGTAACCGTAAACTCGTTAGGACATGTGGGCATCGGAACCGATTTACCCGATTTTCGACTTACGGTAACACAAGGAATTGATTCAGTAACGGCATCAATTAGCAACACCACTAGTGGCAGCTTTGTTAATTCTTCTGCCCTGAAAGTGAACAACGGAGGTAGCGGAACCGGCAGCAAATTTGGCGCAGTGGTTACCTCTACAGGTACAGGAGGTACCGAAAATGCAGGTTTAATTGGATCGGCAAATGGAGCCAGTGATATCAACTTTGGTGTAGTCGGTTTAGCAGAAGGTGGCAGTGCTACCAGCAATGTCGGTGTTTTAGGCCGCGCCATAGCTACCAGCGCATCCGACACAGCCATTGGAGTACTTGGTGAAGCTAAGAGTACATCAGGTGTTAACATTGCCCTCGCTGCCAGCGCTTCCGGTTCCGCAGTTAATTATGCAGCCCTGTTTGATGCAGGTGATGTGGTTGTAGCCGACAACGTAGGAATTGGAGTCTTGGCACCAGCCGCCAAATTGGATGTTGACGGAGCTATTAAATTAGATACAGTTGCCGTAGGATTAGCCACTGCCGGTATGATTCAATGGAATGCCACCACCAGTGACTTTGAAGGATTTGACGGGGCAACCTGGAAATCTTTGACCAGCTCTACGGCAGCAACCTGCCCAGCAGGATACACCAGCGTAAATGCCAGGTACTGTATCTCTACCACTCCTGAAACAGCGACAGATTGGTTCAGTGCAGCCGATGACTGTGGAACGGACGAAGCGAAACTACCCACCTGGTCTGAATGGTACATCGGAATTCAAGCCGCTGGAGTAACCAGTGGTGGATCACAATGGGAATGGGTCGATGACTTGTCTCAAAACAACGCCATGAAAGTTGGTGGTGGTGGTGGTGGATCGCCCTTGCAAACAAGGGCAGCAGAAGATCCTACCTCAGGTGTGAATTACCGGTGTGTGTATTACAAGAACTAAATCAGCGCAGAAAGCAAAAAATAGAAGCAAATGAAGAAGCTAGCCCCATTATGCTTATTGATAATGATGATCAGTGTGACAGCAATAGGACAAAACATGAGTATTAATATGGACGGAGCTGCCCCAGACAGTTCGGCCATGTTAGATGTTACCTCCACGACCAAAGGGTTGTTGCTACCGCGTATGACACAAACTGAACGCATCGCCATTACCAATCCTGCCACCTCTTTGATGGTTTACCAAACGAACAGCACCAGTGGATTTTACTTCTACAACGGTTCTGTCTGGGAACGCCTGGCCGATCAAATAGACACCAGCTCCACTTCTGCTACGGCCGAAGAAGCCAGTGGTGTCGCGGTATTGAAAGACATGAAATCATCCGGCACAAATGGAGGCACCTTTACCAGTGGTGCATGGCAGACACGCGATTTGAACACCATTGATGGGGATACACAAATTGTTGCAGTAGCAAGCAATCAATTTGTGCTGGAAGCAGGTCTTTATTTGGTGGAGGTAAATGCACCCGCTTTTGGAGTCGATCAGCACAAGGCGCAATTGTACAACACCAGTAAAGATTCTGTATTTGCAGTGGGCGTTTCGGCAGATGCCAACTCAGGTGGTGGCGGTTCTCATTCATTAACCACCGTAAGTGCAGCATTCGAAATTACCACTACTGATACGTTTGAAGTACAACATCGGGGCACATTGACAAGAGTTAATTCTGGTTTTGGTTTGGCGACCAGTATAACCGGTGTCGATGAAGTCTATACCACCGTTAGCATCTCCAAACTCGATAAAATTTATAATAACTCAAGCACCTCGGTGACCGAAGGCTTAGACAGCACTTTAGCCGCGGGCAGCGATGCCGGAGGAGACAGCATAACCAATGTCGGAGCCATTAGCATTGGCACAACCAACTCACAGGCAGCACTAAATATCAATGGCTCCATTGCCCGAAAAATTTCAACGGTAGACATTGGTACCGCCAATAATATCGATGACTTGGTCATAGGCACTGATGTAGATATTATTCGATTAACCGGAGCCAATTCAATTGCCAATATCTCCGGCATTGCCGCCACTTTTGACGGGCACATGATATCCATTTTTAATGTCACCGGGTTTTCAATCACTTTCCAGCATGAGGATGGCAGCTCAGTTGCTGCTAACCGATTGTTCCTGCACAACGAAGGAGATATAACACTCCCACAATACAGCTCAATAACTCTAATCTACAGCACTGCAGATGGCAAGTGGATTGGGATTGGCTATTACTAAGCATGGGTAGCACTAAAACGAACGAATTAATTGAATGATTAAAAGCAACGTAAAAAAGAACCGACAAAGCATATAACGAAATACAAAACGGACGAACCATCCAAACTATAGAAATGTTGAACCATCAAACACCACATATCAGCCCCCTTTAAAATGAGGTTATTGACATACACAAAATGACACCATGAGGTATTTACGCGCATCCATTTTAACAATGGTAACGATGAGTTGGAGTATACACATACAAGCTCAAAATATGAGCATCAATGCAGACGGGACATCACCTGATCCATCAGCCATGCTGGATATAACCTCCACCTCAAGGGGATTGTTGATCCCTCGTATGACTCAGGCGCAACGTTTGGCTATATCAACCCCTGCAACTGGACTGATGATCTTTCAAACGGATTTTACTCCTGGGTTTCGGTGGTACGATGGTTCAGGCTGGAGCACTCCAGGTAGCGGGTTTAACTGGGCGAAGTCGGGAAATTCGGGAACAACACCTGGTACTGATTTTTTAGGCACAACCGATGCGCAGGATTTGGAATTTCACACGGATGCCACGGAGCGAATGGTCATTAGTAAAACTGGAGAAGTAGGAATTGGCATTGCTTCTCCGACAGGAAACCTCGACATTCAAGATACGGCTTCAAATATCAGACTACTTACAACCGACCCTGGCAAGTGGGCCAAAGTTCAACTGATTACGACTACCTCTAGTTTTAGCCTCATCAGTGGATTGGACTCCACCGAATTCCTAATCAAAGATGTTCTGCGAAACAAAGCACGGCTAGTAATAGACACTGTTGGTTTTGTTGGCTTAGGCCAGCGAACACCACTTGCCCCGGTCCACATCGATTCATCCATGGTTATCAATTCGGACAAGTCAGCGGGAGCAAGGTGGTTTGGACATAACATCTATTGGGATGGATCGGATGTTCGATACATTATTAACGGGCCAGTTGGAGCGCTTACCTTTGACGATGACAACACCGGATTATTTCATTTTACCTCTGGAACAGCCGGATCCGTTGTCCCGAATGACGCGTCAAGCTATGTAAAACTGACAGATGATGGAGTCTGTATTGGCTGCGACAATGCCAATGCCACGTTGGAAGTGGATGGCGATGCCATTGTAAGCGGAAGCATGTTAATAGATAGCCTTGGCATAGGAACGGGTAACAATGCCCCGTCCAATCGGTTGGAGGTCGCGGCAGCTATAAACGCATCTTCCAATACTGGTGCATTCATAGATGTACACAACACCCAAGGCGTTAATGATGCCTTGTCTGGCATTCGATTTAAAAACAATCTGCTCCCTGGAGATGTCCGACACAATGCGGCTATTTTCCATCGATTCCGATCAGCCAGTGACTACCAATTGGCCTTTGCTGTAAAAACGAATACGTTAGCCAACATTGATACGGCCAATATTAAAATGGTCATTGATGATAATGGGAGGGTTGGCATTGGCACCCCTAGTCCAGGGAACCTATTGCATCTGTATGAAGGAGCTGCAGGGGCATACTTCACCGTAGAAGGTACAGGTGACTCATTTAATTTCTCAGGCTTTCAATTGGAATCTGATGAGGCAACAGATAAAAGCTGGGCAATCTATCACCGCAAGACAGCAGCGGAACTAAACAATTTTGTCATCGAAGAATTTAATGGTTCAACGTTTAATCAGCGGTTTGTAATCACCCCAGGTGGAGATATTGGAATAGGCACCAATACGCCCGATGTCGATTTGGAAGTAGAGGTAGCAGGAAAAGCAGAAATCAGGGCCACCTCCACTGGAAATGATGCCATACTATCCATGCATAGCGGCAACAGAAATTTTCGTCTAAACACCGACTTCTCTGATGGACTGTTTAAAATACAGGATGTTACGGGTAGCACAAATACCCGACTCGCAATCAATTCTTCAGGAAATATAGGAATAGGAACCACCAACCCTCAAAGTAAACTAGATATTGAAGGAGGAATGGCCATTGGCAGTTCCTACTCAGGGACCACCGCAGCTCCAACCAACGGTCTGATTGTAGAAGGAGAAGTTGGTGTAGGCACATCAGATCCCAAAGTTCCATTGCATGTTGATGGAGGTTCAGAAGCTTCATTAAGTGATGGAACCGGAACCTTCATGATTGGAGATGAGGGTGATAATAACATGATTTTTGATAACAATGAAATACAAGGACGAGACAACGGTTCAGCTGCCACACTTCACGCTCAAAGGGATGGAGGAGCATTTCGCGTGCATGCGGACGAAGTTGACTCTGCACAATTCAGGATTAATTCCACAGGGCATGTTTCCATAGGAACAGCTACAGTGGATGCAACAGCCAAACTGCGTGTTGATGGCCGCATTCGATTTGGAAGCTCAGAGTACATAGAAGATGGAGGAGCTTTCACAACGACCGTATTTGGAAACATTGTTCCTGATGGAGATGATACGCGCGATTTGGGCTCCGCCAGTTTTCGTTACGATGATTTGTTTCTTACCAGCGGTGTATTCAATGCCTCCGACAGAAGCCTCAAGGAAAACATTGCTCCCATTTCCTATGGCATCGATGAAGTCATGCTGCTACAACCTGTCAGCTATAACTGGATAGGTAAACCGGAGAAAGGGACAAAGTTGGGCCTCATCGCCCAAGACGTGAAAGAGGTAATTGGCGAAGCGGTAAAAGATACCGATTGGGTAGAGGATGAAGAAGGGAACAAGACAATGGTAACCCTCGACAAAATGGGGATTTATTACTCAGACCTGATTCCTGTACTCATTAAAGCCATTCAAGAGCAGCAAGAAACAATTGAACAACTCAATCAACGCATCGAAACTTTAGAAAACAGCGAACGCTAGTGGGCGCATGAAAAATTTCACTTACATATTAATCACCTTGTTGCTTTGCTGCGGATGGACCGCTGATGCCGGAGCGCAGGTACTTGATCCTACCGCGCGAAAAGTAGTAGCAACGGCAGGTGCTGATCGGATAGGTACTTCCGTAATGCTTTCGTTCACCGTGGGCGGATTGGCTGTTTCTACGGCCCAATCGGAAGCCTACACTCTAACACAAGGATTTCAGCAAGCAAATTTTGTGATGCTTGATCCACCAATACTCGAATTGGTGGCAACCAACGAATCCTGTTTTGGAGCAGCTGATGGAACGACCCGGGTAGATTTCACCTCAGGATACGTTACTCCTCCCCTCACCTACTTGTGGGATAATGGTGGAGTGAATCCTCTCGTGATGGATTTATCAGCAGGCACGCATCAGGTAACTGTTACCGGAGCAAACGGACGCTCCATCGTCAACTCCATTGAAGTAGGCTTAGACGATGACACCCCTTGTGAGCTGGTGTTCTACTCAGGCATCACGCCCAACGGAGACTTTAACAACGACAAATGGGTGATTGATAACATTCACCTGCGGCAACCTAACTCTGTGCGCATTTTTGCTCGCTCAGGCGTGTTGGTGTGGTCGGCAGATAATTATGACAACCAGGATAAATGTTGGGGCGGAACAAACAATCGTGGTCAAGATTTGCTCAACGATACTTACTTCTATGTAGTTGAAGTGGGCAACAAGGTTTACAAAGGTTGGATAGAATTGACGCGATAACTGAAGAGATAGCACAAAAAGTGCTCACACAATATAAACGAAAACTTATCCGATGAAAAGGATACTATTATTAACCATACTGATAAGTTCCACCCTTGCTGGGTTTGGCCAGCAAGACCCGGAATACAATCAGTATATGTTTAACCTGCTAGGGGTTAATCCAGCTTATGCAGGTGCGCGCGAGGTGCTCAGCACTGCTTTGTTGTACCGCAACCAATGGGTCGGCTTTGAGGGAGCACCCAAAACACAGACCTTCTCGCTCAACGCCCCGTTAAAACAGAAAAAAATCGGCCTGGGTTTTCAGGTCACCAACGATGAAATTGGTCCCAAACGCACCATTTCTGCAGACTTGAGCTACGCTTACCGCATCAGGGCCTTTGGAGGAAAACTGTCATTTGGCTTGCGATCGGGCTTCTACCATTACCGGTTTGACTGGAACCAAATTGATTACAAAGACGAGGGTGATGTGGTGCCTATTTTAGGAGCCTCGACCCTCACCGTACCGAATTTTGATTTTGGCTTATTCTACAACACCAATACCTTTTACACGGGCATTGAACTGACACACCTCAACCAACCGAAGTTGAGTATTTTGGACACCTCGATCAACGGCAACAACTCCTTTCAGTTTCGCCACATCACGGCCATCGTTGGGAAAGCATTTGTACTCAATGAAAACGTCTCCCTGCGTCCCTCAGTGCTCTTCAAGCAGGCAGGTGCTACCACCGGCTTTGTAGACCTCAACTTCAACGTGCTATTCAACGAAGTTTTCTGGGCCGGAATCGCTTATCGCCCCACCTATGGGATCATTGCCATTTTAGAATACGACTTTTTGAAAAAATACAGGCTGGGTTATTCGTTTGATTATCCCACCAACCAATTGAGCAATAAAAATGCTGGAACACATGAAATCTTTTTAGGGATCGACTTTGATATTGCCAGGTCAAAGGCCGAGTCTCCAAGATTGTTCTATTTCTGAGTTGAAAAATCACCTTTTGAAATACCTGCCACTTTTAGCCACTCTACTCATTTTTTGGGTCGGAACAGGCGTGGTATGGGGTCAAGAGAAAAAGGCCAACGATTTATTTGAAAAATTCCGTTACCTGGAGGCAGCGCGAATCTATGAGAAGATAGTCTCCAAAAACGACACGGCAAGACTCTCACTGGAGCGGGTAGCATTCTGCTACAGCCGATTGAAAGATTACAAAAAATCTGAGCTGTACTATGCTAAACTGGTTGCAGTGGAAGAAGCAGACAGTAGCCTGGACATCAATCCAGCCCATTATGTGCGCTACGGCCAGGCATTGAAACAGAATGGCAAGATAAGGGAAGCCAAAGAGCAATTTGTTCGCTACTATGAAAGCGAACCCGGCAGTTTTTTAGCACGGCTGCTGATTCAATCCGTTGAGGACATTGAGCTCTGGAAACTGCAAAAGCCAGACTATAAAGTCGTGACGTTAGAAGGACTCAACAGTTCCTATTCGGAATTCTCACCGTTTCCTTACAAGGGTGGGCTGGTTTTTACCACTGAGAACAACCACGACCATGTCAACGGCACCACGGACAACAGCACCGGCAGACCCTATCTTTCTGTTCAGTTTGCGCCTGCTATAGATTCTTCCCTGTTCTCTTTTGACAAGCACAAACCGTTTCTCAAGCGGCTCAACACCGATTTTCATGACGGACCGATTTCCATCGATACCGTCAGCAATACGATTTATTACTCCCGGGTAGGCAAGGCGCAACGCGGAAAGGATTTTGTCAACACCATTCAAACTTACTCGGCACTCATTCTGAAAGACAAGAAGATTGGAGAATCGGTGCCATTTTTCCTCAACAGTGATTCCTTTTCAGTTGCTCACCCAGCGATTTCAGCAGATGGTAACCAACTGATATTCTCCAGCAACATGCCTGGTGGCAAGGGAAATATGGACTTGTACATCTGCACCAAACAAGATGAGTTTTGGAGCGCACCAAAAAACCTCGGACCAGCCATCAACAGTCCGGGCAACGAGGTGTTTCCATTCATTTCTGCCAAGGGAGAGCTGTTTTTCTCCTCTGATGGTAAACCGGGATATGGCGGGTTGGACCTGTTTGCAAGCCGATTGGAAAATGGAAAATGGTTGGACGCCAGAAACATGCGAACGCCCATCAACTCTCCCCACGATGACTTTGGATTGTCCTTCGTCAACGACACTGCTGGCTACCTTTCCTCCGACCGCAGTGGCTCCATTGGTAGTGACGACATCTATGGGTTCGTCAAATTACCGAAGGTAGTTGAAGACACCTCGTTGGTCGTAGACATCGAAGGACTGTTTGAGTACGACAACCTCCCAGCAGTGGGCATCAAAGTAAAGTTGGTGGACGAATATGATAATGTGATACAGGAGACCACCACCGACATGTTTGGTAAGTTCAAATTTGGCAAGCTTCCGCAAAACAAAAACTTCGTGGTCTTAATTGATGAAGAAGACAACACGATACCTGACAACCTGGAGCTGTTCCTTATCAACGAAGCGGGCGAAAAGGTGTTGCTGGCCCATCGTCTCAAAAAGGGAGCGTTCCGTTTCAAAACATTGCCGCAAGAGAAATTGGCATCACTTCCGTTGCTCCAGGAATTGGATGACGAGCTGACCACATTTGAAATTTTCGGTCAAATATTCAGCAAGTTACCTGGCGACTACAAAGATGGCATTGAGGTCTATGCCCTGGACGACAAAGGAGAAATCATCGCAACTGCCTTCACAGACTCTTTGGGCAATTTCAAATTTGCTACCCTGGACTCAAATGGCAATTACACCATTAAAGTCAGTGACACTGACAGTGCCTTGCAGGCAGCCCTATTTAATGGTAAAGAAGTCGATACAATTGCGGTTGACCCGATTGATCCGCGCAAAGCGCTACTTTTCATTACTGGAGTTTTTGAATACCAAAGTCTACCTGTAACTGCATCCAAGCTGTACCTGTTGGATGAAAATGACAACATCATAGACAGCACATTCACAGATGGAAAAGGAAAATTCGATTTTGGTCCAATCGCAGAAAATCAGAAATACCAGGTAAAAATGGCGCCTCCCATCGAGGGCGCTCCCGAAGATTATGCCCTGTACCTAACAGACGATCAGGACAACAAGTTGTTGTTGGCGCAACGTATCAAAGCGGGGTTGTTTGCATTTAAATCATTGCCCCTCGAAAAATTCAATCAACTTGAACCGATTGTCGAAGCAAAAGACTTGGTATTTGATCCTACAAAATTCTTGTTTATTAAAGGCCAGTTTGAATTTGAAAGCCTACCCGCAAGTAAGGCGAAACTGTACCTGCTAGACGAAAACGACAATGTCATTGACAGCACCTGGACTGATCTCTTGGGTAATTTCAGTTTTGGTCCGCTGGCTAAAAACACCGAGTACCATGTGCAAATGGCCCACCCACCTGAGGGGCGTGGAAATATCACGCTACACCTAACGGATGAGCAAAACAACAAGCTGAAACTTACCCGGGACATCAAAGCAGGAAAGTTCACCTTTGAAACATTGCCTGAAGAAGAGATAGCGGGACTAAGTTCGGTCTCAGAAAATGACCGCCCCCCCACCTACGACATCTTTGGTCAGTTGCAAAAAGCTGATTCAGGTACGATTGCTCCAGGGACTAAGGTGCTCGCATTGGATACCAATGGGAACATTGTTGGCTTGGCAGAAACCGATGAACTGGGCAATTTCAAATTTGAAAAATTACCCCAACAAGGAGGATTCTTGTTCCAGTTAGTGGAAAATGACCCAGACGTCAACGTGTTATTTATGGACGAGAATGGCAGTATTCTGGAGTCGGCCGTTCGTAACCTCAAAGGAGAATTTGCTTATGAGACCCTGAACCGCGAACTGAGTCAACTCAGCTCAGTAGAAGAAAATGACAACCAGTTCAACTTTGAGATTTTTGGTCAACTGCAAAATGAAACCGGTATCGTTGAAGAAGGAACCAAGGTATTGGCCCTTGACTCCAACGGTAAAATCATTGGCATCGCTGAAACGGACGGGCAGGGTAACTTCAAGTTTGAAAAACTACCAGCCGAGGGTGGCTTTATGTTCAAATTGGCTGAAGACGATCCTTCCATCTCCCTCGCTTTTACGGATGAAGAAGGAAGTATCATCGAATCAGCTGTTCGCAACCTAAAAGGAGACTTTGCTTATGAAACTCTAAACCGACAGTTGAATGATCTCAGCGAACTGGAAGAGAATGAAAGTCTAATAACCGCCATCGACAAAGGCCAGGTAAACAAACTGACTATCAACAAGGCAGGCCAGATTGTCGCATCGCGCAAACAACCAGCAGTCGCCCAGCTCGACACAACTCAAATTCTGCGTGTCCTAAACATGGGCATCTTCGGCCAACTGTATCAGTTATTGCCAGGAGATTTTACGGAGTCTGTTCAAATCTTTGCCTTGAATGATGCAGGAGAAATTGTCGCCATCACCGTCACCGATGCCTTTGGGAAATTCCACTTTGAAAAACTAGATCCCGATCAGGAATACCTGTTTAAACTGGTGCCCAATGACAGAGGGAACATGCAAATGATGTTGACCGATGAACAAGGAGAAGCAAAAGATCGCCTGGTCGCAAACGATGGAGGAGAATTCACCTACGGAAAAATTGCAGAAAATACGGATGCAGGCCCAAAAACTGATTTGATAACCAAGGTTAGCGAAGACGACCGGACCATCAATTACCTGATTTATTTCGCCTTCGGAAGTTGGAATATCAGTACCGAAGCAAAAGCAGAATTAGACAACCTCATCACCTACATGGAACAAAATCCTGATTATTTCATTGAAGTGAGTTCCCACACCGATTCACGTGGGTGGCAAGACTACAACATGGTGCTCTCAGAACGTAGAACTCAGGCTGCCATTCAGTATATGATAGCACGAGGACTAAGCAGTGGTCGTGTAAACGGATTTTGGTACGGTGAAACACGGCCGGTAAATGACTGCGGAAATGGAAAATGGTGTCCGTTGAGCGAACATGCATTAAATAGACGAACAGAATTCAGAATAATCAAGAACGAAAACACTACGATTCAAAATTGATTGAAAAAAGGATGCAAAAAACGAAACAAATACTTGTAAATAAGCGTCTTATAGCGACTGCCTCCCCCCTTGGTTCTTCCGCTTTTAACGTTGTGGATTCCAAATATTTATTAAATTGCAGCACTTATTGCTGGGGAAAATCTGAATTTTGGTATAGGTATTGCACAAAGGCGTTTCGTGAAAAAGCTGTTTTTTATATTTATTGCCCTTTTGTTCGTGTCTACCGTTGTCTACGGTCAGCAACCACGGATCGATACACGCGCCAAATTCAAGAGTATATTCATCTACAATTTTACCAAGTACGTGGAGTGGCCTGAAGCATATCGTGAAGGTGACTTTGTCATTGGTGTTGTTGGAGGTTCCTCTCTCTACGGCATGCTGAAATCGTCCTCTAAAGACAAGAAGGTCAACAACCAAACTGTGGTTGTGAAGAAATTCGCGTCCATTGATGAGGTTGACAAATGCCATATTCTCTACATATCCGAAGACTTTAAAGATGTAGCTGGTGCTGTTGCCAAAATCAAGGAACACAATACCTTGGTTGTCACGGAAGGTCCCGGCCTGGTAGACAATTACTCAGCTATCAACTTCGTGGTAGTAGCCAATGCCCTGAAATTTGAACTGAATAAAGGAAACATAAAGAAGTATAACCTTACTATGAGCAATAGTTTGGAAAGGTTGGCCACAAAGGTGGTCAATTAACTATAAAGGTAACATGAATCTTTACTGATGTCGAAACTACTAACCATACTGCTTTTTCTAAGCATTTCGCTCCAGGCGGTGGGGCAAATTGACTTAGTTACGGAGGCATTGTTCAATTATCAGAACAAAAACCTCCCCAAAGCAAAAGAATTGATAGATCAAGCTGTCGAAGACTCCACGTACTCGTCCCAATCGCGTACTTGGTATTTCCGTGGGTATATCTTTAAAGATTTATACAAATCTGACCGCAAGAATGCGAAAGCGCATACTTACCGCCTCGAGTCAGTTTCGTCCTTTAGAACCGCCATTACTCTGGACATTGATAAAGAATACTACGATGACTGTATTCAATCATTGCACTATATTTCTTCCACCATGTACAACGATGCAGCGGTGGCCCTTGATACTGGAAACTTTTCCATCGCTGTTCCTTACTACAATCTCTATAGAGAAATCATGGCCGAGTGCAATCCTTCAATGGATTTCACCAACCGGGACATCGAATTCAAGCTTTTTCTCGCTTCTAAATTCAGCGCCATCTTTGAGGACAGCACAATTACCGACAAAGATCCTGAGTTAAGCGAAAAAATAACAAGGTTGTACACTGAAGTATTAGCTTTGGACTCAAACAACGTTGGTGCTAATTACAACCTGGGTATTCATTACTACAATCAGGCAGTAAACATCATCGAAAACTTGAACTACGAGCTTCCATTTGAGGAATTGTTCGCCATTCAGGAAAGCTGTGTGGTCTTGTTTCAAAAAGCCGAGCCTTTTATGCTGAAGGCTTACAAACTCGACCCAAAAAGAAAGGCCGTGCTGATTGGTCTTTCTGGAATCTATTTCAGCCTTAACGACATTGAAAAGTCGGAGAAATATAAAAAGGAACTTGAAGAACTGGAAAAGTTAGAGCTTAAGGGACCATTAGATGATAACTAACCTAACCTTCCAACAACTTTTCAGTTAAGACAGGTATGAATTTCAAGTTCAGCATAGGAAGAAAGATAAGTCTCGGTTTTGGTATAATTATCATATCAACGATCATTGCCTTTATTATCACCAACAACACGTTTGATCAAAGTAAGAAGATCAACGAGGAGATAACCAATATCTACAACCCTTCTGTCGCCAAACTGAACGAGCTTAAGTTAAAAATGGTGACTTCTGAAAAGCTGATCAACAACTGGGTCAACTTTCAGAGTTCTGCAACCAACAATGACAAGGTCCAACTCAACAAGTTGACCAATGAAGGATACCCTGAAATTAAAAATAAGCTGGAGAATCTTTCAGTAAACTGGGGTGAGGAAGAAAAGCAAAAGCTTGTTGAAATTTTTGAGGCGGTCAACAACCTGTTTGGCGAACATGAAATTGTCAAGCAATTTTTACCTGATTTTGAAAGCTACAACGATGCCAACAACGTGTTCCTGGCCAACTACATGGTGGATCAGGGTGGGAGTATCTACACACAAACACATGATATCCTTGAAGAACTGGATGGACTGATTAAAACCCAGGAAGGCAATGCACAAGAAGTAACGGGCGACATGCTCTCTGCTTTTGATTTGGTAAAAGACTTGATTACCTACCTTGGATTTGCATTGTTCCTGGCAGGAGTCATCATAGCCTTCCTTACCACCCGCTCCATTGTTCGGCCGGTAAGCGGCCTGAAGTTTATTCTGCTCGACTTAAGTAGCGGTATTTTCCCAAAAGAATTCATCAAGGAACGCAGCGATGAAATTGGTGAGATGGCCAGTGCTTTGCGCACGGTTGTTATGGGCCTAAAACAAACGAAAGACTTTGCCAACGATGTAGGTTCTGGAAAGTTTGACACCGAGTACCAGCCGTTGAGTGATGAAGACGTTCTGGGTCATGCCTTGATACGCATGCGTGGAGATTTGAAAGTTTTGACCACTGAACTGGAAGCAAAAGTAAAAGAACGTACCGCTGAGGTTGTTCGCCAGAAAGAGGAGATAGAAGGTCAAAGTCGTCAGATTGAAGAACTCTACAACCAGGTAACGGACAGTATTCTTTATGCCAAGCGCATTCAGGAGGCGATTCTTCCTTCCAATGAAGATATCAGTAAGCATGTCAAAGACTTCTTGATTCTCTTCCGTCCCAAAGATATCGTAAGTGGTGACTTCTATTGGTTCTCTGAGAAAAATGGCAAAGCCATTCTTGCTGCTGCGGATTGCACCGGACACGGTGTGCCAGGGGCTTTGATGAGCATGATCGGCAGTTCATTGCTCAATGAGGTGGTAAACGAAAAAGGCATTACAAAGCCTTCTGACATTCTGGAAGCATTGCGCGAAGGGGTTATCAAATCGCTGAACCAAAGCGGTGAATCAGGCGAACAAAAAGACGGAATGGACATTGCCCTGTTGGCATTGGACCCTAATTCCAATACCTTGGAATTTGCTGGAGCATACAACCCACTCGTTCAGGTGCGCAATGGCGAAATCATAGAGGTCAAAGCTGATCGCCAACCGATTGGAATTTTCCATGATTACAAGGATCGGCCTTTCGTGAACCACCAGGTTGAAGTGTTGCCCGGTGACGTGGTATACATCTTTACTGATGGATACGTGGATCAGTTTGGTGGACCTAACGGAAAAAAATTCAAGGGGTCCCGCTTCAAAAGCCTGCTCCTATCCATTCAGGATAAAACCATGACCGAGCAGCGTGAGATTCTCAATACCTCCATTGAAGAATGGATGGGCGAAGAGGAGCAAATCGATGACATCCTCGTCATTGGTATCAAATTCTAAGTCCGAACCGAGACTGCAAACAGCTGCCAACGGGCCGTAATTACACACATTAATATTCTGGGAAGTTGAAAAGAGCTGTGACTAATACAGTTCTCCACTTGCTGCTAACAATGTGTTTCGCAACAAAGAGACAATGGTCATAGGGCCCACTCCACCGGGTACTGGAGTGATGTAAGAACATTTCGGGGCCACTTCTGCAAAATTGACATCCCCTGCCAAACGGTAACCTGATTTCTTGCTGTCATCTGGCAATCGGGTGATACCAACATCTATTACAACTGCACCTTCCTTTACCATGTCGGCCGTGACAAATTCAGCTTTGCCAATGGCTACGATGAGTATGTCTGCTTTGCGGGTAATTTCCTCTACGTTTTTGGTACGGCTGTGTGTGATAGTCACGGTGCAGTTTCCGGGATAGGCATTGCGTGCCATCAAAATACTCATGGGATACCCCACGATATTACTGCGCCCCATCACAACACAGTTTTTGCCTTCTGTTTCGATGTTATAGCGTTCCAACAATTGTAAGATTCCACTGGGTGTAGCAGAAATAAATGCAGGAAGCCCAATGGTCATTCTACCCACGTTTACGGGATGAAAGCCATCTACATCCTTTGCGGGAAGAATCGTTTGGTTGACTTTATCTTCATCGATGTGCTTAGGCAACGGAAGCTGCACAATAAATCCATCAATTTCGGGGTCGTTGTTGAGATTCTGAATCTCCACCAGCAGGTCTTCTTCGGAGATACTTTCGTCAAATCGCCTGAGTGTCGATGTAAAACCAACCTTCTCACACGCCTTCACTTTGGCATTTACATAGGTCTGACTCGCTCCATCGTTGCCGACAAGCACCGCTGCCAAATGTGGAGCTCTCCTCCCTCCCTCCCGAATGACTTTAACTTCCTGTGCAATTTCTTCTTTAATAGCATCAGAAGTCTTACGACCATCTAACAATTGGTAGGAAACGGAGGATTCTACTGACATGGTGGTGCCTTGTTTAATTTTACGATCGGTTTATCTGGGAGGCGCACCTTTCATGCGCTGCATCATTTTTGACATGTGTTGTTTGTTGGTCATCATCCGCATCATTTTGCGGGTATCATCAAACTGCTTGATCAATCGGTTGACCTCAGCTACGGATGTGCCGCTGCCATCTGCAATTCTTCTCCGTCTGCTGCCGTTGATAATGTGTGGACTTTCACGCTCGTCATTGGTCATCGACTGAATGATGGCCTCAATGCCCTTGAATGCGTCATCATCAATGTCCACATCCTTCACAGCCTTGCCCATACCAGGAATCATTCCAACGAGGTCTTTCATGTTCCCCATCTTCTTGATTTGGTTCAGTTGGCTCAGGAAGTCATTGAAGTTAAATTGATTTTTGGCAATCTTCTTTTGCAGCTTCTGTGCCTGCTCTTCATCAAATTGCTCCTGTGCTCGCTCCACCAACGAAACGATGTCACCCATGCCCAGGATTCTGTCGGCCATACGCTCAGGATAGAAAATATCCAAAGCATCCATCTTCTCGCCCATCCCCACAAACTTGATGGGTTTGTTGACGACAGAGCGAATGGACAAGGCAGCACCACCGCGGGTATCACCGTCCAACTTGGTCAGAATAACGCCTTCAAAATCGAGGCGGTCGTTAAATTCCTTGGCCGTGTTAACAGCATCCTGCCCCGTCATGGAATCGACTACAAAGAGTGTCTCGTTGGGATTGATGGCCTTTTTAATCGCCTCAATCTCCTTCATCATTTCCTCGTCAATCGCCAAACGACCTGCGGTATCCACAATCACGGTATTAAAACCATTCGACTGTGCATGCTTCAATGCGTTTTTTGCAATCTCTACAGGGTTCTTGTTATCGCGTTCAGAGAAAACTTCAACACCGAGTTGCTCTCCAAGTACGTGCAATTGGTCGATGGCCGCAGGACGGTAGACATCGGCAGCAACTAACAATGGATTTCGACCCTTCTTGTTTTTAAGAAACAAGGCCAATTTACCAGCATGGGTTGTTTTACCAGATCCTTGGAGACCAGCCATCAAAATGATGGAAGGTTTTCCGGAGAGGTCCAATTCGGCCTTTTCACGCCCCATCAGCTCTGTCAGCTCTGCATGCGTAATCTTCACCAATAGCTGGCTCGGAGAAACAGCGTTCAATACATCACTGCCCAATGCCTTTTGCCTGACATTTTCGGTAAACTGCTTGGCGATTTTATAGTTAACATCCGCATCGAGAAGGGAGCGTCTCACTTCCTTCATCGTTTCGGCAACATTTATTTCAGTGATCTGCCCCTGGCCTTTTAATACCTTAAACGACCGCTCCAGCTTCTCGGATAAATTCTCAAACATATCAGTTCTCTTTGTTCTCTAACAAATTTATAAAAATGCAATGGATTACATGCGCTGTGGAACACGTATGCCCAACAGATCCATTCCATAACGTATCACATCTCCCACCTTGCCTGAAAGCAATACCCTGAATTTTCGGATATCCTCATTTTGCTCGGGAAAAATGGGTACATCGTGAAAAAATTGATTGTACTCTTTGGCCACCTCATACACGTAGTTAGCAACCAATGCCGGGCTGTAAGCAGCTCCTGCCTCTTTGATTACTTGCGGAAACTCATTCAGCATCAGCACCAGGTTCTTTTCCTTTGGGTGAAGGCTTGACAACTCAAACGCGTTATTCGCCAACAATTCTTTTCCCCTGCGTAAGATAGACTGGGTACGTGCATAGGAATACTGAATAAACGGACCGGTATCTCCATTGATGGCCACCGATTCTTCCGGATTAAACAACATCCTGCGTTGCGGGTCCACTTTGAGGATGAAATACTTCAATGCACCCAATCCCAATGTCGCGTAAAGTTCTTGTCGCTCTGCCTCAGGTACATCATCCAATTTACCTCGTTCACGTGTCATGTCGGCTGCAGCATCGGTGATGTCCTGGATCAAATCATCCGCATCGACCACTGTCCCTTCGCGTGACTTCATTTTTCCACTGGGCAAGTCAACCATACCATAGGAAAGATGATGACAGCCTTCCCACCAGGAATAACCCAACTTTTTCAGAATCAAAAACAACACTTTAAAGTGATATTCCTGCTCATCTCCCACGGTATAGATCAATCCACTTAAATCAGGATAATCTTCAAACCTCAGATGAGCTGTGCCAATGTCTTGTGTCATGTAAACAGAAGTACCATCCCCTCGCAACAGCAACTTTTGGTCTAACCCTTCATCGGTTAAATCACACCAGATGGAACCATCTTCTTTTTGATAAAAAATGCCTCGTTCCAGGCCGTGTTGCACGCGTTCTTTTCCAAGGAGGTACGTATCGGACTCGTAATAAAGCTTGTCAAACGAAACGTTCATCTTTTCATAGGTGACACCAAATCCATCGTACACCCAGTTGTTCATCTTTTCCCATAGAGCAACCGTTTCCAGATCCTTCCCCTCCCATTTGCGCAACATTTCCTGCGCTTCAAGAATCAACGGGGCATTGCGTTCTGCAAACTCCAGCAACGCTTTGATGTCTTTCAATTCTGCTTTCTGCTCATCAGACATGGATTTGCCCAATTTCTCCAGCTCTTTTTTACGCTCAGCAGGCTCAGCTAGTTCTGCCAAAGCAGGATAATCAGTCTTTTTTTCTTGTACGAGCGCTGCTATTTCCTTTTTGTAGTGCTGATCAAACGTCACATAGTATTTACCAACCAGCTTATCTCCCTTTACTCCGGCACTTTCCGGAGTTTCACCATGGCCGAACTTTTGCCAGGCGAGCATCGACTTACAGATGTGAATGCCTTTGTCGTTGATGATTTGCACCTTGACCACATCGTGCCCGTTGGCCTCGAGAATTCTACTGACTGAATATCCTAAAAAATTGTTGCGGAGATGACCGAGGTGCAACGGTTTGTTTGTGTTTGGAGAAGAATACTCCACCATCATCGTTTTGCCTGTTGGAGCACCTTGTCCAAATTGTTCGTTCTTCAGTATTGAGCGCACCACACCAATCCAATAATCATCGGAAATCGTGAGGTTGAGAAAACCTTTGACGACCTGAAAGGCATCCACTTCTTCCAGCTCATTGACCAAAAATGCTCCTAATTCAGCGCCTGTGTCTTCTGGCTTTTTTCCTGAATACCGCAGCAATGGAAAAACGACCAAAGTCAGTTCACCTTCAAATTCCTTTTTCGTTTTTTGAAGGGAAATCAAATTCGCATCAATGGATTGCCCATAGAGCGTTTGAAATCCTTCAACTGCTTTCTCTGTTATAGCCTGTTCAATTGTCATCTTCTATTTGCTTTGTATCACGCCTACCGCCTTGTCCAAAATTCGAAATGCCGTTTCCGCCATCACATTGCATTTATTATCCAGGGTTGGGTTGATTTCAACTACCTCAAAACAACAAACCTTGTCCGAGCCCAACAAGGCCTGAATCAACGTTGCTGCTTCTTCTTCATAAATCCCCTGTGGCACCGGAGTACCCGTACCTCTTGAAACGACATCGCAATCCATGCTGTCGACATCAAAAGAAACGTATATTATGTCGCATTCCTGCAGGTAATCCAGCGTTTCTGTAGCCACGTTAGTTGCCCCCTTGGTGCGCAGCTCATCCACCGAAAAATTGCGGATACTTTCCCGCTCCATCAGCGCAATCTCCTCCATTTCTATGTCCCGAACTCCTACAAATACAATGTCTTCTGCTTTGATTTTGGGGTTGATCCCACCCATATTTTTTAACGCCTCCCAGCCTTCCAGGGAAATTTCTTTCACATCATTTCTGGCATGTGCGGTGTTGTCTTCTCCCAAAGAAGCTGCCAGTGGCATGCCATGTACATTGCCCGATGGAGAGGTGTAAGGAGAGTGTAAATCGGCATGGGCGTCAATCCAGACGACCCCCAACCGCAAATCGGGAAATGCCTTGCGGATTCCTGCGATCGTGCCACCAGCAGAAGCATGATCTGCTGCGAGCACCAATGGAAACCTGGCGTTGTTCTCCAGCACTTCCGAAACGGTATGTTGCAACCGCTCATATACCTTTACAATGCCTTGAATGCGAATGGCATTTGGGCTATTAACAGGTTCTAATAGTAATTGATTTTCATCCTGCACCTGAATGGATGCGTGGCGGGCAAAAAAGTCGTTTCCCGCGTTCAAGGCTGCAATTTTTGTAGCAGCTATCCCCAAGCTGGCCCCCCGTGTCCCTGCTCCAATTTCTGAAGCGATCTCTATCAACTGTATTTCTCTCATAATGCCAATTTTTCGTCCCATCGCTCAATTACCTACAAAGGTGTGCGTCCAACCGGAAATAAATACGTGCAAAAGGTACGCAAAAGTAAAATTTCCTTCCCACCTAAAACCGTTGATTCCAAATTATTTATTCAGCCGGAAACCCCACTCAACGCTAGGCTTCCGCAATTAGGTTCGTATCAATATTTTAATACCTTTGTACGGTCCCCAGCCAGGACATTTTATTCGATAAACTAGTACTACCCTGTGGAGCGCTTGCGGTACATTAGTATCCTGTTGGCTTGCCTATTGTTTACCTCTTTCTGGAGCTGTAACCAAGCCGGATTCCGAAATAACATTTCTGAAGGAATTATCGAATATCAAATCGAGTATCCCGATATCGATTCCAATAACATCATGCGGGAATTGATGCCTGACAAAATGGTTTTGAAGTTCAAAGGCGACCGATTCAAAACTGAATTGAAAGCTGCTGCCGGCATTGTTGAGACCAATTTCATTTCGAACGCATCGGAACAAACGTTGACCAGTATGGTGAAGCTCTTTAGTGAGCGCTATGCCATTGTGATGGACCAGCAACAAACGAAAAAATTCAATTCTGCTTACCCTTCGCACACCTTGACCCCAGTGGAAGAAACCGCTGAAATAGCAGGAGTTACCTGTAAAAAAATATTGGTTGATTTCGGAACAAGTCGCGGTGAGGACACTTACTTCTATTACACCGATGAGATTGCTTTAACGCAACCCAATTGGGGAACCCCATTCCCTGACATTCAGGGTGTGTTGCTGGATTACGAGATGGAAAATTATGATGTTCGTATGCACCTAACTGCCACTAATATTTGGGCGCAAAAAATCGATGAATCAGAATTTGATCTCCCTGAAAGCTACCGGTTGATGAGCTATGATGAGTTCCAACAAAAAGTGACCAAAGATCTGGGTAGTTTCAGCGAATAAGCTATGCACAAATCACTTTTAAAGCTTTCCTTTTTCCTAATTCTTCTTGGTTTATTTGGTTGTAGTTCTTCTAAAAAGGGAGCTTCAAAAAAAGGCTATGAAGGAACGGTAGATTTTGCCATCTCCTACTCAGAACTGCCGGCAAGCATGAAAGGACTGGAGAGCATGCTCCCCAACTCTCAACATTGGGCGATCAAAGATGGTGCTGCCAGGGTGCAAGAAAAAACAAGTGCCTGGGGAGAAAAGGCGTTGATCAAAAAGCAAAACGATTCTGAATCCTCTGTTTTAATCAAGGTACTTGGAGAACAATTTCTTATCGCTGATGCCTCCGATGAATTTCCAACATTTAGCCAGGTAACCTACTTCAAGGAAACAAAAGAAATCGCTGGCTACAAATGCAAAAAGGCCGAAGCAGTGATAAGTGAAACTGCAGAACCGCTGGTTATATATTACACCACGAAACTACCTGCTGGTCCATTTTTTCCTGGAATGCCGGGATTTCCACTTCAATACCAAGCTGTTAGACAGGAAGTATTGATGACGTTTACAGCTACAAAAGTAACTCCCGAAAAAGTCGCAGATCAACAGTTTGAAGTACCTGCCCGACACATCAAGATCACCAAGGAAGCGCTGAAAAGAAAATTTGGCGGGTAATCGCGTGAACTGCCCACAGCACTAGGATTTTTTGTTTATAACATTGGGGAAAACTCCTCTCCAATCCGCTGACCCTACTTTTGTAAAAGTGTAATTTTGATTTACTTAGAGTTACCACTCATGTCAAGTTCAAAAAATCAATATAAAAGCGGGTCTTCCAAACCTCCTAAAAAAGCCAAGAGCAAGGCTTCTGGGATGGTAGAGAAACTAACCGGGCCTGTGCGCAAGTTCTTCAATGACGAACGGTTCCATAAAATCTCTGGGCTGTTGCTCATTCTTATTTCTGCGTTTTTACTGGTGGCATTTACCTCTTTCCTTTTTACCTGGAAGGTAGATCAAGACAAGTTGTTTGGTGCTTCCTGGTCTGTGATGGGCTCCACCGATGTTCAAATAGACAACTGGCTGGGTTCTTTTGGGGCACTTATCTCTCACCAGTTCATCCACAACTGGTTTGGACTTTCTTCGTTTATTTTCATTCTGCTTTTCTTCTTGCTTGGCTTTAAGATCCTTTTCAAGATCAGCCTGCTACCACTGGTCAAAACTTTCAAGTTTTCCTTTTTTGCGTTGCTGTGGTTGTCCACCGCTCTGGGAGCTATTTTTAGTGACTCTTTCTTCTTTATGGGAGGTGCACTCGGATTTCATACCAACAAATGGATGTCGAGCATTTTTGGCACTATTGGCACGACCTTCCTGATCATTTTTGCATTATTGATATTCGTAGTTCTCAACTTCAACGTCTCCTTTGAGCGCATGTCCAAAGTGGTGGAAGTCCTATTTGCGCGACTCAGTGGAAAAGATGAATTGGAGAAAGAAGAAGCTGAAGTTGGCCCGCAACAATCGGACGATGGATTTGATTTGGTTACTTCCAATGCCGAGAATACAGCTATCGCTAAAAAAACTCCTGTTGAACCAACTCCAGCCCCAGTTTCCGAACCGGCTGTTGGCCTAACTCTGGAAACAGAAACACCTACTGCTCCTATTACTGCGCCCCCCCCGGTAGTTGAGGAAATCCCCGAAGGGGCACCCATAGAACTGGATACCGTAGTGCCCCCTTCGGCCAAAGGACCAGCTGATGATGATGCTGATTTGCAACTGGACATTGAAAAAGTTGAGGTCAAGGAAGAAATATTGTCAGAAAAAGAAATCGACAAGAAAATTCAGGAGTTCGGGGAGTATGATCCGTTGCTGGATCTATCCAAATACCAATTCCCCGGCATCGACATGCTGGCTGACCATGGAGATGGAAGTGTTGTTGTAGACAGAGAAGAATTGGAGGCTAACAAAAACCGCATTGTTGAGACGCTCCGCAACTACAACATCGAAATTTCTAAAATCAAAGCGACCATTGGACCTACGGTTACGCTGTATGAAATTGTGCCTGCTGCGGGCGTTCGGATTTCAAAAATCAAGAACCTGGAAGACGATATCGCATTGAGTCTCTCTGCTTTGGGTATCCGTATTATCGCTCCCATACCAGGCAAAGGAACTATCGGTATTGAAGTGCCTAATCTGAACCCAGATGTGGTTTCTATGCGGACGGTCATTGCTTCAGAGAAGTTTCAAAACTCCGACATGGCTTTGCCTATCGCCTTGGGTAAAACGATTCAAAACGAAACCTTCGTCACCGATTTGGCCAAGATGCCTCACCTGCTGATGGCTGGTGCTACGGGACAAGGTAAATCGGTTGGGCTCAACGCCATTCTCGCTTCTCTGCTTTACAAGAAGCATCCTGCCCAGGTCAAATTTGTGTTGGTTGACCCAAAGAAGGTTGAATTGACTTTGTTCAACAAAATTGAACGTCACTTTTTGGCGAAACTTCCCGATAGCGAGGAAGCCATTATCACCGATACCTCGAAGGTTGTAGCCACCGTAAATTCGCTGTGTATTGAGATGGATAACCGCTACGAAATGTTGAAGAACGCACAGGTTCGCAACATCAAGGAATACAACGCAAAATTTGTCGCCCGCAAGTTGAATCCTGAGAATGGGCACAAATACTTGCCTTACATCGTGCTCGTGGTGGACGAATTTGCTGACCTTATCATGACCGCTGGAAAAGAGGTTGAGCAACCCATTGCCCGGCTCGCACAGCTGGCACGTGCCATTGGCATTCATCTGATCATTGCCACACAGCGTCCATCGGTCAACATTATCACCGGTACCATCAAAGCCAACTTCCCTTCACGCATTGCTTTTAGGGTGACTTCAAAAATTGATTCCCGCACCATCCTGGATACAGGTGGCGCAGAACAACTGATTGGTCGTGGGGATATGCTGTTTTCTAATGGCAGCGAACTTATTCGTTTGCAGTGTGCATTTGTCGACACTCCGGAAGTCGAAGAAATAACCGAATTTATAGGCAACCAGCAAGGGTATTCTGATGCGTTTTTGCTGCCAGAATATGTGGATGAAAGTGCCTCTCAATCTACTGGTGACATCGCTGCTGCGGACAGAGATGTCTTGTTTGAAGACGCAGCTCGAACGGTTGTACTGCACCAGCAAGGTTCAGCCTCGTTGCTGCAACGAAAACTAAAATTAGGCTACAACAGAGCCGGTCGTATTGTAGACCAGCTGGAGGCAGCAGGAATCATCGGCCCATTTGAGGGAAGTAAAGCGCGACAGGTACTAATACCAGACGAACTCAGTTTGGAACAGTTTTTGACTAGCGAAAGAGAAAGTTAATAGTTAACAAGGAATTGGATTATGAAGCACTTGATTTGGATAGCGATATTGTTAGTAGGAATGCAGCTTCAATCGCAGGCACAAAAAGACGGTAAAGACTTAACACCAAAAGATCCAAAGGCGAAGGCCATACTGGATGAACTCACCGAAAAAAACAAAGGATACAACTCCATTAAAGTCTCCTTCGATTACATTCTTGAAAACCCTAGCCAGGGCTTGAATGAAACCCAAAAGGGTGAAGCTTTGATGAAAGGGAAAGAAAAATATGTCATTAAAATGGCCGGCCGCGAGCTATATTGTGATGGCGTGACGATTTGGACATTGATTCCAGATGTTGAGCTACAAATCAACGATGTCCCTGATGCAGGAGAAGACGATGAAAACCTTTTTAACCCAGCCAATCTATTCACCATCTATGAAAAGGGGTTTAAGTACCGTTTTGAGGGCGAAGAGAACAGGGATGGTGTTGAGGTTCAAATCATTGATCTTTTCCCAACAGACCCCAAGGGAAAGCAATACCACACCATTCAAATTGTAGTGAACAAGGCCAAAAAGCAAATTCACTCCATGATTGTCTATGCCAAAGATGGCAACAAGTATATCTACAAACTGACCAGTTTCGAAACGAATATTGCTGTAAAAGACAGCGACTTTACGTTGGACGAGGACAACATGGGTGACGAAATCGACATCATCGATTTACGGTAATTCAAAATTGTTTCGAAACAGCAGTAGTTGAGAATGGCTACTCTTCTTTCTCTGCTTCAAAGGTCAGCACAAAATCTTCTTCTGATAGGATAGACAGGGTTCCCTTCATTTGAGCGGAATTTGAAAAGGTGCCTGTCAAGGCAATTTCTTTGGTTCCTCTGGAGGGGGCCTCCAAATCAAACTGAGCATCTTTTATTTTATCCGAACCATCCAGGTCAAAGTACGATAGCTTGGTACATGCTGGAGAGACATACTCCACATCAACTACACTCAAAAATGCTTTACCACTGGTATGTTCGACTTCAAAAATAATTTGAAGGTTTTGTTCTGTCACACCTTTCCAGGTACCTTCATATTGGGCCGTCTTGCTACATCCCGCCAGGAAAATCAGCGCAATGTAAAAGCTCAGAAGACTAAAAAGTCTTTTGTTATAGAAGTTCTTTGATGATAGCATCAGTGTCATAACCTTCCGCCTCGGCCTTATAATTACGTACCAAACGGTGACGCAGTACAGATAAAGCCACGGCCTGAACATCTTCAATGTCTGGAGAAAATTTTCCATTGAGCAACGCATGGCACTTGGCTCCAATGGTCAAATACTGTGACGCTCTTGGACCTGCACCCCAAGAAAGGTAATTGTTCGTTACATCAGCAGCTTCAGGACGCCCTGGACGTGTTTTAGCGCTCAATTTAACCGCATAATCCAACACGTTATCCGGTACTGGTATTCTACGTACCAATTGCTGGAAGTAGCTAATTTCTTCGGCCGATAAGATACTCTTCAACTGCACATTTTTGTCGCTGGTAGTTTGTTTAACAACTTCTACCTCTTCTTCGAAAGTGGGGTAATCCACAAATACATTGAACATGAACCGGTCTAACTGCGCTTCAGGAAGTGGATAGGTCCCCTCCTGCTCTATCGGGTTTTGGGTCGCCAACACAAAAAATGGCACATCCAATTTGTAGGTATGCCCTGCCGCAGTTACCGCTCTCTCCTGCATCGCCTCCAGAAGAGCTGCCTGTGTTTTTGGAGGAGTCCGGTTAATTTCATCGGCCAGAATAATGTTGGAAAAGATGGGGCCTTTGATGAATTTAAAGTGGCGCGTTTCATCCAAAATTTCGGACCCAATAATATCTGAAGGCATCAAATCCGGAGTAAACTGAATTCTACTAAATCCAAGTCCCAGCGCGTCAGAAATGGTATTTACCAGCAAGGTTTTAGCCAACCCTGGTACACCGACTAACAAACAATGGCCATTGCTAAAAATCGAAATCAACACATTTTTAATCACATCCTGCTGCCCAACAATCACTTTCGATATTTCGTTGTTCAGCTCCTGGTACTTCTCCACAAAAGCCTTTGCCGCCTCTACGTCCGATTTAAAATTCAATTCTGCCATGGTAATCTAAAATGGTGTTATTCCTTAACGTCTAATTGACCGGGTTATTCTTGTGCCACTGGCCAATTGTGCTCGAAAGAGCAAGTTGCGAAATTCCCGTTGATTTTTATGTAGGATTTGCCCAATTGTTTGCCAATCCATTGCTGCATTTGTCGCTCTTCCTTTTCAGCCTTTGTCATTTCCTGTAGTCGGCTGTAATCATCCTTTAAATTGGCTCTGTGCGGCTCTGTAGCAGCCAGTAACTGTACCAGTCGGTATGCCTTGGAGCCATCGCGCTTTTGCATCACTACCGCTTTAGAAATGTCACCTACTTCCATTTTGTCCATCACCAGAAACAAACTCGGATCCACCTGCCCGAGCTGATCCATCTCAAACTTGGTGCTGCCCGTAATTGGATTCACCACTTTGCCAGCATTATTTTTGGTGTCTTCATCATCCGAATACAATTGAGCCGCCAAACCAAATGTCAATGTATCATGCTGATTCATTAGTTCTGCGATGCTGTCGATGTAGTTTTTGGCCAACAACAGGTCTTCAGAGGCTACCTGCGGTTTCAAAAGAATGTGACGCACGTTAATGTCTTCTCCCCTGCGGCCAATGTACTGAATGATGTGGAACCCAAATTGGGTCTCAACGATTTTTGAAATTTCTCCTTTTTTCAAAGCAAATGCCGTGGCGGCAAATTCAGAGACAAGCGATGAACGTGGTGTATAGCCCAACTCACCATTCTTGCTAGCCGAGCCTGGGTCTTCTGAGTACAGGTAAGCCAATGTTCCAAAATCTTCACCTGCCAACACCCGGTTTCTCAGTCCATCAAGGCGGGTACGTACGCGTTCTTTTTCCTCATCCGACACCTTGGGATTGCGAACAATGTGTGCGATCTCGACTTCAGAATTGATAAAAGGTAAGCTGTCTTTCGGAATTCGATTGTAGTAAGCTTTCACCTCAGCAGGAGCCACTTTTACATCGCTGGTCACAATCGATTGCATGTTTTGGATGAGCAATTGATCTTGGATGATGTCGTGAAATTCCGATTTGATTTCATCAATGCTTTTGTTGTAGAACGCCTCCAACTTTTCTTCAGAGCCAATTTGATTGATGTAATAGCGCAGCCTTCTGTCCAACTCTCCTTGAATTTGCGCCTCGCCCACCTCGATGCTATCTTCGACCGCTTTGTCCAACAACAACTTCTGAAACAACAGACTTTCAAAAACGTCACAACGGGTGTTGTCATCCGCTTTTAGTCCCGAGGAAAGGTACTGCTCATATTGCACGTCCAACTCCGATTGCAGCACCACATTATCGCCAATCACGGCAATAATTCGGTCCAGAACCTTATCGTCTTCACCTGGTTGAGCTGAAGCCAGCGAACTGCATAAAAATACAGCACCAAAAACTGCCAGTATTCTGGTAATAGCCTGCATGCTAGTAAACTTCAATGTCCTTTTTTGCAATGGCATCATTGTATAGTCCTTTTTTAACATCATTGATCAACTTGAGCTTGCGGTTGTTAAGAATCAACTTTCGAATATTTTCCTTTTCCAGTGCTAACGGAGATATACTGTCTTTGAGGCGGTAATCTTTGACCACCAGTAGAAAAACATATTCCGTTGTGTTTAACTCAAAAAGTCGTGATTTATTGGTTCTTAAAAACTGCTCTTTATCGTATTGATTGAGCGGAATTTCTTTGAGCAATTCGTCAAAGTAAAGCCACTTATTGTCATCGTTGAAGAAATTAACCGCAAACTGATGTCCATAGTCCTGAAGTCCTAGTTGGTCTTCCTCTTTGTCGGACAACATCCACCCGCGCACTTTTTTTAAGTTGGGAGAATTGGCTTTCAGTTTCAGGTAACGCACCCTTACGATGTAATCCCTTAGCTCAAAGTTCTCTTTATTTTGTGTGTAATAGGTTTCGATTTCTTCATCTGAAACGTTGGTATCTAGCTTCTGCCGCACCAACTCCTTTTCATATGCGTAGATTATCAATGAGTTTCGGTAGTCGTTTAGTTGCCTCTCCACATTTTTTTTCTCTTCAGAAAGGTTCAACTCGGCCTTTTCCAACAACAAATTTTGTTCCACCCATTTCTGAATGTAATTCTGAGCCAGCACAGCACTGTCTGGAGTGGGTGTGTTTTCAGGAATTACTCCTGCAACCTCTGAGACATAGAGGTACCGCTCATAGACACGGGCAGCAACTTCCTCCTCTTCGGGTTGAAATGCTTCACACGATCCAAGCAACAGAAATACTGGAAGTAAAGCAGTGGCTCTATTCAAATGTTGATAGTTTTGGGCAGCAGCCTCTGTCAAAAGGTTGCTGCTCGATCACTTAACCTGAGACAAAACAGAGCGGTTCACCTGCATTTTGTATTTACCTCGGAGTTCTTTGATCCATTCTTCTTCCAGGTAAGTTTGGTAGTCTGCTGTTACCAAACCTCTCGCCTCGGACAAAGACTTTGGTTCTGGTTGCAGCCATTTTTCAACAGAAACGAAAACTACCTTGTCGCCAATTTTCATATTCTCCGTTGTACCAGCTTCCCATTTGATGCCATCAATAACGCTGTTGTCTCCTTTTAAAAAATTACCCGACTCCACCTTTAGACTCAATTCTGACTCGGTGTTCACCATCGACATAACGTCTTTATCAGAATAGCCCTTCTTGGCTCTTTTCTTAGCGATTTTTCGGGTTTGCGCAGCTATCTCCTCATTCTCACATGTGTATACTACTGCTTGTAACCGTTCAGGCCACATAAATTTCTGTTTGTTCTTTTCGTGATAAGCTTCCAGCCCGGCTGTGTCTTTCACTGCTTTTGACCACACCTTGTTGTCCATCAATTCAAACAATAAAATGCCATCGCGGTATTCGTTCACCAACGCCTTGAACTCGGGATACTTGTTTTCCAGGTTTATGTCTTCGAAAAGAATCAATGCCGTTTCAGCATAGTCAGCAAAAATGGTACGAACAGCAGATTCTGCTGTGGCATCTTTTGGTTGAGTGGGCAGTTTTAGGGTCAAATATTTTGCAAAATCTGATTGCGTGTAGGAATGTGTGTTTTTACCATATGTAACGTCCGTCAGGGTAAAAATAATTTTGTTCATCCCTGCGGCCTGATCAACGGTAAATTTTTGATCTGTTCCAGGGAAGATCATCTTTTCGAATTCTTTCACAGCCGCCATATCAGGATTGTAGCCGTATTCCTTTTTAATTTTGTTGAGCAATGAAGTACGGCTCTTGGCGCCTCTTCCGTCACGCTCGATTTTTCGCTTGATTTCTGCTTCAACTTCTTCAAATGGCTCCAAACCTTTGCGCTCTAATCGCTTGACAATGTGCCATCCAAATTGAGAAAGTATCGGCTCTGAGTAATCGCCATCATTGGGAAGAGCAAAAGCGGCATCCTCAAAAGATTGAACCATCTTTCCTGTAGAAAACCAAGGCAATTCGCCTCCTTTTTTGGCAGACCCTTTATCGTCAGAAAAATCACTGGCCAGTTTCTCAAAAGGCTCTCCTCCCTTTAACTTGGCATACAGTTCATCGACTTTCTTTTTAGCTGCAGTGCGTTCTTCTTCGGTCATCTTATCATTCGACTTCACCATAATGTGGGCTGCACGAATTTGACCTCGGGCTTTTCTTTTGTCGTGCACATACACCAGGTGGTAACCGAATTGTGAACGGATAGGCTTTGAAATTTTTCCTTTTTCCGTTTCGTAAGCAGCAGACTCAAATGGATAAACCATGCGAAATGCGCCAAAATAGCCTAAGAAACCCTTGTTGTCCTTGGCTGATGGGTCTTCAGAAACCTCTTGAGCCAATTTGCCAAAATCACTTCCTCTTTCCACTTTGCCGCGAACAGCCATTAGTTTTTTGTACGCTCGAAGTGTGTCAGCAGGAGCGGCATCTGGATCGACCTTTAGGAGAATATGACTAGCGCTGACATCCATTTTCATGCGTTCGTAAGCCTCTTTAAGCAAAGCTTCGTTCATGTTACGATCAGTCAGATAAGGCTGAGCCAATTGTTTGCGGTATCCCGCCAATTCCTTTTTGAATGCAGAAACGGTATCCATCCCTTTTTCTTCGGCTTCCTTTACTTTCAACTTAAAATTGATGTACAATTCCAGGTATTCCTCCAGCGATTTTTCGTCTATCTGCGGATTGGTATTGTTTTTCTTGTAAATCGCCTCAAACTCAGCCAACGAAGTTTCATTTCCTTCAATTGTTAACAAGGTGGGATTGGGCCCTTGGGCAAAACAATTACTTCCAGCCAGCGCAACAACAAATAACACCAAGAGGTTCTTCAACATTTTCATAGCAATCTTAATTTTCAATAAATACAGGGTCAATTAGAAAGGACACAAATCTAATCATTAACGCGACACGTTTCAAGTCTTATCTGCTTGTATAATTGGGAGCTTCCCGGGTAATCGCAATGTCATGCGGATGGCTCTCTTTCATACCGGACAAAGTGATGCGTACAAATTTGGCTTTTGCCAAATCGGCCACACTTGCCGCACCGCAGTAGCCCATTCCAGCGCGAAGTCCCCCCAGCTGCTGATAGATAACTTCTGCCAATCTGCCTTTAAAAGGCACACGGCCCGAAATACCTTCGGGCACTAACTTCTTGATATCATCTTCAACATCCTGGAAGTAGCGATCTTTTGAGCCTTTTTGCATGGCCTCGATGGATCCCATTCCACGGTAAGACTTGAACTTTCGTCCTTCATAAATAATTGTTTCGCCTGGGGATTCCTCCACTCCAGCAAACAAGGAACCTGCCATAATACTTGAGGCGCCTGCGGCCAAAGCCTTAACAATGTCTCCGGTAAATCGAATTCCTCCATCAGCAACAACAGGCACTCCTGTTCCTTCCAATGCTTTAGCAACTTCCAAAACAGCTGATAGTTGAGGTACCCCCACTCCGGCAATAATACGGGTGGTGCAAATAGAGCCAGGGCCAATTCCAACTTTAATACCGTCAGCTCCTGCCTCGACTAACATCAATGCCGCATCTGCAGTAGCAACGTTGCCAATTACCATATCCTGATTAGGATATTTCTGTTTTAACCTTTTCAAGGTATCAATCACGCCTTTGGAATGTCCATGGGCAGTATCCACCACCAATGCGTCTACACCAGCCTCAATAAGTGCGGTAGCGCGCTCCATGGTGTCAGCTGTAACGCCAACTGCAGCAGCCACACGAAGACGGCCAAACTCATCTTTACAAGCGTTTGGCTTGATGCGGGTTTTAATGATGTCTTTGAACGTGATGAGGCCAACTATCTTATTGGATGCATCTACTACCGGTAACTTTTCAATCTTATGCTTTTGGAGCATTTCCTCAGCTTTCACCAAGTCTGTTCCATCAGTAGTTGTTACAATTTTGTCGGTTGTCATAACCTCTGAAATGGGTCGCGACATAATCTTTTCGAAACGCAAATCCCGGTTGGTCACAATGCCTACCAAGTCTCTGTCGGCATTGACCACAGGAATTCCTCCGATGGAATGCTCTTTCATGAGTTGCAAAGCATCGCCCACCGTAGTATCGTTCAACAAAGTGACCGGGTCCTGAATCATGCCACTTTCTGACCGCTTCACTTTTCTAACCTCCGCAGCTTGTTGCGCGATGGTCATGTTTTTGTGCAGCACACCAATACCACCTTCCTGAGCAATGGCAATGGCCATGGCGGACTCAGTGACAGTATCCATCGCTGAGGTGATGATTGGCGCCCTCAGTCGGATCTTTTTGGTGAAATTGGTGGATATGTCCACGTCTCGCGGAAGCACCTCGGAATAGGCGGGAACGAGTAGTACATCATCGTAAGTGAGACCTTCTCCTGTAAATTTGTCCTGATCCAACGGCATATTGTGGCGATTAATGTGAGCGAAAAATAAAATTGGGCAAATTTACGAAATTCGCGGGGATTTCAGGCTGGTTTTAACCACAAGAATATATCGTAAAAAGGGACTAGGGAACCAGGCTCACAATTCCAACCTTTTCGATGGTTTCGTCCCAGGAATTTTTGAGGAACAGGTGGTAAATATAAACTCCCGTAGAATGCCCGGCTCCATTCCAGCCCAAATCTACATCCCGGGTTTCATAAATCACCTGTCCCAGTCTGTTTCGGATCACCAATTGGTAGTCTTTGGGGTTGATATAATTCACCACCGGCAGGAACACATCATTTAAACCATCCGCATTGGGAGTAAAGGTATTAGGAATAAAAACTTTAGGTGGTTGCCGTACACACACCAGATTTGACTGGCTTATTTCTAAAAAATTCAAGGTGTTTCCAGTAGCTTCCTGGGCCTCGATGTAGTAGCAAACATTTCCGTCCACCACCCGCAGGTCTTCAATGTTCTCAGAAAATTTAAGTCCTTCAACCACCCCAACTGGCAGTTGGTCAAAATCACCATTTGTCACCCGGTAAACCCGGTATTCCTGTACTCCATTCCCCACCGTATCCCAACCGATGTAGGGCGTCCAGGTTATTTGTGTTTCATAAGTATGATCATCGGTAATTCCCTGTGCATGCACATTGGACGCTACATTTGAAATACCTGCCGGATCGCCACAAATATCAACGACACCAATTTTGTAGTAGTACGCATGCTGGTCTGGTTTTGCCGTATTATCCACCAAGGTGATAATTGGTTCGTCTGTCTCAAAACTGCGGGCCACTATGTGAAATTTCCCCTCGGGCCGCACTGATCTCCACAACACATATTGTTCCACCTCCGCTGCCGTATCTACATAACAATGCGCTTCTACTTGATTCGAAGGGTTTACTGTCACCTTGGTCAGGTAGTGAAAAAGTGGTTTTACAGGAGGAACCAACACGGCTTCCTGAATGTTGGAATTCGCAATTTTAGTACTCCCAGAATCAGTGGCTCCGACAAAATACTTGTAGGTGTTCCCAATCGTTAGGTCTGTGTGTATAAAGGAAGTATCGGTGGTATCTACCGTTTGCAAGAGATCGAGCGGGCCGCCATTCTCGCTGACATAGATGTTGTATCCCGAAGGCAACCGCACCCCTGAACGCAAGGTATCCTCCCAAACTCCCAACCAGCGAAGTGTTACTTCCCTGGCGCAAACGTCAATCTCGGGTTCCTCCAGAAAAATGGTTTGAAAGAAGTTCGCTGGTGATGTCGTGGTATTAAACGTCTCCCCAGGAATGGTGCAGCGATCAAAAGTAACAATACCGTAAGTAATGGGAGCAGCAGGAGATTTCGTCACGGTGTCGCGGTAGGTGAGTGAGCTCGGGTCCCAAATAGCGGAGGCCGTATCCAACCAGATTGTATCTAAATCAATGGGTACTCCATTAAAATAGCGAAAGATAATGTAGCCCGCGACATCTTCTGCAGCTTGTGCATTCCAGCTCAGAATAATTCCAGCATCCAATGTATCATAGGAAGCGCAATTCATAACGACAGGATCGGGACCAATTTCATCAAGGATAAATTTCCCCACGATGTTGCTGCGCGAAATGCATCCGGAAGAATCCTCGATCTCGACCATGTAAAACACGGTATCTTCGCACACATAAACCGTGTCCAATATCCGTTCATTGCCGTACCCGGCAGGGCCCACAAACTCCCATGCTCCTGATTGTTCCACTTTTCGAAAAACTCTGTAAATGCCCGTAGATGTTGGAATGTCGGTCGGAACGCGCATGGGATTCCAGGTAATTTCCAGCTCTTGACCACCCACCAACGGCAAAGGCGTGGCAATAATTGGATCGATGTTGATGCTTCGAAGTGTGTCGAGTGAAGAGGTTGAATCAATAACCGAGGAACCGGCATTTTTGAAAAACATCCTAATTTGGTAGTACTTTACTCCGATTAACGAACCGGTTATGACCGTGTTATCCTGTGTGGGATCATTGACGATTTTAATTTCACCAAAAGGTCCACCAATGGAGTTGGAAGAAAATATGCCGTATCGGAGAAAAGTATCCCCTGTATCAACGGGCAAGTTCCAAAATATCGTGAGATCATTGTTTTCGTCAAATGCCATGCAGCGAATCGTAGCAGTGTCCGCAGCTAAGGATTGACCCACCCACAAGATGATTAACCAGATGATATGTTTGGGATGCAACAAGCGCAAAAATTTGGTGCAAAAATAACGATTCTTCAGCGGTTAAATCCGATCGAAAATTGAATTGATCCTTGAATTGTCAACACCGCATAGTGAATTTCGCTACTGACCGAAGGCTGCTCCAGCAACAACTTCTGTCAGTGATTCCTCTCGCCAATAAGTGTTGGCCAAGTCTTGCAAAGTGGATGGGTTGATGGTATTAATAGTTTTGACATAGTCCTCATAGAAACTGTAAGGCAGATCTTGTAACAGTAATCCTTTCAGCTTATCTGCCAAAGCAAATGGTCCGTCAAGTCCACGCAAAAACTCTCCTGTCATGTAATTTTTCACCAACTCTAATTCATCATTTGTAACCGGCTCGTTCCTTAAACGTGCCAATTCCAGATATATTTCGTTTAGTGCTGGCTCGGTAACCTCTTTGCCTACTTCAGAAGCAATGAAGAAATGACCACCGTGCCGGAAAGAGCCTATTCCTGCGCCAATGCCGTAGGTATATCCTTTATCTTCCCTTATGTTGGTCATCAAGCGGGAGCCAAAATACCCTCCCAAAATGGTGGTCAACACTTTCATACCATGATAATCGACATGCGTTTTATCAAACAACGGTCTTCCTAACCGCAATGCACTTTGAACAGCACCATCAATGAGCACATGTTGCTTACCCTGCTGATTGCTGACTACCACATTTTTAGTTGGTGCCAAATCGGATTGTGCCCAGTCATTGCCACCAAAATGGCGCTCGATAAGCTTCAGGGTACCTGCATCTGTTTTGCCAGACACAACAATGGTACAGCGATCGGGGCGATAATGGTCTGCATAGTGTCTTTTTACAGCATCTAACCCTACCCTGTCAAATGCACTTTCATCCAATTGCAATCCATAAGGATGATCGGCACCGTACATGGCTCTGTTAAAGCTCCCTCTAGCCTTGGTACTCACCTTTTCTTCTTCTACCAGGAACTGCTGTCTGGAGTTGGTGCAATAGGCATCAAACTCACGTTCCGGCATGGTGGATGACTTGATAACCTCTTCCAGAATGGGTAGTGTACTTTCCAGGTGCTTGCTCAACGTGTACAGGGTGACAGAAGCAACATCCTTCCCAGAGTCCATTTGCAGAAATGCTCCATAGTAATCGAGCTTTTCGGCTACTTCAGAACCAGTCATGGAGCTCGTCCCTTCCCGCAGCATAGAGTTGGTCGCAGTGGCAATCAATGGATAAGGCTGATACCAGGAACCTGCATCAAAAATCCATTCGATGCGTAAAACATCCTGTGTGCCCGCATTCAGGTCATAGAGTGTCAGTCCATTGCCTAAAACAGATTTTGTTGCCTCTTGTACACCGACCTGAGCAATGATACCTAATTCCGGGGCTGTTGTTCTTGAAAACTCTTCCATCGCATCCTTACTTTTCGTGTTCATCTTTCCAACCGCTATCGGGCTCTGTAATACATCGTAGAACAATTTTCAGGTCGCAGAATTTCAGCGGCCAGTTCTTGCACCCCTTCGGATGTTACTTGCAAGTATTTTGAAACTTCCTGATTAATTTCTTGTGCATCTCCCAGCAATTCAAAATAAGCCAGATTCATCGCTTTGTTGAGTATCCCCATTTCTGAAAACACCATCGAGGATTCAGCTTTGTTGCGCACCTTGGCCAATTCCATTTCCGGCACTGGTTCTGACACGACCTTTTGCAATTCCTTTTGAATCGCAGCATCTGCGTCTTCTAAAGTAACTCCAGGCAACAATTTTCCCGAGACTACAAATAGGCCATTGTCCAGGCTCCCCATCACGAAGGCACTGATGTCACTGAATAATTGCTGCTCCCAGACCAATTCTTTGTACAACCGGGACGATTTTCCACGAGACAAGATATCAGAAAGCAAATCTGCTGTATGGTACCGCACGTCTCTTCTGTCGCACATGTGGTAGGCTTTGTAAATGGCACTTTGTGGCACATCCCTGGTAACATCCAAATGGCGTGCTTCCGTTTGCGGGGGCTCTTTTTTTAGTTCTCTCGTCTCAACGGTTCCTGCCGGGATTGGTCCAAACCATTTTTCAGTCCACTCTTTCGCCAAGTCCAGCTTCAAATTTCCCGACAGCACCATCACAGCATTGTTGGGACGGTAGAACCGGTAAAAGAACTTCTTCACATCTTCCAGAGTAGCTTCTTCGATGTGACTAATTTCTTTGCCAATGGTAGGCCACTGGTAGGAATGAACCTTGTAGGCTAGCGGCCTTAACAACAACCACACATCCCCATAAGGCTGATTGAGGTAGCGTTGCTTAAATTCTTCGATGACCACATTGCGTTGCACTTCCAGCGATTTTTTTGAAAATGCCAATTCCAGCATGCGATCAGACTCCAGCCAAAACCCTGTTTCCAGGTTTGGGGTTGGAATTGTCAAATAGTAATTGGTAATGTCGTTGCTGGTGAAAGCATTGTTTTCACCGCCCGCCCGCTGCAACGGACTGTCATAATTTGGAATGTTTTTGGAACCTCCAAACATCAAATGTTCAAACAAATGAGCAAACCCTGTTTGTTGGGCATCTTCATCGCGTGCTCCAACATCATATAGCAGGTTCATGGCCACCATGGATGTAGAATGATCTTCGTGAACAATAACTTTCAAACCATTTTCCAACGTAAAACGCTCAAATTCAATCATCTCTATCCTTCTAATTTGAATGCATCTCCCGCTAATTCCTGGCGGGCCTGTTCATACTCTACCACTAACTCACTGACAATTTGAGCTGCTGATTTTACTGTATCTATTTGTGACGAAATCTGTCCAATTTCCAATTCTCCTTCTATCAAATCTCCTTCGAACATCCCTCGTTTCGCCCGAGCACGCCCCAGTAATTGTTGTAAATCTTCTTTTGTCGCACAACTTTCCTGAGCAGCTTTCACCTGTTCAAAGAAAGGATTGCGAATCAACCGAACCGGGGTTAATTCTTTTAAGGTTAAAACTGTATCGCCTTCCCCAGCCTCAACAATCGATTGCTTGAAATTGTTGTGAGCAGACGATTCTGTGGATGCCGCGAACCGGCTACCAATCTGAACGCCTTCCGCTCCCAAAGACATAGCGGCCAGCATCCCACGACCTGTTCCAATTCCGCCAGCGGCAATTAATGGTACATCAACTGCCTTTCTAACCATGGGAATTAAACACATGGTAGTCGTTTCATCTCTCCCATTGTGTCCACCTGCTTCAAAACCTTCTGCAACAATAGCATCAACACCAGCGTCCACCGCTTTTTGGGCAAACTTAGTGCTAGATACAACATGAACAACCGTAATTCCATGATCCTGCAATTTGCGGGTCCATAGTTTTGGATTGCCAGCTGAAGTAAAAATGATTTTGACACCTTCTTCTATCAGGATATCCATAATCACTTCAATGTCTGGATACATCAATACCACGTTGACACCAAATGGGCGGTTGGTCGCTTTTTGACACTTTTTAACGTGAACACGCAATGTTTCAGGATACATGGAAGCTGATCCGATAATTCCCAATCCACCGGCATTTGAAACAGCCGCAGCCAATTCCCAGGGAGCACACCAAATCATCCCAGCTTGGATAATCGGAAATTTAATTCCCAAAAGTTTTGTGATCCTATTCATGCGATTTTCCTTGGTTTGACAGCGTCTGGATGCAGTCGGACGAAATTAACCAATTATTAATTTATTGCGTGAGATGATAAATAAAATCCCATTTCCTTATTTTTTATACTTTTGCAGATACACCTGCTTATAAATAGCATGTCTAGCACAATGAGATTTATCTACATTTTTTTAGTCCTCGTCTTACCATTAAGTGGTTCTGCCCAATACTTTTGGGATATTGGTTTTCGCGCTGGTGGCGCCAACTACCTGGGGGAAATTGGTGGAACAGATCAAGCCAAACGGGAATGGATCTATGACATCAAGTTAAGCCAGACCCGCTGGAATTCTGGATTATTTGCACGTTATCGACTCTCACCGAATGTAGCGATTACAACAGGGATAAATTATATGCGTGTTCAGGGAGCAGATAGCTTGACTGACTATCCTGTCCGATTTGGCCGCAACCTGAGCTTTAGAAATGATATAGTCGAAACTTATACACGAGCTGAGTATTCCTTCTTCGGTGTAAGTGACGTTGGTCGCACTGGTCGCTATCGTTTGGACTTTAAGTCTTATGTATTTATTGGAGCGGCTTTGTTCTATAACAATCCAAAAGGATTTTATGAAGGTAAATGGCATGCCCTTCAACCATTGAATACGGAACAACTGGATACAAAATATAGTCGCTGGCAACCATCCATTCCATTGGGTATTGGTTTCTACTACACTTTCAAAAGGCAACATCGTTTTGGCTGGGAATTTAGCTGGAGGATAACATTTACCGATTACATTGACGATGCCAGTACAGTTTTTGCAGATCCTGACGAGTTTGATTCTGAATTAGCGGCAAATCTTGCCAATCGCAGTGGAGAACAGATTGATGATCCGAGACACCCTGGTATTGACAAGTATGCTCCAGGCGCTATTCGCGGAAACCCTGACAGCAAAGACAGCTATTTGACCACCTCATTTACTTACAGCTATGTGCTGCGGGGAAGTGGACGCTCATTTGGCAAGAAAAAATACAACTACCTCTACGGTAAACGTAGAAAAGGAGGAAGAACAAGGGCTAAATTCTAGTCATCCAAAAGCCTCCCCGATTTCTCGGGGGGGCTTTTTTTTATATTCTTTTGTTACATTTGATAGAGGTGCCAGGTTACAATTTGTTGTACCAACTTCTATTCCAATGAAAAAATTCTTTTTATCTCCTGTCCTGTTTTTTGCTATAACAGGTCTTTTCTTATTATCAGCAAATCTTCCTACTGACTCAACAAACGCCTCCTCTACCGTTAAAATGGCAGAGGGTGAGCTTGATATGGCTGCGGCCAAATCGGCCTTTGTAAAGCTTTACAATGCTTCCAGAACCAGTTTTAAGGATTTCAAAAAAGGCGACAAACAGACCCTCGAAGGAACAGAACTGATGTATTTCGACTCTTCTCTGGAATTTCCAGGTGCAGTCAAGTCCATCATCACCTTAGATGGAGAAGATTCTCATTATTTTGAGGCGACCTTTTTTCCCGGTTCTGAGGATAAGGCTCATAGCATGGCAACCGATTTAGCAGAAGCTCTATTTGCCAGTGTCCCTCAAAAAGGATTTGCCTTGCGAGATGGCACAGATGTGCGGTTTCACAATTACAAAAAGAAATCCATTGAATTTGATTCGGACAACATCTCTATGATGGGGCGCTACCCTTCCGCTTCTATTGGCGTGATTAAGGATGGCGACCACTTCATTGTGGAGTTGCGGATATTGGAACCCTTCTGGAAGTAGCAGCTAGAATTGCTTCAACTTTGACAACGGCTTCATGATAGCCGTTAACATTCCTGCTTTCAACCCATTAATTTTCCAGGCTCTGCGGTCTTCAAGGTTAGCTTGAATGCGGTTTTTGATGGACACGTTGCTTTTTCCTCCTACCCGCATTTTGAGCAACACTTCCGGGATATAGTGCACTTTTATTTGATGTTTGTGGATGAACCGTAACATGAGTTCGTAGTCTGCGGAAATGGAAAAATTCAGGTTGTACATGCCCAATTCATGGTAGAGCGATCGCCTCACATAAAATGTGGGATGCGGAGGCATCCAGCCCTGAAAAAACATGCCGTGTTCGTACGTTCCAGATTTCCAGTTTCTAATGACCTTGTCTGGCTGCTCTTTGGCCACATACACCAAGTCAGAATAAACTGCATCAGCTTGCGATGCCTTTAGACCAGCAGCGATTTTTGAAATAACGTGACTGTCCGCAAAAAAGTCATCGGAATGTAATAAGCCCACAAAATCGCCTGTTGCCGCCTCAATGCCTTTATTGATAGCATCGTAAATTCCCTTGTCTTTTTCAGAAATCACTTTGCTTACACCTGATCCAAAAGATTCAATGACCTCCAGAGTATTGTCGGTAGACTTGCCATCAATGATGATGTACTCGATGTTATCGTAATCCTGGTCAAGCACGGACTGGATAGCCGTACCTATGGTTGCGGCACTGTTGAAACAAACGGTAATTATGGAAATTTTCATGATGATACCTTCCAGCAAGTTAACATTAGTCGGTGATAGTGCGATCTTTTACTTTAACAGCAGGGTTGCCCCGATAAATGGAGTATGGCTCTAAATCACTACTTGCAACAGACCCTACTGACAAAATGGAATGCGAATGACAGGTAACTCCTCCCGTCACGGTGGATTGAGCACCTATCCAAACTCCTGCTTCGAGGTGAATTTCACCTACCATCAGGTCAAATGCAGCTTTCCTGTAATTGTGATTACCCGATAAAAGCAAGGCTCCCTGCGAGATACAAGCGTTGGCACCAATGGTCACTTTCCCGAGACTATCAATCCACACTTTTTCGCCAATCCACGCATTGTCTCCAATTTGCAGGTTCCAGGGATATTTTATGTTGACCGAAGGCTTGATGACGACTCCGTTGCCAACGGTGGCTCCAAACATGCGCAAGAGCGTAACTTTGAGCCCGGAAAATGGAACAAGCGGATTGATAAAAAAACACGCATTGGCAAAGTACCAAAGTAGTCGCTTCACCCCTCCTGCCCCCGGCTTATACCAGGAATTATCGAATTTGGACAGATCTGTTTTTACCGCGCTCATCCCACCAAATTTAGCTATTTACAAACAACTGCCTGCTTTGTTGCACTGCCTCCTTGTTCTGCACAAAATTCCATGCATACTGGTGGGCCTTTTCGGAAAGAGTAGAATAGCTCTCTTGCGACATTTCAGCGCATTCATTTAACACCTCTGTAAACCGGTCCTTTTGCGCCAAACGAATGTCCCAGCCTATCTGCAACTTTTGCAAATCTAACCATGGGGTTTTATCACTAATAATCACCGGACAACCTGCTACCAAAGACTCCAAAATTATGTGCCCAAAGTTTTCTCCCCTGGTCGGCATGTACATGAAATGATAACCTGAAAGCGTCTTTTGAAGTTCATCCGGGTGAACACTGGACTTATATTGCACAGTTATATTCCGGGGCATTGATTGAATGACCTCCTGGCATTCATCCCAATAAGCCTCATCGTAGATAGGCCCGTAAATGTCAAATTCTATTTTACCTGTGGCCTTTGAGAGTTGTTCAAGGGCGTACTTCAGGTTTTTCTCAGGGGCAATGCGTGCCACGTTTACCAGTTTAACTGAACCTGTGCTTTTTGTTCGATGGCCCCCTTGAACGTCTTTGTACTTTTTGGGAAGGTTCGGAGCAACCAGGGTAATGGCATTTGAGCCGACTTCTTCCTGCACCTCTTTTGCTTCTTTCCTATTTGTAACATGAAATGTGATCCCTTTGTACAAGCCCATCATTTTAGCCCCCCACAAAAAAAGCCGTTTTTTGGTCCGTTTCACTTGTATCGCGCTTGGAGCCAACATTCCCCTTGTGGCCACAACTACTTTTTTACGATCCTGTCCTTTAAAAATCAGCAAGGGAAAAATGGAAAATCGAAGCGAGTAAATTCCATTGACGTATACCCGATCAAAAGGAACCTGAGCGGCAATACTTTTTAAACCTTTCAGCGAGGTGTTTGCCGGAGAAGCGTAATAAACCTGCATGCCATCTAAATTATTCCATGCATCAACCTTCACATTCCCGTAGGGCGATTCCTCGCAATAGTCCCGATCTCTGGTGATCACATAAAAGTCGTAATACTCGGAGAGGTGTTGCATCAAATTGGCACATGACCGAACCGGCCCGCCCGATTTGTAGCCCGGCAAGAACCAATCAATAAAGACCAATATTTTTGGTTTCTCAGACAATGCCATGACGTTGTAACCAGTCTTCCAACACGACTAATGGCCACACACGGGACCAACTAACGGAGGGATCATTGTTTAGAAAATCCTGGAACAATTTGCGGGTTGCGTCACTTTCAAAATAGGAGCGCTCTGCCAGGCTGTTGATGCGTTCCTCGCAAAAATCTTTTAAATCTTGTTTCATCCATTGTGCCCAGGGGAACGTGAAACCCATTTTAGGTCGGTTGATGACAGCATCAGGAACTAAACCTGCCAAGGCATCGGTCATCAATCGCTTAGGCGAATGAGGAAATTTATGTTGATCAGGTACCCGAAGGACATATTCAATTAATGCGTGATCCAAAAATGGAACGCGCACCTCTAATGCATGGGCCATGCTCATTTGATCACTGTCTCGGAGCAACACACTCTGCATGTAAGAACTCATTTCAGCTACCGATACCTGACTCAGAATAGGCGCTTCCTTTTCCAATGAAGCGCAAAGGGCCCCTACTACATTGTTGGCCAGTTTCTTTTCTGTCAGCAGCGATTGTATCATCTGATCAGAAAACAATTGCCGTGAGATGGGATAGGCGTGCGCAAAGTCAACGGTTGGCATCGCCAGTAATTCAGCAATTTTATTCGAAAAAATGCCTGGGCGCGCTGCCTTTAAAACACTTCCACCCAACGCTCTCAGCGATCGGGGAATGGCATTGATCCACTGCTGTTGTTGAATTTTTGCCATGCGTTTAAACACATCGTATCCCGCAAACAATTCATCTCCGCCCAGTCCGGAAAGCGCCATTGTAACGCCCGCTTCCCGGGTAACTTTAGAAACTACAAACGTATTGGGACCATCCCCCGAAGGGTGATCCATGGCGGCCAACGCGTTGGGTAATTCCTCTTTAAAGCTGTTGACGCTCAGCAAGATTGGTGTGTGGTCTGTCTTGTATTTTTTTGCTATTAACTCGGAGAATGGACCTTCATTGAACTGCTCTTCCTCAAAAACGACTGAAAATGTTTTCACCTGCTGGCTGGCGACCTGGCTCATAATGGCCACAATAGCACTTGAATCAATTCCTCCAGAGAGAAATGCACCGAAGGGTACATCTGCGACCAATCGCTTCTCTACGGCCTCAAAAAGCAGTTGACGAACCTCTTTGCAAACGGAGGCATAATCACCGACAACAGGCCCTTGTTTTGACGGTACTTCAAATTCCCAGTACTTTTCAATTTTTATGGCACCTCCATCAATTTCCATTACATGTCCGGGCAGCAAAGTGTGGACATTTTCGATGATGGTGTCGGGAGCGTGCACGGTTTGATAGCGCAGGTAATCTGCCAATGCCGCCTGGTTGAGTTTTTTGGGAACCAAATCACTTGATAACAAGGCGCGCATTTCGGAGGAAAACACCACCATCTGTTCCGACTCATGGTAATAGTAATAAAGAGGTTTAATGCCAATGCGATCGCGTGCTATCACTAACTTTTTTTCCTGCTTATCCCAAATAGCAAAGGCAAACATGCCGTTGATTTTGGTCAGGCAATCTTTTCCCCACTTGGCAAAAGCAGCCAGGAGCACTTCTGTATCCGTTCCAGATTGAAATGGATAATCGGTCAATTGAGCCTTCACTTCCAGGTAGTTGTAGAATTCACCGTTGTAAGTGAGCACATACCGACCGTCCGAACTGGTCATGGGTTGTTTGCCCGAGTCGCTGAGATCGATGATGGATAACCTGCGGTGGCCCAGGTTAATACTGCCATCAGAATAAACACCGCCAGCATCGGGTCCACGGTGACTCAAGGTGGTATTCATCTTTTCCACCCTGGAAGCAGCGCCAGGATCGGCCTGTAGTTTCCATATGCCGTTAATGCCACACATTTAGTTTGAATCCAATAATTTCATGACGGTTTCTGACCAGCTTTTGGGTGTGATTGTGCCAGCTAGTTTGTTGCTGTATTCTGCTTTTTCTATCAATTCTTCATCGGAGCAGTTCACCATCTCCATCATGGCTTGCTTCAACTCTTGCACGCTACCTGACTCGTAGATTCTTCCGTTGTTTCCATCTTCGACAAAAGCTTCATTTGCTCCAACATGGTGGCTGGAGATGATTGGGAATCCGGCCGCGGCCATTTCGTGTACGACCACTCCCCACGGCTCAAAGTGGCTGGGTAAGATAAATACTCCTGTCTGCGCGAGGTATTCTTCCATGTCGTTGGGCTGCACAAAACCGCAATGTTTGATTTTGGGATGCTGGATGGCAGAATCGTGTAGTTCTCCCGTTCCAATACACCACAGTTCCCAATCATTGGGTTGTTCTTCCTGCAACTGGATAAAAGCTTCCCACATATCCCTGATACCTTTATGGGCTATGTACCGACCAACATACAGGAAACGTTTGGGAAAATGAGTTCTTTTGGCAGCAATCGTCTTGTTGTAGACAGACTCAAACAATGGATAATCGGCACTGTAAACTCCAGTAAAAATACGTTCCTTATCAAACCCCAATTTAACGGCATATTGATGCTGCTTTTCTCCAGGAACCCAGCTATAACGAAAATTGTTGGTGAGGAAAAAAGGCGCCACCAATGTCGCGACAACTTGTTTCAGCGTATTTTGCCATTGATTGTCAAAAGCCACAATGGCTGGAATCGATTTGCGAAAATGTTTGACAGTGGCCATGTAACCTTTGTCGCTCCAACCACTGCAAAAAATAAGGTTGGGCTGAATCTTACCCACCAGTTTAATCAAATCCTTGGTTTCATGTTCATTGCGCTCATACAAAGAAATCGACTCATCAATGGAAAACTGAAACGGGGCTTCTTTGTTGACAGCATACCGCACCACACTAATTTCCAATTCTGGGGACAATCGTGCCAATTCATTGATGCAGGCCACTACATAGCCAGCCAATTCCATGTATAAAAAAACTACTTTAAGGGACTCTTTTTTCTCCAAGGCAAACGCGAATAATCATTCCATTTGATGGGGCAAAGTTAGTATATCTTCTTTGCCCAATAGGCTACTTTTCATTGGCAGTTGATGGTCTTAACAACTGTGTTGTTGGTTCTACCACCTCTTCTTTAACATCCTCCGTTTCTTCTTCTTCCTTTTCCTTGTGTTCAATGGTTAAAATGGTGATGATAACAAACAGAATAATGGTCACAGGATTTAGCGAACCGACTAGCCAGGACTCAATATTCACCATAAAAAGAACAGAAAACAGGATGGGAAAGGTCAACCTGGACTTTTTCGCGGCCGAAAGAAAAAGACCGGTCAGGCCATATAAATAGGATAACAGTCCGAGTAGGCCTGTCTCCAGCCAAAAGGTTAAATACGAATTGTGAGCATTGCCCTGATGCCCTAATTGAGAGAGCACATTGTAGTTCAGCCGATAGATGTATTCGGTATGGGCAAAACCCTTTCCAAAAACAAGGTTTTTTTGAATTTCGTGCCATGCAAAATTCCAGGCCACCAAGCGGCCGGAGCCAGAGTCAAGTGTATCCAGCCGGAAGTATTCTTCCAACCCTAATCCCGTGATAATGACAGTTAGATTGCCTGCTAACACCTCATAACCAGTGGCCAGTACCAGGAAAGCAATAAAACCAATGGCAGGATGGTAGCGGTAAAAGAATTGAAAAAAGAAAAAGAAGCCCAAGGCAAACAAGGAGCCGCGCGAACCAGATAACAATATAGATGCCACCACCAAAATGGTGATAAAGATGCGTTCCCTTTTTTCAAAGAGTCCGGGATAATGTGTATTGACCAGGTAATAGAGAATTCCAATCAGCACACAGTAAATTCCCAAGCCATTGGGGTTTCCAAAAACCCCGGTATACCGGCCAGCCAAAGTCACGTTTTCAGGCGTAATGACCCGCATTAAAAATCCGGCAGTCAACATAATCATGGCAAACATGACCACATCCTTAAATACCTTTTCCCCTTCTTCCCGATACAATAGCATGAGGTAATTGGGAACAACCATGAGTAAAAACAGGTAAGAAGTCGTTTTTTGAAAACCGATAAACAGAACATCACTGAAAAACAGCGCAAAATAGGCCATGACAAAAAATGGAATAAACCGTCTGTAAAGTCCATTAAATGGCACAAATTGCTTGCGATCCAGCAATAGAAACAGTGTTAACATTACGATGTAGATGTTCTTCGCCTGCTTGGCAAAGGCCAATGCAAAATCCCGGCTATCGGAAAGTATGAGGATGAACATAAAGCCCAGCAACAACTCTTTGTACATCCCCCTCTTTTTAAGCAGCAACAATGTTACTGGTAACACAAGGTAGATGACAGGTCCGCCATATACTCCAACTACCAACCAAATGAGTAGCAGAACATAAAACTGTAAATTCTCTTTGAAATGTTGCTTCAACGCTGTGACATCTGATTACATCCCAGTAAAATCAAGGTTTTCTACGATTTCTCGACCTTTTATTTTCACCCGAATTAACAGGTAAAACTACAAAAAGAATCACGCAGTACTTTTTTACAATTTTACTTTTCCTTTACTTACCTATATTTGCAGGGCTTAATTGTCACCAACTAAATTCAAAAGCAATTAGATGAAAAAAATTCTTATCACCGGAGGAGCTGGTTTTATTGGAAGTCACCTTGTAAAACGGCTTGTAAATGAAGGAAATGAGGTAAAGGTTATTGATAACCTACTTCGTGGCAATAAAATTGATAAGGACATTCTCAATTCTATCGAGTTAGTTTACGGAGACGTAAAAGATGCTGACTTGGTTGACAAACACACCAGAGGATGTGATCAGATATACCATCTTGCTGCCGTTTTAGGGGTAGATATTGTTGCTGACAATCCTGTTGAGACAATGGATACTGAGGTGATCGGGATGAAAAATATTTCCCATGCAGCCATGAAAAACGGGGTTGAAAAAATCATTTACGCTTCTACAAGTGGAGTTTATGGCCATTCAGCTATTGAGAAATCAGTTACTGAAACCATTCAAATCGACCCACGCACCAGCTACGCTATTGCTAAACGATACAACGAAATTTATTTGGCTGCTCTCCACGATGAGAAAGGTTTGCAATCGATTTCGTTGCGCTTCTTCAACGTTTATGGAGCTAATCAGGATACGCGGATGGTTATTCCCCGATTCTTTTATCAAGCTTCTCAGGGTAAGCCTATTACCGTTTATGGTGACGGCAAGCAAACCCGTGACTTTACCTACATTGATGACACCATCACTGCTTGTACAAAACTGGCCAATGAAGTGAGCGGATGTGAGATTTTCAACGTAGCCAACGAAGAGGAAATCACCATTGCTGATTTGGCTCATGAAATCAAGAACGTGACCAACTCCAGTTCTGAAATCCAATTTTTGGAAGCGCCTAAGAAACGTTACGATTTTGAAGTGGAGAGAAGAATTGGTAGCTCCAGCAAGTTGTTTAAGGCGATTAACTTCAAGCCTTCCACCACTTTAGAGGATGGCCTCCAATATCTACTTGAACAAAAACTGGAAAACCTGGTTTAGCGTTACCGCTCCTCGTAGAAATCTATTATTGCCGCAATGATCTGCTGCCGCTGAAGTGGCTCCAGTTCAAAGAATAGCGGCAACCTTACCAGGTGTTCAGCAAAATAGTCTGAACCTGGAAGTTCCCTTCCATCGTGCTTTTCGTGGTAGAAGCTGCTTTTGTGCAGGCTGAGGTAATGAAAAACTGCCTTAATGTCAAGGCCTTTCAGGTGATTGATAAATGCTGCTCTTTCTTCGGGTGTCCGACACACCACATAGTACATGTGAGCATTGTTGGAAGCATAGTCAGGTAAATCCGGCAATTTTAATTTACCCTGACTGGCTAAAATTTGCAGCCCGCGGTGGTAATCTTCCCAAATGGTCCTTCTGCGTTGCTGAATTTCTTCCAGATGCTCCAATTGGGCGAACAAAAATGCCGCAATAAGCTCCGATGGAAGAAACGAAGATCCTTTATCTACCCAGCCGTATTTGTCTACCTCTCCTCTAAAGAAAGCCGACCGGTTGGTTCCTTTTTCCCAAATGATCTCGGCCCTATCTGACAGGCTCTTATCGTTGATGACCAGCATGCCGCCTTCACCGGAGATGATGTTTTTAGTTTCGTGAAAAGAAAAAGCTGCCAGGTGCCCAATGCCTCCTAAGGGTTTGCCTTTGTAAAACCCATCAATGGCCTGGGCCGCATCTTCGATGACCCACAGGCCATGGCGCTCTGCAATTTCCATGATGCGGTCCATATCGCAGGCAACTCCAGCATAGTGCACCACTACAATCGCCTTGGTGCGTTCTGTAATGAGCGCTTCTAATTGCTCCGCATCCAAGTTGGGGTGCTCTGCCTGCGAATCGGCAAAAACAATGCGGGCGCCTCGCAGCACAAATGCATTGGCCGTTGACACAAACGTGTAAGAAGGAAGAATGACTTCATCTCCCGGTTGAATGTCCGTGAGAATGGAGCACATTTCCAAAGCATCAGTACAAGAAGTGGTCAGCAGGCATTTGTGGAATCCAAAACGCTCTTCAAAAAAGGCATGACATTTCTTGGTATATGGACCATTGCCCGAAAGCATGCCACGTTCAACAGCATCACTGATGTATTGCAATTCCTTTCCAGAAAGGTAGGGTTTGTTAAATCTAATCACTCGGGAATGTATGGTTGTTGCGGTTGGATTATTCTTGCCAAGGACTCAGGTCAATGCCAAGTCTCTTTTCCAATCGAAAATTAAAAGGAATATAATACTCCTGCAAGGATTCAATAATTTTACTATCAACAACTTCACGTGCATCGCCCGAGTTAATTCGGTCAGATACAACAGCAGATTCGTGTTGGTCATCAACCCCTAAAAAACGATAGAGGTCCTGTATCTCTGCCTGATGCCCCACCATTTTTTCGAACAAAAGTACTTTCATCCGGTCCGCTCCAAATTGGTTGTAAAATGGCTCGAGGTAATTGTCATATGCACCCCGTTCGAGGTAACTAAACGCTGAGACAGAAGTGTTGATGGTTGATTCGGGTGCGGGCTTTTTCTCCAGAAAAACCTCTTCAATGGTTCTTGTCTCCAATCCGTGTTTGACAGAAAAATAGTAGTTGGAAATTGCCCGTTGCACGGGATTGCGCAACATCACCAGAATCTTTGCATCAGGTAAAACAGCTGCCATTCTTTTGGCCACTTCAGGATGCTCAATGTAACTGGTGCTTTTCTCTCCCAAAACCCGTTCGTCAGTGCGGTGCGAAAAGAAGGCCTTTGTGTAATGCTCTCTTCCCAGCTCTCTGGCATGCTCATCTAAAAAGAACTTCGGTTCAGGCCGCATCGGCCGCGCCATGGTAATTTCCGGGTGATCGTCTAACTGACTGTAGAGGTAGGTTGTCCCAGAACGCTGGGCTCCAATGATGACAAAATATTCAGTCTCGCTTAACGACATCTACAACTTGATATGAGGCACTGGCGGATAGCTGGTTCAGTATCCTGACAAGGTACTCGCCCATCACCCCTAAAATGATCAAAATGAAGCCTGAAAGAAACGAAATTAAAACCACTAAAGTCGTCCACCCTTGAACGTTAACACCGAGAAAAAAGGACTTGAGTATGTAAACGAGCCCGCCCAAAAAGCTGACCAGGGAAACCCCTATTCCAACTGCCGACAGCACTTTCAAAGGATAAGAAGAATAATTAAATAGTAACCTGGACACTAACTTCAAAATGGTGAAGATGGTGTAATTACTTTTGCCCACCATTCTGGCGTGGTGCTCTGTTTCCGTGTTGGCCACTCTGGACGAGAACATCAATAGCAGGCCCGGTATGTAAGGATAAAAAGTCCGGTATTCTTTTAACCGTTCGGCCGTTGCTTTGGTGAAAATCCGAAAGTTGGTCAGGGTGATGTCTTTGGGTTTGCTGAAAATTTTCTCGTTCAAATACCCTATTACCTTGCTGCCTAGCTTTCTCGAAAAGCCGTGGCGCTTCACTGGAAATTTACCAAAGACCAGGTCGTACCCTTCTTTGATTTTATTGATCAGCTTAATCACTTCCTGCGGAGGGTTCTGGAGGTCATCGTCCATGGTGATAAGGTAATCCCCTTTCGCATGCACGATACCACAATAAACGGCTGTATGCTGGCCGTAGTTCTTCAGAAAATTAATGGCCACAACGCCTTCCGTCTTACGCGCCAATTCGCTGATTTTTTCCCAGGACCGATCCTTGCTTCCATCGTTGACCAGCAATATCTCATATTTCAGGTTGTGTTGCCGAAATACCTCGATGGTTTGGGCCACTGTATTTTCCACAATTGGCTCACTGTTATATACCGGGATGACTACGCTGTATACATTTTGGTCCATGGGGCAAAATAAAGGTTATTCAACTTAATAATTGAGGTTTATCAAGACGAACTAGCATTCTTTTCTACTTCAATTTGAAGTTCGCTTTTATTTCGCAGGTACATCCAGCCTCCGCTTAAAGATACCAACATCAACAATATGCGGTGTATCAAAGCAATCGAAACTCCGATGGTTAGCGGTACATCGAACCAAGCCAGGGTGTAGGCGATAGAACCTTCCAATACACCAATGGAACCAATACTAATGGGAACTAGTGCCACCATGGTGACTAAAAACAGGACAAACAACATGTCCAGCACGCCTACCTCTACCCCAAAGTAGAGGGTAAAATAATACAGCCCCAGAGCTCTGAAAAACTGAAACAAAAAGGAATAGAGCAGCACTTTTACATAGACCAAAGCCGAATAGAATCGTAATTGCTTCCAAAGGTCCTTCAAAAAGTCGCTCACTTTTTTATAGATGGTGCCCAACAACTTACGTGCAAGAAAAAAAGCAAAAGCCCCAACGAACAAACCACCGAGGATGAAGAGGTAGTAATTGTCCCATAAATCACCTGCTTTTTGAAACACCGGTTGAAACAATCCTTGCACGGAATAAAAGGAAGCGTAAACCATTCCATAGAGCAGAAGTACTGCCATTCCAGCCACTCGATCTACTCCAACCACTGCTATTGCCTCGGTCCAGCTTCGGTTACCGCCTTTCTTGATCATGTGTGCCTTGATAGCATCTCCGCCTACATTGCTGGGCAGTACGTTGTTAAAGAAAAGTCCAATCAATGAAATTCTCATGGTTTGGACAAAGCGAAAAGGCATGTCGACCAGCAGGATGTGCAACCGGTAGGTTTGGACCAAAATGAGCGAAAAAACGATGAGCGCAGAACCAAACAGCAGGTACTCTAAATTTTCCCAATGCAAACTCGCCTGCAAAGCCTGAACATCTACCTGCAACACCAACCACACAATGATGGCAACCGTCACAACAACCTTGATCGGTTGCCAAATTTTCTTAAAATTTATTCCTGAGGCCATGTTCCTGTAGTGCGCCCTTTTCCTTCTTCGAAGGTGGGCCTCTGCGGGGCCAAAGATATAACTTCCCCAACCATTTCGGTGCGCTGATGAATCGACTGTCGACAGTTTATCGCTGTTCGTTTTCCGTTTTGTTGAACACTTGGTATCTTTAACCGAATTTTCATCTTTGGTGTTCCTTTTTCTAAAGAGGGAGTTAAATAACATTGTTCGAATGGATCTATCCACAATTGCTGATAATATTGAACTAAGAGACGGTGTTTGGTACGCCAAAACCAGCGCTTCTATCTCTTATCCTGAAGATGGAAACATCAATTGTTTGCAGATTGAAGAAAACAGTTTTTGGTTCAGGCACCGCAACCAGTGTATTCTGGAGATCATGCAACACTACCCACCACAAGGGCCTTTGTTTGACGTAGGCGGAGGCAATGGGTTTGTGGCCAATGCGATGGAAAAAAGTGGTTTTCCAACGGTGTTAGTTGAGCCAGGTGAAGCCGGTGTGATAAATGCTCAGCAGCGCAAGCTGAAAAATCTGGTTTGCTCCACACTTGAGGATGCCGAATTTAAAGAAAACAGTGTCCCTGCCATCGGAGTTTTTGATGTGGTCGAACACATGGAAGAAGACGAAGCATTTTTACAGAAACTGTTTCATTACCTACAGCCGGATGGACGGCTGTATCTATCGGTCCCTTCTCATGATTGGTTGTGGTCTTTTGTAGATACCGATGCTGGTCATCACCACCGCTATACGCTTAGTTCTTTGGGCAAAAAATTAGAAAATGTCGGATTCTCAGTTGAATTTGGCACCTACTTCTTTACCGTTTTGCCGCTGCCTATTTTTTTGTTGCGATCGATTCCAAGCCGACTAGGCATGTTCAAGGATCACGAGACAGTGGTGAAGCGCAAGCGAAAAGAGCATAAAGAACAAGGAAGCGGTTGGCTAAACAATGTGTGGAAGTGGGAACAGGAGCAACTCAAAAAAGGTAAAAAGATAGGTTTTGGCGCCAGTTGCTTGATGGTGGCCAAGAAAGTAGCAGCCAAACAATAACGGCAAAACCAATGGCCGCTACACACACAAAAACAGCTCCTAAAAGTTGGATAAAATGGTTGTTGCTCATACTTGTAATAAAAGCAGCATTTTTTATTTTTTTCACGGTTCAGTTTCAGCACAATTATCCCCCTGAATTCATCGAATCGACCATTTTTATGGCCGAGGGAGAAACACCCACCTATTACTTTCCTGTTGAAAACCTGCTTCAGGGAAAAGGGTATTCTTATGAGCACCAATACCTGGGACAGGAAGTGCCTTCGTTGCAGCCTACTGCACGCAGAATGCCTGGGATAGCGCCCTTTTATGGGCCATTGCTGTTGCTGTTTGATCAATCCACTGCTCGGGCTTTCATGATCATTATCCAATTCTTGCTCAGCTGTCTTTCGGTGTATGCACTTGCCCTGATTGCCCGAATGTTATTCAACTCTACCCTGGCCTTTTTGCTCACCTTGTTCGCTTATACAATCAGCACGTATGTATCGATCTACGACCATTTTGGGTTGGCTGAAAGCCTGAGTACGACCTTCATCATTTTTTCGGTCTACTGTTTCCTGAGAGCCATGGAAACAGAACAACGCGCTACAAAATGGTGGCTACTGGCGGGCCTGTTTGCTGTCTGGACCGTTTTCATGCGGCCAGCAACTGGTATGATCATTCCCGTCTTAGGTCTTGTATGGCTATGGCATTGGCGCAAAGAAGGCTCGAAAAAATTGGCAAGACTAATCGTTCCCATGTTGTTTTTTGCTCTGCCCATTGCTCTCAGCATTTCCACCTGGGCCGTGCGCAACTATGTTTCCATTGGAACGGTGACTCCGTTGGAGGACAATATTTACACCTCCCTCCCCCACATCTATCCGTCACATTTAAAGCCGACCAGAAAACTCATTGCAGCATGGGGCGCTAAGACCAAGCGCTTTCAGGTTGGCAGCGTTGGAGAATGGTTTTTCAACAGTACGGACTTAGATGATCCAAACCCCGATTTTAAGTTCCCCGACTACATATTCACATCAGCTTACAGCCGCGATTCATTAGTTGCGCTGCGCAGACAGTTTCACCTGGGCAAAGACACAGACCAACAGCTTTCTCCATCCGAACGCGACTACTACCGCCAAATGGTCATAGAAAAAGCCGTTGCCTACCGTCAATCTTTCCAATCAGAGCATCCGATGCAATTTTATGTGCTGTCTCCTATCCGCTCGGTGGCCAATTTCATTTTCAACAAAACGGAGAATAAACTGCCCTTTCCGGCCCGGGAACAAATGGGATTGCACCAGCTGCTGATCAAGGCTGGCTACATTGTGTATTACAACTTGTTGGTGGTGTTGGCCCTTGTAGGAATGGTGGTTATCTGGATTGCTCCCGGTCGACATAAACACAAGCTTCTGCTCCTATTTCCGCTACTGTATGTAATTGTTTTGGGCGGGGTACTGTTCAATACAGAAAGACGTTATTTGGTGAGTGTTTATCCTTTCTGGGTGCTTTACGCGGTGCCCACGATTCTGTTAACCTTGCGTTGGCTAGGCGGCAAAATCGACCTATTGGGAAACTGGATGGACCGTTTGGAAACCTGGGGAGGCAGGTAACTATTTGACGAGGGTGGTCAAAATTTCTTTCAGCTGCACGGCAATGTTTTCCCACACCAATTCCTGACCCGTTTTTTCGAGTGAATACTTTTTGAGTTGGGTTAGCTCCGCCTCCTTCTTTGCCACCGCCTCTTCCATCGCTTGTTTTATGCCTTGTACCGTACATTGCTCAATCAACCAACCATTTTTCTCGCTGACCAAACATTGCACAGCGCCAACATCGGTGGCAATAATAGCCAGCCCCTGCGCCATGGCCTCAATGATCACATTGGGCATTCCTTCCGAATAACTGGGACACAACAACACATCACATCCCTGCACGACCTTTAACATCTCGTTTGGATCACTGATCTTACCCCAGTACTTCACTCTATCCGATTGGACACGCAAGTGCTCAGGTATCGGCCCCACAAAATGAAATTCAAATGACAGCGAACTACTCAGTTCTTCAATGGCTTTTGAAAGCTCCTCTACCCCTTTTAAGCGCTCGTAACGTCCAATGTAGAGAAACTTCAAGGGTTGGTGATGTTCTGTAACCGATGCTGCGATTCTGGCCGCTTCAATTCCCGTGGGCAAATCAATTATTTTGTCTCGTGCGATCCCTTGTTGGTGAATTATCTCTGTGATTTTCCCACCATAAGAAAACACATAATCGGCATGGCGCATGTTGAAACGAACGGGCCCTCTAAAGAGGAATTGTTCCAAATGACCTTTCCTCGATGGTGGCTTTTGAAACATGTTCATGCCGTGAAACTTCACTCCGATGGGAGGAAACGATTTTCCCTTGCTCTTTTCTTCCATCAATTTCCAACCGGACAAACCTTTCACGTAGATAAAATCTACTGGTGGTCGTTTGCACAATTCCTCGTACAACAGTTCTGAATAGCGGTGCGAGTTGCGGATGTAGTGCCCTGGAATTTTAATAGAAGTTGGAAAAGGCACCACAATTGAATGGATCATTTTCCGCTCTTCAGCTGTAAATACTTCCAGCTTTTCAATGTTGGAGTCGGGTCCAGCAGTTGTATGATACAAATCAACCTCGACCCTACTTAGGGCCAGGTATTTTGCAATGTAAAACGAATGCTTCTGCATGCCTCCCATTACATAGGGCTGAATTCCGTCTGTCAGCAAGGCGATTCTCATAGCAGTTGAGCGGCTTCGTTCAAAATTTTCTCGGCCATTTTTTTCCAGGTGTGTTGCTCTTTTACTTTTGTTTGAAAGCAAGTCCCCATCTTTTGTCGCAATTCAGCATCTGCCACAAATGTTGAAAGGGCCTCTTTCAGTGCGGACAAGGTGGGTTCAATCAACAGACCATCTTCCCCGTTTGTCATCACGTCCCTTACCGGCCCCACATCCGGGGCAACAATGGCTTTGCCCATGGCACCATATTCGAATATTTTTACAGGAGAACCGTACCAGTTCGAAGCCGCCATCACACAAATGTCCATTTGCTCAAGATAAGCTGCCACCTTTTCTGGTGCCACATTGCCTGTAAATTGAGCCCTTTCAGGCGCAACGGCAGCTGCGGCTTTATTTCGTATGGACTCCAAATCTTCTCCATCCCCCACAACCAACAATTTCACTTGTGTATTTTCTGCAGCCAATTCAAGAAAAGCATCCACCAACAATTCAACACCGTGCCACTTCAAAATGGAACCCACAAAACCAATAACAATATCATCTCCTTTACTGCTGCTGGCAACGTTGCAACTCTTTTCCAACCACCCTTGATTGATGGCGTTGGGCGTTAACACAAACTTGTTTGAATTGATGCTGTATTCCTTCGAAAAATGATTGACCAGATCGGAAGAAACAACGACCACTTTTCCAGGCCATTCCAGCTGTTTGCGCATCGCTTCCCGCGCTTTTCCCACCAACAAGGTTTTGCCTTGCAAGCGTGCGCGTTCTTCAACAAATGGGGCGTTGATTTCAATGATGTGTGGAATCCCCAACTCTCGGGCCAGCTCAACTACCGAGGTTTGTAGGTAGTTGCCGCGCTCGTAAATTAAATCGGGATTAAATTGATTGATTTTTGCCTGTACCCTTGCTTTAAAGGTAGCATCTACTTTTTGCAGGTTGATGTCTTTGGCTGTTTCCCAGGCGATGGCCGGTAGGAATTTTTTCAGCAATTGTCTGTTGGATGAAGGAATGGCGGATGCATGCAATCCAGCTGCCTCCTCTCCTCCATTTATCACGGTTGCCACTTCGTGTCCCAACTCACGAAAGGCCGCGATCATTTCCCGCATATGCGTAGCATACCCAGCAGGACTTGCCAGATTTAATTGGGGATTGGGGGAAACGTAGAGAATTTTCAATGCGGTTGTAATATTACACAGCCCTACAAATCTCTCAACTTGCGGGCAGGGTTTCCAGCATAAACTCCTGGTTCAACGATGTTTTTCGTCACAACAGAACCTGCACCAATAACCACGTTGTCAGTAATTGTTACGGGCAAAAGGGTCGCATTGCTGCCAATGGAAACATTGTTGCCAATTTTGGTCTTTTTCCAAAGAGACTGGTCTCCCCTTGCAGGACCACCATCAGCAAACACATCGTTGACAAACATCACTCCGTGGCCAACGAAACAATCGTCTCCAATCGTCACCAATTCACAAATAAATGAATGGGATTGCACCTTGCAGCGGTTTCCAATGACAACACCTTTCTGTATTTCAACAAATGGGCCAACGAAGCTATTGTCGCCAATGGTACATTCGTACATGTTAACTGGCTTCAACACGGTGACTCCCGCGCCAAAATTAACATCCCTTATTTGTGATTCTGCCAGCTTTGGTTGATGTTCCATTTAATAGCAGTTTAATTGTTTCAAGATAATTGAAAATTATTTCAGCATTCCTATCAACGTATCGGTCACCTTGTCCAGGGAATATTTGCTGTTATCAAAAGTTGCATTGTACTCACTCACGACTGCATCCGCTCCTTTAGCCAGGTTGATAACCCCGTCAACAATTTGACCTTGCTCCAAACACCTTCCCAAGTTATTCTTTTCTATAAAATCACCGACATATCCTCTGGGCCCAATTAACACAAAGGGCTTTCTCAGGGTCAGAAATTCAACAAACTTAGTTGTTTGATAATCTTTGTTGTGGTCAGAAAGAAACAGCAGGCAAAAATCTGCCGACTTGATCTTGTTAAAAATTTCGGTCCCAACGGAAGGCATAAAACGCACCTTATCCTGGTGGGATTTAAAAAGTGCCGCAAAATGTTGCTCGGGTGTGTAGAAATCAAACCGAATCTTTTCATACAATACCGGTGACTCCGCCTCTAGTTTATCGAGCGCTTGCTTCAATTCTATCAAGCTTTGTTTTGAACCCCGATTGTAAAGGGTTCCTCCATAAACAAACCGCAATTCATTGGGATTTTTTTCTGCGGGAATGGCTTGATGAGCAGCCAAATCATCCGGGTCGTAGGCATGAGATAGTTCCAGAAACTGAGTTTTAGTTTCAAACCACAAGGCCTCCTTCATCTCTCCCGGCATGATCGGGTTCGGTGAAAATGCATAATCTGACCAGGTAAACACATCCTTCCAAATCTTTTGTTCAAACTTCAACGCTTCTCCTGCCAGTTGTGCAATGCCATAATTGACCGAGCCAATCCAATGATCTCTGAAGTCAAGAAACAAGCGTATGGATGGATCGGCAGCTTTCATGCCAGCCGCATGGTGCATCCAATAAAATGGGGCTCCGGTCACAATGAGGTTGTCAATTTGATGCTCAGCACGCAGCTGTTTCACCTTTTCGGTAAACTGTTTCTCCCAGAGAAATGTGCGATCGTAGATGCGGTATTTCTGAATGGCGTTGTACCAAAAACTGGTCAGTCTGTAGGTTAGCTTGTCCACCAAACGATCACTTTCAGACATCAGGATGTGTGGATAATTGTAAGGCAGATAGTGGCGATGAATCTTTTCTGATGCAGCATCTTCCTGCCAGAAAGAAACGTCATCGGAGATATTTTCAGAGCATATAACATGCACCTCTACGTCCTTTTGAGCCAGGTATTTTGCAAATTTCGCCCAACGTCTTCCCCCAATTCCAGGATTGGGAGGGAAACCATGGCAGGCAATCAGCACCTTTTTCATTAAGTGCGAAAAAAGTTAAGGACCAAATCGGAGACCACTTCTATCGAATCCGCAGGCAGCTCTGGATACATCGGAAGCGACAGGATGGATTGGCTCACCCGATTGGCAATAGGAAAATCTTTAGTCGTATGTCCCAAGTGGGCATAGGCTGGCATAAATGGCAAAGGCGTTGGGTAGTGAATGGCCGTTCCAACACCATGCTCTGTGAGGTGTTGCTTCAGCTCGTCCCTTTTTTCTGTTTGGATGACAAACAGGTGAAATACATGGTCGCTGTTTTCTCTTGTCGTTGGCACAACAACCGGGGCATCTGCCAATTTGGAAGCGTAGATTGCTGCATTGGCAGCACGTTGCTGATTGCCCGCTTTGAGGTACTTTAACTTCACATCAATCACGGCAGCTTGCATCCCATCCAGTCGGCTGTTGCGCCCTTCAAAATGGTGATCGTGTTTTTTGAGTTGTCCGTGGTTGCCCATCATGCTGACGCGCTGTGCCAAATCAGCATCGTTGGTGGCCACTGCTCCGGCATCGCCATAAGCTCCCAGGTTTTTACCAGGATAAAAGCTAAAAGTGGAAGCGTTGCCAAATGTTCCGACCATTTTTCCATTAAATGTGGCTCCGTGTGCTTGCGCACAGTCTTCCAACACCAACAATTGGTGCCGTTCGGCAATGTCCATAAGGCTTCCCATGTCGGCAGCGCAGCCATACAAATGAACTGGAATGATTGCTTTGGTTTTGGCGGTAATTTTGCTTTCTACCGCCTTCGGGTCCATGGTGTAATAACGCTCGTCCAGCTCGGCAAATACGGGCACAGCTCCAACGCTGGAAACCGATTCAGAAGTGGAAATCCAGGAGATGGCTGGAACAATTACTTCGTCTCCAGGACCAATTCCCATGGCTTTCAAAGCCATTTCAATGGCATCGGTACCGTTGGCACAACCGACAACGTGGTCGATTCCTAAAAACGAAGCAAAGTTGCGTTCTAACGTAGTCACGAATGGATTGTTCTTTCCACCGATAAAGGCGGTTTTCTCAATCACATTGGCCATCGCTAAATCCAATTCATTTTTCAGATTCAGGTACTGTGCCTTCAAGTCAACAAATGGAATACTCATAATTATTTCTCTTGTCCCCGCTTGATTTCAAAATTGATTCGCCCTCCATTTACAATGGCATAGGGCGGCTCAAATCCTGGCATGTAAGTCGCCCGGATGTGGCGTTTGATCTTCTCAGCCGGCCAATCCAGGTCAATCCGTTTCAAATCATTGATTTCTTTCCGGTAGTGCAGCGAATGTTTGCGTTGATCAAACAAATCTTCTTGCGGGGTGAGCGTATAATTTCCGTGAACGATATTTTCTATTTCTTCTACAAAAAGTACACAGGATTTTTGAACGGTTAAATTGTACAGTTCGTTCACCATACAATCTTTGGGAATTTCAAATCTCCGTTCTGCAATAATTGCTCCGCTGTCAATGCCTTCTTCCAATCGGTGGAGTGTTGTGCCAAACTCGGCATCTCCGTTTATAATGGCATAAGAAAATTGGTTGCAACCTCTGTATTCCGGCAACGGAGCCATGTGCAGGTTGATGGCCAACTTCTTGGCTTTGGCAATGTGATTCCGTTTCAATATTTCGTGGTATTGAACCGAAATGAGGTAGTCTACTTCGGGCAACGCCTCGAGATTGTCAAATACCGGAATGTTATTCTCCTCGGCAAGGGCCTTTACATCGAAATTCCCAAACACATTGTTGTTGTTGGTTAAAGCTCCAACAATTTCCAGGTTCAATTTGGTTCGGTTGGCGATTAAAAAAGAAAAGCACTCAAAACCAACCAGTTTTGAACCTAAGAAAACAACTTTTACGCGTGCATTAGATTCGCCCATAAATCATATCAATTGCTCGGATGGTCTTTTTAGCCTCTTCTCCTTCAACAAATTCTGCCGCTTCATTTGACAGCACAGAAATGTAAGACTGGATCACATGAGCGTGGTTAGAACTGGTGCCCTGGTATTTGCCGTAAGAGTTGGGCTTGTCGCTGAACTCAATGCCTTCGGGCAGTGGAAAACCGGCAACATCCCAGTATTCGATTTTGTTGAGGTACTTGCCTCCAATTTTTATCGTGCCATTTTCGGCAATGATGGTGATACTGCCTTCGTAGTTGGTGTTGTAAACGCAGGTGGTCCAGTTCAAAGAACCAATGGTGCCTTTGTCAAATTTGAGTACAGCACTGCCGCAGTCTTCAATTTCAATCTTGTGGTTCTTCATGTCGGTAATCGCATGTGCTTCAACCACATCACCAAACCACCAAATCAACAAATCGATAAAATGGCTCACTTGTGTGTGCAACGCACCTCCTTCCTGAGCAATGCTTCCGCGCCATGGAGAATCGTCATAATAGCCTTGGTAACGGTTCCACAACACATCACATTTCACCATAAAGATTTCACCAAGCATTCCCTTGTTCAGCGCATCTTTGGTGAGTTGGATGGGGATGTTGAACCTATTTTGTTTCACCACGTGCAACTGGACGCCATTCTTTTTGGCCGCAGCTATCATGGTGTCACAGTCTTCTTGCGTCAATGCCATCGGTTTTTCAACCAGCACATTAAAGCCTTTGTTACAGGCATCAACAGTCATTGGCGCATGCAAAGCGTGGGGTGTGCAAATGCAAATTACATCAGCCTTTACCTCCTCCAGCATTTGCTCGTAAGAAACGTAATAGGGCACTCCGTCATAGAGTAGGGAAATTTCCTTGCAGACCGCCTCATCTGCATCACAGATGGCCACTAATTCTGCCTTTTCCTGGGCATCAACCACGGCTACATGCCGTTTTCCAATGTTGCCACAACCTACAATAGCAAAGGTTTTTTTCAAGTTTTTCATCTGTTGACTTTCAGTAAATTATATGCCTGATAATAGTTCACTTTTCAATTCCTGTACCTAAAATTCAATTCACGTGGTTTGCCGCAGTTTCAATAGCTCATCTACAATTCGCTCAGTGGCCTTGCCATCCCAAAATGGGGGAATTGACCCATTTTTGTACGTTCCAGCATCTATTTCGTCAATCTTTTTGTCCACGATAGCCGCGTCAAATTCGATGAGTTCATTGGTACCAATAGTCACGGTGCACGGACGTTCGGTATTTGGTCTCAGTGTGAGGCAAGGGACTTTTCGAAAAGTCGTTTCTTCCTGTATCCCACCGCTATCGGTGACGACCAATTTAGCTTCTTTCATCAATTTTTGAAAGGCAAAATAATCGAGTGGCTCTGCTAGAATCAGGTTGGGGATGGCTTCCAATTCTCCCGAAAGGCCCATTTTTTCAAGGTTTTTCAAGGTTCTGAAATGGATGGGAAAAACCACTTGGTATTTCTTGACAATGGTTCGAATCACCTCCAGCAACTTAAGTACCCCTTCGCGATTGTCCACGGTAGCTGGACGATGCATGGTCATCAGTATAAAAGCACCTTTTGTCACTCCTGTCTTTTCCAAAATAGGCGAGGCATCAATCGAAGCATCGAAGGCCACCAGCGTATCAATCATGGTATTGCCCACAAAAAAGATGTTCTCTTCGTTTTTTCCTTCTTTCAGCAGGTTTTGCAAGCCACTTTCTTCTGTCACAAAATAGTAATCGGCTAACTCATCGGTGATGATGCGATTTAATTCTTCGGGCATGCCACGGTCAAGGCTGCGCAAACCACTTTCTACATGGGCGAGTTTTATGCCCATTTTATTCGCTGTCAGTGCAGCCGCAGCGGTCGAGTTAACATCTCCCACAACCAACATCAAATCTGGTTGGTACACTTCAATCTCCTTTTCCAGGCCCAACATAATTTGCGCCATTTGGGTGTTGGGAGTTCCCTGGCCAATGCCCAGGTAAATGTCCGGTTCCAGCTTAAATTGCTCGAAAAAGACTTTGGCCATTTGCGTGTCGAAATGCTGGCCAGTGTGCACAATCTTATAACTCAACAAATCAGCATAACGAGCCAGCACTTTTGGAAACTGCGTTACTTTTATGAAGTTAGGCCTTGTCCCAACAACGATTAAAATTTTCATTCGCTCGTTCTATTAGTTATTCCTGCCTTGCCGATTGCTCCCGTTGTTCATCCTGTTGAGAAATGACTATTTGTACTATTTCCAAAAAGATTATGCGCTTTGCTTTCAGAATGCTGGGCACCATTGACTTCGGAAACATGTTTTCCGAGGGTTGCGTTGATACGCGCAAAAATAACGAATCTCCTCTTTCCTGTGAATGAACATGGATTTAATATTAACAATTCGAAATGGTCATCCTGTTGGAACAATTCACCCGCTGCAAGAGGGATATTCACAAATGGTCTTATAAAACTTTCAGAATGACTGTGATGCAGGAATATGAACGGTATTATCTTTGACGCCAACACATCGCTGTGATTTTACCCATGGAATTCAATGAAGCAACAGTCTTTTACCAAATTCAAAGAAGATTTCTACAGCCGGGTTCCTGACCTTGCACTGTTCGACTGCGGAGAGATCAACCTGTTTAAGGTGGTTCTTGATGGACTGAAGGTGGGTTATGTTCAACGTTCAAAGGCTGCCATTCCCAACTACATTTTTAGCCCCTTACGCACACTGATATTTTTTTTGAAAAGAAAACGCGCTTTAAGAAGCAACAGAAATCTGAAGGCTAACTACCTCAAAGTGAAAGAAAAATTCACCGCCTTTCAGGGTGAACTCCTGATCATCGATGACATCAATACAAAATTGAATCCTCAAGGCAATCGGGTTTCATTCTATTTCGAGAACGTTACTTCCTTTTTGAGAAAAAAGGGCATCCGCCACTTGTTTTTTTCGTCCACCCGAGTAGTCCAGCCGGGTGTTACCTACGATATAGACATTTCTGCAATTGCCGAATACGCGAAAACACTTCCCCTCAATCAGGAGCAAAAAAAGCTGACTGCTGAAGTCAAAAAAACATTGCAAAAAATCGAACACGCTGGCATCTTCACCCCTGGCGAGTTAGCCGATATCAAAGCTGCCTGTGTGTTATTTTTATACGACTTCAAACTGTTCAATCACCTCCTGGAGCAATGTGATGCAAAGGCCATATTTATTACCAACCACTACCACCGGGAAGGAATGATTCTCGCCTTAAAGAAAAAAAACATCGAGGTGGTGGAACTCCAGCACGGTCTTATTTCACCCGAAGACATTTTCTACATGCTTCCGCAGCAGGTGACGACCATTCGGGACCGGGCTTTGTTTTCTGACCGCATTTTTACTTTTGGAGATTTTTGGGCTAACCGGCTAAAAAAGGGAGCGGAATTTGCGGAGGAACAAATTGATACTTTTGGGTTCTACCCTTATGAAAATACAGAACTGACCCAACCGTTTTTAGAAAATGAGTATCCTAAAATTAAAGGGAAGAAGGTCATTCTTATCACCACACAGACATTTCTGGAAGAACTGTTTATCTCCTACACCAAACAACTATCTGAGCAACTCATACAAAGTGGTGATAAAGCAATAATTTTGCTCAAGACGCACCCCATGGAGAAAAGAGAACACTATCAATCCCTTTGGAATATCAGCAATGTCTTGCATCCTGAGGAAAGCGTGGAAGCGTTATTCTCCATCGCTGATGTGCACATCAGTATTTTTTCCACCACCCTGTATGATGCGCTGCGCTATGGGGTTTCAGCTAACTTCTCGTTGCAAGTACCCGAATGGAAAGACTATATTGATTCCGTATTGGAATCAGGAGTGGCTGCTCCGCTTCGTTTGGATGAAAATCCATTGGACAAAATGGACGCGAATGACCAACAAGAGGCATCTAATTATTATAAAAAACCAAATTATCAGTCTCTAATTGATTTGGTACTGTCCTAAATTGGGACAGTGAGATTGAAGCAACATTAAAAAGCACCTACTAATTGGCAAATCAAGGAATGGAACAACGAAAATATCAGATGTGTAACAAGTGCGTGATGGACACCACCGATACGGAGATATCCTTTGATGGCGATGGCGTTTGCAACCATTGCCATTCATACGCCCGCAGGTGGAACGACTTAGTAAAACCATTGCGTGACGACCCGCACTCTTTCGATAAAATGATCGAACAAATCAAGAAGGATGGTGCTGGCAAACGCTACGATTGCATCCTGGGAATTAGTGGTGGTGTTGACAGCACCTACCTCGCTCTATTGACAAAAGATTATGGTTTGCGTCCATTGGTCATCCACCTGGACAATGGCTGGAACTCTGAAATTGCCACGCGCAACATCAACAACATCATCGATAAGCTGGGGGTGGATCTTTACACCCACGTTATCAACTGGGAAGAATTCCGTGATCTTCAAATGTCGTTGCTAAAAGCTTCGGTGGTCGATCTGGAATTGGTTTCTGACCATGCCGTTTTTGCCGTCATTTACGGCCTGGCCAGAAAATACGACATCAAATACAACCTCAACGGATTCAACATCGAAACGGAAGGGATCTTGCCTTCGAGCTGGAGGTGGCACAAAATGGATTGGCTTAACATTGCTTCCATACACAAGAAGTACGGCTCGGTATCATTGAAAACCTTTCCGCACCTGGCCTATTTTAAGAAATGGTATTTTGACGTTATCCTCAAATTAACCCCTATCCAGGTGTTGAATTACCGGCCTTACAACAAGGACGAAGCCAAGAAGCGCATCACGGAAGAATTGGGCTGGCAAGACTACGGGGGCAAACATTACGAGTCGGTTATCACCCGGTTTTACCAGGGCTATATTTTGCCAACGAAATTCAACATCGACAAGCGAAAAGCACATTTGTCTACCCTCATCAACTCGGGTCAGATTACACAGGACGAGGCGCTCGAAGAGCTAAAAAAGCCCATTTATGATGCGAATCAACTGAAGATTGACACCGAATTTGTCTTAAAAAAACTCCAGTTGACTGCCGAGGAATTCGATGAAATTATGAACTTGCCCATTCAACCACATATTGCTTTTCCATCTTATACGACCAAACATTATGTGTACAATGAGCAATTCTTTCAGACTATCCAGCCAGCTACGAAGCTGGTCAAGTCGATGCTTGGGCGTGGTCCTTCTAACAAGCGTTCTTATTAACCTGTAGCTCGCCATGATAACCATCGTCAACTACGGCCTGGGCAATCTGGCCTCCATTAAAAACATGCTCAAACGGATTGGTGAAGACAGTGTCATTACTTCTGAACCAGCCGACATTGAGCAAGCGACAAAACTCATACTTCCGGGAATTGGCGCCTTTGGAGCTGGAATGAAAAACATCCAGGATTTTGGCTTGCAAGCGGTACTCAATGAAATGGTGCTTGAAAAGAAAACTCCCATTCTGGGTATCTGCCTGGGCATGCAATTGCTCTCAAAAATGAGTGCTGAAGGCAATGTTGAAGGCTTGGGCTGGATTGACAGCGAAACCAAAAAGTTCGCCATCGATCCGAAAACGATGAAGGAGCAAAACCTAAAAATCCCATTGATGGGCTGGAACGATGTCACGGTAAAAAAGGACAGCAAATTGTTTGAAGACATGCACCCGGAGCCCCGTTTTTATTTTGTGCACTCCTATCACATGGTTTGTGCCCAACAAGAGGATGTGTTACTCACGGCCAATCACGGGTATGAATTTGTGTGCGGAGTCGAAAAGGGCAATATCATGGGAACACAGTTTCACCCAGAGAAGAGCCATAAATACGGCATGAAACTACTTACCAATTTCGTCAACAACTACTAATGAAGAGGATTCGGGTCATTCCAGTTCTGTTGCTCCGCAAAGGAGGTGTCGTTAAAACCGTAAAGTTCAAGGACCCCAAATACGTGGGCGATTGCATCAATGCGATCAAGATCTTCAATGAAAAAGAGGTCGATGAAATGGTCGTTTTAGACATTGATGCTTCTCCTAAAAATACGCCTCCAAACTACCAACTCATCCACGAACTGGCGGGTGAGTGTTTTATGCCTTTGTCTTATGGCGGTGGAATTACCTCCGTTGAACAAGCCAAAAGGATCATCGATTCGGGCATCGAAAAAGTAATTCTGAATACCGCAGCAATCAACAACCCCAAACTGGTGGAAGATTTGGCTCACAATTATGGCAGTTCCAGTGTGGTAGTTTCCCTGGATATAAAAAAAGACTGGCTGGGTAAGTACAAAGTTTTCACCAACGGTGGCAAACAAAAAGTATCGACCAAGCCATTGGAGCTGGCGCTACAAATGCAAAATGCCGGTGCAGGAGAAATCATACTCAATTCGATTGATCGGGATGGTACTTTTCAAGGGTACGATGTTCCTTTAACACAGAGCATCGCCAATCAACTGGAAATTCCGGTGGTCGCCTGCGGTGGTGCCAGCAAGGTAGAAGACTACCTCGATGTTATAAAAAACGGAAATGCCTCGGCAGTGGCGGCAGGCAGCATGTTTGTGTTTAAGGGAGTTCATCGGGCAGTGCTCATCAATTACCCGGACCAGGCTACTCTAAAAGAGAAAATTTATATTCACCTTTAGTTACAACTCCGACTTGCACAAGAATCGCAATGAAAGAATTTAAGTTATCGGAAGGCAGCTCGGTCTTTTTAGATTTTGTCCGGGGAGTAAGTGCTCAACTAGTAGTGTTGGGCCATGGCATCTACATTTTTGGCGTATTTCCTTCTATGCAGGCGACCAAATTTCCGAGCATACAAGATATTGCTGTGTTGGTGTTCTTTCTGCTTTCAGGCTTCCTGATCACCTATTCCACGGTTAGAAAAATGTCAAATGTTAGTGGATACGGTTTTAAGCATTTCTTTTTTGACCGCTTTTCAAGGATTTACACCGCCTTCTTTTTCTCCTTAATTGTTGTGGCGTTGTTGGATTTCACGAGTCAGCTCATTGATCCAAGCGTCTATTTGTACGGAGCATCATTCGACCTTCAAAATTTCATTGGCAACATGCTGATGCTACAAGACTACCCCGTCTTTGCCTACATGCCCAGCAAAATTGTGACCACTTTCGGCTCTGCCCGCCCCTTCTGGACATTGGCCATAGAATGGTGGATCTACTTGTTTTTTGGATACTTAATGTTGGTTATTTTTAATAAGAAAAAAGTGAAATTACCCCAACTGATCGTCCTGGGATTCTTTTCAGTAGTACCGCTGTTTAATCTGATTTATGGCCGGGGAAATGGGTTAACTACCTATTGGGTATTTGGAGCAATTGCTTACTTGCTAATGTCTCAAAACATTTTGGACAGGCTTCATCGAAAAACGAAATGGATTATTGCGCTCCTGTTGTTGCTGTTGGCCGGATTAAGAATAGCCATAACGATGGAGGAATATGAGCCCATATTTGCCTTCTTACTGGCTTTGGCGCTGCTCTTCACAATTGACATCTTCAAAAATTTTAAATTTTCAGAGCGAGCGATTAAACTGATTCGGTTGAACGCAAGTTTCTCCTACACCCTTTACCTTGTACATTTCAGCATCCTTGAACTGGGAAAGGCCCATTTTACTGAGACGATCGATCCCTACATTATTTTCTTGGGAGGATTCATTGTATCCAATATCATTAGCTTGATAATTGGCCACTACAGTGAGACAATTCTGACTCCAAAAGTCAAAGCATATCTGTATAAAAGGAGCGAAAGCAAAACATCCTGACAACCATTCTGAAGGATGTATCCAACGATTTAGTCAACCGGGCGGGAACCCTTTTGGCTTAAGACAAGTTGCTGATTATTTTCTTGCCTTTGAATTGGTAGATAAGTCCGGCTAACATCAACAACAAGAGCGTAATAATGGCCTTGTAGAGAATTGGAAGGTCCCGGCTAAAGTAAGCACCTGCCGTGGAAGCAAGTATTGTCACAAACCAAAAAATGGGGTAATAATTGAGCTCAACATGCCGACTCAAGCTTTTGATGTAAAAGCCTGCAAACCCCATAAAAAGGTAGGTGGCAAATGATGTTAGCACCGCTGCCTGAATGCCGTAGTAAGGGATGAAGATTAAATTGAGCAACACATTGCCCACACCCGCAACCAAAGAAACTTTTAAGATGGAGCCTGTCTTTTCCAAAAAAATCGCCTTGTCTACACATGCTACCCACAACGGGCGGTAAGCCATCCCCATGATGATGGGTATCGCGTATGGATATGCCTGATTCAGTTCGGGGTTTCTGTAGAGGTAAGCAAAAATCTCCCGCGCCCATAAACAAAGCGTAAAACCACTGCCCAAAATAAAAGTGATCCAAACAAACGTCAAATCGCGCACAAAGTATTTCGTTTCCTTACTGTTCTCGGCAAATTTTCGGAAATATATGGGCGACAAGATGACATTTACAGCATTGTTGAATCCTTCAAAATAACTGGCAAAGGAATAAGCCAAATTATACTGTCCAAGATCGGCCAACGATGTATTGAGATTATCCAGAACAACACGGTCTGAAGAGCTAATAAGGTAGCCCGAGTAGTTGTGCGGAATCACCGGTAATGAAACCCTGAAACTCTTTTTGAGAAAGGGAATATCAAAATCAAAGGTGGGAAGAATGTTATTCTTGAAATAAATTATCCAACCGAAATACACAAACTGAAAGAAACCTGCGACCAGGGAAGAAATAAACCAGCCCATAAACCCCATTTGGTACACGGCCACACAAACATAGGTGGTTGTAACGGTGATGATACCCGCAAAGAAAGTGGCGATATACACCAATTTGTGTTGGTCTGTATACTGACAGAATCGCATGCCTACGGTTTTGGTCAATTCGAACAACAGCTGGGGGGTAATCACCAATGCTAACATCAAAAGCAAGCGCTCATAGTCCATCTGACTTCGGAAAACTAAATAGAGCACAATCAGCAGAACTGCTGAATAGACAAATGCCCAAAGCCACCTAAATCCAAGGTATTTGCCCCAGTAAGTTTTATAATTCTCCTTGTCTTTGAAAAAACTGTTTTGAAACAGCACACTCATGCCCAAATCACTCAAAAAAGAAAAACCGTTAATATAGGCGTATGTAAGTCCAAACACCCCGTAATCAAAGGCAGTGAGGAAGGGCGTAATCAGCGGAAGAACAAAAATATTCGCGATCAGCGGGGCCTGATTTGCAAAAGTATACAGGACCGACTCCTTGAATATTTTCTTCAGCATACTACTCGATTAACCCTCCCTTCCGGCTATTGGCAATGACCTCTGTAAAGGCTAGAATCGATTGCGATCGTTTCTCTGCTATTTCCAGCAAATCAACCGTGCCATCGGCATAGCTTAAAAAGTGCAAAAGGTTGTACAGGTACTCTGTCCCGTTGAGCCATCCGGCTGTTGATGGATACATGTCCCGTTTTCCCAGCTGAGGCTCACAATGCGGAATCAAGTTCACGTAGTAATCGTTGAGCTCCAGAGCCTGAGCAATTTGAACATATATCTCCACCGTTTTGGTCATGGCCTCGAAGGAAATGAAGTCTTTGTTGTCTAACGAAGTATGGTATTCCTTGTAGTTCCGATACATACTTCGCGTGACAGAGCCTACAGGCAAGTTAAACCCTGGGGAGCAGTATTGACGCTCATCACTGCCGCCAACAGCAAATGGAATTACTTTGTGATCCACCTCCGCTGCTTTCAGAATGTGTTGAGCCGCCCGGTCGGCAATCGAATCGCCCCGCTTCGACTTCTTGTAAACAAAAGGTGCCTCGTCTCCACAACAAGTCAGGACATATCCTGCGTGCAATTTGCTTTTTAGGTGTTCCCCCACCCGATTCAGGTACGCGATGATGCCAATCGTTTCTGGTGCAAAAACAAACCGGTAAGTAAATTTTCTTTTCGGCAGTTTAGCAATTTCCTGATACAGAAAGGCCGCAACCAAGGGGCCTGAAAGTTCGTTGTTGGCCATGCTCGGATGGCAGACGTAAGTAGAAAATAAAATTTCTTCATCCGATTCTCCCGGCAAAACAATGTCACCATAGGTCAAGCTACCGGGCGCTAAAGTCGAATCGATGACAACTTTATAGCTTCCTTCTTTGGGCAGTTTTTGGTACTCTTCGTAGGTGAGGCAAAACCCCCAATCTTCCTTGTAATAGGAGGTGATGTAGGGTATCGCATTCGGTTGCTCAGGAAGGTAATGCAGCTTCCCGGCTAATTCTTCGTAGCTCATTTCCCGATTGACAGGAACAGAATAACTTACAACATGAAGGTTATTCTCATGAAGTGAGGCGATTTTTCGACCATCCGGAGTCAGAATATAGGCATCCCGAATGTTCCACTCATTGGGAATCGTCCAATCATAAACCTGAGTGCCTGAAGGGATTTCATGAATCTCAAGCGGTACCAGTTCTTTCAGAATTTCGAGTGTCTCACGAACTCCATCCCCAGTTAAACTTCTGCAAATGGGCCAAAGGCGGTCAAAATATTTTTCCAGGTCTTCCTTCACCTCACTCGGGTTTTCTACCAACAATAATGATTTCTTCGGCCAAATGTGGCTTAAAACGGCACGCCAGTTTTGACTTCCAATGGATAAAGTTATTGCGGAACCTCAGGTCTACCACTTCGAACTTTTCTGCCTCAAATATCTTTTTTAGCTCCGGTGCTGTATACTCTTTCACATGCATCCAATCATCCCAAATCATGTAGCGTCCAGTAGGATTGTAATACTTGCAATAATCTTCGTAAAACTCGTTGTTGGTCTCCTTTTTAACCTCCTCAGTTACCGTGCCGCCCCTGAAAAGTCGAAGCACTCTATCCAGGGAACCACCGTTAACCGTTGAGAGGTAGAAGTAGCCACCTGGCTCCAGTTTGTTGTAAACCTTTTCGAGCAAAACATGAGGAGCAAAACGAAAATGTGCAATCGCGTGTATCAATGAAAAACAGCTTACTTTCTCTGGAATTGCCGCTTCGAAATTTGTTTCAAAAAATTCGCCAGGATAAACATTTATTCCATTTTCCTTAGCCCAGGCCGTGCGCTCTTCAAACTCCCAGGGAGCTTCCAAAGCAATCACACTTTTGCCTGCTTCTTTTAATTTGATAGCGATCTCACCTCGACCAGGCCCTAAATCACAGTAGGTGCCGGCATCAAATTTTAGTAGATCTTCAAATGTGTTGTGGTACCGATTTGTTTCAGAATTTGCCATAATTCCAATTACTTTTCATTTAACAATACTTGCCAGGTAATGATTTCATCCTCCTCAATTTGTCTGGACGCCTTTTTGCCTAGTACCTGATTGATGTCTTTGGGGCTGACCCCTGTTGCCGGACGTTTCCAGGTCAAATCGTCCATTTCAATGGCTTTTCCTTCAGGAATATTTCGGTTGGCCACTAAACTTCTTCGCGCATTTCGCCTCGATTTTTCTTCAGATGCCAGGGCAGTTAATTCAAAACTACCCAACAAACCATAAGCCTGATCGATTCGATTCCAAAACACCTTGAGATCTTCTTTGTCCATGGCATGGTAGTGATCATTGCCTGGCAACGTTTTATCGTGGGTAAAGTGCTTTTCGATGACTGCCGCACCCAACAGATTAGCCATTAAACAGGTCGTCATGTCTTTGGGCAGCGTGTGGTCAGAATAGCCTGTCACAGCCTGCGGGTATTTACTGCGTAAATCTGTAATCATCCCCAGGTTCGCGTTTTTATCCTCTGTTGGATAGTTCAACACGCAATGCATCAGGCACAACTCATTGCCATGGGCTTCGATTACTTCTACCGCCTGCTGCACCTCCCACAAGTATGAAGCACCTGTAGATAGAATGATTGGCTTGCCAAAACCACACATGATGTCAATAAAAGGCAGGTTGGTAATATCTGAAGAAGAGACTTTAAAAACCGGCATTAAATCGTTCAAAAAATGAGCTGATTCAACGTCAAACGGAGTACTCATAAATTCGATTCCTGCCTGATCACAATAGACCTTGAGTGCTTCGTATTCCTTCTTCCAGAACTTGTCGTACTTCTGAAAAAGCTCGTGTTGGCTTCGCGTTGGTTCCTTGGTGATATCCCAGTAATAGGGACTGTCTTTGGAAGCGATGGTGTCTGCCTTGTACGTTTGAAATTTGATGGCCTGCGCCCCACCTTCAGCCGCTTCATCAATTAATCGTTTGGCCAGGTCCATGGAACCTTCGTGGTTTACTCCAGCCTCTGCTATCATGTAGGGACGGAACAAACGGTTGGTGGTATAATCTTGTAAGAACTTGAGAATGCTCATTTTTCAGTATTAGAAGAATTCTTAATGTTTATTGTCAAAGCGGCAAGCTACCAAACGGTCCATCCACCTTCTACCAGCATGTTGTCTCCAGTTACATAGCTGGAAGCATCAGATAGCAGGTAAATCAATGCACTGGCTACTTCGTGGTTGTAACTCATGCGCTCCAAAGGAGAAAACCGCGCAAAATTCTCCTCGAACTTTTCTTCGTGGTTGTTCCAAACACCATGAGGCGTAATCATGTTCACCCGCACTTTTTTGGCCGCCCAGTATGAAGACAAGTAATTCGACAGTGCTTCTACCCCGCCTTTTGAAGCAGAGTAGGCCGCGGGACAGCCCATTTTCGTGCCTTTGTAAAGGTTTTGATTGGGTGCTACCACCGAATAGGTCGAAGGAATGTTGACGATGGAACCGCGCTCTTTTTCTGCCATCCATGAACCCAAAATTTGACAGGTCAGGAATGTTCCTTTGAGGTTGGTTTCTACCACTGCATCCCAATTCTCATCTGTGTAGGATTCGAAGGGTTCGAAAAAGCTGTTGGTCTTGTTTTGATGACCGTTGACAAGTCCATCAATTTCACCAAATTTCGCCAGCACTTTTTCCTTCAGCTGCACCACCGATTCGCGGCTGCCAACATCTACAGAAACGCCCAACATGGGTCGATTGTAACGTTGCTCTAATCCTGCCGCCTGTTCTTCGGGGTTTGCTTTGTCAATATCAGCCACTACGACATGGGCTCCAAATTGTGCGCAGGCTTCGCAAAAAGCCCGGCCAATCAACCCACCGCCTCCGGTGATAACGACTACCTGATCGGTTAATTCAAACTTCTTTCTAAAATCGATCTTCGTTGGATCTGTTGTTCTCAAGGTCTGTAATGTTTTAGGTCAAACGTTTGAATCCGGAATGGCACACTGGCCCTTGCAGGTGATTGGCAACACTTTCTCCGCTTTGAATGAATCCACCAATTTGGTGGAATACCTCTTCCAATGCTGTATAATAGCCATCGAGGTGTCCATCGTGGGCGCAGGAGACATACAATGCCGTAGTTGCCAGATAGCCTTTTTTCAGCATCTCCTGCGTCAAAAAGGTTTTTAGCACCAAAGGGTTGTCGTGTTGAAAACCAAACGAGCTGATGGCTGGAAATCCAGCTACCTTGATGGAGAGCCCTGCACTTTCAGCCAATGACTTCCACTTTGCCTGCAACTCGGTGCCCAATCGAACAATCGTTGATGGAGAATCTATTTGCTGCATTTTGCGGATGGTGGCCAGCACAGCTGCCGGTCCGGTGCGTTCCGTCCAAAAGAGGCTGCTGATGAAACTACCTTGTGCCGCTTCCATCACTTCTTTCTTACCGATAACCGCAGCCATCGGATAACCGTTGCTAAATGCTTTTCCGAACACGGCAATGTCTGGTGTGATGTTGTAGCGCAAATGTGCTCCACCAATGTTCATTCTAAATCCTGCGGTGATTTCGTCCAGAATCAGGACAATTCCTTTTTCCCTGCACACGCGTTGAATGGTATCGAAAAAGCCGTCTTCCGGCTCAAAGTTTCGCACAGACTCAATGACCACACAGGCCAACTTACCATCGTACTTGTCAACCTTCTCTAAAAATTCTGCGGTGTTGTTGTAGGTAAATGGGATGGAAGTTTCCAATAAATCACGAGGAACTCCACTTGGCGCCAGACCTGGCAGCAAATGCCCATCACCCAATTTGTCGTCTGCCAAATTAGAAGAGATGTACCAATCGTGCCATCCGTGGTAGCCACAAAACAGCACCTTGTCTTTGCCGGTAGCTGCTCGGGCAATTCTCACCGCCACAGCCATGGCTTCACCTCCTGTTTTTGTAAATCGGGTCATGTCAGCCCATGGGTGCAATTCCAAAAGCAACTCAGCTAATTCAACCTCTTCAGGGGCGTTCAATGTAGTGTTGATTCCTTTGCGAATGACATCGATTACGGCATTGTCCACATCGTCATCTGCAAAACCGAGCAGGTTGGCTCCAACCCCCATGTAAGCAGTATCTAAATAATGATTGCCGTCCAAATCCCAAAGGGCACATCCTTTGGCCTTTTCAAAATAAGCCGGCCACAAATCGGGTAAAAACATTTCTGGTCTTTTAGAAAGTAGTTGTGTACCTCCTGCTATGACCTTTTTTGCTTGCTCGTAAGTCTGTTGTGACTTTCCTAAGACTATCTTTTCCATCTTATGCTATTCTATTATTTTGTCGTTATCCAGTGATTTTTGGTAGCCTGAATTGATGATGCTCTCTTTGTTGAGATCGAGTATTTCCGGCTTCTTCTGCAAGAGACCTACCACTTCGTCAATGCCAAAATCATCGACTTCATCCAGCTCTTCAAAAATCTGAGTCACCGCACTAAGGTCGGCCTCGGTGTCAACGGACAATTTGTATGTATAATCTTTGTTGGCTTTTTTCCAGGAGCAGGTGAATTTTCCGCTGTCCTTAATGTACGGAGTAACGTGCTCTCTTTGTGATAGTAATTTGGCTTCCTTCCAGGCTGTTTCCAAAGACGCGTAGGTAAAAACCTCTACATCAAAACCGTCTTCCAAAAAGTCGGGTTCGTGGTTCGAGTTGGAAAAATAGTCGGTGCCGGCTTCCAGATAAGCAGCCACTACAAAGTCGACCACTTTGTGCGAATGCAAAGGGTTATCGCAACAAATTCGGATGACATGCTCTGGCTTTTCAGGGAGGGAATTGGCTGCCTGGTAGAAACGGTCCAACACATCCCAATCGCTTCCGCGGTAGCATTTGACATCGTTGTTGTTGCACCATTGTTCCAAGGCATCATCTTCCGGATTGTTGGTGGTTACAATGATTAGTTCATCCAGATGTTGAGCTGTTTTGATTCTATCAACCAGATTGCCGACCAATGTTTTGCCGTGCACATCCATGAGCACCTTTCCCGGTAATCGGGTCGAGCCCATTCTTGCTTGTACGAGAGCTACTTTCACTGCTTAAAAAATGTTTTTTTCGTTTTTTCTTCCCAGTTTTCCCTGGTAAGAGAATATATCGTGGTATTGACCAATTCCCCATCACTTCCCAATCGGTGGTCTTTCAGGATGGCTTCTTTTTCAAATTTGAGTCGCTGCATCACAAACCGGCTTCGAAGATTTGTAGCCTCAATGTAGGTAAAGATTTTGCGCAATTTCAATTCATCAAAGGCGATTCTCAATGTAAGCAAGCTGGTTGCCATGCCTGAGTTTTTGCCCCAATATTCCTTTTCTCCTATAAAATAACCGATGTCAAAAACACCCGTTTGAAAATCCACGCCATAGATAGAGGTGTTGCCGATGTGTTTGTTGTTGGCCACATCGTATACTCCGAACAAATCGCGTGAAGGATTATTCTTGTTGCTGCGAATGTATTCTCGAAGGCTCTCAATGCTATGCTCCTGATGGCGCAAAACCAAAAATTCGTTGACCTCCGGGTCGTTCACCCACCGCAAGTAGTTTTCGTTTGCGGCTGCTTCTTCCAACCTTCGAAGGCAATATCCTTCGTACTCGAATTCTATGTTTTTAATTTCCAGCATGGCTTATACAGGAAGTCCCTTTTCTTTCAGCAACTCACACACTAATTCGAAGTTCATCATCTCCATCGACTCTTCTTCTGTAAATTCCAACTCAAACTCTTCTTCCAAAGCAACCACCATGTTCATGTGACCGACTGAATCCCAGGCGTCAATGTCATCTGGAGATGAAGCATCATTCAAGGTACCCACTTCTACGTTGAAGATGGCACTCAAAACAACCTTGGCTCTATCTACTGTTCCCATTTCAGTTTATTTTTATGTAGTCAATCTCGTTTAACTTATCTGCGAGCGTCCCCTTCAATTCATACCGCTTTCCGCCTTCGTTTTCTTCTACCAACGATAACCCTACCTGTTCCCAAAACAATTCCGTTTGTCGGTTCTTTTTGGTGGGTGAATAGGTCGCTACAAAGTGGTCCTGATTAAAAGCATTTTTCAGATTTTCCAAGCAATAATAGACAAAAGCTTTTTCAATGTTCTTCCCAAGAATTCTGCAACTCAACAGAAACGAGTCGATGACAATGGCTTCTTGCTCTTTTTGAGCGATAAGCACACCGGTATTCCCCAGGTCACCAAACTTATCCTTCACCGACAAACAGTAGATGCGGCAATTTTCGTCTGCATTCATCTGTTCTATTTGAGCTGCCGAATAGCGGATGGTAGTGAGGTTAAATTGATTGGTCTTTTGTGTCAATTGTGCTACTCGTGGAAGTTGCCCCTCGGTAGCTTCCGAAATTTCAATTTCAATTTCGAGGCTCTTGTAAAAATCATTTAGGTTGGAATAACGCTTTGCTGCCCCTTTGCGCTTTGACTCTTGCTGGTATAGTTGGGTTCTGTTTTTATCTTCTGAACTCACTCTCAATCCATCGAACCAACCTGTTTTAAGCACTATTTCCGGGTAGTCGTGCAATTTCTCTGGCACTTGTAGCACCTCCACCTCTGGCACTGCTTGCCGCACCAATTCACACTCTGATGGATTGTCGTCTACAAAAACAAAACTATCTATGCCAATGTTCAGCTCTTCCTGCATGGAAAGAATGTTATCGGCCTTGTTGTTCCAATTAATCCGATGGCTGGCCAGGTGCTCCCGCTTAATCAAGCAGTGCGGGTGATTGTCCAACACATTAAATACATCTTCTTCGTTGTTCTTACTCGCCAACGCAATCAAAATCCCTCTGTTGTAAAGACTCAGCACCCGAAGTTGAAACTGGTAAAAGATATTGCCGGGGTATTCCTGAGGATCGATCTTGATGCCATCGATACCGTCTTCTCCAACAATTCCTCCCCAAAGGGTATTGTCACAGTCGAGCACCAAGCATTTTTTTGCTTTCCCTTTCAGCGCATTGACTGTTGTGGCAATGTCGTGTGCATAGAGCGACAGGAAATCGTTGCTAAAAAAAGATTTTTTCGTGTAATAGTTTTTGTAGGTGATGGCCCGCTGCTCTCCCAACAATGCCATGTAGCGGTTGAAATCAAAGCAGTAAAATTGGTTTTGATGTTCCCGCTGATAGTTTTGGATGAACCGGTTCAATTCACGGATATGATGGCGTTTATCTTCAGTGCCCCCCAAGTTGGACACTCCGTACTCCGGAAAGAGCGGTTCCAAAAAGGTGTTAATTATGACTTGAGCAGAATTTTCACGCAACAATTCAAAAGTGGACTGTAGGTCATCTTTGATGGCATCGATGTCCAACTCTCCAAAACGGTAATTTTGAAAGTAAGGCTGTTCAATCAATGAAAGGACTATGATATCGTCACCCTCCACTTGTCCCGACATTAATTCGGTGACAAATGTTCCGTAGCCACCAAACTTAAAAGTGGGGTTCAATTGACTCTCGTAACACAAATAAGACAGGTAGGGAGTGATTCCTTCCAGTGTGTAGTTTCTGAGAAATCGAATTTGAATAGAATCGGGGAAATTCTCCTTTGCTTTTTCGTTGTTGAAGCTAAAAACTTCAACCATGCTCTTTTCCAACAATTTCATCTGCTACTCTATGACATCAGTTTACCACCATTAATCCGGAGGTTTTCTCCCGTAATATAAGATGCATTCGGGCCCATTAGAAACACCACCGCTGCTGCAATGTCATCTACCCTACCCAACCTTCTCAGGGGTGTTTGAGCCGCATACAATTTCATTTGTTTTTGCGGAATTTCAGAGGTCAACATCGTTTCAGTCAATCCAGGGGAAATGGTATTGACCCGAATGCCTTTGGGCCCAAACTCCAACGCGATAGAACGTGTTAAAGAAGTGAGTGCCGTTTTGGCGAGGGTGTAGGTAGCCCATTTTGCAGGAGGTGTGCTATCTGTTACCACACTGCCCATGTTGATAATGCAACCTTCACCCAACTCCAACATATCCTCAATGCCATGTTTGCAGCAGGAATAAACGCCCTTAACCTGCACATCCAGGTGATCCTGAAAGTCGGACCAGGTGGTTTCCATGAAATTCTGAGCAATGATTTTAGGAGAGGCATTGTTCACCAAACCATGCACTTTCCCCCATTGCCCATGAATAAAATCAAACATGGCTTTCACTGATTCCTCGTTGGTCACATCTGCCTTATAAAGCAAGGCCTGACCGCCATTTTTTTCAATTTCTCTTTGCACACCGATAGCACCTTGTTGATCGCTTCGGTAATTGACAACGATTTTATATCCTTCTGCCGCCAAGGCCTTTGCTATTGCAGCACCAATTCCTTTGCTGGCTCCTGTCACCAGTACAACTTTTTGTTCTGTCGGTATTTCCTCAGTTTGCTCTGCTTCTTGTTGCACCTCCAGCACTTTTACCTGAGCTGTTCCAGTGAGCACCGGTTGGCTATGTTGGTTCCGGATTTCTGTCTCCAGATCGAGGATTCGTTCGCGTTTGTTGATTTTTAGAATCGAGGCGGAAATGGTTAACTCATCTCCTAAACGCACGGGCAATAAAAAATTGATACTTTGGGACATCCACAAAGCTCCTTCCCCAGGCAAATGCTTGCCTATCATAGTAGACAGAAAAGAAGCACTGAGCATACCGTGTGAAACGATTCCTTTAAATGAAGTTTTTTCAGCAAAAGACCGGTCCACATGCAACGGATTGTTATCTCCCGTTATTTCGACAAAACGATCGATATCTGCCTGCTCTATTTTGTGCGAAAACTGAGCCGAATCGCCAACAGCAAACTGTTCAAACTTATCACTGGTCATAGTCAGTATGTTTGGCTTGCAACATCTCTTTGTGTTTCTCCATGACTTCGGTGTTCTTTGTCAGGTTTTCATCGTGCATTCTGTATCGATACAAAGGCAGGATGATGTTGTATATACTATACTTTTCCATAAACCGAAGGCGCAACTCCTCTTCTTCCCGGGCCCGGAAACTTTCATCGTACAAACCGATATCGTAGAGAAAATCTTTTCGAAACATAATTCCACAGGCAATGGGGTGCTCCGCAGCATGAACATGCTCCAGATGATTCCCTCTTTCGTCTACTTTGTAGTAGTCAACAGAAACCGCATCGATGGCATTATTTTCTTCCAGAAACAACTTTTGAAGTTTGAGCATTTCACTGTGGATGTAGTCATCAGCATCCAGAAAAACAACGAACTGCCCTTTGGCCTTCTTTATTCCAAAATTCCGCGCTCCTGACAACCCCAGATTTTCCTCCAGGTTAAAAACGCGCACCTCATCTACATAGTTGGCCAGGATATCAGCCGTACGATCGGTGCTCGCATCGTTGATCACTAAAATTTCAATTTTTGACGAATCAATCGATTGTTCCAGACAACTTCGAATGGCGCGCTCTACAAAGCGGGCATAATTATAGGTAGTAATGATTATTGATAACATTTCAGAAGGTCGATTTATGTCGCAAAAAGATAATTTTTACAACAATTGATTTCTAATGTTTTGTTTTCTATTCCCTGTCTGTTCCATGCCGGGAACCATACCCATAGCCGTAGCCGTAGCCATAGCCGTAACCGTAGCCGTATTTTCCATAATAAAATCCACCTCTGCGTTGCTTCAATCCATTCAGAATGATGCCACTGTTTGTGAGGGAATTCTTTTCAACAATGCCTTCTACAAATTCAATCGACTGCCGGTTAGTAACCCTTGCGTTCAGAACAAATACGTTGACATCACTGAGCTGCATCAACACTACTGCATCAGTGATTAGACTTATTGGTGGTGTATCAACAATGATAAAATCAAATTTGCCTCCCAACTTCTCAAATATCTCATTCACTTTAGAACTTAGTACTAATTCAGAAGCATTTGGCGGAATGCTGCCCGCTGTTATCACGTGCAGGTTGTCAAACCCCGTTGGTCTAACAGCATCTTCAATTTCCATTTGCCCAATCAGGTAGGAACTAAGACCTTCTTTTTCTTCGGATATTCCCAGCTCCCTTTCAATCTTAGGTTTATGCAAGTCAAAATCAATCAGCAGTACCTTCTTGTCTGCCATTGCCAGGATACTACTGAGGTTAATGGAACAAAATGTTTTCCCTTCGCCAGGCAGTATCGATGTGATCAAAATGATTTTAGATTTTGAATCAGCAGAGAAATACCTCAGGTTGGTGCGAATGGCACGGAAAGCATCCACGATCATTCCTTTTTTACTTGTATTGAAGATAAAACGTTCTTCTTTTTTCGCCTTGTGATGAGCTACCCCCCCCAACACAGGAAGATTGGTTATCGCTGAAAGTTCCCCAACACTCTCGATTCTTTCAAAAAAGAAGGAACGAATAAAAGTGACGATAACAGCGAGTATCAGCCCCACCCCAACAAACAAGTAGGCCAATTGTCGTTTATCAGGCTCTAAAATTCCGACAGAATGCGCCCGTTCTATCACCTTGGTTTGTGGAATCAAACCGGCCCGCGCGATGACCGTTTCCGCTCGTTTGGATAATAGAAATGAGTAGAGCTCTTCATTGACTTGCAGCCTGCGCTCAATGTTCAAGATTTGTCGCTGAGTTTTTGGAATCAATTTAATGCGGTTCTCAAATCCTTTGATTTCCTTGTCTAGACCTTCAATTTCCAGAGCCAAAGCATTTTTTGAATTGTTTAGGTAAATCAGTACATCTCCCCGCATTTTTTCCGCTTTCTGATCAATTTCAGAAACCGGCATGCTGCTTTCGGTGGAGCTATACAACAATTCATTTCTACGAATCTGGAAACCGTACAACTCATCTATGGATTTTCTTAAAAATCCACTTTCCTGAAACAAATAGGTAGAAGGCGGAAGCAACACATCATCCGTACTTGTCAAAACATACTCTTCAATGTCATTCAGCGCTTTTGCCTTCAGTTGCGCTTCCCGCTTTTTAGTCTCATAAATGATAAGCTGTCCAAAATAAGCCTGCTCCTCCAGCGTTAAATTCAACACCTCTTCCCCATCACGAAACATTTCCAGTTCCGTTTCTATTCCATCAATAATAGCAGTTACCTCCTCAATTTGCTTGTCGATATAACGGAGCGTATTCTCATTTACATCGATCCGGCTTTGCAGAGTATATTCAATGTACACAGTAGTGAGTGTATCCAGAAAATCCACAGCCCTTTGCGGATCTTCATCCTTCACCATCACTTCCAAAATGGTTGTGTAATCGATATTTGCAACAAAGACCTTGCTTTGGTATTGATAAACCGACTTGTCGCGATTATGAACCTGAAACATATAATCAATCTTTCGCATCGTGGCCACATGCTGCAAGAGATTGGGTTTTCTATCAATGGTAAGATAAAGGCCATTGTCCACTACTAATTGACCAAATTGATAGGTATTTGTCAGCGTGTTTTCATTTTTTTCGAAGGTTAGCTGATAGGAGGATGTGTCTAGAACATTTAGTCTAAACTCCGTATTATAATGCTGTACACTGGGCCCATAGGTCTTTACCTCAAAGGGCATATTTTCATATACGGGCGTTACTTTCAGACGACCAATGATGTAGTATGAAATATCCAAGTTCAGTCGATCAAGCACCTCTCGGATAATTGTACTCGACTTCATCACCCGCATTTGGCTGGCAGTCTTTTCAAAAGTGGCATACTTCGAATCGAGGCCTAGCCCCCTGTAGATGCTTTGTTGGTAATCGTACGTCTCCTCAGATTTCAGAAGCACCTGCGATTTTGCAGCATAAATCTCTTTCAATCTATGTGTGTAGAAATAGGAGATGACCAATGCCACAAAGGGGAATATCAAAAACCAATACCAATTCTTAACGAAGACGGAAATCAATTTCTTGACATCGTCCACATCAATAATGGAGGTGTTATTCTTAGCCATACGTATTAGTTTTCATGCTTGTGCGCAAAGCTACAATTATTCCAATTTAAATGGGTTCCATCTTTTATCACGCTACCATCAATCTTTTCAATGAAAATGTGCCAGTTAAAAATTAGCGCCATTCCAATATAAAAAACAGACAACCCCAAACTTGACTTTTTTTCCCATAATGGGACGTGTCCAGTGGGGTAATTTCGTTGTCATTCTGCATTAATCGGCATTTCTAACGATTGGCACAGTTATTACTTATTATATAAGGTATCAATTCGAAAAAATCGATTTTAGAAGATAATACATGCGGCCAATTTTTAACCAACCGCAATAAAATGTAAACTACCGAAAAAATTGTATTTTTGCGAAACGGTGTGTTCCATGATCCCGGGACTCGGGGCGGAACAATTACTAAATGATTCGATTTGTTATGAGAAATTACGTGCTCCCCATAGTTTTATGCGTATTCCTTTTGCCAACGGCATTAATGGCCCAAGAGGGCCCAGGAGGTGTAGATGGATCAACCAATATTCAGTATTGGCTTCCGGTTGACCGACTCACTGGAGAAACGAATGGAGCCAACATTACTACCTGGACTGATTTTTCAGGTAATGGAAACGATGTAGCTGGCGCATTCAATACCAGACCAACCTACGTAACAAATCAAATTAACAGCCTACCAGCACTAACTTTCAACGGTACTAGTCAAGCCATATTTGACGGCACCAATACCGCTCTAAATACTCAGACAGTTTCATGGATTGTTGTAGGACAATCCAACAACAATACAACCACGCAAGTATTTGTTCGGTCACGTTACATTACGGGGATAACCAGCCACCAATTCCTTTGGTCGACCTATGTAAGCTCAGCAGGTACCGTCCGTGTAGACTCCAAAAGTGCCACAGGATCTGACATCATAGTAAACTCGACCTTCTCAACAGGTTATAACATTTATGGAGCGATTTGGAATGGAGCCACCGGAAACCTTTCGGGTTTTAAAAATGGAAGTTTCAGTGGTTCAGCCACGGGAGCAAATGCGAACCCAACAGGACATGCTCAATTGGTTTTTGGGCGTCAGTCAACGAATGGATCAAATCGGCTAAATGGTGGTATGGCTGAAGTAATTGTCCTTACAAAAGTGATCAACAGTGCCGAAAGAACGATTATGGAGAACTACCTTTCCAGCAAATACAACATTGCTATCTCAAATGACAGGTTCGCTCATGATGCCGGACATGGCACCGAAGTTTTTGGCATTGGTGGCGAAGCAGATGGAACTAATGCGGATGCTCAGGGAACAGGGATTGTCAGAATCAATTCTGCATCCAGCTTAGGTACTGCTGACTATTTATTAGTTGGCCATGACGATGCTTCAACAGGTTCTCAAACCGGTGATGTTCCAGCAATCGTTACCACGAATAGTGGGTCACGTATGACTCGTGTTTGGAGAGTTGATGAGACAGGAGATGTTGGTACAGTATCAATATCGTTTGACTTGTCAGGTATTTCATTCGCCATCAACCCTGATAACTACGCTTTACTTATTGCAAATTCAGCTTCAGGAGGAACTATGTCAGGTGGTGCTATGCACACTACCGGCCACAATTTTAATGTTGGAACAAGTGTACTTTCTTTTACGGGTGTCGATTTTGCTGACGGGGACTTCTTTACGCTTGTTGATACGAACAACGTTGATACGATTCGCAGCAATGTTGCAGTAGGTAACTGGGAGACACCAGGTAGCTGGGATTGTACCTGTGAACCTTCCGAATTTGACGCAGTTATTATTCAAAATGGACACGACATAACAGTAACGACAGGTACCGCGGAAGCTGCATCTTTGGAAGTAGAAAGCACTGGCACCTTGACTATGAGTGGTAGCTCTACCCTCAGCCTTAAAGAAGATTTGGATTTACAAGGAACTTACGTTACTGGCTCAGGCGAGATGGTCTTTGACGGCACAGTGCCACAAAAAATCAGTAATAACAGTGGTGGTGCGATGACTGTATTTGATTTAACTATCAATAACTCTGCAGGAGTTTCCCTGGATGCAGGTCCCTTGACGTTAGAAAACACCATGACCCTAACCGATGGTCCGTTTAACAATGGTAACACTTTCACCTTTTCTTCCACCGTATCCAGACAAGCGCACATTAGAGGAACAACAAGTGGATCTTTAACCGGTACTTATAACGTTGACCGTTTCGTGACATCCCGAGACGCTTTCTGGGGCGATATTGCCTCTCCTGTTGCTGGTTCCACCATAGCGAGTTATGATGATGACATATTTATGAGCAATGTTGGTGGCAACAATGGAAATGCTTGTTGTCCCCTCTTTACGTCAGTTTATAAGTACGATGAAACTGCGGGTTCTTACACCGCGATTAATTCAACTGCTGTAACCGTTAATCCTGGTGAGGGTCTTGAACTTTGGCTTGCCAGTGATACTGTTACTCTTGCCGCTTTCACCTTTAGCGTTACAGGCTCCATTAATACTGCATCAACGGACTTAGGTGTTACACGCAACAACACCGGTTGGAATCTGGTCGGTAATCCTTTCCCCGGTTTTGTTTCCTGGAGTGCTATTTCTGCTGATGCCGGAAGCTTCTCCAACCTGCAAGACAACTTCTTTGTTTTTGACGCAAACGCTGGAAACTTTGGAACCTATGGTGATGGTAATTTAATTCCTCCAAGTCAGGGTTTTTGGGTATTTTCTTCTTCAGGTACACCTAACATGGATGTGACTATGGATCATTTGGTAGCTCAATCAAACAATACTACCTTCCTTAAGAGAGGCGAGTCTTTACTCAGACCTAATGAACTGAAGCTAAAACTGACTTCTGACGAAAACAGTTACTACCATGAATCCTATGTGCGATTCAACAGTAGCTCTTCCATCAATTATGATGACAAAGACATTCCTTTCCTTCCAAGTCGAGTAGAGGAAGCTCCAAACATTACTGCACTGACTTCGGATGACCAAAAGTTAGTTATCTCCAGTGTAAGCGATGTGGAAGATAATATTGTGCTACCATTGGCTGTTGAAGTTGGAGTTCCGGGAACATACACGATAACTGCTTCTGAATTAGACAATGTCTACAGTTATGAATGTGTGACATTGGAAGATGCTGAAAACGGAGAATTCATCGACTTATCTGAATGGGGTTCTTACACTTTTGAGTTTGACCCTGCCGACAACAAGGACCGTTTTAAACTGCACATGTCTCGCGATGGTTCTGAGCTTTGCGAGCAACCCAATGGCGAAGTAAACATCCTGAATACAGAAAACGGTGTTTTTGTAGATTACAGTTTGACAGAAACAACTTCTTCTACTATCTCTGTTTACAATTTACTCGGACAAAAGGCTGCGGCAGATATCAACTTGAGAATTGCCAACGGTAGAAAACAAATTAACTTGCCTGTTAGTAAAGGTCTTTACATACTTGTAGTAGATACTGACGGACAACGTGTTTCTAAAAAAGTAAATTTATAAGCGCGCTGAATTAGGCAACATCACACCCAATGAACATGAACAAGAAGATAAAAAATAGCGCCATCGTATTGATTTTGGCTCTCTCCCCTTTTCTTATTGATCAAGCAGTCGCACAATCGCCTCCAGGTGGTAGTGGGCCTCCTAGTACTGGAGCACCTTGTTGGCCTCCACCATGCATTCCAATTGATGGTGGGGTAACCCTCCTGATGGCTGCTGGAATGTTATACGGAGGAAAAAAGCTACTTGAACAACGACAAAAATAAGTTGAAAAGGCCAGGGATTATTCTTGGCCTTTTTGCATTCAGCCCATGAAGTTGTCCTTTAAGCAACCTCTGACACGTTTTTCTGTCGTTGCTCTCCTACTCTATATTTTTTGGTACCTGCTTTACGAGCTTTGGCTTCATCCTCAGGGTTGGTTAGACCGAGCTATTATAGACAACCTCATTCTTATCAGCGGAGGAGCGCTGCGTTTTATCGGGTTTAATCTCATTCCAGATAGCTTTGATGAAAGCATTCGTACCATTGGAATTGATGGCACACATGGCCTTTGGGTGGGAGATCCTTGCAACGGTATTACGCTATTTTCCCTTTTCACCGGATTCGTTATAGCCTATCCCGGCCCCATCAAAAAGAAACTCTGGTTTATCCCTCTGGGCCTGGTGACCATCCACTTGTTGAATGTCATCCGCATCATGGCGTTAACGATGATAGTTTACTACTTCCCTGATCCTGCTATATTGGATTTTAACCATACCTACACCTTTACCATTCTGGTCTATTCTTATGTATTTCTTCTCTGGTACATTTGGGCCAACAAATTATCAGAGGTCAGTAGCAGTTAGTTCAATATGACGAAGAAATTTCTTCTGCTAGCATCGCTCGTGGTCTTGTTTGTTGCCCTGGGATTCTTCAGGCAATTTACATTTGTCAACATCAATTACCATTTAGTCTACCTCTTCCACAACGAAGAAGTCTCTCACATGTCTTCCTTCTTTGATTTCTTACTGCCCCTCTCCTACTATCAACTGTATTCACTTAAGTGGGTTCTGACGCTGCTGTTTAGCACTGCTTTTGGTATTTTGACTTGTGCCGTAATCTGGATATGGTTTAGAGAACGAAAATTGGTTATCTACACCATTTATGCCTTTACTACATTATTGGGCATTGCGGCTTTACTTTTCGGAGGAGGTTACCTCTTGGGAGATCCCCATCAGGGATATGCCCTTGCGCGCATCTTTATGGGTTATGCTCAATCTCCGGTGGTCGCCATGGTGCTGATCCCTGCATTCAAACTAGTGGCTTCTCAAAAACCGTTGTCTGAATAGCTGTGCTGGTGATTGTAACAACGCCAATATCCGAGTAGCAGTCTCTTCAGGATAAAAAGCAAAATAGCTAGCTATTACCATAAAGGCAAAATCGGGAATCCCCACAACAAAGGCTATCCCCATGTGAAAAATGGTTCCAATCCAAATAACGGGAAACCGAACTTTGCGAAACCAAATCATGATCGGAAAAGCCAATTGATAAATCAACACGAAGTAATTACCCGTTACCATCAACCACTCAATTGAAGTTAGGTTGTTCATCACCCAGGGAGTACTGTACTCAGGCAACCGCAAGACATACTCAAGAGCCGATCCTTCTAACCAATACGCTCCTGTTATTTTATAAAGCCCAGCAGTGGCATAAAGAATTGCGACCTGCACCCGAACAGCATAAAAACTTAGGTTGGATATCAATATCCTCAACTGCCCAGAAAGCCGGTTGGGAGACCACCGTGCAGAATTGCCATTCATTGCCACGAAATAAAGGGTCAAAATTGCCATCAAATTGTACCCTCCATTGGAAAGTTCTATTGCCTTTGAAAACAAGTTAATGGTGAAAAACCAAATAAACAATGCCGTGATGCGCGGAAATCGCCCAGTCAATCCCAGCAATAAAAAAATGATTTGCCCCGCCACAAACCACCCATAAAAGGGAGCAACACCGTCCAGGTATAACAAAGCAATTACCTGATTGACACTGCTCTGGTAAGCTGGAACTTGTAACATATAGGCATCAGGTCCCCATATTTGAGCAGCCGCAGGCAACAACAACAACGTGTTGACGAGTAACACCAAATAGACTGCTTTTGTCAGCAGCTTCGCAGCCTGTGGATGCAGTTGTCGCTGTGTCAAATCGACTAAAAGGATATTCCAACTCCTTCTCATTCGTTCAAATCAATTACAGGAAACCGCAAAACTTCATACGTTCTGTCCGGAGAATTATCCTTGCCACTATCCAGGTTTAAGCTGGTTATGAAGCAAACGAACTCAACTCGGTTTATCTGTTCGTTTGGAAAAAGCAACGCTCCTTGATCCTCAGCATATCTGGCAGCCAATTGATAGGAAGGCATGCTGCGCATCTTATCCTCCAGTTCAGTCGGGGTTAGCAACTCACTATCCAACCGCAATTGGGTATGAAAAAGATTGTCAGCAACACTCTCCGCGATGTTGAATAGCTTTGCATGATAACTGATTCTATAGGTGTGGTGTTTTGACAACAGCTGCCAGGCAGGATCTTTCCATCCGCTCCAGGTGCCATCTTCAAACTGACAACGCAAATATAGCCGCCTTGCAGAAGTAGGAGGTTCTGGAGCAAATACTTGCCAATTTTGGTGAAACAAGGGCACCATATAATTATAGGCCACAAAATTCACTTTCGGTGAAAACCAATCGTAAGGAGCAACGAAGATGAGGACAAATAAAAAATGAAGGCCAAGTAAAAGGCCCCCTACAAGGGATAATCTAATTTTGTTTCTGTTCTCCATACCGCCACCAGAAGGACGATGAAAAGGTAGCAAAATTCTATCCACCAGAAAATGCAGCTGATTAATTTGAAGCAACGTAAATTAAGGGGAGGTCTGGGACACAAATGGTACTTTTTAGAAGCAATATTTCTACTTTTGCTAGCAAAGCCAAAAGCATGGAAAAAGACACCGAAATATTTGATCTGATACAAGATGAACTTCACCGTCAAAAGGATGGTATTGAATTAATTGCTTCAGAAAACTTCGTCAGCGATCAGGTTATGGAATCAATGGGTTCTGTTCTGACAAATAAATATGCCGAAGGCCTTCCAGGTAAACGTTATTATGGAGGTTGTGAAGTAGTTGACAAGGTTGAAAATATTGCCAGAGACCGACTCAAGTCTTTGTTCAACGCGGAATGGGTGAATGTACAACCACATTCAGGTGCGCAAGCAAATGCTGCGGTGATGCTGGCTGTGTTAAACACGGGTGATACCATTCTTGGTTTTGACCTTTCGCACGGTGGGCATTTGACCCATGGATCTTCGGTTAACTTTTCAGGCAAATTGTACCGGCCAACCTTCTACGGAGTCGAAAAAGAAACCGGAACCATCAACTACGACAAAGTCGCTGAAACCGCCAAAGCGGAGAAACCTAAATTGATCATTTGTGGTGCTTCAGCTTATTCCCGTGATTGGGATTATAAGCGCCTTCGCACCATCGCTGATGAAGTAGGTGCTTTGCTACTTGGTGATATTTCTCATCCAGCCGGCCTTATCGCCCGTGGCCTTTTGAATGATCCAATGCCACATTGCCACATCGTTACGACCACCACGCACAAAACATTGCGTGGCCCTAGAGGCGGTGTTATCATGATGGGCAAAGATTTCGACAACCCTTGGGGATTGACTACGCCTAAAGGTGTCATTCGCAAGATGTCTGCTATACTTGATTCCGGAGTATTCCCAGGCACGCAGGGAGGTCCGTTGGAACATGTGATTGCATCAAAAGCTGTTGCATTTGGTGAAGCCTTGTCAGATGACTATTTGCAATACTGTGTGCAAGTGGTGAAAAATGCCCAGGTAATGGCCAGTTCATTTGTAGAAAAAGGTTACAAAATCATTTCCGGAGGCACAGACAATCACCTGATGCTGATCGATTTACGCAGCAAAAACATCACGGGAAAAGATGCTGAAAACGCCCTGGTAAAGGCCGACATCACTGTCAACAAAAACATGGTCCCATTTGACGACAAATCCCCATTCGTGACTTCCGGAATCCGGGTTGGCACTGCTGCCATTACTACCCGAGGATTAAAAGAAGCGGATATTCCTGAGATTGTAGACCTCATCGATCGGGTTATTTCGAACCCAAATGACGAAGATAATATTGCTGCTGTGCGAGCAGAAGTCAACAAAAAAATGAGTGGATTGCCACTATTTTCCTAATTCAGATTGAACCACCCTTATGATCAGTAAAGCGAACAATCCCCACCTGAAATCATGGATTGCTGTTGATGCCAACAGTGATTTTCCCATACAAAACATACCCTTTGGCATTTTTTCAAGTACCAACAATTCCAGCCCTCGCGTGGGTGTGGCCATTGGCGATCAGGTACTCGATGTCGCAGGATTGGCAGAAAAGGGATACCTGGATGACTTGAATCTACCCAATGACGTGTTTAGCGAAAGTACACTCAATGCGTTTATTTCATTGGGGAAACAGGCAACCAGAACATTGAGGGAAAGGCTATCGGACCTGCTGAATGTTGAAAACAACACCCTCCAGGGAGCCGCAGATCGTGATCAATTATTTTTTGCACAAAACGAGGTGAGTATGCACCTTCCTGCGCGCATTGGCGACTACACCGATTTTTACTCCAGCATTGAGCATGCTACCAATGTGGGCACCATGTTTCGCGACCCGAAAAACGCGTTACTCCCTAACTGGAAACACATTCCGGTAGGCTATCATGGCCGCTCTTCTTCCATCATCGTTTCAGGCCATCCAATCCACCGTCCCAAAGGGCAAACGAAGGCAGACGATGCTCCTGCCCCTACTTTTGGGCCAACGAGGTTGTTAGACTTTGAATTGGAAATGTCTTTTATCACGTACGATGGAAAGCCGCTTTCTGAAAGCATTTCCACCGTTGAGGCAGATGAATTTATCTTCGGCATGGTGCTCTTTAATGACTGGTCTGCCCGCGACATTCAAAAATGGGAATACGTGCCTCTAGGGCCATTCCTCGCCAAAAACTTTGCCTCTTCTATTTCCCCATGGATTGTTACACTGGACGCTTTGGAACCTTTTAGAGTTGCTGGTCCAGTTCAGTACCCCGCAGTATTGCCGTACCTCGAATATGAGGGAGATAAAAACATTGACATCGCCTTGGAGGTTTTGATTCAGCCAGAAGGTGGGGCAGAACACCGTGTTTGTTCTTCCAATTACAAATACATGTATTGGAACATGAACCAACAACTGGCGCACCATACCGTAAATGGTTGCGATATCAACGGTGGTGATATGATGGGCTCCGGTACAATTAGCGGTCCCACACCAGACTCCTATGGTTCTATGCTGGAACTTTCCTGGCGCGGAACAAAGCCTGTGCCCATGCCTGATGGCACTGAGCGTAAGTTTATTCAAGACAACGATACCGTTATCATGCGTGGTTACGCTGAGAAAAACGGAATCCGCGTTGGTTTTGGGGAGGTGAGCACCAAGGTACTTCCAGCAAAATAAGTCTATCTAAAAGATTCACTGACAGTCTATCACGCAACTTTTGTCGTCCCCGGTTTGTTTAAGAAGCAGGTGATAATTGCTAACTTTACGAGGAGGTAATTGGATTATGGAAGAAGTAGCAGCAGAGATAGAAAAGAAGGAGATTCTCCGACAGTACCGTGGACTTCTAAAAAGCAGTAAATCAGCAGAAGAACCTGCCGACAGGGTACTGATTCGCAAGGCTTTTAACATTGCCCTTGAAGCGCACAAAGACATGCGCAGAAAATCGGGTGAAGCCTATATCTATCATCCCATTGCGGTGGCCCGCATCGTTTCTGAAGAAATTGGTCTGGGCACCACTTCCATTGTTTGTGCCTTGTTGCACGATGTGGTCGAAGATACTGAGTTGACCCTTGAGGACATTGATGGTCTGTTTGGTGAGAAAGTGGCACTCATCATTGATGGCCTGACCAAGATTTCAGGTGTTTTTGATCAAACGCTCTCCTTGCAGGCGGAGAACTTCCGGAAGATGTTGTTGACCATGTCAGACGACATTCGGGTGATCATCATCAAACTGGCTGATCGACTGCACAACATGCGCACACTCGACTCGATGCGAGACGACAAACGCAGAAAAATTGCTTCGGAAACGCTGTATCTATATGCTCCTTTGGCCCACCGTCTGGGACTCTATGCCATTAAATCGGAGTTGGAAGATTTGGGGCTAAAGTACACTGAGCCGGAAATTTTCAATGACATTGAAACCAAGCTCCAAAAGACCAAAGCCGTAAGAACCCGGTTTGTGAATCGTTTTACCATTCCCATCAAACGGAACCTGACGGATTACAAACTCAATTTTGAAATCAAGGGACGTACAAAATCCATTTACTCCATTTGGAATAAGATGCTGGAGAAAAACATCCCTTTTGAGGAAGTATACGATGTTTTTGCCATTCGCATCATTCTTGACTCCGATGCTTCAAATGAAAAATCTGATTGTTGGCGCGCCTACTCGGTAGTGACTGATTTTTACAAACCCAATCCTGACCGATTGCGCGACTGGATTTCTACCCCTAAAGGAAATGGTTACGAATCCTTGCACACCACCGTGATGAGTCCAACAGGAAAATGGGTGGAAGTGCAAATTCGTACACGCAGGATGGATGAAATTGCGGAAAAGGGCTTGGCAGCGCATTGGAAATACAAGGAATCGGCCAGCGAGCAGGCGCTGGATGAGTGGATCGCCAAAGTGCGTGATTTATTGGACAGCCCTGAATCAAATGCTCTGGATTTCATTGACGACTTCAAACTCAACCTTTTTTCGGACGAAATATTTGTCTTTACACCGAAAGGAGAATTACGCACCATGCCAGTGAACGCCACCGCGCTGGACTTTGCTTTTGACATTCATACGCAGGTAGGTGAACGATGCATTGGCGCCAAAGTCAACCACAAGTTAGTTCCCTTGAGCCATCAATTGAAGAGTGGCGATCAGGTCGAACTCATTACCTCCAGAAAGCAAAAGCCCAAAAAAGATTGGTTACAGTTTGTAGTGACTGCCAAGGCTAAGTCGAAAATTAAGTCGTTGCTCAACGAAGAGAAACGTGAGTTGGCCATAGAAGGCAAAGCGATATTGGAGCGAAAATTTCGAGGGTTGAAGCTGCAATTCAACAATGCCAACATCAAGAAGTTGGTCGCCTTTTATAAATCGCGCAGTACACAGGATTTGTACTACAACATTGCCAAGGGCGACATCGACATGAAAAAGTTGGCTGACCTCAAACGAGAGGAAGGCAAACTCAAATACCGTGTCACAACGACCAAAAAGAAAGATTCACTCGAACAGTTGGTCACCAATGCCCGTGGCAAAGCGAACATGTTGGTTCTTGGCGACAGCATGGAAAACCTGGATTACAAACTTTCTCCCTGCTGCACCCCCATTCCTGGAGACGATGTATTTGGTTTTGTCACGATCCACGATGGCATCAAAATCCACCGGGTCAATTGTCCCAATGCCATTCAGCTGATGTCTAACTATGCTTACCGCATTGTGAAAGCTCGTTGGATGAATCAGGAGTCGATTGCCTTTTTAGCAGGCATCCAAGTAACCGGTGCAGACAATGTTGGCCTGGTCAACAACATCACACGCATCATCTCTGAAGAGTACCACGTGAACATGCGTTCGTTGAGTTTTGATACCGAAGACGGGATATTTGAAGGGACCATTATGGTGTTTGTGCACGACACGAACCACCTCACAGCACTGATGAAAAAACTCAACCGGGTCGAAGGGGTATTAAACGTGCAAAGAATCCAGGGAAACTAACCTTCTTTCCCACTGCTTTACTACCGTCAAAATCAATTTTTTAAGTAATTTTGAGCCTTATGTGCATGGTCTATGCCAGATAAGGGAATCAAGCAGCAGGTAAGGCAAATTTTTGCAGATTATCTCGAAGAAAAAAGCCACCGAAAAACACCGGAACGCTTTGCCATCTTGGAGGAAATTTACTCTCAAAACGGACATTTTGATGTTGAGTCGCTGTACCTTGAAATGAAAAACAAGAAGTACCGTGTAAGCCGTGCTACCCTTTACAATACCATTGAATTGTTGCTCGCCTGCAACCTCATTCGCAAACACCAATTCGGGCGCAACATTGCCCAATTTGAAAAATCATACGCTTACAAACAACATGACCATGTCATTTGCAATTCTTGCGGAAAAGTCATTGAGTTTTGTGATCCAAGAATCCAACAGATCAAGTCAACTGTGGCTGAACACCTGGGATTTCAAGTGTCACACCACTCCTTGAACATGTATGGAGTTTGTAACAATTGCCAACCAAAAGCTACTACCACAGCAGATTAAGACATTGAAGTATATTTAACACATGAAAGCAGACGTATTATTAGGACTCCAGTGGGGAGATGAAGGCAAAGGAAAAATTGTGGATGTTTTAACACCACAGTATGAAGTAATTTCCCGCTTTCAAGGGGGACCAAATGCCGGACACACTCTTGAATTCAACGGCATCAAGCACGTACTGCACACCATTCCATCCGGAATATTTCACGAAGATTCTGTGAACATTATCGGCAATGGCGTAGTCATCGACCCGACCATCTTCAAGAAGGAAATTGATGCGTTGGAGGCCTTGAATGTAGATCCCAGCAAAAACCTCCAGATTTCAAGAAAAGCGCATTTGATTTTGCCGACACACCGTTTGCTGGATGCAGCGTCTGAAGCGGCTAAAGGGCTAAAGAAAATTGGTTCTACACTGAAAGGAATTGGTCCCGCTTACATGGACAAAACCGGACGAAATGGCATTCGTGTTGGCGATATCACCCAGCCAGAATTTCAAGAAAAGTACCAATCGTTGCTCGAAAAGCATTTGCAGATGCTTGCCCGATTCGACTACCCGGTAGAGAATCTAAAAGAAATGGAAGCAGCCTGGATGGAGGGCATTGAGGTAATCAAACGTCTACCACACATCGACAGCGAGCATTCGGTCAACAACTACCTGAAAGCAAACAAAAAAGTATTGGCAGAAGGTGCCCAGGGTTCCTTGTTGGACATTGATTTTGGTTCTTATCCATTTGTGACTTCTTCCAACACCATTTGTGCTGGTGCCTGTACAGGCCTTGGAATAGCTCCCGGTAGAATTGGTGAGGTATTGGGTATTTTCAAAGCGTACTGCACCCGTGTGGGCAGTGGCCCCTTCCCTACTGAATTGGAGGATGAAACAGGCGAAGTGCTTCGTAAAAGAGGTCACGAGTTTGGTGCTACAACCGGACGGCCAAGAAGGTGTGGTTGGATTGACCTTCCTGCCTTAAAATATGCCATCATGCTCAATGGGGTGACACAACTGATTATGACCAAAGCGGATGTACTGAGCACCCTTGATACCATCAAAGTTTGTACACATTACGAATACCAGGGCGAGCAAATCGATTATATGCCTTATGACATTACTGGAGACAAGGTAAAACCGGTTTACAAAGAAATGCCAGGATGGAGCGATGACCTGACGGGTGTGCGTTCGTTGGATGAGCTACCAGATACATTGCATCAATATGTTGCTTACCTGGAAAAAGAGCTGGAGGTGCCCATTACCATCATATCCGTTGGTCCTGATCGCAAGCAAACCATCATGCGCGAAAAGGTGGTCGCTGGATAATTGGCATCCTTCTTGCCTACTGGACCAAAAAATGAACGGATGTTATCATATTCACCGCCAATAAGAGGTCTGCTTCTTTCTGCTTTTCTACTCTTAAGCATTGCTGCCATTGGTCAATCCGGCACCAGGCAGGTGCAGGTAAAACAAGCTGGAGAGCTCATCGGCAATTCCAGGAAGAACATGTCCAAACTAATTGGGGATGTCATTTTCGAGCACGAAGGAGCATTGATGTATTGCGACAGCGCTTACCTATTCGATGACAACAGCCTAAAAGCAAACGGCAATGTACACATCGATCAAGGTGACACCATCCACCTTTATGGCGACTCTTTGCTTTATGATGGCAATACTCAACTAGCCCGATTTCGCGGAAATGTCAAGCTCATTGAGAACGATATGACCTTGACCACCAACTACCTGGACTACGATAGAAAAAACAGCCAGGCATACTATTACGATGGGGGTCGTATCGTGAGTAATGCGGATAAAAACACCCTTACCAGCAAGATTGGTTATTATTTTCCTGATACCCGTGAGTTCTTTTTTAAGGACAGTGTACTGCTTGTTCACCCCAACTACACCATTGAATCGGATACCTTGAAATACAACACCGATACCGAGGTGACTTATTTCTACGGTCCATCTACCATCACGAGCGACAGCAACCTCATTTATTGCGAAAACGGATGGTACGACACAAAAAAAGACCAAGCCGAATTCAAGAAAAACGCCTACATCATAAACAAAGCCCAACGGTTAGCTGGCGACAGTATTTGGTATGATCGCAACATTGGCGTTGGTCGTGCTTTTGGCAATGTGGCTATTTCCGATTCCATTGAAGACTATACCGTAACGGGCGATTTTGCGGAGCATTATGAAAAGGACAGTATTTCAGTAGTGACTGGAAACATGCTGCTTACTCAATTGTTTGGCAAAGACACCTTTTACCTGCATGGAGATTCTTTGCATGCGAACTACGACTCCACCCGCCAGCACCGAATGCTTTACGCCTTTCACAAGGTAAAATTCTTCAAATCAGACATGCAGGGCAAATGTGATTCATTGGTATTCTCCACCCTGGATTCCACCATTCGCATGTTTAGAGACCCAATCATCTGGTCAGATGAAAGCCAGATCACCGCTGACAGCATTACCATCGTGAGTTATGACGGCAAGATTCATTCGATGAATATGGATCATGATGCCTTCATCATTTCTATGGAAGATTCGGTGAAGTACAATCAGATAAAAGGGAAAAACATGATTGGCTACTTTAAAGACAGCCATTTGAAAAAGGTGCGTGCCATCGGAAATGGAGAAACCATTTATTACGCCCGCGAAGAAGATGGCACTATGATTGGCGTAAATAAGGCGGTGTGCAGTGAATTGATTGTGGCTATTGACAGCAGCAAGGTGAGTAACATTACTTTCTTGCAAAAGCCTGCGGCAACACTCTACCCTTTGAATGAAATATCTCCCAAGGAACTAATTCTAAAAGGCTTTTATTGGTACGGTGAAGATCGGCCAATGAAAAAGGAAGATATATTTATCTGGAGAACTGAAACCATCGAACCGGAAAAACCGAAAGATTCCAGCAATGGAAAAGAGATGTACCCCAAAAAGGTGACCGAACCAGAAAAATCGAAAGATTCCAGCGATGGAAAAGAGATAGAACCGAAGGAGGTAACCGAACCAGAAACGGGTACTGAAGTAGAATCGGACAATGAAAAAGAAGCCGTTACTAAACCGAAGCAGGATACTAAATCCGGAGGAAGAAGACAACCAACAAAGCCGGAGTAACCTACTCGTGAAAGGTGTAAAAAAAGCGGTCTATCTGTACTAGCTCTTTGTCTTTGTTGTAGGTGTTTTTACGCACAATAAAGCCGGTCCAACCAACCACATATTCGTACTCATAACCACTACCGGCTACTTGATCGCTTGCGGCAGCTGTATTGGCTGTTTCTTTGAAAAAAAGCTGTCCGGCAGAGTCGTATTTGTATTTAACCAACCCCGTCATTTCACTGCCAAAATAGGCCCGAACCTCGGCCAATCGTCCTGAAGAACCATAACGAAATTCGCGCTTGGACAACACCGCCCCCTCACTATAACTGGTCACAGCTCTCAACCAACCGTTTTTTTCGTCATAGCGTTTCTCCGTTCTCGAACGTTGCAATTCAGCCACCGTTTCCTGGCCGTGCTTGTTGTACTCAAACTGCTTGGACACATCCTCACCTGATTGATTCAAGACCTTCCATCCAACCACATCGTCACTTTCATTCAGTTCAAAAGTCGTTTCGGCTACCTTGTCCCCGGATTCATTCAGGGTGGTGCGGCCTATCATTTGACCTTTTTCATTGTAGTTGTATTGAAACCACTCCAACCCAAATGGCGAATCAGCGCGTGACTCAATCAGTCGTTCCTTTTCATCGTACTTGTAAGTGTATTCCTGCGCGTTGGAAGAGCGCAGATCATAGACCAGCTTACGCACCTCTAAGCCATTCTTATCGTATTCTAACACATAACTTCTGGTGCCAAGATTGTAGCTTACGCTGCCCTTTTGAAGCACCTCAGTGAAACCAATAACCGACCTGATTTTCTTGCGTTTCAGGCGGTATTTGCTGATATAAAGTCCTTTATCGATGTGTCCACCACCCTGAGAATTGGTGCTATTGATGAAGCTCGACTGCTGCGCCAACAACACTGGTGAACAAAAAATAAATCCCAAAACCAAGCTTAGGAACAGCTTGCTGATTCGATTGAGTTTCGGGGAGATTTCAGGCACAGGATAAATTTACGAAAGAAGTTGTCGGTGCCAGCTTTGGGCCAATGGAACTTCCCATTGTTCTACCAACTCTTTCCGGTTTTGAACGAGGTTGTTAAAGACGATGGTCTCCGCGTTGAGTTCGCCTTTATCCAGCATTTGTTGAAATACAGGCAACTTAACCATGCTTACACCATTTGCATCGCGGTAAGTAATGTTCATGCGATCGAGTAAATCAATTTGATAATCTTGCTGAATGCTACGAATCAAACCTACCGATGCATCGATGGAGCAGCCAGAAGCCTGAGCCATTTTCTCGTCTACTGAAATCACGATAAACAAGTTGTATACGACTTCAAAAGCCGCAGCCAATTTTTGTCCATGTGCGGCCCAACCGCCAACAAATGCCTGTCCTTGCGCCTGAATTTCCGCAACTTCCGTGTCTGTAAATTCGCGGTTGCTTTGATACACCCACACACGGCTGTGATCAGGCAAAGTCTGAACAGTGCTATCGACTGTTTTATCTGATGAAAATATCTTCCACATGTTGTTCCGTTATAAATCGCTGGCCTGAGCAATCAACTCAGCAATGTCCATCACCTTAATACTATCTTCTTTCTCAAAATGCTTCGTACCATCAGTCATCATGGTGTTGCAAAAAGGGCATCCCGTTGCAATGATGTCTGGTTTTACTTCCAACACATCTTCCATGCGTTCCACATTGACCTCTTTGTTGCCTTTTTCAGCCTCTTTAAACATTTGAGCACCACCAGCACCACAACACAATCCTTTTGTTTTGCATCGCTTCATTTCAGCTAGCTCGCCATCCAATTTCTCCAATACTTGTCTGGGTGCTTCATATTCACCGTTGGCTCGACCAAGGTAGCATGGATCGTGAAAAGTGATTTTTTTTCCTTTGAATGCACCACCTTCTACCTTGATTTTGCCGTTGCGCATGAGTTCCTGCAACAATTGCGTATGGTGAACGACATCATAGGTTCCCCCCATGTCGGGATACTCATTCTTCAATGTATTAAAACAGTGGGGACAAGCCGTTACTACCTTTTTGATGCCATAACCATTCATCACCTGAATGTTGGCCATCGCCTGCATTTGAAATAAAAATTCATTTCCAGCTCTTTTGGCGGGGTCGCCCGTACAAGATTCCTCGGTACCCAACACGGCAAATGTAACACCAGCATGGTGCAGCAATTTGGCGAATGCCTTGGTAATCTTCTTAGCACGGTCGTCAAAGCTTCCAGCACATCCTACCCAAAACAAAATTTCAGGTGACTCTCCTTTTGCCGCGAACTCGGCTACTGTTGGAACTTTAAAGGTTGTTGAATCGGCCATTTTAAGCTATTTCAATTCATTTGTCAGGCTTCGTCTGCCCAGTTAAGTCTATCTGCCTGGGCAAATTGCCATGGAGCCCCATTGTTCTCAACATTTGAAAACATGTTGTTTAATTCCGCTGGTGCGGCAGATTCTTCCATGACGAGGAACCTGCGTAAATCAACAATAATTGATAATGGGTCAATGTTTACCGGGCAAGCTTCTGTGCAAGCATTGCAAGTGGTGCAAGCCCACAGTTCTTCCGGGCTAATGTAATTGTGCAACAAGGATTTTCCATCATCGTGTTCAACCCCATGCTTGTCCAGGTTCTTCCCTACTTCTTCCAGTCTGTCACGCGTATCCATCATGATTTTGCGGGGAGACAACAACTTGCCGGTTTGATTAGCTGGGCATTCAGAAGTGCACCTTCCACACTCTGTGCAGGAATAGGAATCCATCAGTTGCTTCCACGACAAATCCTGAACATCTTTTGCGCCAAACCGAACGGGTGCTACATCAGCAGCAGGTTCCGGGGGAGTTGCATAAGGATCGACATTGGGGTCAAACATCATGGCCACTTCTTTTTTGATGGCCTCCAGGTTGTCAACTGTCCCTTTTGCCGTCAATTTCGAATAGTAAGTATTCGGAAATGCCAATAGGATGTGAAAATGCTTGGAATACGGCACGTAATTGAGGAATATCAATACACCAACGATATGAAACCACCAGAAGGTGCGCTCCATACCAATCAATGTAGCTTCGCTGTAGCTTTCAAAAAACGGCACCAGCCAAGAGCTGATCGGAAATGAACCTCCTTGAACATAATGCTCAGAGCCCATGCTCTGCAACACTTGATCACAAGCGTTCATCTTGAGCAGTGCTCCCATCAGCACAATCTCTACAATGAGAATGATGTTGCCGTCCAGCTTGGCCCAGCCCTTCATTTCGGCTGATTTAAAACGGGGGATGTTGATCAGATTTCTGCGAATGAGAAAAACCACACAAGCAACCAATACGCCCAGGGCCAGAATTTCAAAAAAGCCTATCGCCACATCGTAGAGGCCGCCCAACAATGGAGCAAATGCGCGGTGTGTCCCAAAAATGCCGTCTATTACAATTTCAAGAATCTCAATATTGATGAGGATAAATCCTACATAAATCAAAATATGAAAAAAGCCAGCAACTGGCTTTACCACCATTTTTGACTGGCCCATTGCGACCCGCGCCATTGTGCTCCAACGCTCAGAGGCATTGTCAGAAATATCGATGTCGCGTCCCAAAAGAATGTTACGCCTGATTGCCAGAATGCGCTTGACAAAAAATGCCAGCGCCACAATCAGTAACAGCAAAAAAACAATGTTTTGGATCCCCATCCTGTAATTATCTTGGTTTCTTCTGCGGTTTGTTCTTGGTTGATTCCTTACGCCCCAAGAGGGAGAAATGAATGTATCGTTGCGGATTGACCCGCATATCTTCCAACAACTTGTCCAGTTCCAAAGCAGATTGTTCGAGGTTCATGTAAAGCGTGTCATTGTTTACCAGCTGCCCCATTGAGCCTTCGCCTTCATTGATTTTGTGCATTACCTCGGCAATGTCTTTCATGGCATGACTGGCGTTGTCCACGGCAGTAACGAGGTCTGCTTTCGCCAGTGAATCACTAATCGATTCCAGGTTCTGGATAACATGTGTCAACTGGTCGTTGTTATTCTTAAAGTTTTGAGTGATGGAGGCCACATTCACTAAGATTTGCTCCACCCGCAGCTTTTCATTGGCCACCAATGTGTCAATGCGCAAAGAGGTTCTTTCAAAAGTGACAAAGGAATTTTTGATGCTTTCAAAACTCTGAGACAGGTTTTCGCGACCATCTTTATCCAGAATGTCTTTGAGGCTCGTAACGACTGAATCAATTTGCTCTACTACACTGCTAACTTTGCGTTCCAGCGGTTTTAACCGTCTGTCTACAGCCGACTTCAAATCTTCTTCTAAGGCTGATTTCAGTGTATCTCCATCCTGAGCCATTTCCGTTGCATTGCCCAATTTGAGGCTCAAAACCTTCGAGCCTAATAAATCCTGGCTAATGATTTCAGCAGTCGTGTTGATGGGAATTTCGAGCTTTTCTTCGGTGATAACAAATTCCACAACAATGGTGCGCGCTCCTACTGGGTTCAGATAGATGCTTTTGACCTTACCGATATTGTAACCGTTGTATTGCACATTGTTGTCACTGGACAGGCCATCGATTCTGGAATATTCAGCGTAGTAAATTCGGCTGTTGTCAAAAAGGTCACTGCCTTTCAAAAAGTTGAACCCGTAGTAAAAAAGTCCAATGGCGACCAAAACAACTACGCCAACTTTTATTTCACTTGAAATTTTCAAATTGTTCAGGTTCCTCGTTTATTTAGACAACTCCAAGGCTTTCGATACAGGAATGCGTTTGCCGTTGTGCAGCGCAATGATAAAGGCCTGGTCGTATGCTGACGACCGAATTTTGCTTTGCATTTTTACGGCTGTTTTGTACTCTTTCAAATTTCCGACAGTGTACTTGTACATTCCTTTCTCAGCGTACTCGCCAACATTCTTCAGACCCTTAAAATTCTCCGGTTTCAAAGGTATTGGTTTTCGGGAAGAAACGATCTGTATTTTGTAAACCAATTCATCAGAACCGTCTGCTACAGCCGCTTTTTTCTCGGCCATTTTTTCCTCTTTTTTGGTTGGCTTCTCTTCTTTGGGCGGTTCGACCTTTTCTTTAGATGGTGCGGGTAAATCATCGGAGATGTCTATTTCAACGCCTTCAATGTCATTTTTGTAATCCCGAAAGGCTCTGAAAATAGCGGAGGCCATGTAAGTTTTACCTTTCTCAGAATTTAAAAAGTCTTCTTCTGCCGAATTGGATAAAAAGCCTAACTCAGTTAGAACACTAGGCATCGCAGTGTAGCTAATCACCCAAAACCCAGCTTCTTTTACACCCCGATCAGTTCGGGCAACGCGTTCAGTGTATTGCTTTTGAATGTTGTTGGATAGTCCCAGACTTAGATCCCGGTGCACCTTCTGAGCCAACACTCGGGCAATTAAACTTTCAGGGGAGTTGGGGTCAAATCCTTCATAAACCTGCTCGTAGTTTTCCTCCAGAAAGATGGCAGAGTTTTCTTTCTTAGCGACTTCCAGGTTGGCCTGTGACTTGTGCAACCCCATCACAAAAGTCTCTGTGCCGTGCGCACTCTTGCTGGCTGCAGAGTTACAATGAATGGAAATGAACAAATCAGCTTCCGCCTTATTAGCGATGTTTGTCCGTTCTTTTAAAGGAATAAATTCATCCTTATCCCGCGTATAAATCACCTTTACATCTGGAAATTTTTCATTGATATAACCGCCCAACTTCAGTGCCACATCAAGTGCTACGTGCTTTTCTGTCGTTTTATAACGACCGGTTCCAAGGTTCCCTGGATCTTTCCCTCCATGCCCTGCATCAATCACGACCGTATTGACACCCAAAGATTCAGAAATTGACCGCTCAGATTTTGGCATAAAAGATGCAATGACCACTGAAATCATCATCAGTATCACCACTTTGAAACTGGCTTTCAGGCGTTCCATGTATATTGCTTCGACTTTCATCTTCGTTGACCGAATATTGTTAGATTTGCTGCGCATTTCGCCAGGTGACAAAAATAGCACTAATAAGTTGGTTCTGAAACTGCGTTATCTACAAGTAATTCACTTGTTTTTGTTAATAATGGCGGTGGTTCCAAGTGGTTTAGCACAGGAATTCCCAACGCTTGATTTAACGACCCCGAATGTGGAGGATTCGTCTCAGTTAGCGACCCAGCCAGCTGACAGCTCCCTACCTGACTCTTCGGTTGTTACTGAAATCGATACTACCAAAACAGATACCGTGCCAACTGAAAGTGGCGTGTTGGAAGGCAAGGTGGATTATGACGCTGTTGATTCGCTGAAATTTGACCTGAAATCACAAAAAGTTTACCTCTTCGGCCAGGCACATGTTAAGTATCTCGACATTTCCCTCGAAGCTTCCTACATCGAAATCGATCTACAGAATAACGTTCTTTTTGCAAAAGGATTACCCGACAGCACTGGTAAATTAACCGGAACTCCAGTCTTTTCCGATAAAGGACAGCAGTTTACCGCGGAGGAAATGAAATACCAGTTCAAAACGAAAAAAGGCATTATCAAAAAGGTCATCACCCAGGAAGGAGATGGCTACCTGCATGGGGAAACGGTTAAAAAAGACAGCAACAATGTGCTCTATATCCGAAATGGTAAGTACACGACTTGTAGTAATCCCGAGCCCCATTTCCACATTCAGTCGAACAAACTGAAGGTGATTAAAAACGATAAAATTGTTACTGGCCCGGCTTACCTAACGGTGGAAAATGTGCCAACTCCTCTGGCTGTTCCTTTTGGATATTTCCCCAATCAGGACAAACAATCTTCGGGAATATTGATGCCGCAATATGGGCAATCCCCCACCTTGGGATTTTACCTGCAAAACGGTGGTTACTACATGGGCATCAGTGACAACCTCGACATTTCCTTGCAGGGTGACATTTATTCTCGTGGTAGCTGGGCATTGAATGGCAGCACGAACTACAAAACCCGTTACCGATACAACGGTCGCATGGAACTGGGCTACTCTACTTTTGTAACCGACACCCTCCGGTCTCGTTCGAGTTCAAGGGATTTGCCTGATTTTTTAAAAACGAACAACTACAAAATTCGGTGGTTACACCGCCAGGATCCAAAGGCTCGGCCCAACAGCAACTTTTCGGCAGATGTTAACATCAACAGCACCAACAACTTTAGAAACAACCTGAATGTGTCTGCTCAGGACTACCTCACCAACACATTTAGTTCGAGCGTTTCTTACAACACGGCCTTTTCTGGCACGCCTTTTAACATGACCGTAAGTGCTACGCACAACCAAAACACGAGCGATAGCATCATCAATTTTACACTGCCGAACACCGCCTTCAACATGAACAGGATCTATCCTTTGAAGCGGAAGAATAAGGTGGGAGCGGATCGCTGGTATGAAAAAATTGGCGTGACTTACAGCAACAATTTCCGCAACCAGATTTCGGCCAAACAAGATGTGCTTTTCGAGGAAAAAACACTGGAGACGATGCGCAATGGAATGCAGCATGCTTCTACCATCAATACCAATTTTAAAATTCTCAAATTTTTCACACTTTCCCCTTCTGTTAATTTATCAGAGCGCTGGTACCTGGAACAAATTGAAAAGACCTGGGATACCGAAAACCAAGTGATTGATGTTGATACTATTGGAGGATTCTCACGCTTTGGGCAGGTTAGTACTAGTACCTCTTTGACTACACTACTCTATGGCATGTATAGCTTTAAGAAGGGCAAGGTAAAAGCCATTCGTCATGTGATGACCCCTTCTGTGAATTTTAGCTACAGACCCGATTACTCGAAACCTGTATTTGGCAGAGACCTGGGCTATTTTAAAGAAGTACAAAGTGACACCAATGGCAACACGCAAACCTATTCCATTTTTGAACAGGGAATTTATGGCGGGCCTTCACGAAATGAATCTGGAATTGTTGGATTTGGCCTCAACAACAACGTTGAGATGAAGGTTCGAAGCAGCAAAGACACCATCACCGGTGACAAAAAAATTAAAATCTTTGAAAGCCTGAGCTTCAACTCTTCCTACAACCTGGCAATTGATTCACTCAACTGGGCGCCCATCAACATCGGTGCCCGAACCACCATTCTGAACAAGTTTACGTTGCAGGGAAATGCAGTACTAGATCCTTACGCCATTGATTCTAACGGAACGAAGTTCAATTCCTCTGAATGGTCTCAGAACAACAACATCGGTCGTTTGACAAGTGCACGTCTGGCCATTTCCTTCAACCTCAATGGGGGCAAAAAGGACAAAGACAAAAAAGAACCTCGTACCAGCAATCTGGGCTCCGAACAAGAATTGGAAGGAATTAACAACCGGATTGACGACTACGTTGATTTTAATGTGCCATGGTCGGTGCGGGTGAGTTACAACATCACGTATTCCAAACCGCAATTCACTGAATTGATTACAAACTCAATTACACTTTCGGGTGATGTTAACCTGACCCCTAAATGGAAAATTGGCTACCGTGGTGATTATGATTTCAGGGCGAAAGAAATTGGTTACGCCACATTTGATATCTACCGTGACCTTCACTGCTGGGAGATGCGAGTGAGCATTGTTCCATTCGGCAACCGTCAGAGCTACACGTTTGATTTGAATGTCAAATCGCCCATTTTACAAGACCTGAAATTGTCGAGAAAACGTAACTGGTACGATATCTAGTCGGAATCGGCTTACCAGAGTCCTACCCAATTTTGTAGCATTTTTTTCCCTTGACCGGTCATAATAGACTCAGGGTGAAATTGCACACCATGGATATCCAGCTCTTTGTGTCGGAGGGCCATCACCGTTTCATGCTCGGAAAGCGCGGTTAATTGCAGGCAGTCGGGCAAGTCATGACTCACGGCCCAGGAATGGTAAAGCCCTACTTCCAGCATTTCAGGCAATTCTTGAAACAGGAGGTCTTCTCGCTCCACGACCTTCATTTGAACGGACACTCCATGCTTCACCTCCTGCAGGTTATAAATGGTTCCGCCAAAATGCTCTACGATGGCTTGCATCCCCAAACAAACTCCCAAAATGGGCATTTTACCAGCATATGCTGCGAGTACTGCCATCATGCTTCCAGCATCACCTGGCAACCCAGGACCGGGAGACAACATGAGCTTGTCATATTCTGCCAACTTTTCCAGCTCCACAGCATCGCTGCGAACTACATCTACCTCCGAACCATGCGCTTCCAGGAGGTGCACCAGGTTGTAGGTAAAAGAATCGTAGTTGTCAATGATGACTATTTTCATCTTTGTAGTTTTGGCAAAATTAACACTTGCCATTCTCTAAAAGCAAGAAACTTAATACCTTTCATTCCGATAAATAAAACCACCATGATAAAAGTCATCAAAACCGCCAACGCCCCAGCACCGATAGGCCCATACAATCAAGCCATTTTAGCCGATGGTACTTTGTATGTCAGTGGGCAAATTGCGCTCGACCCGGCTACCGGAGAGTTAAAAATCGGGGACATTGCTTCTGAAACGCACCTGGTATTAAAAAACCTGACCGCAATTCTGACCGAGGCAGGCATGACGTTGGACAACGTAGTGAAATGTTCCATCTTCATTTCCGACATGGACAATTTTGGCGCCATCAATGAAGTGTATGGCACTTATTTCACCAACAATTTCCCTGCCCGTGAGACGGTTCAGGTGGCACGGTTGCCAAAAGATGTGAACGTGGAAATTTCTGCCATTGCGGTGGACTCCTAATTGAAGGCTGTTGACAATTAAAGAGAAGCCTTTACAGCGTCCCAATCCAGATCAAACGACTGATCGTCAAACCCTTCTTCTAACTTGTATTCCAGCGAAGCTTTGATGCGGGAATTATGGTGGGGGTGCGTCATCAATATCTCCAATTTTTCATCGTAACTCATGCCTTCCCGGTTGAGCTTTCGAAAAAAGGCCGCCATAGATTTCGGATTGATGTGCGAACGTTCCATCAGCTCCAGTGCATACCGATCAGCCTCCCTTTCCTGCTTTCGGTCGAAGACAGAAGAAACAACCGTTTTACTCAATTCGGTGAGCAACACAGCATCACCACCCGTGATGATGGAAAAGATTATCGCCAAGCCAAATTCCTTGATTAGTTTGGATACAACGTGTCGGTGTTCGACATGGCCAATTTCATGCGCCAGCACGGCCGCCACCTCTTCGGGCTGATCGCTGAACTCAATCAGTCCCTTATTAATGAAGATATTCCCTCCAGGCAAAGTGAAGGCGTTGACCTGCTTGTCGTCAACCACGCGGATGTGGTAATCATAATCTGTCAGCCCAATGCTGTCTAGCAACCGGTGCGTGATGACAAACATGGCCGAATCAAGCTGGTCGTTGTTTTTAATTTCGTAACCCGGGCTTTGATCAAGGATTTGTTCAACAATTATCTCCCCCAATTTCTCTTCGTTTTCTATCGACAACTCAAAAGCTTCAGAACCTGGGAAGAACTCGCTAAAAAAACCTTCTGGTGATACTTTTTGGATGAGTACAAAAAAGCCCCAGATTGCTGCAAATACAGCCAGAAGCTTTATCAAATCCATGTAGATTGACCGTCTCATTCGCTACAGTTTGGGGGGAGCGTTTACAGCAGGAGCATCCGGTTGCGGAGCCTCGTTGTCGTAGTTCCTTCGGTTGCGAACAGAGTAAATTTGTTCGTAGGAAAGTTTTCCAAAAAACAGAAAGTAGTAAAACTGCCCTTTGCGTGATTTAATGGCCGCAATGATGCTAAAAATGAAGTACAGCAAATTGGCTATCACTGCCATCACCAGGTAACCATAATACAGTTCATCCGGCTCCATTAAATTGAACAGAAAAATGCGAACAGACCAAAAGAGCACGCCCCAATTAATTAAAGTTGTGGGCAGTTGCGACCAAAGTGACTGCAAGGCATGAAAATGCACATACCGACTCTTCGAACGGTTCACGTAATAATAAATGACTGCTGCAATTAAATTGATAACAGGCAACGGCAATGCCACAGCAACGGCCGCAAACATCATCAAATATGCTCCCATCGCATCTTCCTTCTCCCTATCGGGGATATCATCGGGTTGCGGTAACGGATGATAACCACTTTCTAACTCCATAATCCTTCTTAATCCTTTTTAGGTTCATCACTTTCATCAGTCGATGTATCTCCTTCAGCTGCGCTATCTCCTGAATCCGAAGAAGCATCTGGTTTCGGTGTTTCTGGTGCAGGAGGAGTTTCAGGTGCAGGCTTTGGCGCAGCAGCTGCTGCGGGAGCAGGCGCTTCAATTGTAGGAGTTTCAACCTCGAATTCCTCTGGATCTGGTTTTCCAGAAAATGGAGGATAATCGTCTGTCATGTAATTTAAGTAAAGGCTTACACGAAGATTCCAACGCAAAAAGCCCGTCACAAAACGGTGCCAGGACTCTGGGTATTTTCCGGTAAACAAAACCACCCAAAAGGCCAGCATATTGACAAATGATACGGCAATGAATACGAAGTACAAAACAAAAATATGTGGTAACCCAACGTAAAAACCACCAAACAAAAACCGAACGAGCGTAAGCCCTCTGCTTACATTCTCTGGATATTTCACTTCCAGATTAACATAATCATCGTGTGCATTCAACCCGAATGGAGGATAACCATCTGTCAAGTTATATAATCGCGCATTCACTCTGGTATTCCAGCGCAACAATCCCAACTGAAAATCAAAAAAGCTTTTGGGGTACTCTCCTGTAAAAAGAATGATCCAAAACGTAATGAACCGCAAAATGTTTCCCCACATGCCAAGAAAAATTAAGCAAAACAAATGTGGCAACGCAATGTAGAAAAAGCCAAATATGCTACGCAATAAGAGTTCCCCTCTGGAATAATGCTCCTGGTGTTTGATCGTCAATCTCATGCCTTAGAATTTGAATTGATTTTTGAAAGTCCGAAAAGATAACCCGTTCGTCATCGAAATCCAATAATTCACCGAAAAAAAAGCACTGATTATTTCGTGCAAGTGCCTTTGTGCAGCTTGTTTGCTCATTTTTTTATTGGCAAATAACTGTTAAATTCGCTGTAGATTTCCAAACCATAAATCACAAAACAGAATGAGTTACGATCTTATCGTTTTAGGCACTGGACCGGGAGGGTATGTTGCTGCTATTAGAGCCTCACAACTGGGCCTCAAAACAGCCGTTATTGAAAAGGAGTCGCTAGGCGGAATTTGTTTGAACTGGGGATGTATTCCTACGAAGGCTTTGTTGAAAAGTGCTTCAGTTTTTGAGTACCTCAACCACGCAGAAGATTATGGCATCAAGGTGCAAAAAGCCGAAGCTGATTTTGGAGCTGTTGTAAAAAGAAGCCGTGATGTTGCCGATAGCATGAGCAAAGGTGTTCAGTTTCTACTGAAGAAAAATAAAATTGACGTCATCTATGGATTTGGCAAGCTCAAAGCTGCCGGAAAAATTGAAGTGACCGATGATAAAGGCAAAGCTGAAATTCACGAAGCCAAAAACATCATCGTTGCCACAGGCGCCCGTTCAAGAGTACTTCCTAATTTGCCACAAGATGGCAAGAAGGTTATCGGCTACCGCGAGGCGATGACATTACCAAAACAACCCAAATCTATGGTCGTTGTTGGTTCTGGGGCCATCGGTTCTGAGTTTGCTTACTTCTATCAAGCTATGGGCACTGAGGTGACCCTGGTGGAATACATGCCCAACATTGTTCCGGTGGAAGACGAAGAAGTCTCCAAGCAATTGGGCCGCTCTTTCAAGAAAATGGGCATAAAAGTGATGACAGATTCTTCTGTAGAATCTGTTGACACCAAAGGTGCTGGCTGCAAAGTGACGGTAAAAACCAAAAAAGGAGAAGAAGTCATTCAAGCTGATATCGTGTTGTCTGCTGTCGGAATTGTTGCCAACCTCGAAGGCATCGGATTGGAAGATCTGGGTATTGCTACAGACAAAGGCAAGATTTTGGTCAACGACTACTACCAAACAAACATCCCGGGCATGTACGCCATTGGTGATTGTGTTCCTGGTCAGGCTTTGGCACACGTTGCTTCTGCTGAAGGAATTGTTTGTGTTGAGAAAATTGCTGGCAAGAATCCTCACGCCATTGATTACAACAACATTCCTGGATGTACTTATTGCAGCCCTGAAGTAGCTTCAGTAGGTTACACTGAAAAAGCTGCCAAAGAAGCTGGATACGAACTGAAAGTGGGTAAATTCCCCTTCTCAGCTTCTGGAAAAGCAAAAGCTTCCGGTCATTCTGAAGGATTTGTGAAGTTAATTTTTGATGCCAAATACGGAGAAATTTTGGGTGCTCACATGATTGGCTACAACGTAACTGAGCTGATTGCTGAGATAGTGGCCATTCGTAAATTAGAAACGACTGGTCATGAGCTTATCTCCACGATTCACCCTCACCCAACCATGAGTGAGGCTGTGATGGAAGCTGCTGCAGCGGCTTACGGAGAGGTCATCCACCTGTAAAACTTTGTTCATTACATAAAATTGAAAGCCACCCTTCCCGGTGGCTTTTTTTTATTTTTGGCGTTCATGTGCGGAATTACCGGAATCATTGCCCTGAGCGAAAGTGGTCGATCACAAATCGCTAAACTGGAACAATCAACCGATGCGTTGAGTCACCGGGGGCCTGATCATGCCGGACATTTTTACCACGGGGATGTTGGCCTTGGACACAGACGTTTATCTGTAATCGATACTTCTGATGCAGGCAACCAGCCCATGACCGATAATTCTGGACGGTACACCATCGTTTTTAACGGAGAATTTTACAACTACCGGGAACAACGGGCATTGCTCGAAAAGAAGGGATTTGTTTTTAATTCGGCCAGTGACACGGAAGTACTTCTGCAACTCTACTTGCATGAAGGGCCGGACTTTTTAGAAAAGGTCAACGGCTTTTTTGCTCTGGCGATTTACGACAAGCAAGCGGACACCCTGTTCATCGCCCGAGACCGAATGGGCATCAAACCCCTATACTACGCGCAGGACGATTCGGTTTTCTTGTTTGCATCAGAAATGAAAGGCATTTTGGCGTTTGATTGGTCGCGTAAAATCGACCAAACCGCCTTGTTCACTTACTTGCAACTCAACTACATCCCCGCTCCGCAAACAATGTTGATGGGGGTTCACAAACTTTTACCGGGACATTACCTTTTTATTACTGGTTGCCAGCAAAGCAATACAACGCCATTTGAGGTTACTGAAAAAAGGTTCTACATCATCCCCTACGATCGCAGCAACAATGCCCCACTCAACCCTACAGCTTACGAAGAACAGTGTAAAGTACTTGTTTCCCTCATGGAGGAATCTGTTGGCGCCCGTTTGGTTTCTGACGTTCCGCTGGGAACTTTTCTAAGTGGCGGCATTGACTCTTCTGTGATTACTGCCATTGCTGCCGGACAAGTAGATAAATTGTCCACTTTTTCCATTGGCTACAAAGACCAACCCTTTTTTGACGAGACCAGTTATGCCGAGCTGGTAGCAAAAAAATACAAAACCAATCACACCACCTTTAAGCTGACGGGAGACGACTTTCTGGAGCATCTTCCCTCTATACTGGATAGTTTTGACGAACCTTTTGCCGATGCTTCTGCCATTGCTGTCTACATCCTTTGTCACCTCACGCGCCAGCATGTAACGGTCGCACTTTCCGGTGACGGAGCCGATGAAATGTTTTCAGGATACCACAAGCACGCTGCTGAATTCCGGGTACGCAACCCCGGTGTTGTTGAGTCAATGGTCAAACAACTTGGGCCTGTCTGGAAAAAGATGCCTGGCTCCAGAGACAGTAAATTGGGCAACTTAAGCCGACAATTGGGGAAATTTTCAGAAGGAATGAAGTTGGGACCGAAGGAGCGCTACTGGAAGTGGGCCAGTTTTTTAACCGAAGAATCTGCTAACTACCTGTTGCGGGAAAAGTTGGTATTTAAAGAGCAACGGTTGAGCGATACCGCTCATCGTTATAAAAAACGCAAGGAGACATTTCTAAAACTGCTCGACAAACCGGGCAACATTGGAGATGTATTGTACGCTGACATGCACCTCGTGCTCCCCAACGATATGCTGGCCAAAGTGGATAAAATGTCCATGGCGAACAGTCTGGAGGTGCGTACGCCCTTTTTGGATCAAGCCGTGGTCGAGTTTGCTTTTTCCTTGCCCGATGCCTACAAGATAAATGGCCAAATGCGCAAGAAGATACTTCAGGATTCTTTCCGCAATCGCTTGCCCGAGGAATTGTTTAACCGGCCGAAACAAGGCTTTGAAGTGCCACTTTTGCAATGGTTCAAGACGGAATTGGCTGGCTTAATAAAAAACGATTTACTCGAAGACAAGTTCGTTGAAGAGCAGGGTATCTTCAATGTGAAGGCGGTAAAAGAGCTTAAAACACAACTTTTCTCATCGCAACCGTCCGATGCAGCCACCACGACCTGGGCCTTGTTGGTGTTTCAACATTGGTGGAAAAAACACCTTCAGTAAAAGCGAGAACTATGCCCAAAGTGATGCGCATCATCAATCGATTTAACCTGGGTGGCCCCACTTACAATGTGGCCTATCTCAGTAAATACCTCGATCCCGAGTTTGAAACAATGCTGGTGGGCGGCTTAAAGGATAAGACGGAAGACAGTTCTGAATTCATCGTTGACCAATTGGGGCTATCCCCCGTGGTCATTCCCGATATGAAACGGGAAATCAACTTTCAACGCGACAAGGCAGCATTTCGGGAAATAAAAAAACTGATGCGCCAGTTCAAGCCGGACATTGTGCACACGCATGCTTCTAAAGCGGGCACCCTGGGCAGGCTTGCGGCCAGTCAATTAAAGGTTCCGGTTATATTACACACGTTCCACGGCCATGTCTTTCATTCTTACTTTGGACCAGTAAAAACAAAATTTTACAAAGGAGTCGAACGCTACCTGGCCAACAAGTCCACCCGAATCATTGCCATCAGCGACATTCAAAAAAAGGAATTGGTCGACATCCATGGCATTTGTCCTGCCGATAAAGTGGCGGTGGTTCCCCTGGGTTTTGACCTGGATCGATTTCAGGTAGACAAGGTGGCCAAAAGAAAAGAGTTTCGAGCTGCTTACAACATAGGAGAGGACGAAATTGCCATTGGCATCATTGGAAGGTTGGTGCCCATCAAAAACCACCGATTGTTTTTGCAAGCCATTCGTAAAATACAGGATGAAACGACCAAAAAAGTGCGGGCGTATATAATAGGTGATGGCGAATCCCGTCAGGAAATTGAACAAATGGCAAAAGACCTTCAGCTGAATTATACTACTGAAATGAATCCTCAAGTGGTTAAACCACTGACTTTCACTTCCTGGATCAGGCAAGTAGATTGGGTTTATCATGGATTGGATCTGGTGGCGTTGACTTCCTTTAATGAAGGAACACCGGTCAGTTTGATTGAAGCACAAGCATGCAACAAGCCTGTGGTATCTACCAATGTCGGTGGTATCGGCAATGTCGTTATGGAAAATAAAACGGCTCTGCTGGCGGATGTTTCGGATATAGACGGTTTTTCAAACCACTTGCTTCGGTTGGTGGAAGATGACAAACTGAGACACGAAATGGGGCAAGCTGGCTGGGAACATGTCAAGGAACGGTATCATTATTCGCGGCTAGTAGAGGATGTTCGAGGCCTTTATCGGCAACTGTTGAAAGAAAATGGTCGGTGAGCCTCTGCCACTTTCAACTTGGTAAATCAATAAAATTCAACTTACTTTGTTTTTCAAAGTACTTTTTAACTGATTGCATATTTTTTAGTTAATTTTGCGCCAATTCTCACTTACCTGAGCACATGAAAAAACATCTCCTTCTTTTCTTAGTCATCTTGGTTAGTCTTTCCAGTTGCAAGATTTTCAACCCCAATCTCATGCTCAAAGCAAAAAAGAACCGTGAGTATTCGGAGATTCAGGATACTATTCCCATAGAATATCGCATTGCTTCAGGAGACATCTTAAACTTTAGAATCTTCTCAAACGATGGTTTTCGTATCATTGACCTTACTTCATTTGAAAACTCCAGCCGAAGCGACATTTCCTTCAATACAACCACTTCCCTTCCCTACCCAGTTGAATTTGATGGCCAGGCACGATTTCCGGTAATTGGACGAAAAATGCTCAGTGGACTGACCAAAAGGGAAGCCGAAAAAATGTTGGAAAAAGAATATTCCAAATTTTACAACGACCCCTACGTGCTAATCAGCATTATCAACAAACGTGTAACTGTCTATCCGGGCAACGGTGGCGCAGCAACTGTGGTAGCCATGCAAAACGAAAGGATGACAGTAATGGAAGTACTGGCCTCTGCAGGTGGCGTGAGTGTTCAGGGCAAGGCCTACAGAATAAAACTACTACGCGGTGAAGATCAGCACAACCCCGAAATCTTTATGCTCGACATGTCCAAGTTGGACCCAGCGCTTGAATCCAATATGTTGGTTCAATCGGGAGACATCATTTACGTTGAATCTGCCATTGATGTTTCCGAACAGATCATCAACGATGTTAGCCGTATTGTTGGTTTACTTTCATCGATAATTATCCTGACGATTCTGCTTTCCAACTGATAGTCCGATCGCTCTTTAGCGCGCTTCAACCATGCAACAAGAAACCAACGAAAGCAGGCAGGAAAATAACCTGAATCAATACCGCCAACGAATTTCTCAATTCCGAAGCGAGTTTGACTTAGGTACCTTTATCTACCTGGGTATAAAAAGCACCTTGTGGATTGCGCTGTTTTTTTCCGTTGCCTCCCTGAGCGTTTTTCTTTACCTACGCTACACTGCTCCGATCTACCGGGCAGCCACTATACTGCAGATTACCAGCGACAACAGTGCAAATCAATTTCTCAACGTTGACAACGTTTACGACAATCAGGACATATCAAAAGATGTAGAAATTTTGCGCTCGAAAGAATTTGTGAGACGCACCCTTGCTGACCTGCCTTTGCAGATCGCTTATTTCACCGAAGGAGAATTTCTGACTACTGAAAACTACAAGCAATCGTCTTACGAGGTAAAGATTAACCTCAAAGATTCGACCATCCTGAACAGCCCGATTTACGTTGCCTTCGATGAAAACAACAAAATATCCATTTCCTACACCTTCAAAGGTGAAGAGTACCAATCACAGCGGCCTGCATTCGAAGGGGATTTAATGCAATTCCCGCATTTCAATGCAATTATCACCATTCGCAACAGTAGCAAGATTCAAAAAGACGCAGCCCTGGTTACCAAGAACGATTACTATTTCACCATCCGAAACATGGATGGCATTCTCAACTCTCACTATTCGAGATTGGATGTGAGGTTGGAGAACATTTCGGCCCGAACCGTTAAAATTTCCTTTGAAGACAACAACCCCCAAAAAGCGGCCGACATTACCCAAGCTCTGGCGGAAGGGTTTAAGGCTTACGACAAGGAAAGAAAAGCAGAAAGCGCCAAACAGATTTTGAAATTCATTGACGATCAGTTGGGAGATGTTTTCACCCGGCTAAAAGAATCTGAGACCAGTATACAGCAGTTTAAACAAGACAACAAGCTCAACGAATCATCTGACCTCACGAATATTTTCCTCGATCGCCTTTCTGAATTGGAAAATGAATCTACCGCACTTGAACTCAAACTGGCTATTCTCAATGAGATGCTCGCCAATATAGAAGGGGAGAAAGGAGAAATGGACATCTATAACCTGCTCCCACTTTTGACCGGAACAGAGTTTGAGTCCAGCATTCAAGTGCAAATACAAAACCTGCACAAACTCGTAGCGCGCAAGGAAGGCCTTAAGAATGACGTGACCGAAGATAACCCGGTGATTGAAGTACTCGAACAACAGATTTACGTGCAAAAGAATTTGTTGATAAACAGCATTGCGTCACTCTCTTCCAAATTGCAGTCACGCCTGGACAACATTGCAGCTAAATCAAAGGAAATTGAATCCAACTTCCTGGACATTCCTACCAGGGAAATAGAATTCTCCCGGTTACAGCGCTTGTTCTCCTCCAATGAAAAATTCTACACCATGTTGCTGGAGAAACGGACGGAGTACTCCATTTCTGAAGCTGGATTTGTTTCTAAAAACGTTATTCTGGAAAGAGCGAGGGTTCCAAAGATTCCCATTTTTCCTAACCGACTCATTTCCATTTTATCTGCGTTATTTACCGCTCTGGTGCTAAGCCTTGGGCTAGTTGGATTACGCTACTTGCTGCACAATGAAATCACTTCTTTGAGTGAGATTATCAAGTTGTCCCATGGCACTCCAGGTGTTTTGGGCATCGTTCCTAAGTACAAAAAGGAGATTCCAATTTCTCAGCTGTTAGTGGACAAACGTCCCAAGTCTTTGATTGCAGAATCCTTCCGCTCCATTCGCACCAACCTTCAGTTTATTTCAAACGATAAAGAATCTAAAATCATCGCTGTTACATCGACTGTTTCCGGGGAAGGAAAAACGTTTGTTGCCATCAACCTGGGCGGCATCATTGCCTTTTCAGGCAAGCGTGTCATCATTCTCGACCTGGATATGCGGAAGCCTAAAATCCACATGGGATTTAACGCACCCAACGAAACAGGGATGAGCACCCTCCTTATAGGTAAAAGCACCATGGCAGATGCCATTCAAAAAAGTGAATTGAGCAACCTCCACTTTATCACTGCTGGCCCCATACCACCCAATCCATCCGAATTAATTATCAGTGGAAAACTGGATGAAATATTGACAGAACTGAAGACACAATACGATATCATCGTCATGGACAACCCTCCTGTGGGATTGGTCACTGATGGAATATCCATCATCCAAAAAGCAGATTTCCCCATCTATATTTTCCGGGCAGAATACTCCAAAAAGAGCTTTGTTCAAAATGTAGATCACCTGATCAACGAAAATGGCATTAAGAAACTTTCTGTCATCCTCAACGGTGTGGACACCACACGCAAGAGTTACGGATACGGCTCAGGCTATGGTTATGGCTATGGTTACGGATACGGTTATGGTTACGGATATGGTTATGGCTACGGCTACGGTTATGGCTATTACGATGAATCGAAGGAGAAAAAACCAACCTTGCGTGAACGTATTTTTGGGAAGAAGAAATGAACATAATTGAAACTGGGTTTGAGGGGCTTCTGCTGATAGAGCCTAAAGTCTTTCCTGACGGGAGAGGCTATTTTTTTGAGAGTTACAACAAACAAACGTTTCGCCAATTTGGGCTGGATACCCCATTTGTTCAAGACAATCAATCACAATCGCAGCGTGGAGTATTGCGCGGATTACACTTTCAAAACCCACCCCATGCTCAAACCAAGCTGGTGCGTGTCATCAGTGGAAAAGCATTGGATGTCTGTTTGGATATTCGCAAAGGTTCCAAAACCTACGGACAACATTACACCGTTGAGCTTTCTGCCGAAAACAAAAAAGCCTTGTGGATTCCCGAGGGTTTTGCACACGGCTTTACCGCGTTAACAGACGATATGGTGTTTTGCTACAAATGCAGCCGCAATTACCATCGAGACTCAGAAGACGGTATTTTGTGGAACGACCCACAATTGGCTATTGATTGGAAAACAGACCAACCTCTGGTCTCGGAAAAGGATAAAAAACAAAAGTCATTTGCTTCGTTTCAAAGTATGTTTTGATACTTTTGCCCGCACAAGACCACAGCAGTTATAGAATTAAATAGCTGCTAACCAGGCCGAAGCAAATGAACCTTACCGAACTAAACGCATCTCAGCTTTTTCAAGCTTATTTCTTGTTTTTTTGTGGTGCTGCTGTATTATCGGTGCTGCTCAATATTATTTTTCTGCGTTTCTCCAAAACACTGGGAATTCGCAACCACGATCTAACCATTGCCCGGTGGAGTGCAGATTCCAAACCAGCCTTGGGAGGCATCTCCTTCTTCATGGCTTTCCTGCTCGCTTTTTTTGTATTCGTCACCTTCTTTAACTTCCCTTCGGTGCAGCTCACCTGGCAGCAAATCGGATTTGTAGCAGCTGCCGGCATCGCTTTTTTAATGGGCCTTTCAGACGATGCTTACAACACCAAACCGCTGCTTAAGTTTGGTGTTCAGTTGGGTTGCGGAGTGCTGTTGGTGGCGACAGGCACTTACATCACCCTGTTTTCATTTGAGCCGCTTAACTACGCCTTAACCGTTTTTTGGGTAATAGCAGTGATGAACTCCATCAACATGCTCGACAACATGGATGGTATCACCACTGTGGTATCCCTTTTTATCACCCTGATTGCGCTCGGTATTGTTTTCACTTCTGACCAATTTTCTTCGTTCTATGCCACGATTCTTGTGGGCGTGACAGCCGCCCTACTGAGTTTTTTATTCTTCAACTGGAACCCCTCCAAAATGTTTATGGGCGATGCCGGAAGCCAGTTTCTTGGAATATTTCTTGCGGCCATTGGCATTCAGTATTTCTGGAATTTCAATGACCTTTCTCCATCGGTCGACCCTTTGCAACAAATTGTGGTATGTGCCCTGGCCTTTGCCCTGCCAATCGCAGATACGACCACAGTGGTCATCAACCGAATAAGAAGGGGGCAATCCCCCTTTGTGGGTGGCAAAGATCACACCACGCACCACCTGTCTTACCTGGGCTGTTCTGACAAACAGGTCGGATTGATTTTTACAGGAATTTCAACTATTTCTTTTCTTTTGGTCTTTATCATTACTAACTTTATCGAAGACTGGAAAATTGGACATTCTGTGCTGTTTTTCGTCTATTTCCTGCTGGTAATCATTGGATTATTCAGCACTACAAAACTTAAAAAGGCAAGGGAGAAATTCAATGAATTGGAGGCGAAACGCGCACGGCCGGAAGAAACTTAGTTTTCTATTTACTGCCACCATCTTTGGCTTAACATTCCTGGCCATCAAACTATTTGGTTTTTCCACCTTCGAAGAGAAGGAAGATGAAAAATACCAGAAGGTCTTTACGAGTCACTACCAAATTTTTGCACTGAATTTACCTGCGCAAATCAACTTTGCCGGTGAACCTGTTCCCATTGACTTGTTGGATGTACGCGAGAAAATGGACCGGGAGCTGTTGGTGAACACCTACTGGCAATCACAAACCTTGCTCTTTCTAAAGCGCAGCAACAAATGGTTTCCCATCATTGAACCCATCCTCAAGAAAAACAACATCCCCGATGACTTTAAGTACCTGCCACTCATAGAAAGTGGTTTCACCAATGTGGTCTCTCCAGCCGGTGCAACTGGTTTTTGGCAACTGATGAAAAGTGCCGCTAAAGAGCGCGGCCTAACCATCAACGATGAAGTGGACGAACGCTACCACGTTGAAAAAGCTACGGAAGCCGCCTGCCAGTATTTGTTAGAAGCACACGACAAATTTGGCAGCTGGACTTTGGCGGCTGCCTCCTACAACATGGGCATGGCCGGACTCAACAGGCGCCTCGAGGCCCAGCAGGTAAACAATTACTATGACTTGCTGTTGAATGAAGAAACTTCGCGTTACGTGTTTCGCATTCTGGCCATCAAAAAAATTCTTGGCGACCCCGCAGCACATGGATTTCAATACCGCGAGAAGGATTTGTATCCACCCATCGTGGGAGTAGATACAGAAATTACTGAGTCGGTGGAAGATTTAGCTGCTTACGCTCGTAGTAAAGGCATCTCTTACAAAGTGCTTAAGTTGCTCAACCCATGGCTTAGAAAAGGAAAACTGACACTCAAAGCGGGCCAACAGTATACGGTTCAACTCCCCGATGCTGAATTGGCCAACCAACTGGTGATGGACAAGTCCATTTTGTTGAGTGTTGAACCATCCAAGGAAAAAAATGTGATTGAAGAAGAAGGAAGCAAGTAAAACAGATGGCAGAAGAAATAGCTGAGGAACTGGAATTTCTCGAAGTATTTGGTGCCCGGGAGCACAACCTTAAAAACATTGATGTCAAGTTGCCCCGTAACCAACTGGTGGTAATCACTGGCCTCAGCGGCAGTGGCAAATCATCTTTGGCTTTTGACACCATCTATGCCGAGGGACAAAGGCGATACATTGAAAGCTTTTCTGCCTATGCCCGACAGTTTTTGGGCAAGATGGAGCGACCAGATGTGGACAAAATCACCGGACTCAGTCCTGTTATTTCCATTGAGCAGAAAACAGTCAACAAAAACCCACGCTCCACGGTGGGTACAATTACCGAAATTTATGATTTCCTGCGGTTGCTCTTTGCGCGAGCTTCTGATGCTTACTCTTACGTAAGCGGAGAAAAAATGGTGCGCTACACTGACGACCAAATCCTGCAGTTACTCAAAGAAAAATACAAAGGCAAAAAGATATTGCTGCTCGCTCCGGTCATCAAAGGACGCAAGGGACATTACAGGGAATTGTTTCAGCAAATTGGCAAACAGGGATTCCTGCGCGTCAGGATTGACGGAGAATTAAAAGAGATCGTGGATCGGATGCAAGTGGATCGGTACAAGATTCACGACATTGAAATTGTCATCGATCGCATTGACGTGGATGTGGCCTCTCACGACCGCCTTAACTCATCGTTGCAAATGGCGATGAAACACGGCAAGGGCGTGATGATGGTGCAAGAACACAACAGCGATGAAACGCAATTCTTTAGTCGCAGCCTCATGTGTCCCACTTCTGGCATATCTTATGACGAACCGGCACCTAATCTGTTCTCCTTCAATTCACCTTATGGAGCGTGCAACCGTTGCAACGGCCTGGGAGTTGTCTCGGAAATCGACAGCAAAAAAATCATTCCCGACCCCAAGCTCTCCATCAAAAAAGGAGGCTTCGCGCCATTGGATGAATACAAAAACAATTGGATTTTTTCGCAGCTGGAGGCAATCGGTGAAAAATATGGATTTAAGCTTACCACCCCCATTCAAGACATTTCGGAGGAAGCAATTCAAGTAATGCTCTACGGCACCAAGGAGGTTTTGGAAGTAAAAAGTGAAGCTTTGGGTGGGACAAAAAGCTATGCTGTCAACTTTGAGGGCATTGCCAACTTCATCACCCGTCAGTATCAGGAAAATCCTTCGCGATCGCACAACCGCTGGGCACAAGGATTTATGAATAAAATTAGTTGCCCTGAATGCCACGGAAGCCGATTGAAAAAAGATGCCCTCTATTTTAAGGTGGACGGTCACAACATTGCTGATCTGGCCCAAATGGACATCGATGAGCTCAAGCATTGGTTCGAAAATGTAGAGTCCCGGCTCAGCGAAAAGCAAAACACAATCGCCCGAGAAATTCTAAAAGAAATTCGGGCACGCATTGACTTTCTGCTGGATGTTGGACTAGACTACCTCACGCTACACCGCAACTCCCGCTCACTTTCCGGAGGAGAAGCACAACGCATTCGATTGGCCACTCAAATTGGTTCCAAGCTTGTCGGGGTGCTTTACATACTGGATGAACCTAGTATTGGTTTGCACCAACGCGACAATCAACGGTTGATAAACGCATTGCACGAGTTACGAGATGTTGGCAACTCCATTATCGTAGTCGAACACGACAAAGACATGATCCTGGCAGCTGATTACGTGGTCGATATTGGACCACTAGCCGGCATCAATGGAGGAAAAATAGTGGCCGAAGGAACACCAGACGTCATCCGGACCAATGGAACTGTAACGGCACAATACCTGAGCGGAGAAAGAAGTATTGCCACTCCAAAGAAAAGACGCAAGGGCAATAAGAAACAATTGAAGTTGACGGGAGCTTCGGGTAACAACCTCAAAAACGTAGATGTAGCCTTCCCGCTCGGCACCTTTATTTGTGTCACCGGAGTTTCAGGCAGTGGTAAGTCGACACTGATCAACAGCACCCTCTACCCCATTCTGAACCAACATATTTACCGCAGCAACAAAAAACCGCTGGCCTACAAAAAAATCACAGGCCTCGATCACCTCGACAAAGTCATTGAGATTGATCAATCGCCCATTGGACGAACCCCGCGCTCAAACCCAGCGACATACACCGGTGTGTTTGGTGACATTCGCAACTTGTTTACACAGCTGCCCGAAGCAAAAATACGCGGCTACAAGCCCGGGCGTTTTTCCTTCAACGTCAAAGGTGGTCGTTGCGAAACCTGTCAGGGAGGCGGACTCAAAACCATTGAAATGAACTTTTTACCAGACGTTTACGTGTTGTGTGAAACGTGCAATGGAAGGCGCTACAACCGCGAAACATTGGAAGTCCGTTACAAAGGAAAATCCATCAGCGATGTGCTCGACATGACCATCGACAAAGCAGTCGACTTCTTCGAAAACATTCCGTCTATTCTCAAAAAAATTAAAACGCTCAAAGAGGTCGGATTGGGTTATATCACCTTGGGACAATCTTCTACTACCCTATCGGGCGGAGAAGCACAACGGGTAAAGCTGGCTTCGGAATTGTCGAAACGCAGTACGGGGCAAACATTCTATATTTTGGATGAACCGACCACTGGTCTGCACTTTGAAGACATCCGCATCTTATTGGACGTTCTCAACAAGTTGGTCGATCAGGGAAATACGGTATTGGTAATTGAGCACAACCTTGACATTGTGAAAGTAGCTGACCACCTCATCGATTTAGGCCCGGAAGGTGGTTCAAAAGGAGGAAATATTCTGGTAACAGGCACTCCTGAACAAGTCGCCAAAAGCCCAAACAGTTACACCGGGCATTACCTCAAAGCAGAATTATAGCTTAATAAGCCAGCAGGTTCAGCAGCTTTTGCTCGAACCTTGCCTGTGGTAGAAACTGACTTTCCAGTTCGGCCGCAAAAGGAACTGGCGTATCCAAAGAAGCAGCCCGAGCCACGGGAGCATCCAAAGATTCAAAGCAATTCTCGGTAATCAGGGCAGACAACTCACTGCCTATACCTCCGGTCAGTGTGTCTTCGTGCAAAATGATCACTTTCCCCGTTTTCTCGACAGAGGCCTTGATGGCATCCCAGTCCAGCGGATGCAATGTTCTTAAATCCAGCAAGTCTGCAGAGACTTCAGGATGTTTGTCCAATACTTCCAGGGCCCAGTGGACACCCATTCCATAGGTCACGATACTAACGGCATTCCCTTCTCTCAATCTATTGGCCTTACCCAATTCCAAGGTGTAATAATCATCTGGAACCGATTCTGAAATGCTGCGGTAAAGTGCCTTGTGTTCAAAAAACAACACGGGATTGGGATCGTTGATAGCAGCAGCTAGCAGCCCCTTGGCATCTGCCGGAAAGGCCGGATAAACCACCTTCAGTCCAGGTGTGTGAAAAAACCAAGCCTCATTGGATTGCGAATGAAAAGGTCCTGCTCCCACACCAGCTCCGGTTGGCATCCGGACAACAACGTCTGCATTTTGTCCCCAACGCCAATGAATCTTAGCCAGATTATTGACAATTTGGTTGAATCCGCAAGTGACGAAATCGGCAAATTGCATTTCCACTATCGACTTGTAACCTGCAATGGAAAGTCCCAAAGCAGCACCCACGATGGCCGACTCGCACAACGGAGTGTTGCGAATGCGGTCTTTTCCAAACTCTTCTAAAAATCCTTCGGTGACCTTAAAAACACCGCCATATTCGGCTACATCCTGTCCCATCACCACCAGTTGGTCGTGACGTTGCATGGATTGCCTGATCCCATCGGAGACCGCATCGACCAAACGCTTGTCGGATACTTTGTCTGATGCTGGATCAATAGCTGCCGGATTGGAAGGAACGAACAAATCATTGACCTCTGTTTCTACAGTAGATGTCATGGGTGATTCAGCAAAAGCCTTTTCCAGTCCCTCGTTGATAGACTGAGTAATGTTTTCCCTAATCGAAGTAATGTCATCTGGAGTGAGTAAATTTTGCTCTAACAAATACAGTTCGTAATTGACAACGGGGTCCTTTTTCCCCCATAGCTCAAACAACTCTGTCGGAATGTACTTCGTACCTGAAGCTTCCTCGTGGCCACGCATGCGAAAGGTCATGCACTCTACCAAAACCGGGCGCGGATTCTTACGCACAGATTCGGTCAGGACGGTTAATTGCTGATATACTTCCAGGATATTATTTCCATCGATTTGCAGCGTCTCCATGCCGTAGCCAATTCCTTTGTCGATGAACTGCTTGCATTTGAACTGCTCGTTGCTGGGCGTAGACAAACCATAGCCATTGTTTTCAATCATAAACAACACAGGCAGGTTCCACACTGCGGCAACATTTAATGCTTCGTGAAAATCGCCTTCACTACTCCCTCCATCACCAGAAAAAACAGCTGTTACTTTCTTTTCCTTTCGCAACAAATTGGCCAGTGCAATTCCGTCAGCTACTCCCAGCTGTGGACCCAAATGGCTGATCATTCCAACGATGTTGTGATCGGGCGCACCAAAATGGAAGGACCGGTCGCGTCCGTTGGTAAAACCACTTTTCTTGCCCTGAAATTGAGCAAACAGTCGGTGCAATGGAATATCTCGTCCTGTAAAAACACCCAGGTTTCGGTGCATCGGCAAAATGTACTCTTCCTGGTTGAGTACTGCGGTCAAACCCACGGAGATTGCCTCCTGACCAATTCCCGAAAACCATTTTGAAATTTTTCCCTGTCGCAACAGGATCAACATTTTTTCTTCGATCATCCGGGGAAGCAGGATTCTTTGGTATAAATCCCTGAGAACTTCGTCCGTTAATTCTCCCTTGTCAAATGCAATTACACGCTCCGTCATAACCTCCATAGGTACCATTTTACAGGCCAAAGCTAACGAAAATGTCGTACATTTGTCCCACTAAAATGCCACCTTTCATGCAGGAATTTTTCACCCTTTTGATTGTTATTGCGGCTACCGCTTACCTAGGTAGCAAGGTGTATGCTACCTTTCAAAAAAAGGATTGTGGTAGCGGATGTTTTGGCTGTGACACAGCCAAAATGCTTCAAAAACAAAAATCTAACCCATAAAAAAAGCCGCCCCGAGCACTCGAGGCAGCTTTCTATCGTTAGAACGAACTTAACTTAGTTCGACTTTCTTCCAGTACTCTTTTTTGGTGCAGTTGATTTTCTGCCAGTACTTGCTTTTTCTTCAGTGGACTTACGTGCACTTTTTGGCTTTTCTGCAGGAGCTTCAGCAGTTTTTGCAGCAGCAGCTTCAGCAGCAGCAGCGGCTTCAGCAGCGGCAGCGGCTTCAGCAGCGGCAGCGGCAGCAGCCTCAGCAGCAGCAGTTTCAGCAGCTTCAACAGCAGCGATTGAATCCTGACGTGCTTTTTCCATTTTCTCTTGATCGGCTTTTGAAGGGCCACAAGCAGTAATGGTCATTGCAACAAGTGTAAAAACAGATAATAAAGTAATAAAACGTTTCATACTCAATTCCTTAAGATTAGTTGATTAGCTAGATTGATAGTGTTACAAATGTATATTAAAAAATAAAATGCGTACCTCCATTCAACGAAGATTTTGCTGACTTCAACGGGAATGAAATCCCGTGATAGTAGACTTCAACAAAAAAAGTTACTTTTGCCTCTGAACTCAAAAACCATTTACTGTCCTAATCAATTTGAAAAAACAATTATCTATGAAAACGATTCTGAAAAATTTAGTTTTTGTTGTATTCCTAGGCTTCGGTCTGATGGTTACTACACAATCTTGTACTGATGAATGTAAAGATGTTACTTGCCAAAACGGTGGTACTTGTGACGAAGGCGATTGTAGCTGTGCTGACGGTTATTCCGGTGACAACTGCGAAATCGAAGATCTTTGTGTTACTCAAAGCGTAGTATGTCAAAACGGTGGTACTTGTGATGCAGGTATTTGTGCTTGTTTAGATGGATTCGAAGGAACTAACTGCGAAACTATCTCTCGTGACAAATTCAAAGCTGTTTACAATGTAGCTGAAGATTGCCACTCTGGAGTTTACCAGGTTGAGATCATTGAGTCTAGCACTTCTGACATCACTAAGGTACTTATTACCGGAGATTTCGGTTTCTTTGATTGCCCTCCAACTGGTTACACATTGGAAGCAACCATCGTTGGAAGCACCATTACTCTTCCTAGCCAATCAGCTTGTGGTAACTTGACTTTTGTTGGTTCAGGAACTATCAACACTGAAGGTAACATCGTTACTATCAACTACGAAGTAACATTTGATGATAATGGTACTGTAACTACAGACCAGTGCAAAGCGACCTTGACTAAGGTATAATTTGGACATCCATTTTTTAAAAGCCGCTCCGATTGCTCGGGGCGGCTTTTTTATTGACTTTTAATTTTATTCCACTATATTTACGGCCCTTATATATCTAAGCGAAAAGCTGCATATGAAAAACCTTGTTTCCCTAATATTCCTTTTTGTCGGATTGGCCTTTATGGTATCGTCATGTGGTGACTGCCAAGGTGTTGATTGCCAAAATGGAGGCTCATGTAACGAAGGAGAATGTGATTGTTTACACGGATACTCTGGAGAAAATTGTGATGTTGCAGATTTTTGCATCTTGCTAGACCGCAACTGCCTCAACGGAGGTGTTTGTCTGGATGGAGAATGTGATTGTCCGACAGGTTTCGAAGGAACAGATTGTGAAATCGTTTCACGTCAACGTTTTCTCGGAAACTACAATGGATTGGATCGCTGTGACGATGGCGATACTACGCAACACAGCTTTAGCATCGAAGCCCACCCTATCTTTCAAGAGGAAATTTACATCCGTGAATTGTGGAACCAGCAATTTGTTAACCGCGTCAGAGCTACGGCTAACGACTATCAGTTAACCATCAAGGCTCAAAAGCCAGACTTCAATGAATTTGAAATCAAAGGAAGCGGACGAATCGATACGGCAGACAATTTTCTCATCATCAATTACACCATTACCAACACGAACAACGGTGATGTGATTACTTGCAAAGCTTCAGTCAACAGGCAACCTTGATAGGGGTATTCTCCTGAACAAAATACTGAAAGCCGTCTCTATTTATAGGGGCGGCTTTTTTATTGCGCTTCCCCGCCTCAAAAAACAAAAATCAGGCCTGAAGTATTACCTTTGTGCACCATGAAACAGTCCCTTCTCAATAGCAAGATTCTTTTTAAAAATCTTGGCTTGGTGCTGCTTTTATTTTCTGTTTGTCGGTTGTTGTTTCTCGTTTTCAACCACAGCTATTTCGCAGACTATTCCCCCTTGGTATTTGTGGCTGGTTTGCGTTTTGATTTAGTCGCTATCTCTCAATACTATGCCCCTTTTATATTACTGGTACTGCTGCCCGTGCCCTTTCGTTCACATTCCGTTTATCGCCTGGTGGTGAAAATATTTTTTCATGCTGCTACCATTTTAACGTTGATGCTGAACTGCATGGACATTGAGTATTTCAAATTCACGTTGAAACGAACCACTTCCGACATCTTTAGCCTGGTAGGTTTTGGCGATGATTTTTTCACGCTACTTCCTCGCTTCTTATTGGATTACTGGTATGTCGTACTCATCTGGCTGCTATTGATTGCTTTTGCCGAATGGATGTACCGCAAAATCAACCAACAACCAACTGCTCCTGCCCCCTCCTTTCATTTCAAGTGGGAGGCAATTACAATGTTGCTACTCGCTGGTTTATTTGTCATTCTGGCCCGCGGTGGCCTTCAATTGAAGCCGATCAGTATCATCCATGCTGGTCAGTATGCTACACCTCGAAATATTCCACTGGTGCTCAACACCCCTTTTTCGCTGTTGCGCACGTTGAGTAAAGAAAAGCTGACCGAACGCCACTACTTTGACGCACAAGTAGAGGCCACCTATTTCCGCCCTGAGACCAAGCGGTTGGACAATGACCCTATGTCTGGAAAAAATGTGGTCATTCTTATCATGGAGAGTTTTTCCAGGGAGTACATTGGTCGTTACAACAAGGGTGAAACTTCATATACTCCTGTGCTTGATTCACTGATGGCCAACAGCTTGGTTTTTACCAACTGTTATGCCAATGGAAAGAAATCCATTGAAGCGGTTCCAGCCATTGTTTCCTCATTGCCTTCGTTGATGGAGACACCTTATATTTCTTCGCACTACTCCACCAACCAGGTCAATAGTCTGGCAAGCTTGCTGTCCAGCCAAGGATATCAAACCTCTTTCTATCACGGAGGAACGAACGGAACCATGAATTTTGAAGCTTTCAGCGCTACAGTGGGATTCAGCAAATATGTGGGCAGAAATGAATACCCGGACGAAGCTGATTATGACGACAACTGGGGCATCTATGACGAGCCTTTTTTCCAGTTTTTTGCCCATGAGTTAAATCAATCTGCTACTCCTTTTTTTAGTACCTTTTTCTCGTTGACTTCTCACCACCCCTTCTCCGTTCCAAAAGCTTACGAAGGTGTGTTTGAAGAAGGCTCATTGCCCATCTTAAAAACAATTCGCTATTCAGACTATAGCCTGGGGCAATTTATGAAAACAGCCTCGCGCATGCCCTGGTTTGAAAATACGTTGTTCATCATCACTGCCGACCACACGGCAACACCTCTATACCCTAAGTACAACAGCGATCTTGGTTCGTACGCGATTCCATTGATCTTTTATGCTCCCGGAGACAGCCTTCAAGGAGTTGATACACGCATCACCCAGCAAACTGATATTCTACCGTCCGTTTTGAGCTACCTCAATTATAGCGGCTCTTATGTTGCTTTTGGACAAAGCGTTTTCGAAGACAACACCGAAGGTTATGCCGTCAACTACCTCAACTCCATCTACCAGTTGATTACCGACCAATACCTGCTTCAGTTTGATGGCGATAAAAGCATTGGTTTGTACGAGCACCAAAATGGCCTGTTGAACAAAACGAACCTGCTCAATACACCTCCGGAAAATTGGGTGGAACAGGAAAAGAAGATGCAAGCCATCATTCAGACGTATAACCGCAGAATGTTGCGAAATCAGCTCGTTGCGCCATGAAAAAAATTCGCTTCATCGTTAATCCCATTTCGGGCATAGGCAAGCAGCGGGTCATTGAAAAAGCAGTAGCCAAACATTTAGATACCCAGCTTTTTGAATACGAAATAACCTATACAAAAGCGCCCGGTCACGCCATAGAATTAAGCAAGGAAGCAGCAGAACAAGGATTGGACATGGTGGTGGCTGTTGGCGGAGATGGTTCGGTACAGGAAGCAGGAATCGGTCTACTCAATTCATCAACAGCCCTGGGCATAATTCCCACTGGTTCGGGCAATGGATTGGCGCTTCACCTGGGCATTCCTACCAATGTGGCCCGGGCTGTTAAGCTGCTTAATTCCGGTGTTCCCAAATCCATCGATACGGGAGAAGTCAATGGTCGTCCATTCATCGGTACCGCAGGCGTTGGCTTTGATGCTCACATTGGGCATTGCTTTGACTTGGCACCAAGGCGCGGTTTTCTGTCTTATGCCCAAATCATTTTCCGGGAAATCTTTCGATACCAACCCCAGGAATATCACATTGAACTACCGAATCAATCCATTCATACAAAAGCCTTTGTCATCACTTTTGCCAATTCATCTCAGTTTGGAAACAATGCCGTTATCGCACCCAAAGCCCGCATAGATGATGGCCTGTTGGACATTTGCATCATTAAACCTTTTTCATTGATAACCGCTGCTGGAATGGTGCTTCGCCTTTTTACAAAAACGATGGATCGCTCTTCCTATATCACAATACTGACGGCTACATCCGTTAAAATAAAAACTAGAATTCCCATCGTGCATTTGGACGGAGAACCAATTTCGATCGATGATGAACTGTCTGTTTCGATCAACCCACTATCTTTGAATGTGATTGTTCCCAACACCTGAAAACATGTCGAAAAAGAATAAACAAAGAGATGGCATAGTGTATTCAACCAACAATGAATACACCTACAATGAAGAAGAAAATGAGGAAGTAGAAACGTTGGACCCGAGCGAACAAAACCTCAAGGTGCTCATCGATCGCAAAGGACGTGCGGGAAAAACAGCTACAGTAATTACCGGTTTTGTTGGTCAGGAAGAAGACCTGCAGGCTCTGGGAAAAATGATAAAATCAAAATGTGCTACCGGAGGCAGTGTTAAGGAGGGTGAGATAATTATTCAAGGGGACTTTCGGGAGCGCATCATGGTGATGCTGGAAAAGGCAGGATACAGGGCAAAAAAATCAGGCGGGTAAAACCCGCCTGAATCTATCTGGTATTTTATTCCTTTCTTATACCTGCGAACAAACGAAACCATTGTCTTCTTTGTCATCAACTTCCTCGTTATTGCCCGTGCAAAATTCGGGCTCGGTTACCGTTTCTGTTCCTATCTGATTCCCACTGCCATCATAAATCGGCACTTCATGTGCACATTCATAACATTTAGAACAAGAAGACATTCCTATGGCCATTAATAAGGCTATTGCACTTGGGAGGATGAGCTTTTTCATAACGGTCAGTTTTTGATTCTATATCGTCTTAAACAAAAGGCGTACCATAAATTTACAATTTCTCTGGTAATGGCAAACGAGGCTTTTATCAAATCCCCCAAGAGGTCTTATTGCTTCTTTATGCGCAGGCGTTCGTAGAGCTCTTCGTATTGAGGTAACACGGCATTGATGTCGAATTTCCGGGCTTGCTCGCGGGCATTTTTTCTAAATGTTTCATGCGTCTCCTCATTGGACAGAATCTTCAAGGCATTTGCCGCCATGTCATCAACCGCTCCAACATCACTTAGATAACCCGAGAAACCGTGCTCATTTACCTCAGGAAGCCCTCCGCCATTGCTGGATATAACAGGCACCCCAGCTGCCATGGCTTCCAGTGCAGCCAACCCAAAGCTCTCTGTTTCAGATGTCAATAAAAAGAGGTCGGCCATGGACAACATTTTCTCGGTTGATTTCATTTTTCCGAGTAGGATAATCTCGTTGCATGAATCCATTTCCCGGCACATCTCTTCAATGCTGTGACGTTCCGGACCATCTCCTATCAACAACAACTTGCAAGGCATCGATTTTCTTATTTCGGCAAAGACCTTTACCACATCAGGCACGCGCTTGACTTTGCGAAAGTTAGATACATGCATCAACAGTTTTTCGCCATTCGGAGCATATTGCTTGCGTAGCTCTTCCCGATCGCCTTTTTCGTAAAGCTTTAAATTGATAAAGTTAGGAATCACCTCCACTTCATTTTTAACGGCAAAATGAGCAAACGTATCGGCTTTTAAACTCTCCGAAACGGCCGTAACCGCATTGCTCTGATTGATGGCAAAAGTAATAACCGGTTCGAACGAAGAATCTTTTCCAACAAGGGTAATATCTGTGCCGTGCAACGTGGTGATAAAGGGAATGTCCACTCCTTGTGATTCTAAAATGCGCTGGGCCATATATGCAGCCGAAGCATGAGGAATGGCATAATGTACGTGCAGTAAATCCAACTTGGCGTACTTCACCACATCTACCAGCTTACTCGTCAACACCAGCTCATAGGGCTGATAATCAAACAGCGGGTAGTCTGAAACAAGTACTTCGTGGTAATAAAGATTTGGATTAAAATAGTCCAACCGAACCGGTTGACTGTAAGAGATAAAATGTACTTCGTGGCCTTTAGCTGCTAATTCCATCCCCAACTCAGTAGCAACAACACCGCTACCTCCATAGGTGGGGTAGCAAACAATTCCTATTCGCATATCACTTCAAGCTCGTAGCCTTCGAATTTTCAATCGCCTTGTAAATAGCTTCCATAATGTCTGTTCGAATACCCATTTTAACCAATTTGGAATTTTTTGCGCTTGGGTGAATCCGATTAGACAAAAATACATAAACTACCTCTTCCTCTGGGTCGGCCCAGGCCAAAGTTCCGGTAAACCCACTGTGCCCAAAGCTTTCCAAGGATACGCAATCACAGGTTGGTCCGCCACTGCCATCGCGCACTGGTTTGTCGAAACCTGCTCCCCTGCGGTTATCAGAATCGCAAAACTGGCATTGGGCAAATTCATTGATGGTTTCCTTCATCAGGTACTGACGCCCACCATAGGTGCCACCTGCCATGTACATCTGCATCAACTTGGCTAAATCATTGGCATTGGAAAACAACCCAGCGTGACCGCCCACACCGCCCAACATGGCCGCTCCCGGATCATGTACATCACCGTGCACCAATTGTTTACGAAAGGCCATGTCGTATTCCGTTGGAACAATCTGCTCCAATGGAAACTTTTCGCGGGGCTTATACGTGGTTGTAGTCATCCCCAAAGGTGTGTAGAAATTTTCGGCCACATATTCATCCAATGTTTGACCGGTTACCTTTTCAATGATGCGCTGAAAAAAGTAGTATCCCACATCACTGTAGCGATAATGTCCTGGGTTTTTGATTTCCGTAGCCAGAATCTGCTCCATGATTTTTTCATGGTAATCCTTTTGCATGTAGAGGTTCTCCGCCACCCGGTAGGGGTAAATATCAGACTGGGCGAGGCTGTAAAAATCGTAACGAGGCTGACCTTTCACTAGCGTGTTCAGGTAAAAGGGAATCCAGGCAGCTAAACCAGCCTGGTGCGCCAGCATTGCCCGCAGGTTCATGCCTTGGTAGTCTGTTGTGTCTACCAATTCCGGCAAGTAATCGCACAGGTCCCGGTCGATGTTGATGCGCCCTTCGTGGTGCAATTTCATGATGGCAGCAAGCGAAGCGGCAATCTTGGTAATGGACGCTAAATCATAGAGGTCGGAGTTTTGTACCGGCAACTTTTCCTCATAGGTGTGGTGCCCAAATGATTTGTTGTAGATGACCTTGCCTTCTTTGGCCACAAACACCTGGCAACCAGGGTAAGCGTGTGCTTTGATGCCGCTCATGGCTATCTCATCAATGCGTTCCATGTCGGCTGAGTTCAGGCCTACTTCTTCCGGAATGGTGTATTTCAAACGAATGGCCTCCTGCGTCAGGATACCGGTTCCCATTGGGAATTTAGCCGAACCTGTAACAGGCAACTTTCCTTTTGCCGTCACTCCACCAAAAATCATTTGAGCCACATAAGACTGCGTATATTCATCGTCTTGAAAACCAACGATGATTCCTTCCACTGCACCGGCTTTCTCTACTTCCTTCAAACTGTAGGGGTTGGCAAACACACTGACCGCGACTTTGTGCGAACCGTGCATGAGTCGAATGAGCTGAATGCTCTCTTTGGTGATACCAAACTTCCTGCGCGGGCTGTTGCTGGTTTGATGCAATCCAACCAACACGAGGTCGTATCCTTCGAGTTTTTTGAGCAGTGCTATTTGTTGGGCCCTCGTAGTCGTCTTGGCTACCTGAAAATGAGTGACCGGTCCGTATAGCGACAATGTTTTTTGAAAGGTATTTTCCTCTTCTTCACCAATCGCAACGGAGGCAATTTTCATTTGGTGTGGGTTGCGCAGCGGAATAAAGTTCTCGTAGTTCCGCACCAATGTAATAGCCGATTCCACCAAATCACGGTTGGTTCTTTCGTAGATGGGGGCATTCAAATCCTCGTAGAGGTTTTCCAATTCTACCGGTTTGTATTCGTTCAAACCAACCCACTCCTTCGCTGACAATATTTTGCGGCAACGTCTGTCAATTTCATCCTGAGAAATCGAACCATCAACAATGGCCTGCTTGATTTTGGTAATGGCTGTTGGCACATCCTCTGAAAACAGTAACACATCGTTGCCCGCCAGCAAAGCTTTGAGATCCACTTCTCCTGGTTTGTAGTAGGCACTTACCCCTTTCATGTTCAGGGCATCGGTAAATATCAATCCGCGGAAGCCCATCTCGTCTTTGAGCAATCCGTTCACAATGGGCCTGGAAAGTGTAGAAGCCTGATTTTTAGTCGAATCCAGTTCGGGGATATACAAGTGGGCAATCATCATGCTCCCAAGCCCTTCACGAATCATCGCTTTGAAAGGATACAATTCGATGGAATCCAATCGTTTGCGCGAATGTTTGATCACCGGTAAGGAAAGGTGTGAATCAGTATCGGTATCTCCGTGTCCAGGAAAATGTTTGGCATTGGCCAGCACCTTGTTGTCTTGCATTCCACGCATGTAGGCAACAGCCTTGCGGGTCACATTGTCCCGATCTTCACCAAACGAACGGCTGTTGATCACCGGATTGTTCGGGTTCACATTGACATCCGCCACTGGTGCGAGGTTGACATGTACGCCTAAGCGCTTACACTGCGCAGCAATGTCGGCACCCATGTCATAAATCTTCTGATCGTCCTGAATGGCGCCCAAAGTCATTTGTCGGGGATATTTTACCGTACTGTCCAACCGCATGGCCAATCCCCATTCAGCGTCCATAGAAAGGAGGAGGGGCACTTTCGCTAAAGCCTGATATTCATTGGTCAATACAGCCTGCCGGTGCGGCCCGCCTTGAAAGAAAATGAGTCCACCAATCTTGTAGTCGCGCACCAATTCTTTGATTTTGTCGACATGGTCCTGCTTTTTATTTGAGTAGGCTGCCACCATAAAAAGCTGTGCAATTCGTTCTTCTTCTGTAAGGGAGTTAAAAACCGAATCGGTCCAGGTTCGATTGATTAGATCAAACGGAAGTGGAGCTGGTTCTCCCGAGGGGAATACACTGTTGGTTCTTTTTTTGGCCGATTTCTTCTCCTCGCCTGTTTGGCTAAAACCAAACAAGAACAGCAAAACCAGGGTGGATAACAGAACACGCCTGGCAGATAATAGTAAACGAAAAGGCCTTTTAGATAGATGCATAATACTCGCTTAAATAAACAACGGAGAAACCGCTGTATTCCTTGTGTTAAAAGTAGCTATTCTGCGAGGGGCTGTGGGAAAGCCATGGTCAACTTTTCAACAAAGAGGATGTTCATTACCCCAGGCTAAAAGGGCCTTTCTTTTATTTATATAACCGCAAAAAGTTGTGTATTTTTGCTTAACACCTCATACAAAATGGTACGTCTCAATTTTTCCAGCGTCAATTTTAAGACTAGAAAGCCGAAGGGTTTCGAATACAAACCTCGTTACTACGATGCGGCCAAGGAAGATTTGGCACGCAGAGAACGCATTGCCCAGGCAGAGGTAAGGCAGGAAAAGAGGGAGAGAGACAATGAAGAAAACGTCCCACTAACATTTGGGGAGTCGTGGAGAAGGAAAAGCCGAAGAACAGAGTACAATAAATCCAACAAAAGAGTGATGCTCATTCTCGCGGCATTGGTTGGATTGATCTTTTTGTACTTCAGATTCGGTTAAGTGATTATTTGACCAGAGAAGCAAGTTCAATACCTAATATGCCGGATATCATTCAGCTTTTACCGGATTCTGTTGCGAACCAGATCGCGGCAGGAGAAGTCATTCAACGTCCCGCTTCCGTTGTGAAGGAACTGTTGGAAAATGCCATCGATGCAGGTAGTTCTGACATCAAGCTTATTGTAAAAGATGCCGGCAAAACCCTCATTCAAGTCATCGACAATGGTTGTGGCATGTCTGAAACAGATGCCAGGCTCTGCCTGGAACGGCATGCTACTTCCAAAATTCGTACTGCAGAAGATCTCTTTGCTATTCGTACCAAGGGGTTTCGGGGGGAAGCGATGGCTTCCATTGCGGCCATTGCTCATATGGAGTTGCGCACCAGGCGTGTGGAAGATGAATTGGGCACCCGCATTGAAGTAGAAGGAACTGCCGTTAAAAATCAGGAACCTTGTCAAACCGCACAGGGGACCTCTATCGCAGTGAAAAACATCTTTTTCAATGTTCCTGCGAGGCGCAAGTTTCTCAAATCAGACGCGGTCGAAGTGCGGCACATCATTGATGAATTTCAACGTGTGGCTTTGGCCCACCCAGACATTGCGCTGTCTTTTCACCACAACAACAATGAGTTGTTTCACCTCGTTCGCGGCTCTGTCCGGCAACGTGTGGTGGGCATCTTCGGCAAGAAATTCAACCAAAAACTGGTTCCGGTAGAAACAGAAACGAACATCATCAAAATTCACGGTTTCATTGGTAAGCCGGATGCTGCGCGTAAAACCCGTGGCGAGCAATTTTTCTTTATCAACGACCGGTACATCAAAAGTGCCTACCATCACCATGCCGTTCAAGGGGCATTTGAGTCGCTGATTCCCAAAGGGTATCATCCCTCCTATTTCCTGTTTTTGGATACCGATCCTCAAAACATCGACATCAACATTCATCCCACCAAGACAGAGGTCAAGTTTGAGGATGAAAAAGCAGTGTATTCCATTATCCGGTCGGCTGTGAGGCAGGCTTTGGGCAAATACAACATTACTCCTTCACTGGATTTTAACCAGGAATCTTCCTTCGACATTCTTCCTGCCCGACCTGGTGCGGAGATAAAAATGCCGCAGATTACCGTTGATACCAGCTTCAATCCTTTTAAAACGGAAGCTCCCAAAAAGTCTATTTTATCGACTGGCGCGACTACCAGTCCAAGAGAACGCTCGAACCGCAACAACTGGGAAAAGATGTTTGAGCAACAGGAAGTCGAAATGATTGTTCCTGCTCCAGCAGCGCAACAAGAACAGATCATTGCCGCTGCCTGGGAAGATGAAACGGGTGCTACGGAGGCTGATGAAGGTCCAAAAGTCGTGTACCAGCTGCAAAACAAATACATCGCCAGTCCCATCAAATCCGGACTGATGTTGATCCACCAACAGCGGGCGCACGAACGCATTTTGTTTGAGCGATACCAGGCTGCGCAAAAACAAACAGGCCAACAGGCCACACAAAAACAGCTTTTTTCGCAGACATTGGAATTCAGTCCGAACGACACAGCCTTGTTGCTGGAACTGGGAGATGAATTGCAACAACTGGGATTTGATGTGCGCGATTTTGGCAAGAACACCGTTGTAGTGAGCGGTATGCCAGCAGATTTAGCCACACAAGACCCACATGAACTTTTGGAAGGTATTTTGGAACAATACAAAATGAACCAGGCTGAACTGCGCATTGATAAGTCGGAAAATTTGGTTCGGGCAATGGCGCGCAGAGGGGCCATTCGGGTCGGTCAAAAACTTTCTCAACCCGAAATGATTGGTTTGATTGATGAACTTTTTGCTTGTGAAATGCCTCATGCCTCCCCGGCCGGAAAAACGGCTGTGGTGACTGTCAGCATGGACGAGCTTAACCGAAAATTTAGTTAGTCAATGTTCTCATTTGCAAATATTCCGCCTGTTGTTAAGAATATACTCATTATCAATGGGCTCTTATTTCTGGCCACGTCTATTGCCCCTACGTGGGGAGTAGATTTAGGCGTTCTACTTGGTTTACACCACCCTTCCTCGCAACTTTTTTATGTGCATCAAATTGTGACGCATATCTTTATGCACGGTGGTTTTACCCACATTTTGTTCAACATGTATGGTGTTTTCATGTTCGGAAGTGCTTTGGAAAAAGTATGGGGGCCAAAACGATTCTTGATCTTCTACATGGTGTCAGGAATTGGGGCAGCAGGGTTTTATTTACTGACGCATCATATTCAGATATACTACATGCTGCCTGAAGCCTCACCGGAAGTACTTGAGCTGGTTTATGGCGGAGAAGGAGCTGAAACAATAGCCAAGGGGCTCAATTATACAGCCCCGTTTTTGGGCAAGCTGAATGGATTGGTCAATGGAGGCATGGTGGGAGCATCGGGAGCATTGTTCGGCCTTTTGTTGGGGTATGCCATGCTGTTTCCCAACACCATGCTGATGCTTTTATTTATTCCTTTCCCCATCAAGGCGAAATACTTTGTTATGGGATATGGAGCGATGGAAATTTTTCTGACCATCAGCAACAATCCAAATGACAACATTGCCCACTTAGCCCATTTGGGTGGCATGCTTTTTGGTTTTATTCTCATCAAATTATGGCAAAAAGACCGAAGCAATTTTTATTGATTTGAAGCAGAAGCAAAGTAGTCGGAAATGGCATTGATGATACTAGAGGATATTAAAGCTTTTTGGCGCGGAAAAAATGCCCTGTTCCAGCTGATCATTGTAAACGTTGCAGTGTGGATAGCTGTGATGGTGATTGATGAAATCATCAAAATGTCGCTGGGCATTCCATTTATGCAGCCTTTTTCTTTCATGCACCGCTACTTAGGCGTGCCTGCCACCTTGCTGGAGTATGCCTTAAAATTTTGGACGTTGATCACCTACATGTTTATGCATGGCGGGTTTCGGCACATTGCGGTCAATATGATCATCCTTTATTGGTTTGGAAATATTCTGGCTTCTTATCTAGGCGAAAAACGCCTGATTAACACCTACTTCTTGGGCGGCATCGCAGGAGGAATTTTTTACCTGCTGGCCTACAACCTCGTTTTTATGTTTGGAGCTGAGACTCAAAGCATTCAGCAAAATTCATACTTGATTGGTGCTTCGGGCAGCGTGTTGGCCATTGTTGTGGCCGCTGCAACCATCGCCCCAAATCATCAGGTGAAGTTGCTCTTACTACCCCCCATCACTATCCGATACATTGCCCTGGCACTCATTGTGCTGACCACTTTACTGGATTTTTCAATCAACACCGGGGGTAAATTGGCGCATTTGGGCGGAGTCATTTGGGGGTACACCTACATTCGTCAGTTGCAAAACGGGAACGACTATGGCAAATGGTTTGACAACATTTTGGAGTGGGTAATCGATTTGTTTAAACCGGGTAATCCGATGAAAGTAGCTTACCGCAACACCAACTCGAAGAAAAAAACTACTACAAAAAGCACGGCAAAAGCCGATCGCTCCAAGCAGGAAAAAACGGATGTTATCCTGGACAAGATTTCCAAGTCCGGCTACGAAAGCCTGACCAAAGAAGAGAAAGAATTCCTTTTTAAAATCAGTAAAGACGGGTAGTCAAAGGAATTGCCACTGCTTTGAAAAAGCTCTCTACTTTAGACAAAATCTTCTTCCTGCTCAACAACGGAGCAGCCATTCTCCTGCTCGGAGCTTACCTTTCGCAATACGTTAGTCCTGAATTATTTACGCCCATTGCCTTTCTGGGTTTGGCCTTCCCTTTCTTGTTGCTCACCAATGTGTTGTTTGTATTTTATTGGGCCTTTAAGCTCAAAAGACATTTGCTGCTTTCCTTGTTGGTAATTGCACTGGGCTGGGGATTTTCGGGGCGCATTGTTCAAGTCGATGGATCGGACTCTACCGATAAAAACACCATCAAAGTGCTGTCATACAACGTGCGCCTTTTTGACTTGTACAATTGGTCGAACAACACCAAAACGCGGAATAAAATTTTGACTTTCATCAGCCATGAAAGTCCACAAATCATGTGCTTGCAGGAGTTTTTCTATGCTTCTAACAAGGACTATTTCAACACTTTGGATACGCTCCTTGAAATGCAGGACGCCAAAAACTACCATGCCCAATACTCAACAGGCATACGCAACGCACATTATTTTGGCATTGCCACTTTCTCCCAGTACCCTATCATCAAAAAGGGGCAGGTGCCTTTGCACAATGGAGTGCACAACATCTGCATCTATTCCGACCTGGTTATCGGGCCCGACACCTTGAGGGTCTACAACATGCACCTCGCGTCCATCCGGTTGGATCAAGAAGATTACGAGTTCATTCAAAAGATCAGTGAATCGGAAAATGAGGAACGCATCCGAGGTTCCAAACAAATTTTCAAACGGTTGACAGAGGCTTTTGTCCGCAGGGCTTCCCAATCGGAAACCATTGCTGCGCACATTGAGCAATCTCCTTACCCTGTGTTGGTATGTGGCGACTTTAACGATGTGCCCCTATCTTATGCCTACCGCTGCCTCAGCGCAGGACTCAAAGATGCCTTTGTCGAAAGTGGTTTTGGACTGGGTTCTACCTACAACGGTAACCTCCCTTCCATGCGCATTGATTACATACTGCACAGCGAAGAGCTCCGTTCATACGACTATAACAGCCCAAAAGAGGATTTGTCGGATCACTTTCCCATCATGGCAGAAATCGAACTTTAACCGGGATACACCAATTGCCCTGTTGCTTCAACGTATGCGTCCGAATCGATGGCGAAGGGTTTGTTCTTTTTGGAAATGGCCGCATCCACTTCAAAAGCAAGGTAGTCGTTTGTGTCAGCTGGTCGCATCAACTGTTGGAGTTCCTCTCTGGAAGTGCTCGCACGCAGGTAGGTCAGCACCTTTTCAGGCGGCAAAATGAGTGGACTGCGGGCATGGCCAATGGCTGTGGTGATGGAAGTGCCTGCTGTGGTAAGTAAAGCAAATGCCAGGGTTATCTCTCCGGTGCTGGTGTCCACCAATTTGTCGTACACCCCGGCTATCGGAAACAATCCTTCGTCTTGCCGCTTCACCAAAAATTTTCGTTTTCTGTTTCCCGTTGGGTTTTCTACAAAGAAATTGGCCCACAATACTGCGCGTTGGCTTGCAATCAACTCCTGGCAATAGGGGTTGCCAAAAATACCACAAGGTCCATTGTAGCTGGGATCGTTCTCCTTGTTGTGAAATCCTTCAATCCGTAAGTTAAAAATGAACCGGGTTTGGTCGCGGTGCTGGATGGTGTAACCAAAAGTCGCATTGCCCGGCTCCAACGGTTGTTCGGTGGTAAACACGTAGGCGGTATCTCCGGGTACTATGCTGTAATTGGTGGGACGTTCCAGGTTATCAGTACTTTGAAACAATATGCCCAACTCGCGCAGGTCCTTTTCCATGTCCATCGGGTTATCGGGTGGCACATCACCAAACAAGGCGTTGACATAAGCTTCTATCAGGCGCCAATCCCACTGAGATTGACCAAACGTTCCGCACATAATTCCTTTATTGATTTATGACATAAAAGCCATGAAACTTGCCGCTTCATCATTCGCGCAGCACCCTGCGCACATTCAAACCATCCAGGTTGGTTTTGGCCACACGGATATCATACGTAAAAAACGTTTCAGAACTGACCGAGTCATGCTCAATGGCCAAAGCAGCCTCAGCCTGAAAAGCATAATTGTACTGACTGACTTGCAACACCAAGGTATCTGGTTGAATTTCCTTGATTTGAGACAGACGGTACGGATAGTTGAAATCGCGGCCGAGTTTGTAGATATAATAATCCCCGACCAAGGGTTCAAACAGTAACTCCATGCCAACCAGTTCGTCTATTTCTTCGAAAGTTTCCGAATCGGAAAAAGACGGTGTTTCAAATTCTTCCTGGTATTCGTATGAAGATGGAACAGGTTCCGAAAAGGACGGGTCATCTTCCTCTGTTGCCAAAAATACAACCAATGCCAATAAGAGTAAACCAGAACGTAGCAGGTAATATTTTATCCCAGGTATTTTTCCATTATCTGCCTCTTCTACTGGGTCTGGCCCGTATTCATTGCGCCCAATGGTTCCTCGTGAAAGCAAAAGTTGCAGCCCCAAAATGATGTTGTAAATCGGAATCAGCAAAAAGAAATAGTTGGTCCCTGATTTGCCCAAATCGTGGAACCTTCTGATTGTCAGCAATATTTCGGCAATCACTAATAGCAGCCACATGCCGATGATAATAAATCCGGAAAAGGCACCGAGCGCATCATCTGGCAGTAGTTCTTCCACCATCATTAATAGGAAAAGCACGGCCAGAAATGCCTGTATCGAGATAACGGAATGCCAAAAATACTCCATGCGGCCTGCACGACCGCTGACATTGAACAATTTCATGGTGAAGGTTTTACGGTTTCAATGTAAAAAAATTAACTGCTTTGAACGCACAAAAAAGGGGGAAATTGAGAATTCATTTTATCGGCCAACAAGAACTTGGCACAAAATGGAAACAGTTTTAGACAATCGATTGTACCAACCGTTTCCGCCACTTACATTTGTGTCAGAGTATCGTTGTTAGCCCCTTCTGGTACTTGCTTCCAAAAATATGTGCAGACAACACAATTGTTAAATTTTGGTTCGCCCCCTTAAATCAAAATACAATGACCGGATTTGATGTGTCCTTTAATGAGCAGGACCTCGCAAAAATTGGTGCGCGCAAAGACAGCAAAGAGCTGCAACCGCTTACCTCAGTAAGACCAGGCCAACACGCCTATGTAATTGAAGAACGGTACAACCGTTTTGCCCAACAAACCCGCTGGGGCCTGGTGCCTCCTTTCTGGATGGACCACCCGCAATACCGCGATGAGCAAACCATTCAAACCATTCGACAGGAACGCCTCCACCTCCCTTGTTGGGACAATCTGTTGCGTTCTCACAAAGCCATCATCCCCATGACGGACTACTACATTCGACACAAAAACCGTTTGTGGCAAAGCAAATTCATAGATGAAGGCCCGCTGTGGGTTGCGGGATTCAGAGCGATGCGGGAAGACACCATCCGCAACAAAAAATATGGTGGTTCGTGGGGGTTCTCCATCATCACCACCATACCTTCTAATTCCAGTCCGCTGCAGGGCACTTTTGTTCCGATGACCTTGCCTGATTTTCTGGCAAAGGAATGGCTCGAAGAAGGAACCGATCCGCGCAGGGCAAGAGAAATTCTCAATGGAAATCACCGCGCCTACATGGAGGTGCAGCCCATACAGATGCTTTCTCAATCAGCGTAAGTCAGCTAAAAAGGCGTCCATCTTGTTGCCCGGAAACCTTACCTTTGGAGCCCCTTCACCACCTATTGTGCAGGGATAAAACCGACCAAACTGGCACCATGAATAAATTACACCGCACATTGGGGGGAGCCGCATTGCTGGCCATCTTCGTTTTTCAAGGGTGCAACTTCGGAGACGACCGCTATCCGGAAGGCACGTGTGATTGTGGAGACCTCACCGACAATGGAGAAATCACTGTAGATGCTGACTTACAACCTTACACCGGACATTGCATCCAGTTTTATGAGGACAGCACCCTCATGATGGAATCCAACTTTAAAGACGGACTCTTGGATGGCGCATTCAAAATGTACCGCACCAATGGCAATTTGGAGCGAACTGTTGAATGGGGTAATGGAGTCAAAAATGGCAGAGAAACATTTTATTACAACAACGGCAACAAAGAGCTGGAAGGCAGCTTGGCTGATGGTTTGAAGGAGAAAAAGTGGGTAAGCTACCACACAAGTGGTGGACTGAAGACTATTGTCAATTACTCGAATGGGAAAAGACATGACAGTTGCTATGCCTTTTTTGAATCAGGCAATATGAAGTCCAGAGGGTATTTTAATCAAGGTCAACGCCAGGGTCGCTGGATTTCCTATGATAGTCTCAACAATGCGACCAATCTGTTTTATGAAAATGATTCGTTGATACAGGACACACTTGAATTGGTGGCCAAATAATTCATCGCTATGCCAAGAGAAACTAAACAAGACATACTCATCGAGGGCAAAGACCCTGATTTTGTTTTCAACGCATTGATCTCGCCCAGCTGGATCAAAAAATGGTGGTTGGCAGCCACCGCCATTGTCATTCCAAAAGAAGAAGGCATTATATGCTGTTTCCTGGGGCACCAACGAAGATGATCCGGATTACATTACCAGCGCGGTTATCAAGAAGATTTCGCGGCCAAAAAAACTGGTCATTTCTTATCGCGACTACCTTTCTAAGTTCGGTTCACTGCCTTTTGAAAGTGATACTCCGGTTTCTTTTACCTTAAAAGATCAAGGCAACGACACCCTCTTGAATGTGGTACAAACTGGGTTCCCTGACGAAGAATTTGTAGACCCTTATTACCAAGGGTGTGTGAAAGGATGGGACGACACACTCCATTCCATTAGGCAGGTTTTGCAGGCAAGCGAATAACCAACTTGCTGCTTCAGCTACACCAAGCGACAGCGCTCATTCTTCCCTTCAATTGTTTTAACTTTGCACCACTATGCAACCGGGACAAAAAGTCGCCTTCTACACATTGGGCTGCAAACTCAACTTTGCAGAAACCTCTACCATTGCTCGCTCCTTCGTGGATCAGGGTTATGCGCGGGTAGATTTTGACGAACGCCCCGATGTGTATGTCATCAACACCTGCTCTGTTACCGACAATGCAGACAAGAAATGCCGTGCCGTAGTGCGCCAGGCATTGAAAGTTAACCCCGAAGCTTTTGTAGCCATCATCGGTTGTTATGCGCAACTGAAGCCGCAAGAAATTGCCCAAATTCCGGGCGTGGACATGGTACTCGGTGCCAACGAAAAATTCAACATCCCCGACTACGTAGCTGACCAAAAGAAAGAGAAAGGCGAAGTTGTAGCCGGAGAGATTAAATACGTGAAGGAGTTCATTCCTTCCTATTCCATTTCTGATCGCACGCGCTCCTTCCTAAAAATACAGGACGGCTGTGATTATTTCTGCGCTTTTTGCACCATTCCCCTCGCCCGTGGTCGCAGCCGCAGCAACTCCATTGAATCCACCTTGCAAGTAGCCCATGAGGTAGCAAAAACGGAAGTCAATGAAGTGGTACTGACCGGAGTGAACATTGGTGATTTTGGCAAAGGATCAGACGAAACATTTTACGATCTCGTACAAGAACTGGACAAGGTGGAAGGCATTGCACGTTACCGCATTTCTTCCATCGAACCCAACTTACTTTCAGATAAAATCATCCGGTTTGTGGCGCAATCCAACAAGTTTGCTCCCCACTTTCACATCCCATTACAATCGGGTTCAGATGAAATTTTATTGGCCATGCGCAGGCGTTACGATCGTCAGCTCTATGCCAACCGCGTCCAACTCATCAAAGAATTGATGCCCGATTGCTGCATCGGAGTGGATGTGATTGTAGGATTTCCGGGCGAAACGAAAGAGAAATTTATGGAGACCTATGAGTTTCTCAATGAACTGGATGTCTCTTACCTGCATGTATTCACCTATTCAGAACGCGCCAATACCACGGCCGTAAGAATGGGCGATCCGGTACCTGCAGCAGAACGCCAGGAACGAAGCAAAATGTTGCGCATCCTGTCACAGAAAAAAAGAAGGCATTTTTACAGCCAGCACCTTGGTACCCAATGCACAGTGCTCTTCGAATCCAAAACAGAAGATGGATTGCTGCAAGGATTTACTGAAAACTACGTGCGTGTAGCTGTTCCTTATGATGCCCAGCTCATCAATCAGATGCGTCAGGTACAACTCGACACCACTGGTCCGGAAGGAATTATTCTGAGCCAATTGTGTGAAACAATACCAGCCTAACTGTGGACCTTCAAAAGCTTTGCCTGCAAGTCAATGACCTTTGCCGCGAAACCGCTGTTTTTATTCGTTCAGAACGGGCTCAGTGGAGCGATGACAAGGTTTCGGAAAAGGGCATCAACAATTTCGTAACAACTGTCGACACAGCCGTTGAAGCATTGTTGGTAGAAAAACTCAGTATCCTGCTGCCCGGCTCGGGATTCATCGCAGAAGAAGGCACCGCTACCGAACACGGAGAAACCTACCAATGGATCATCGACCCCATTGACGGCACAACCAATTTCATCCACAACCTCCCCTGCTATGCGATTAGCATTGCCTTGAAACAAGATGAAGCCATCGTGTTGGGCGTTGTTTACGAAGTCAATCAAGACGAATGCTTCTACAGTTGGAAAGGTGGCAAGGCCCATTTGAATGACACCGAAATTCAGGCATCCGACACGCCCAAGCTCAACGAGTCATTGTTGGCGATGGGTTTTCCTTATGACAATGCCGGATTGCTGGACACCTACATGGCCCTTTTCAAAGAACTCATTCAATCTTCCCGTGGTTTGCGCAGAATCGGCTCGGCAGCTGTGGATTTGGCCTATGTGGCCAGCGGGCGTTTTGATGCATTTTACGAATACGGCCTCAACTCTTGGGATGTGGCTGCGGGAGCTTTCATTGTGCAACAGGCAGGCGGCCTCGTTTCTGACTTTAATGGAAGCGACAACTTTCTTTTTGGTGGACAAATAGTTGCTGCCAATTCTGAAGTGCACGAAGAGTTGCGCCAAATCATTGATCGGCATATGCCAGACTGAACGCTACCCACTTTGATTTCTTATCTTTAGTCCCTTGAGACAAAAACGTATGAAGAGCATTCTTAAAATTGCATTGTTCCTGTTTGCCTTACCGGTTCTGGCCATCGATCACCCAACATCCTTTTCATTGCTACCCGGTTTGCAAATTGACACCACTGATAGCAATGAGGCAATGGCGACTGACACTGTCATTTTGGAAGAAAAAGTCCCCGAAGAAACACCTCTAGCAGAAAATACCAAAAAAAAGGTTTACCGCTTTGCGATCAACGATGAGATTGCACCTCCCAGTTGGCGCCTGGCCAAAAGAGCCATTGAAGAAGCCCACCACCTCAAGGCTGATGTTATTGCCCTGGAGTTAAACACCTATGGCGGGATGGTGGATGCAGCCGATTCCATTCGCACAAAAATTCTCAATTCCGACATTCCGGTTTACGTACTGATTCAAAACAACGCAGCTTCTGCCGGAGCGTTGATCTCCATTGCTTGCGACAGCATCTACATGCAGCCAGGCAGTCGAATCGGAGCCGCTACTGTGGTCGATCAAACAGGCTCCCAAATGCCCGACAAATACCAAAGCTATATGCGGGCTACCATGCGGGCAACAGCTGAAGAGACTGGTCGTAACCCCGACATTGCCGAAGCCATGGTCGATTCCGATTTGTATATTGCCGGAATAGTAGACAGTGGCAAAGTGTTGACCTTCACCGTTTCAGAAGCAATTGCCAATGGCTATTGCGAAGGCGAAGCGAAATCAGTGGAAGAAATGTTGGCACTGGTGGGAATAACAAACTACGAAATCGTTGAATACGAAGAGACAGTAATTGAATCCATCATCAGCCTGTTGATCAATCCTGCTTTGAGTGGTATTTTGATCATGATTATTATTGGTGGTATCTATTTTGAATTGCAAAGTCCAGGAATAGGATTCCCAATCGTAGCAGCCCTCATTGCCGCGATTCTCTACTTTGCTCCACTCTACCTGGAGGGACTTGCTGACAATTGGGAAATCCTCCTTTTCATCGTGGGGCTTGTTCTCATTGCGCTGGAAGTATTTGTCATACCTGGGTTTGGTGTGGCTGGAATTTCAGGAATTGCCCTGGTTGTAACGGGTCTGGCCCTTAGTATGGTTGGCAATGTAGGATTTGATTTTCAATGGGTGGATCCTTCGAGTTTGGTCCGCTCCTTTTTAATTGTCACCATCGCATCGGTCCTTTCCATAGCAGGTTCTGTTTTCCTCGCCATGAAATTGTTGCAATCGAATATGCTTTCAGGCGTTGTGCTGAACACCGTTCAAAACAAAGAAGATGGCTACATCGGCACTGACTCTGGAGAGTTCGAATTTGTTGGCCGACACGGAACTGCTGCCACTGTTTTACGTCCTTCCGGGAAAATAGAAATTGATGGTGAAATACACGATGCCACTGCCGAGATAGGCTATATAGAGGCTGGAGAAAAAGTGGTCGTCATCAAGTTTGAAACAGCTCAACTGTTTGTTCGAAAAGCCTAAAATCATTTTTCGCAAAATTTGCGTCCTCTATTTGCGTTTATTCCCCGTGATCAAAATCGTTGGCATATTTTCTTTTTTACTGCTGTTGGGTTTTCAGCTTCAAGCACAGTCCGTTGCTTCTGAGCGCGTCCGTTATGAACGAGGATTTTCTTTCAATCCCGGTATTTATCTGACCCATGCGGATTTTCGCAACAACAACCCTGTGCCATCTTCCCGCATTCAATCGATGAGTTACCAAGCAGAGGATGTCGATTTTTTCAGCATGATACTCACCAATATATTCATTCATTACACCGACTCGGCAGATACCTTGCGAAAAGTGCGGAGCAATGCAATTTGGGGTTACTCTGACGGGCGAAGTATTTTCATGCTACCAAAAGTTCGGGTCGCCATTATTGGGGCCATTTGCCACCTGACTATTTTCGTCAACAACGAAAACGCCACCTTTTTTGATTCTTACGGAGGCCTTGTTGGCCTGGTACAAGTGCAACAGGAGAGTATTTACCAATTCATTGTCGATCATGAAACCGGAGAACTCATGCTCTTCAATAAGAACAACCTGGAAAGTATCATTGCCCGGGACGAAGAACTCTTTGCTGCCTATAAAGTAGCCAAAGGCAAAAAGAAAGAACGGCTTTACAAGTTCATGAACCTCTACAACGAAAAGCACCCCATCTATTTCCCGAATTAGGCCCTGCTATTTCGGTGAGGACTAACCGGTTAGAACCCCACCCTTTTCTTTCCCACTCCTTGCAGTAACATCCTTTATAGATTTCCGTATGAGTTACCTCATCCTATTGAGAGGGAAGCATGAAGTACGTGTTAAGTTTGAGGTACAGCCTGTTGCTGCTGGGTTTGTTGTGCATAACGCTCAGCCCTGCTCAAACGCAATTATTTCAATCCTATTCTACGGAAAACGGTCTTCCTCACCCCAATGTCACCTGCATCCTCCAAGACGATGATGGTTATCTCTGGATGGCAACATATGGCAGGGGCCTCAGCCGTTTTGATGGAATCAACTTTACCAATTTTTCTGCCGAAGAAGGCTTGATCAACAAGCAAATTCGTGCCATCACAAAAGACACGCTTGGAAATATTTGGGTAGGAGCACCCCGAGGGGGCCTTTCCATTTTTGACGGGCAGCGTTTCACTGCTTTAGGCGACAGTCTTGGCTACGTCAACGACAACATTCACACACTTTTTACCGACAGCAAAGGACTGATTTGGATTGGTACCAGCGAAGGACTCTACCGCTATGACTACAAAAAAATGACTCATTTTGGCAATGATTACGATCTGCCCGAAGTCGCGGTAATGACTGTCTTTGAAGATAGCCGTGGATTGATTTGGGTAGGTTACTGGGAAAGTGGCTTGTACTGCCGCACCTCCCCTGATTCCAAGCGGTTCTCACACGTCAACGGATTGAGCAACAACACTATCACAGGCATTTTTGAAGACAGCCTGAACGAACTTTGGGTATCTACATTCTCCGGTGTTAACCACATTCGCTTCAAAGGCGACCAGTACCGGGTTGAAGTGCTCTCAGCTGCCGAAGGATTTACCGATGGCATTGTCTATGGATTCAGCGAAGATCAGACCGGAAAAATTTGGATGGCCACGCACGACAAGGGAGTGCTCACCTACCACCCTGAAAGAAAACAGATTGGTCAACTATCGGTCGAAGATGGACTTCCCGGCAACTTGGTGCGTTTCCTCTTTCGTGACCGCGAAGGTGTTTTGTGGCTCAGCTGCTGGGGACAAGGTGTGGCCAGTTTCAAAGAATCTCCTTTCGTTCGTTTTGGCATCCGCGATGGCAAGTCTCCACGTTCCATCAATGATGCCCGCTACTACGGCAACGATCTGATAACTTCTACCAACGAAGGTATTTTCAAATTCAACGGTCAGCAATTTGAGGTCATCCCAGGACTGGAATCCAAGGATCGCTTTGGGTGTATCTTCTACGATTCAAAGGGGGTACTTTGGGCTTCTTCAGACAAAGAACTTTTTGCCCACAAAGACGGGAAAAGTGATTTTTTTAAGCAATACCTCGACATTGTGCCCCACCAAATCCGGGGAATCACAGAAGACAACAACGGTGATATGTGGTTTGCTTCCTGGGGCCAATATGTTACCCGCTACGATGGTGAATCGTTTACCCGTTATAACAAAGGGCATCAACTCAACACCAGCCGATTTTATACCTGCTTTACCGATCAGGACGGGCGTGTGTGGCTGGGCAGTGCAGGAGAAGGAGTTTATTACCTCGATAACAATACGTTTGCCAACATCACCACAGCTGATGGCCTACCACACAACTACGTAAGTGCCATCGAACAAGACCATCAAAAGAACATGTGGTTTGGTACTGATGGCGGTGGAATTGCCATGAGATATGGCGAACGCACCGTGATCATTGATTCCCGCAACGGCCTCAGCAGCAACCACGTAACTCAGCTAAAAGTCGACAAAGCCCAAAACCTTTGGATTGGCACCATTAATGGACTGAACCGACTTGATCTCAAAGAATTTCTGGCAACGGGCACTATCAACATTCGCCATTACGGAGAAGCAGACGGATTTATGTCGAGCGAATGTTTGGGCAACAACATTGTAGAAGATCAATTTGGCCAACTGTGGTTCGGCACCCGCGATGGACTCTACTTATATCAATTCGAAAAAGACGCTGACAAAGTGCCTCCTCCGGGACTGGTGATCACCAACCTGCAACTGAATTTCAAACCGGTGAACTGGAATAAAATGGAAGGCATCGAAGTCTCCAATACTGGATTGCCCATCAATCCAGAGCTAAAGCATTCCCAAAATCACGTTACTTTTCAATTTACCGGTATCAGTACTTCAGCTCCGGAAAAAATTCAATACACCTATCAACTAGAAGGAGTAGATGAAGCGTATTCACAACCGACCTACCTGCGGGAGGAGAGCTACCGCGATTTAGGTCCCGGCAACTACACCTTCAAAGTCAAAGCCTGCAACTACAATGGCACCTGCACCAATGAACCCGTTGTTTTTGAATTCAGCATTCAAGCTCCCTACTGGACTACCTGGTGGTTTTGGATCATTTGTATTGGTGCGCTGTTTGGCATCTTTTATTTTATCATTGAGCTGCGCGAACGCAACCTAAAACGCAGCCAGGGAATTTTGGAGCAAAAAGTCAAAACGCGCACCCGTGCCTTGATGGCGCAGAAGCGTATTATTGAACAAAAGAACCAACACATCACCGACAGCATTCGATATGCCCAGCGCATTCAGGAAGCCATCTTCCCGGCCGATGAAGAGTTTCACAAATTGTTTCCACGTTCCTTTGTGCTACTCAAACCCAAAGACATCGTGAGTGGTGACTTTTACTGGACTGCAACTGTTGGAGACATCCATTTAGTGGCTGCAGTAGATTGCACAGGCCATGGAGTTCCAGGAGCGATGATGAGCATGTTGGGATACTCCCTGCTCAACGAAATAGTGCTTAAAAAACAAATCAGCGATCCGGGTCAAATACTAGACGAATTAAGGGATGGAGTCATCCGTAGCTTGCGCCAAAGAGGCCGCGAAGGGGAAACAAAGGATGGCATGGACATCGCCCTTTGCGCCATTGACACGACCAACAAAATCTTAAAATATGCGGGGGCCAACAACCCATTGTATATGATAGATGCTGAGATACAGGAAACAAAAGCCAACAAGCAGCCGATTGGCATTAGTCCCACCGGTGAATTGATTCCGTTTACGACACATACCTTCGGCCTTGTTCCCAACCGTTCTTTCTACATCTTTTCGGATGGATACCCCGACCAGTTTGGCGGCCCCAGCACGAAAAAATTCAAGTACAGTCGTTTTCGCGCGTTGCTCTTAAGCATTCAGCAGGAGCCGATGAAAAAACAAAAAGAAATCCTCGACAAACAAATAGAAGATTGGCGGGGCGATTTGGAGCAGATTGATGATATTTGTGTTATTGGGCTGAAATTCTAATGCACTTTGCTCTATCCTCATTTTTCGTTGGACCAACTGGTTCCTTTGTTTCCTGCTTTGGCATTGCTCCTGGCTGCCGTTTGCTGGTTTGAATTTACACCCCGAAAAAAAACCGCCATTGTACTGCTCATTCTCGGCAGTATTGCCCTCAACCTTTTTGTTGCGCTGCTCGATCCCTTCCTAAATCCGTGGGATGAATTGTACCACGCTTTGGTGGCTAAAAACCTAACGCAAAATCCGCTGTACCCTGCCCTGTTTGCAGAGCCACTCCTCCCCTACGACTTTAAAAACTGGACTGACAACCATATTTGGGTGCACAAACAACCGCTCTTTTTATGGCAACTAGCCAGCAGCATTGCCTTGTTTGGCGCCAATGAACTGGCCGTGCGCCTGCCCAGTATTCTGATGAAGGCATTGGTTGCATTTTTCATTTACCGCATCGGCAAAAAGACCCTGGACGGAACCACTGGCTTTTATGCAGCCCTGTTGTTTGCAACAGCCTACTACCCCTTGGAAGTCATGGTTGGAAAACTCCCGACCGATCACAACGACATTGCTTTTCTATTCTACGTCACCGCCAGCATGTGGGCCTGGATAGAACACGCCTACCAGCCCAACAAAAAATGGATCATTGCGATCGGCCTGTTTGCCGGTGCAGCGGTATTGGTCAAATGGCTGCTGGGCTTATTGGTATTTCCAATTTGGGGACTCACCATTTTGCTCGACCCAGAAAAGCGCACCGACCTTAAAAGCTACAAGCAAATAGCGTTCAGTGGAGGAATTGCGGCAGTGTGTTTTTTACCGTGGCAATTTTACATCCGTTGGCGGTTCCCTGCGGAAAGTGGCTTTGAAATGGACTATAATTCGCGGCACTTGTTTGAAGTGATTGAAGGACATGGTGGCACCAACCGGTTTCATTGGGATGGCCTGGAAGCTATTTACGGTCATGGAGATGTGGTTCCCTTTGTGATTTTGGTTGCTCTTGCCTTGTTGTGGTGGACAGTCAAGCGTTCAGACACCCGCATCATGCTGGTAGGCAGTGTTCTTTTTATTTACAGCCTGTTCACCATTGCTGCGACTAAAATGGTCGGGTACTGCCTTGTAGTTAGCCCCATTATTTTTCTGGCCCTCGCCAATCTTTTCAAGCAAGGTTTCGATTGGTTGATGGAGAAAATACCCAACAACCTGAGTTGGGCACATCGGTTGCTGCTACCGACAGTGTTTCTGGTGTTGAGTTTTCACTTGCTGAGCCTGGAACGATTGGAATCGAAGCATACGTTAGCAAAACCGTGGAGCAATGAAAATCGGGCCGAAATAATGGAACGGTATTCGCACATGCCTGCCATCAAAGCATCCCTTGACGGGGGCAATTACGTCCTGTTAAATACAGGCAAGCATTACAACATTGCCTTTATGTTTTACTACGATATAACAGCCTACAGGCACCTGCCTGCTCTATCCGAAATCAACACATTGTTGGAAAGCGGACATCAGGTAGCCATATTTGAATCACCCGACATACCCGAATTCTGGAAAGAAGATGCGCGTATAAAGTGGTTAAAATGGCCCGAAAAGAAAGAAAAATGAAGCTCCCACTTGCCTTAAAATTTACCGTTGGTTTTCTACTGATTTCTTGCATTGGTTGGGCGCAGAATGCCGAAAAGCTATTAAAAAAAGGACAAGCTGCCTTTGATGATGGCCAATATGAGCAGGCAATTCAACTTTTTGACAAAGTGATAACGACCAATGAACTGCTGGCTCAGGCCTACTTTTGGCGCGGAAAATCCAACCGCAACATCGGTCAATTTCGCAAAGCAGCGGTTGATTTAAGTCGCTCCATCGACTTGGATACCCGCAATTTGGACGTGTACCAGGAACGTGGACTTACCCGCTATCAAATGGGCACCTATGCCGATGCAGTGGCTGACATGAACCGGGTAATCGGTCTGAGTCAGAAAAAGACTGCTTTCTCCTACAAACTGCGCGGGGAATGCCAATTTTTCCTGCAACAATACGATGCTGCCGCAAAGGACTACGAGCAATCCTTCCGCATCGACTCCACCGACATAGATGTGTGTTACAGCCTGGCAACGACCCTCACCTACCTCAAACAATTTGAGAGCGCCATCGTGTTTTACCGCAAAGGACTCCTGCTCAACCCCAAAGATGCCCGGATGCATTTTGGCGTGGGGCTGTGTAAAATCAAAGCCAAAGACTTTAAAGCCGCCATTGCCGATTTTGACCGGGCCATCGAATGTGACCCGGAAATGGCGCTTGCTTATTACAACCGCGGTATGTGCTATTACCATACTGATGATCTTGATCAGACCTGCTCCAATTGGGAAAAAGCTGCGGCACTGGGCGATCCTCTGGCCAAGAATTCGCTAAAGACGTATTGCGAAAATCGCGGGGACTAGTTTAGTTACAACTGGATTTTGATGGCCACGTTAACCACAGCTTCCGTTCTCTTTTTGTCAACGATTGCCCCTACTTTTTCTTGATAAAAAGCAGGCAAAAATCAAGGCTTACGAATCTTTTGCAGTGTTTTACCGAAAGTCACTTTTTAGCGTCACCCAAGCCCTGAAATGATTGAATTTCATTGATCCTTTCAAGGAGGAGAAACAATAGAATCCCAGCGATAACAAAGTGCTCCAAGGATGACTTCGCGCGAGGCCTACCCTCAGTGAATTTCGAAAACACTAAGCAAAACCTTCGAATGCCAATTTCTGGCAAACCAATACAAAAGAGTATTAAAAATTACAGCATATTGAGTTCAAAGGAAATTCTTCCAACTACGGCATCAATTATTGTTGAATTTCCGCCTGCCTGCCTCTCGAAATGGCTAGCAGTCCGATAAAGGTGAGTGCCCCATTGAGGATGAGCAACTCAAAGCCGAATTTATACCCGCCCAATAGCAGTTCAGAATTGACCTGCAAAATGTAGCAAAGCACCGGAGAAGCCAGGCAAATGACCCATACCCATTTATCGCGGATGGCCCAATTGGTAAAAATGCCAAAGGCAAACAATCCCAGCAAGGGACCATAAGTGTAGCCCGCAGCGGTGAATAATTCACTGATCACACTGTCATCATTGATAGCTTGAAAAATGAGGATGACGCCCACCAACAATACTGAGAAACCGATGTGTACCATTTTGCGCAAGCGCACCTGTTGTGCTTCGGGACGTTTTTGAATGTTGAGAAAATCGATACAAAAAGAAGTAGTCAAAGCTGCCAGGGCCGAATCAGCGCTGGAATAAGCTGCTGCAATGAGTCCCAGCACAAAGAAGATGCCCACAATGGGACTGAGGTAACCATCCAGTGCCAGCATCGGATACAATTCATCTGCCTTGGCCGGTATGTCAATGTTGTTGCTGACAGCAAAGATGTAAAGCAATGCACCCAATGATAAAAACAGCAGGTTGGCGATCACCAGCAGACCACTCATCCAAATCACGTTTTTCTGTGCTTCTTTTACATTGCGGCAACTGAGGTTCTTTTGCATCATGTCCTGGTCAAGGCCCGTCATGACGATGGTGATAAATACCCCGGCCAAAAAACGCTTCACAAAATGCCTTTTGTCGTTCCAGTCGTCAAAGAAAAAGACCTGAGAATACTCGCTGTCGCGGATGGTGGTATACACATCGGCCGGCCCGAGATTCATCGCTTTTGAAAGTAAGTAAACCGTCAGCCCGACTGCGGAGAGCATGAAAAAGGTTTGCAAGGTATCGGTCCAGATAATGGTTTTGATACCACCCCGAAAAGTGTAGAGCCAAATCAAGGCGATGGTGACCATCACAGTGACCGCAAACGGCACGTTCCACCCCAGTTTGGAGAAGACTGCGTAGTCCAATACAATGGCTACGAGGTACAACCGAAAGGCCGCTCCCATCACCCGTGACAGCAGGAAATAAAGCGCCCCGGTTTTGTAGGAATACTGTCCAAAACGCTGTTCGAGGTAGGTGTAAATCGAAGTGAGGTTGAGGCGGTAATACAGCGGCATCAGAATGGTCGCAATGACAAGGTAGCCTACCACGTAGCCCAACACCATGGGCATGTAAGAAAACTGGTCTTTCGCCACCCAGCCGGGCACAGAGATAAAAGTGACTCCCGACAAGGAAGTGCCAATCATGCCAAATGCCACGATGTACCAGGGCGATTTTTTATTGCCCAGAAAAAAGGCTTCGTTGCTGTTTTCTTTTCCCGTGAGAAAGGAAATGCCAAATAGCATCGCAAAATAAGCGACTACACAAATTATGACCGTTACAGCACTCATCCGCACAAAGAAAATCAATTCCATTGTTGCCAATCGGTGGCTTTTCGGAAGATTTCAACAATGTAACCCCGAAAGAACAAAAAAGATCGGTTCGAAATGTCCTTGAAAACAAATCTCAATCGTCATCATTTTAAATAAACCGATTAGTGATGCCAATAATCGATGTGATCACCGAAACAATCATTTTTCAGCCCATTGAAAAAGTAGCGGACTATGCGGCTAATCCAGACAATGCCTCTGAGTCGCATGTCAATATTAAATCTGCCGAATGGAAAACTTCCAAACCGTTGATTCCTGGCACCCACGTAGCATTTAAAGTACAGTTCATGGGACGCGAAATGGCCTACATTTACGAAGTCACAGAATACACGCCCCACAAAAAAATGATGATGCGTACCAGTGAAGGTCCTTTCTCTATGGAGACCACCTATCAATGGGAGTCCGTTGGCCCCAATCAAACAAAATGACCTTCCTCAGCGCAGGTAATCCTTCCGGCTTTTCAAAGCTAATGGCCCCCTTGATGTCGACCATGATGCGCAGGGAAAACCGCAAGGATTTGAGACTGTTGAAGGAGATACTGGAGAGCCGGTAAGGATTTGGCAAACCATTGCCAGTTTAAAACCTTCGGATCGCTGCTTGCTCCTTTTTGCGAATGCTCCCCAAACAGCTGGAAAAATTCTGCCACAGTCCGGCTTGGACAAAAATAAATACCTTTAGGGAAATCGAGAATAAACGCAACGCTATTGCGTTTACCCAAATGTTCGTGGCAAAAATGAAAAAATATGGGACAGGAAAAACTCACCTTTTTTGAAAGAGCTAATAATTGGCTAAAGAATTCAATCACAATCAGGCTATTAACAATTGGGGTACTTATTTTGCTGCTACTGATCCCCGTTTCGATGGTAAAAGATTTAATAAGGGAACGTGAGAACCGTCAGGAAGGAGCGATAAAGGAAGTAAGTTCAAAATGGGGAACGGCACAAACAGTTGTAGGTTTAGTTTTGACCATTCCTTATAATACTTACACCAAAGTCTATGATGAGGACAATGATAATTACCAATTAGTCCAGTCAAGAGAGTATGCTCACTTTTTACCGAAAGATTTAATTATTGAGGGAGAGGTCTTACCTGAAAAGAGGTACCGTGGTATCTATGAAGTTATTGTCTATAATTCTAAAATGAATTTGACTGGGGCTTTTTCAAATCCCCGTTTTGATGAGTGGAAAATAAAGAATGAAAATATTATATGGAGTGATGCTTTTGTTTCTCTGGGATTGTCAGATCTAAGAGGAATTCAGGAAAATGTATCTTTCAATTGGAAGGGTAAACAATATGATTTTAATCCTGGCATTGAAACGAATGACGTAATAAGCAACGGGATAAGTTGCCGTATTCCAATTCAACCAACAGACACCAGTTCCACGGATTGGGAATTCTCGCTCGACTTGAATTTCAATGGTAGTTCCAGTCTGAATTTTATTCCTGTTGGAAAATCAACTAATGTGTCTATTAAATCAGCATGGAGAAGCCCCAGTTTTGATGGTGCGTTTCTGCCGGACCAAAGAGAGATTAATGAAGATGGTTTCACAGCAAAATGGAATGTTTTACATCTAAACCGACCCTATCCACAAAAATTTCGTGGTGCAACTCAAGGAATTTATCAGTCATCTTTTGGGGTAAATTTAGTGGTGCCGGTGGATGAGTATCAGAAAAGTATGAGGTCTGCAAAGTATGCGGCTATGTTTATCTCATTGACATTTCTACTTTTCTTTTTCGTCCAGATACTTAACCACGTTAAGATACACCCAATCCAATATATCATTGTCGGCTTAGCTCTTTGTGTTTTCTACACCCTGTTAATAGCTCTTTCCGAGCATATGCCTTTTAATATCAGCTATTTAATATCAAGCATTAGTATCATTGTCATGATTACGCTATATGCATATAGTATTGCCAAAAATAAGAGGTTGACAAAAGTGATTGGGTTAATCCTGATACTTCTTTATTTGTTTATTTACTCAATCATCCAAATGCAGGACTATGCCTTGTTAATGGGAAGTATTGGATTATTCATTGTTTTGGCAGTAGTAATGTACTTGTCAAGAAAAATCGATTGGTATGCTATCCAACCGAAAAAAAATGGGTAATCACCTCCTACCAAGAGCTATCGCAATATAGCTTTTGTAGTATACTTAAAGTGAACAACTGACAATTCCATCAGGAAATGTCAGTTGTAACGGTCACAACAACCACCAGACCAAAGCAGACTTAAAACCTTCGGACAAGTGTTTGTCCTTTTTGGTGCTTGCCCTTTATGCCATAGCCTTCCAGGCGGCTGAGGAATTATTCGATCTCTTTCACTGCACACACATAATTGATACCTTTAGGTGATCCTAAATCAACCCATGTTGTTGCCATCAAACCCATTTGAAGGTAATGCCGAAAAACCGAATTATGAAAAAAATACTGCTGGGCTTATCAATGCTGGTTTTAGCCGGTTGTGGGGGGCCAAATTCTAATTCAACAGAGACGATTGGTTCTGGCTTTGAATGGGATTTCAGCAAAAAGCAAAAATTCATTTACGTGTTCTCCCAAACTGTGCACGGAGAAAATAAAATGGACAGAGACAGGCCTGCCGAGAAATCCTTTTTGACAGGAATTGGCCATTTAAATGTGCGGGTGAAGGAAGATACCCTGGCAGATTTGAGCTTAACAGACATTGAAATAAAAAGAGTCAATTACGACCTGGAAGGAAGCCCCTTAGATAGTATAGATCAAGAAGTTCCAGTAACTGTCCTGCAAGACATGAAACCGGACGGAAGCTACGGAGATACTAGAAGCGATCTATTGTTCGACATGCTATTGCCTTTACCTGACAGGGATTTGAAAGAAGGTGAATCGGATGAAATCCCGATGCAAATGCCATTTAATGCCAACGGTTCCAGCCTTTTTGTGAAAGGACAAAACACCATGACTTTTAAGGGATATGAGGAAATTGATGGCAGGAATTGTGCCGTACTTGAAGGAGTAACAGACATCTCAATGCTTGACATACCGGAAGAATTAAAAGGAGAATACAAGTGTGCCGTTACAGGGACCGGCACGTATTATTTTGATTTGGAACAGGGGCATTATGTCGGTGCCGATATCCAAATATCTATGTATATAATGATGGATGTCCAAACGGATGATACAGATGGTTTTGGTCATTTCATGGAGATGCAAAGTGACAACGTTTATAAAGTCAGACTGAAATCGATAGAAGAATAAAAAAGGGTGGATATGAGAAATTATTTCAAGCTAGTAGCAATTATCATAGCGTTCGTGATGACAGGCTGCTCCAATACAGGTGCTGAAAACAAAGCCGAAGAATTAGTGGTCGGTGGCCTGTATATTTCCCAAAACGAAGATGGATCTTATGGCGTTTCAAAGGTATTGGCATTGGATGACTTTGCGGTACACATTAGAATGTACTCGGATGAATTCGAAACAAAACCAACCGATTTAAATTCTGCGGATTTAGATTTTTTCATTGGCCACGCTCCCATGGCAAAAGAGGGATTCTTATTGGATAAGCCTGAATTGTTAAAAGTTGAAAAAGTGTCTGAGGAAGAATTGGAAGGCTACAATTATTACCTGGATGCAATGGAGAATCAATAGGTCAACCTGACTGAAGTGCCCTAAATATCAACACCTGAAATCGACAACCGACCATGAAATTCCTTAAACGACTTTTCATTTTTCTAATACTCGCTGCATCGGTAGCCACCGGGTTTGGATATTACCATGGCTTGCGGCCAGACAATGTGGAACAATTCCTTACTGACCTGAAGGACCGATTTATCCTGCCATCCGACACAACTGACATGGACACAGTTGATACCACCGAGCCGAAGCAAAAAACAAATCAGCGCACCAAGGCCAAATCAAAAAAGACAGCAGGCGTTGAACTCCAGCCCTTGCCTCCCAACCCTTTTGAAAAAATTGACCGACATGCCCGAAAATGCCCTAAGTCAGCTGAGAAAGACATCCAGTCGTTGGCTGACTATTTGATGCAAGTCGCACAAACAGACCTTGAAAAAGCAAGGGCCATTTATATCTGGCTCACCGACAACGTCACATACGATGACGATGCCTACAATTCAGGAGACTATGCTAATTCCGATTACAGTGCCGAAGGAGTGCTAACCGGGAAAAAGGCTGTTTGTGAAGGATTCAGCACCCTGTATACCGCTCTTGGCCAGGAAATGGGATTGGAAATAGAAAAAGTTACGGGCTATGCGAAAGGCTACAGCTATTCGGTTGGAAAAAAATTAAAAGAACCTGACCACGCCTGGAACATCATCAAAGTGGACGGACAATGGAGGTTGTTTGATGCGACCTGGGGCCAGGGAAACGGTAAGAATGTAAACGGGGAATTGGTGAGTGAAAAGGAATTCGATAATTATTGGTTCAACGTGGACCCGTATGAAGGAATTTTCAATCATCTGCCGGTAAAGAGAAGCTTTGCCCATGTGCAGCCAGACATGAATTTAGGTATCTACGAGGTGTTCCCCAACATTGATGACGAATACTTTAAGCTTGGATTTAACGGGAAAGAGACCTACCAAAACGTTCATGCTAAAAGGACACTTAAATTCCCAAAATGCTACAGTGTTGGAACACCTATTAAAGCGACATCTGCACCAAAATATGGGGCAGTGTACATTGGAAAATCCTACGATTTTGAATTTTACATTCCCCGAGGGCTCAGGGTTGCAATCATTGACGAACAAGGCGAATGGACCTACTTTGAAGGGCAAAAGGGAGTATTCAAATTAACCTACAGTCCGACCGTGGCGGGTGAACTAAAAATAAATGTCAAATACGATAAAGGTGGAAAATCATATTGGGGGGTGCTGGTTTACAAGGTTAAAGGAACACAAGTTCTTACTTGAAAAGAACAGTGAATAAATGAAAGGCATAAAATTTACAGAGACCATCGAAATCAAGTGCCAACCTGAATTTGCTTTCGACTATACACAAGATTATAACCAGCGGTTGACATGGGACACTTTTCTTCAAAAAGCCGATTTAATTGAAGGTGCGACAAAGGCAGACAAGGGCGTAAAAGCCTATTGTGTTGCTAAAAATGGGATGGGTATGGTGACAGAATACGTTTCATTTAACCGCCCCAAAGCAACAGCAGTTAAAATGACTGAAGGGCCTTTTATGTTTCAATCGTTTTTGGGTTCCTGGACATTTAAGTCACTGGATAAAAATTTGACCGAAGTGATATTTCTGTATTCTTTTCAACTTCGCTTTCCCTTCAGCTTGCTTACAGGCCCGATAAAAAGGAATTTACAGTCAAATGTGAAACAAAGGTTGAATGATCTAAAAGCAAATATTGAACTCAACGTGCGAGACACTGATGGTGCGTAGAAATGCATTTTGCCAGAACGATTTCAATAACTAGCGCAAGCATTGAAAAGATTAGTTGCCATATCATTTTTCCTATTCTTCTCCGCAATGTCATGGGGGCAAATCCCCTTTGAATTAATCCCCAAATTCAAAAATCGGATTGACCTTGATCACAACTACAACAAAGTCAAGAGGAACAATGGCCTCAATTTAAATGGGTATACGCTATATGGAAATAAGCGCGAGTTCGCTGTTGCTGTTTGGGACTCGATTTATGATCCAATCAGTTTTTACAGTGAACGAATTAGCCAAATCGATTTTTACTGGGTAAGGATATTCAACGAGGCATGCTATTATTATCGTTTGAACCATGAAAAACAAGGGTTGTTTGCAGTCCCTGACAGTGAAATTAATGCTATCCTACAAACACGTGTATACCCCTCACAAATGATTGATAACCGTGAAATTGGATTGATGCGGTTAACTTTTTTCTACGATACTTTGAAAAAGGAAATTCTCTGTGAGCAAGCTGCCACCAATGAGCTGTTGCTCAACGAAAACCAAGAACTAATCAACAAATTAAGGGCGGTCGCAAAGATTAATATTCAATTTAACAACAAACCATATCCAACCTATTTCGACTATGTTATCCATTTTGAATTTGACAACAATGCACAAGTTCAATTGACTTATAATAAGATTTTTGTTCCTTTTACTGTTCCAAAATGGACGGAGGAAGAAATGAAAGTGCTGGCAAAGTTTGACCTTTCATTTGTGCCCGTTACAGGCGATCGATACGATGGTAGAATTGAAGATGGAGAAAAAGTGATGACATATATGCGCGAAACACATGGAGTTGGTTGGCAGCAGGCCCTTGACTCTTGCATGCTTCAAGTTGGAAAAAATTGGCAGAGATTTCAGAGAAGAAGCGAGGATAAAAAGGTCGAGACGAAAAGCGGATTCAGCATCTACCCTAATTTTGACTTGGTTTCCAACTTTCGTTACAAAAAAAGGCACGAACCTATCTACTTGACGTTTCATAAAAATGGCGTTCTCAAATCATATAAAAGCAATCGAAAGGTTGGTCAAATTGATGGGTTTCTGGAAGTCATCATTGACAAAGAATATGACGCAACGGGAAAACTGATTAAAGACAATGGAAGCGAAACCTTTAGGTCGGTAATGTAACAGATAAAAGATGGTGAAACTTGCTCTGGGCACAACAATGACCATGACAAAAAAGCTACTCACAGCAACATTCTATGCCGCCATCGCCTTTTCTGTCACCTCCTATATTTCGGTAATGATTTCGCTGTTGCCCTCCGTTGGAGAGCTGCGGACCAAACCGGTGACCAACAAAAACAACTGCACAAAAACAATGAAAAAACTCACCACTCTACTGACACTTTTCATACTACTCAACTCAACATTCCACCTACGTGCAGATAGCTGGATAGACCCAAGTTGGGAAGAAATGATGGACAGTTCCGATGTCATTGTTTTGGTTGAATACATTTCATCTGGAGACTTTCGGGCAAAAGCAAAACCCATTACTATCTACAAGGGGCAACTTTCAGCCAAGGAGATCTGGATTTCAGGATTCAGCAACCGATACGGCCCCATTGACTCCATGCAGCCAGGAGACAGGTACATCGTTTTTCTCAACTTCAATGAGCCGACAGAAAGAAGGCTTGCATATTGGACAAAAAAGGTAAAAGAAGAACCTGAACTGGCTGAATATATCGAAGCTGTGAAAGCGGGGAATGCCTACTACGTGTGGTCTCCTACTTCAGGCGATTTGAAGGTAAAAAACCAACAAGTTCGATACGATTTACTCCAAACATCTTATTATGGGAATCAAGAATTTCATCCCCTTGATGAGTTGGAAGAATTTTTGAAAACAACCGGGCAAAAAGATAAAACGGAGTTTCATCGACAGACACTGAAAAAGGTTCAACAGAATGCCTCCACTGAGCTGTGTGCTCAATACTTGATGATGCTCTATCTCTCTTCTTTTGAAAGCTACGATCCCATCTTCAAAAAAATAGCCGACCAGCAACTACCTGAATCGAACTACGCGTTAGCCAAACTTCTTGGCCAAGTAGCAACAGAAGCATCTCGAGACTTGTTGTTACAGCTTCTCAACCATGAAAACAGTATCGTCCAGGGCGAGGTGGTACGACAACTTTCTATTGAGGACGCAGAATTTGTTGGCCCCATTTTATTGGCCCACTTAAACACTGCTGGTGAAGGAGGCATTTATCCCTCCAACATCATGGACCCGGTAATGAACCAGATTGATGGAGGCAAAATTGAAATCATAAAAACGCTTGGCAAGCTTCAATACAAACCCTCAGCCCCGGAACTTTTGCCCTTGCTCGAAACAGAGGACGAGTATTTATTTCGGCTAGTCATTGAAGTGCTCAGTCAACTGGGCTCAAAAGAATATGTCCCTTACATCAACAGGCACCTGGAAAATGGAACGCGTGAGTTGATATACAACATCTGCACCATTATAACAGAGGATAGTCTTGAAGCATGTGTTCCATCACTGATGAAATTTGTGGCGACCCATGACAAGTCGATTCATCCAAGCATGGAGTACACCATCTCCCAATATTATGGTTTGGCGCATTTTAAAACTGATACGGTTAAAAAATTCTTGAATGTTGATTTCCAGTCAGTATTAAAGATGGAAGGCGGTGGCTTTATCGACAACAAGGAGGATTGGATGATAGCCTACCTGGATGTGTTTCAGGAATTAGGGCTGACCGAACACAAAGATGAATTTTACGATTCCCTCTTTGAACATTACGGACTAAATACCAATTTCAAGCAAAACTCAGCCTACTTTCAACGAAAACAGGAAGTAGAAGATTCGTTGATAAATATCGTTTCCAAAGTCTTCAAACCTTTAGAGCTGATGCCGGAAATAAGTGCTTTGGCTTTTATTGATAGCAATTTCAATGTAATTGATTACTCTGTTAAATATGAAATCGAAAAACCAGAAAACTTTGAAATGTGGGGTGGCAACAAACTGGATACACTCAACAACCTGATTGTTCAAAATACTACTATCGATTTATCGCACCTCATTTGGTCTACGAGAGCCTATACTGGTTCTGATGGTGCAAAAAGTATTCAACGGTTCGGGGATACTCTACTGAACAATTTCCTCGACTATATTTCCAGCAACCCCGACCAGCAGGACATTGAATTTCTCAAGAATTTGCAGCGGCACAATTATGCCCAAACGGATTATGAAAAGAAAAAATTGATGAAATTTATAGAGCAGGCCAATAAAAATTAGACGAAATAGATGAATCGAATTTTCAATTTGCTGCTTATTTGTTTACTCAGCATTCCCAACTTTGCCTATCCACAAGAATTATCAATTGACACATTTGGGAATCAGAAAAGCATACTCACAGATCATCAAATTCTGACTGACTCCACGATAAAATACGACTTTGGATACGGTTGTTACTTTTCTGGATCACAACCGAAAGGAATACAATCAATTAATGACCTGATAAGACGAAATGACATTCAAACCATTAGACCTGTGTTGGACGGACATAACAATGAGGGAAAAGTCTATGCTATTGAAGCTTTGTTATTACTAGGATCAAAAAAGGAGATAAGATTAGATAGATATGACAAAAGCAAGATTCGATTGATCATCAAACAAAACTTTTCGGTAAACAGGTGCCAAGGATGCTTCGTTTCAACAATTAAGAGCACTAAGCTCTTCAATGAATCCTATTTTAAAAAGCTCTTAAAGAAGAAGGGGGTTGTCGAATAGAAAAGACAAACGCCTACTACCATGACAAAAAAGCTACTCACAGCAACATTCTATGCCGCCATCGCCTTTTCTGTCACCTCCTATATTTCGGTGATGATTTCGCTGTTGCCCTCCGTTGGAGAGCTGCGGACCAAACCGGTGACCAACATCGGGTTTCCTTTCAAATACTATTATCAATTTTGGTTGAATGGTTCTGACTCACCCAATTGGGGGTGGGATGTTGGGAATTTTATACTGGATGGTTTCGTAATTTGGGGAGCGACTGTGTTTGTCTATTGGATGATAAAGAGGAAATCATGAAGAAAATATTGAGCCTGTTAATCGTCTCCCAACTGCTAATCGGTTGTGCTGAAAAGAACACACCTGGAACAATTGACTTTGGACCTTTCACGATTTACGCTCCCGCAGGATGGCACGAGGTATCGCTTCAAGGAATTGACAGCTATGTAGGGAGACTCACCAATGAGGTAGATACCTTGACCTTCGATTACGGCTGGTATTCTTACGACTTAGGCCGTGAGGACCCTTTCACGCACCTATTCGCACTTGACACCATCAATGGAAAGATCGCTACGGTCATAAAGCCCAAAATTACCGGGCAAGGAACTATCGGAATTTATATAGTCGATGCCTATAAAAACAATCGATTCAATTTAATAGGGAGCAACATTCAGGACGAGCAAACAATTTGGAAAATTTTCAAATCCATCCAATTCCCCGACAGCGATACAATCATTAATTCTGAGAACAATACTCCGAACTTTACATCCAAAGAATATTCACTTTCGTCCAAAAATATCTTTAAAGCGAACTGTGCTTCTTGTCACCACATCTCAGACAGATATTTAACGGGACCTGGCTTCGCCACCATAGAAAAAGATCGATTTAATCAATGGTTTTTTGACAACTCATTTGTGTACACCCCGGAAAGACCCAATGATAACATGGGGCCTGAGTATCATCGAAAAATGTATGAATACTTTACAGCCCCAGACTTTCAACTAATCATCGCACTTCTAAAGACCGAAGCAGATACTATGGGCCCAACGGATAAAATAAAAGGGAAATAACCACTGCAAAATTTTAGACGCACTGTGACAACACTTTGAAAAAACCGATGAGACGACTTCACATCATAGCCATAGCAATTTTGACATTTATGGTGTCTTGCGGGACAGAAGATTCCCAGCGGGTTCAAGAATTGACTAAAACTACTTTAACAGGCCAGGCACTTCCAGAAGGGATAGAAATCAACCTGGACACCTTAGACGTTTCAATGAACGGCAGACTTAGAAAAGCTGTCCTTTTTCAAGACAAATTCTATTGCATGTTTGAAACAGGTCGGGAAAATACTTCTGGTTCTTTCAAGAAAATGATTGTAATCGATAAAGGGGGAGCGTTTGTGGAAGACGTTTTCATTCCAGAAGGCATCCAGGGCATGTTCTATTACGATATGTTCATTGAAGATGACAGCCTGTTCCTGAAACGCACCCAATTCGATGAAGAGACCTTCCTTCTAGGTAAATATGTTGCCGACTTTCAGCAAATAGAGAGACGAAATTTCAGCATTTACCAAGATAGCTCATTCAAGGTATATGCCACTTGCAACGGAGAATGGGGCGGGACCATTTTCTTCCAAGACCTGAAAACAAAAGAAGTGTTTGAAACTGCTTCAACATGTGCCATGGTTGTCAATAAAATTGGAAACACCTATTATGTAACGAACTACATGGGTCACATGATGGGTCATTCAAGTATACTGGAAATAGCCGACCCTACCAAACTTCAAAAATCCCAACTAAACTTTGATACAAGACAAGGAAGTCGATCCCATCAGGGAGTCCAAGATCTTATGGACTCGACAAGATTTTACATCCCTACTTCCTTTGTTGTTCATGGAGAACTCCGTCAATTATATTCGGACGAAGAAGGAAGTTACATTGGTAAAATTGAAAAGGGGAAGATCGTCCCTATTTACAAATTTGACTTTGTATTCTACCCCAATTTCAACCAGCAAGACAGTGAAGGAAGACAAGTACTTGGTTTCAATATTCCTCAATCTGAGAGCAAGGGAATTTTGGTCATAGACCAGGGAAAGCTGAATTTCCATTTCATGCATTGAAACTAACAACGGTTGGCAACAAACCATAAAACACAACAAGCTTGACACACAATAGAAGCCGACAAATCGCCACCATTTTACGAGAGATAGGCACCCACAAATGTTTGAAAAAAGCGGAAGCGTTGGAGCAAGAATCGTCTCCGAACGGCTTTCTGAACCTGAGAAATTTGGATCTGGATGCATCGAATGTGAAGGCCATTGCCCGTTGTTTGAACCAGGAACAGGAACCGCTTCAATCCATCAGTTTTAGTTACAATGTTCGGCTCGGTGATTTAGGCGCAACCGCCTTGTCCAACCATCTACCTAAGCACACAGGCGAAATAGGTTTAGTCAATTGCGGCATCGGAGATGTGGGCGGAATGGAAATCCTAAACTGGATGAAAAATGCACCACAACTTCAAATGATATGCATGGAACAAAATAATTTTTCAGCCTTACTGAAGTCTGAATTCAGAAAATTCAGCAACAACAACCCTCAAATTTTAGTGGTCATTTAAAAGGCCCGTAGCTAAAAAAGCCTATACACAATAGCACCGAGACGCTGCTACTCATACTTAAGCTGCTACGCAACACTTTAAATGAGCCTTTTCAACCGAAATATTAAGAAGAAACATATAGAGCAATTTGAACTAAAAATCGCTGCACTGCTTAAAGATGAACTTCCTCAATTCCAGAAGGTGATTCATATGTCAAAATTGCATGGAATCAGCTTTACGCAAGCTCCAAAGGGTATTTATATATCGAGGAGTTATGATCCTGACGCCCACAACGAAATTCAAAGGAATCATAGAACGCACTTCAATTTAACCGGAATTTCAGCTTATCATTTGCAGAAAAAGTCGTTCATCCCTCTTAAGCTAAATTACAGTTTTGACAGCTTAACAAGAATTGAGGTGGAAGAACCAGAACAATTCCATAAGAACTTTGATTTGGAGAAGGTTCAAGTGAATCAAATTGAAATTGAACAACTACCTGTCGAGAATCCTGACAGAGAAATCGTTGAAAAAATATTGAAGGCACTTTCAAGTGAACAATTCGAAATGCTTGAATTGGATGACACTTTCAAGATTGAATTAGACGAAAAGCTGTTCTACACTATTTTAGATATGGAAGATGGCAACTATATCACGGTCAATGCATCTGGACAAGTATTCCGACTTAATCACGACCATGTTGAACAAGTCAAATTGATTGCAGATAGTCCCGGCAATTTCTTTGATATCTACAATGGACAAAAAATTGAACTTGAAAGGTTCATGCATTTATAGAAAAAAAATGCTTTTCAAAACCTAAACTGTATACTGGATTGTTATTAAGACACAGTGCGGTCAGAGTTATAACCACGATACAATGAAAAAACGTCCCCCTTTTTAATGACTTCATTAGAGATTTTATCAGCGGTAATCATTCACCTGGTCGTTCCTTTGACTGGCCTGCTTCTTTATTTCTTACTGGTCAGAAAAATGAAACGAGAAAAAGTGGACCACCCACCCATTGTTGAGCTTTTCTTGACATTTGCCACTTACGGTGGACTTTTGCTCGTGATTTTAACAACACTGTTTTGGGAATGGTCTGGGATAGCTTCACTTGGGGCCTTCTACCTGATTTTAGGAGCCCCCATCGTCATGGGAATTATCGCTTATAAAAACTACAAAAACAGGTTACTATCTAAATACCATCTGTGGACTTACAAGTGTGGAATTTTCTATTTTGTCATTCCTCCGGTAGCTATTATAATGGCATTAACATTTGAATAAAAAATGAAAATTCTGTTTCAAATACTGATACTGCTTCTACTCATTTCATGCCAGGGTGAGAACAAATCAAACAGTCCGGAATTTTGCAATCAAGAAGTAGAGCTGTTCAAAGGAAATACTTCGTTTACTGCGCAATTTGACTTTAACCTTTCTGAGGAGCAGCAAATAGAAAACTTACAAAAGCAGGTGGATACGTCTTTGTGTCATGGAGGCACTCCGATCAACGGAATTTTCCAAATAGATGAATCATCCATCGAAACGTTGTTGATGATAGATTGGTACTGTGTCGATTCCACAAACTACCTGGATGAACGGCCTCCCCTTGCGTGCTTATTCGTTCTAAACAAGTTTTAATCAATGCAGTTGGACAGATATTGCTGGATGGTTACCTGGTTGAACCTGATTCGATTTCGGAAATCATTGCAACACTTTCCAAAGACTTCTTTTGGAACAACTCAGTCAACCTAGTTGCCTACGAAGTAAGGTGGGACGACAAAACAAACAATGACCTGAAGGCTCAGGTGTTTAAGTCTGTACTACAAGGATATTTAAAAGCAGCTGACGCCATTTCAATCGAAGAATTCGATAAGAAACTGTGTGAACTAGACAACGAAATGCTCAACGAGCTAAAGCGAAAATTTCGATTCGCCCTGTTGATTGAAATGAAATTTCCGCCAGCCCCACCCCTCCGGCCAGGCTATTGATTATGGAAGATGAAACGATTTCCTGCCTGCTGGGTCTTGCGACCCGGCAGTGTTGATGCTAAGAGCAAAATTTATCCGAACAAATAAGAAAATAGTTCCTATTTAAATATTAATTGAACGAAGTACCTTGCCGGGTCGAAAGACCCTGCAGGCAAGAAGAATTAATACCTTTAGGTAATTCCAAAATACACGCAGCTGTTTGCCTGTATACAGACGTTGACATCAATTTGAAAAATGGATTCAGAAATCAAGGAATATATATGGAATCTCGTTCGATTTGGTTTCGATGATGAAACCGGTATAATTGAACAGGTTGATGATACATTTATGGGGGAAGATTATAATCGATCCTCTATGCTAGAATATTTGCATTCGGAACTTGAAAATCGAAAAACTGAGGAAGAAAAGTGGATTGGGGTAACGGATTTTGAAAAAATATCAAAGTGCTTTGACAAGCTAATTTCGACTGGAATAATATGCTTACATAATGCAGGGTACACTCAAAGCGATGGGTATGAAGGCTGCGTTGATATTTTCCACGAAGCTGGCGGGGACAATTCAATATTTCGTGGATATTGTTTTTACCAACAGCAAGACCTTGAGGGACTACTTCCTCATTTCCCGTCTACAGACTTCTCCACCAGAGCTGACCTTTATTTAGCCTTTGGAGATATCAAGGGGGATGAAATCAATGGACTAACAATCGGTCATGAAATTCAGCGAACCTTTGAACAAAACGGACTCCAAATAGAATGGGATGGAACATTCAAAAAACGAATTCTTGTAAAGAATATAGAATGGAAGAAAAAATTAAGTGATGAGTCTTGGCATTCTACTAACATTCTGAAAAAAAACAGAAGCATACAAATCCTTAATCACAAACCTGATAAGAAATGGTGGAGGTTCTGGTAATAAATTAAAAATGATTAACAGAAAAATGAACCGAGTAGATGGATTGTGTTTATAAATAGGTTGGTTGCAATTTAAATGAAGAAACTACTTTACATATTAATCTTGACAACATTTGTAGCCTTCCCCTTTTTCAGACAGGTTGTAATTTAACAAACTCCTTATTAAATGGTTGGTCCCATGGATTTAGTTCTGTTGAAGCCCTTGGAGCAAATTGGCAGGGAGTCAATCTGCCAAGAGATTTGTGTGGGTGGAAATAATTGTAGTCGTATCTCCACTTGTCCGCAATTATTCTAAGTTGTTCCAAATCTTCGAACCAATAATGGTCTAACACATCTTCTCTGGAGAACCTGTTGAACCGCTCGATGAATCCGTTTTGCATAGGTTTTCCAGATTTCCTGCCTGCTGGGTCTTCCGACCCGGCAGTGTTGATGCTAAGAGCAAAACTTATCCGAACAAATAAGAAAATAGTTCCTATTTAAATATTAATTGAACGAAGTACCTTGCCGGGTCGGAAGCCCCAGCAAGCAGGAATGTAAATAAAAACTACGCCTGAAACTGGGTAAAACGACAATGGCTGGAAGGGAAATCTAATTCGATTAATAGACACTGAAAGATTTAAAATGGATAATGAGCACAACCCTGTGTAAGAGAGCAATAACAATCATTCAGAGAATATGCCACGAAAAATCAGAATGGCAATAGGCCTGCTAAGCCTGGCCATATTCATTGCCTCATTGACCCAAGACGCCATCGTCTATGACGACTTTGACGGTCAAAAAACACACGCTTCAATTTCCCCATTGTTTATGGGAGGGTTTGCAATTTTAGGAGGAGGACTTTTTGAGTGGTTAATATGGTTTGCTAATCCTATCTACCTATTATCGGTTATTTTGTTTGTAGCCAACAAACAGTTGGCAATTGCAACAAGCATTGTAGCGACATTAATTAGGAATTTCATTTCTCAATTGGACAGAAATATTAGCGGCCGAAAACGGAAGAACCGCAACCATTTCTTCACTGGAACCTGGATACTGGTTATGGATAATAAGCTTGTCTGTTTTGACAATTGGAATTGTCTATAACTTTATAAAAAAAAAAGCACGAAAACACCACTCCCACAAAAAAACTAACGCAACCACCAAACCAACCCTAGCTCAAAATCTGCCGTAATTCAAAAGACATGAAAATTATTCTGACACTATCGATTCTCTTCATGAGCTGCTTAGCTTCAGCTCAGACATTACAAGCTAGAATTGACACAAAAGGACAAGTAATTAAAGGACTTTGTAACCAGGATGAGTATTTCCACCTAATGAACGGAATGGGCAACCAGAGCGAAGCTATCTGCCCAATTTCAATGGAAGAACTGTACAATAGACTTCTTCAATTAAATATTCTAAAAGAAGATTTAAAATACAAGGAAGAAACAACGGTTAGCGTAGACGTGAATTGCAATGGAGAGGTCGTGAATGTTGAGGTAAAATTCAAGAATGAAGCGCTAAACGCTCAAATCAAAGACATATTCTTAACCATGGGCCAATACACTCCCGGAGAAATGGAGAACAAGAAGGTTGACTGTTCCATTATGTACTTCATAAAAATCAAAAAAGGCACTTTGACACTTAACGGAAACCGATGGAAAAAATAGACGAATGCCAACACCAAACATTGACCTACAAACCCCATGTTCGAGAAACTAACTTACAGTGGAACAGAGTGCAACAGTTACCTGTATTTCGCCTTTGATGCAGAGTACTTCGATACTGACACGGTAACGAACGAACTGAAAATTGAACCTACAGCCACCAGGGTCAAGAACGACCCAGTGCCCAAAACAACTTCCTGGAAATATAGGCTAGAGCCAGAAAACGACTTCGATTTGGAAACACCTCTTGAAAGGATGTTGGATATTTTCGAATCCAAAATAGCCATCATCAACCAATTAAAGGAAAAGTTCAACCTGACCACGCGGTTGCAGTTCGTAATCGACATTAACCCCGAGGCATCAACGCCCTATTTCGGATTCAACAACAGAACCATTGATTTTTTAAGCAAAACTGGAACAACCGTTGATTTTGATCTCTACAAGGCCGATACAATTGGGCTGTTGGATGGTATGAAAGAGAGGTAACAGTTAAAACCGATGCCACATCGTTATGAGCCATGTAAAATGATAAAATTAACACTCTCCATATTGGTGGTTATTTTGGCCTCCTGTTCATCCAATCACCCTGAAATTGATGAGTTTGAAAGAGATCGTCAAAATTTGATTAAAAATGATATTGGATATGCAGCATCATTTGACGTTGATTCTTTGGGAAATAAAAAAATACGTCTTGAAGCCTACTATACCAAGGAAGGATATATGACTCAAATGCGGTTTTATCAGGACAATGGAAAATTGGATTTTATAGAAACGTATGCTTACAATCAAAAGGGCTTCATTAGCGAAACCAAGAGAGGAAATAGCCTTGACTCCCTGAAGACGGTGAATAGGAAAGAATGGGACGTTGAGAAAAATTTAGAAATAGACTTTTTCTATAAGGAGAATGGCCACGTCTATAAGTCGATTTATCAGAATGATTCTTTAGACCGAAACATCCACAAAGAACACTATCTAGACTCCGTTCTAATTTCAACATTTTCATACCAATGGTCCGGTAAACATATGCTTTGCAAAATTCAAGGGTTTGATCCTGATGGGAATGAAACAAGCTCTTTAAAGCAAGAATTTGATGACGGGAAGTTAATTTCTAGCATCAGGTATAACTATGATCAATTAGAAGAGAAAACAAGTATCACCTACAATTCAAATGGCCTTAAAGAAAGAATCATAATAGAAAAGCCAAATGATTATATCTACACAACTTCAATCAAGTATGAAAATGGCCTGGCAAAAGAAGAAGTCAATGAATATAAAAGCCTATCAGATGACTATTCAAACATACAATTGACAGTATGGGAATATAAAAAACATGGATTCTGAAATCAAAAAAACAAGATTTCGGAAACAAGGGGCTGATAGGAGAAATATGGCGTGTTTAGGAAATACAGTTTTGAAAAATAGCGGCCTATTGCTAACATCATCTTTGATAACACTGTTTTGTGTTACACGAAATCCTGTTAGCAATAGTTTTCCTGCCTACAGTGTCTCACGCCAGGTCTGACAGGTTCAACCAGGCAGGGAAAAACTAAATAACATTAGTATAACATATGTCTACCTTTCAATAATATATTTTTGGTACTCGCTGGTCCTTTGTATAAAACCAACAAACAGGTAAACATCATGAAAAATAAAAGCCTTCATCTACTGACTATATTCTGTCTATTCACATTTATGTCTTGCGCACAAAAAAGCACAACCGCTGAAAACGGACCAGTAGAAAAGGCGAGCACAAAAAAGCAAGCACCTCACAAATATGGTGGATGGTATTGCCCTGATAATTTAAACGGTTTTCCTGCCGTGGACCTTAACAAATGGAAAAGTGTGCCTGCTGTGAATGGAAGAATGGCCACGAAGGAGGAAACTCAAAATGGAACTGCCTTAATCTTTGTTGATGATGAAAAATATCCAGATGCAAAACCTTTGGATATGAAAATGCCCCAACTGGCTCGATTCTACAACAATGCTTCACGAAAAGAAGAGATTGTAATTGTAATTGTAATACAAGCTTTAAATATTTCGAATGATTCCGTTGTAGGTTTTAGGTACTTAAATGGAGGAAACGGAAGTGCTCGATTAAATGAAGTCAGGTTTCTTTCCGAAATTGAGATTCAAAGCATGGCCCCTTCCCGCTTTGTCACGCTCAACATCAAAATAAATGCTCCTCCAACTGAAATTTGGAACGTGCTTACTAAAAAAGAATTCAGCCAACCACTTCAAGCAATTTTTGATAAAGAAAACTCCCTGGCAGCTGATTGGAATAAATCATCAGAAGTTAATTTCAAATACCCTAAAGGAGGTCCGATTACTTCAGAATTTGCAGGTAACCTATATGGGAATCAGTACATTCAAATTGATTTTCAGTGGGGGCCTCATCAATACGTTGAAAAATTTCTTCTTTTAGAAAACGAAGGAGCAAGTGAAACAGAATTACAAATCGTGTGTGGCCCCTATGGCGATGATTTTGAAAATCAAAATACCATCTTAACCAGCTGGGCTCAAAAAGTCAAAGAGTTGAGTGAGAATATGCATTAGTTGCTTTAAAAGCTGAGCAAACAAAACCTAAACTGCTGGAGGCCATCTACCAGGCAATCAAATGAATAAAACACAATGACTGGAAATCTAATGTTCCTCTTTGTGCTTTTGCTGCCTTTTGATCTTAGCGCTCAAAAAGAATCCAAAAGCACGGAACAATTCCTGGAGGAAATAGATCTAAAAATACCTCAGGTGCTGCATGACTTTAATGTTCCAGGGGCAGCCATTGCGATCATTGAAAATGGCGAGATTGTTTTACAGAAAGATTATTACTGCCTACTGGGTCTTCCGCCAGTGGTCGGACAGGTTCGACCCGGCAAGAACTATTGCGCTGTTAGATAGTTTAAAGAAAACATTACTCCCTCCAACCCTACCGAACCCGCTGAACCAAATCCAGCATAAATTCTTCGATTTAGAATCTCCTGCACAAGGCCATAATTAATACCTTTAGGTCATTCAATAAAACGCACCTTTTTACCCTGAGCTTTTGTCGAAGGGATACCCTGGAGTGCAGTCGAAGGCTGGCGTTTACACATGCACATTTGAAAACAATAGTTATAAATCATAATAAAACGAAAGAATGAGTACAATTAGATTAGGAGATGAAGCTCCAAACTTTACAGCACAATCAACAGAAGGTGAAATGAATTTTCATAATTGGCTCGGTGATGGTTGGGGAATCCTATTCTCTCATCCAGCTGACTACACTCCTGTTTGTACAACTGAGTTAGGAACTGTTGCTAAGTATAAAGCTGAGTTTGATAAAAGGAATGTCAAAGTGGCTGCCTTAAGTGTCGATGGCGTTGATTCACATCACGGATGGATCAAAGACATTAATGAGACACAAAACACAACTGTCAACTTCCCTATAATTGCCGATGAAGACAGCAAAGTAGCAACGCTCTATGATATGATTCACCCAAATGCAGACAGCAAATTGACTGTTAGATCGGTGTTCGTGATTGGGGCAGACAAAAAAGTAAAATTAACGATTACTTACCCTGCCTCTACCGGTAGAAACTTTGATGAGTTATTAAGGGTCATTGATTCGTTGCAGTTAACAGCTTACCATAAAGTTGCTACACCAGCTAACTGGAACAATGGTGATGATTGTGTCATTGTCCCTTCCGTTACAAATGAGCAAATAGCAGAGCTATTCCCTAAAGGGCATACAGAAGTCAAACCTTACCTAAGGTTAACTCCCCAGCCAAATTTGGATTAATAGCATCCCACAAATAACATAGTATAAAGGGCGTCCCGATAGCAATTGGGACGCTCTTTATGCTTATCACTAGTATGCCCATTTTAAAGTGACCAGTAATTTTTCGGGCAATTGTCTGGGCGATCTCAATCACCGCCAAAGGCAACGACCAACCGCACTTCTATTTTCTGCGTAAGACCTGCTGATGTAGGTTTGAAACCTACATCGGCTATTAATTTACAAGTAGGAACCTTGCCCCCTAAAGCAACTAACGACAAAGCATAAAAATTATTTAGTCGCTCCTGACAAAGGATACAACCACCTGTAATTCAGTGTTATTTGTTGATAAAATGGGTGTTTTCCGGTCGCTGATTTTGCAAGGCTATTCGTATTTTGTAATTAAAACCTTGCAAA